>Ga0209367_1000984_pt1 | contig 32890 bp, 15 predicted proteins | sample WorMetLIZISLAND2_FD_187412 | JGI IMG/M metagenome (GOLD analysis project Ga0209367, IMG submission 187412) | Marine gutless worms symbiont microbial communities from Max Planck institute for Marine Microbiology, Germany - Olavius geniculatus... ... | reverse complement strand
CTAGAAATATGGGGCAGAGCCCAACGTGAGGCTGCCCGGCGCCGTAAGTCCGACATGGGGGGAGGTAATTTAGGGGGGAGGGGGTGAAATTTACCTGGTAGCAAAGTCACGTGGCCCGAAGTCAAATGGCATTTGTAAATTGAACATGCTTCCGACTATGTGGCAAAATTTCGCGGAGTTCGGCCCACGAACCTCGGAGATCTTGCGATGAAAAAAAGAAAGGAAGAACTTGTAAAACATAAAGCCTTCCGAGAACTACTGTTCCAGGCGGCCTAAAAAGTGTGCTGTATTGATGAAACTGACAGAAAGCACAGACAAATCATTAACAACAACCCTAACAAAAAAAACAAATTACAAAAAAATTAACACAACAAATTCAAAAGCCCATGAGACTTGTTGCTGAATAATATGTTTTAAGCCTGCAATGGAAAAGCAAGCACCACAATACACTTAAATGACATGTAAAACTTTAAAAACAAAATAAAATTAAGCCTTAAAACAAAATCAAAATATCATACAGATGTTACAGTAATTACCAACATTGATGACAGAACAATATTTCAAACAGAAAATAAAGCACTAAATATTACTACGCATTATCAGCAATCCCAGACACCAAGTCCAAATCATAGAAAATACGCACTTAGCTAGACAGCATTGCAACTAGTGCGAAAAAACTATGAAGCACTCACGTGTTGAAAAAAAGGCCCTTTGGGTCCACCGCATCTCTGACAGTGGACAAGTGTGCAAAAACATACCACTTAATTAATTCACTAAATCAAAAATAATCAAAACATGTAATTTTTACACATGATTATTATGTATTATGAGTTCAAGGGCGACGACATTCATTTGTCAATTGAGTTGTCAAAATTCTGATGTCCTACTTCAACAGTACTGCAACTAAACTCCTTCAGTCTGAAAATCATTAGATACATGTAAGGTAAACTATACAATAATTTTCCACAGAAAATCATGCAAACAACAGTCATTTTATGACCATTTTCCATCAAAACCTAAATTAAACAGTTTCACCCTTTATTTTCATTCTTCACAAGAACCCAGCCAATCACAGCCTCAGGACCTGCCAAAGCTGTGTATATACTGTGAAAGAACACAAAAAAACACCCACCCATGTTTTCTTTTATATCTCCACCATTTGGAAAACCCTTCCTTTGGATGTTTGCAATGGTACTACCATATGCTAATTTCCTGGTTAACTTAAAACTTTCTCTAAAGCCTATCTTTCAGTCCATTCAAATGCCCTACTCCACATCTTGCGCCTCAAATGCAGCAGAATTTTCATTGACATTGTGTGCTTCAGTATATAGATTTAGTTACTTCTTTACTTACCAAAACAATCACCAATACATAGCACCTGCTAAAATATACCTGTATCTGATTTCGTTGACAATATGTACTTTCTGCTGCCGCTCAGCAATGGGATATTGAGGCACATCGTAAACGTCACCATCATGATTCCAAGCTTCGTTGCAATGCTCAAAGATGCTGCCAGCAAGTTGGTCAAACTTGGCCGAAAATGTAACGGGGGATTCGCTGTCGTGCTGTGGTGAGATATGGTTCACAAAGTCAGTTTCATGGTCAACATTTATGTTCAGATCAGCATTTTCTGCAAAATTAACCAGCATATACAGTATACATCTATTATAGACCAGAACTCATTGAGAAGCTAGGTCTCTAACATACAAGACAGAGGTTCTACTTTTACTATGTGGGCAAATCAGGCTGAGCCAGGCTTAAACTATGGTGGGTCTAAAACGAACCAGACGTAGAAATTTTTTAAAGAACACACAGTGGGTTCAGCCAAGCTGTGATTTGTGGGCATGTGCTCTGATGACATCCGAATGGTCACCAAAATATTGCCTGATCAGTGTTCACTGGCCCACGCCCACTCTTACAAAAACATTCAATGAGAATCCATTTGTAACTCTCAGAGTTAAACAAAGCCTCCTCACTTAATTACCTGAAATCACTCGGCTAGTACAATTAAGGATATCTCAGATCAGAGTCGTATATAATACGACTAGATTAGCAGCATTAGCCACAAAAAATAAAGCTCAGTGCTAAGGTCAGTTCAGCAAACTGAAATATAGGTGACCAAAATTACTATCATCAGTTCGCTGAACTCAGTCGAAAGAATTAGAATTTACTAAAAGCAGTTCGGTGATCTGAAGTGCAGCTAATTGGGCTAGTAAAATTAGTTTGGCCATACTGCTATTAATTTCACACCGCCAACAGTTTTGCATTAGAGATGGTGAATAGATTCACTAATTCTAAAATAATATTAGGAAGACCTTTAACTCTTGAGTTCTAGTAAACTCCTCGTTACCAGCGCTGGCTGCTGAGATAAAATCTGCGCAGGCGGAGCGTGACGCTATTATAGATCTACCTAGACAAAGAACTTCGTCTTCCTAAATATTAGCTATATTGTACGGACGGCATAGAACTAGGCTAAGATCTACCATGACTTGTGCAGAGCGACGTTCTTTCTTTATACAAGATGGACTGAAAAAAATGATTAAGCACCACAATTCTTATTCATGTCTTTTCAAAATACTGAAAGGTTAAAAATCTTTCAGTTTACTCTCAGTTGGACAATGGCAGAATTGGACCATAATGGCCTGCTCGCGTACATACAGCATGGACCTAAAATTTTACTGTGTGACTTAAATTTATTTATTTCAGCTTTATTAGGTAAATCGTTAACTTTCTGCTACATTTTAGTCCCGCCAGACCGTCGACTGCCGACGGGGTAAGTCTGGTAGTGTCAGTAGCCGCAGTGTCGTAAGACCAGCTTAGCTCCTGACAGAGACGGAGGCAGGATGCCAGCGGCCCGGCGGCGTCGAGCATTATCCGTTTTCTCCGAACCTAAAGTAGCAAATTTTGCGTTGTTTTTATCAGTTCGCCGAACTGAAAACAGAATTAACGAAAAATAAATGTAAACAAACCATTCTCCATCATAATCTTTGTCGAACAACAAAAGTCAGAAGTCTAAATCGAATTCTGGCTTTCAAACGCTGTCAGTGACAGACTGCTAATAAATAAACTGACAGCAGATTAACTCACTATACTTTCATTACTCTATTTTTGTCTTCTTTTTCCTGCCAGAATTGTCCTAACTGCGTAACCTTGACCTTCGTTTTATTTACCTTTTTCAACCGCGGAATTAGTGATGTAACGATACGATACTTTTCTTTTAATGCACATTGCACGTATGGTATGGTATCGATTACCGTGTGTTAGTCACTGTGGTTAGAGTAGCCAGTTCAAACGAACAACATAGAGGAAAGTGAGGGAATAATGTTTTGGTCACCGTATCTTCACAGCCTTTAAAACAAGTCAAAAATTTTACTCACTGACTATTTGACCGGCAGCCGGTCAAATAGTCTGAAAGCTCTCTGACCGGTCAAAACGAAAAATCGCAGTCGCCACCTAGAGAATAGTGTACGCACTACTGACTAGAATTCGCCTGAATATTGTGGTGTAGCGTTTAGCGCCTAGGATTAGAGTTAAATTTAGGGCAGAGCCACAGCAGGTTTTTGGTTAGGGTTAGCGTTTTCAAAAGATTTATGTGACAATAATTAACACTAAAAGTTAACGTAAAATATTGGTGCTAAATTCGAGGTTACTGCAGGCAAGCACAAAACTTGCCGACTGGTAATCCGTGATAGCCAGACTTGCTAGCTTGAGGTGCCGTTGGCCGACTGGCGGATCGGTGATCCCGTATTTGCTACGGTTGAAGTCGTCAGTTGGTCGGCTGCCGCCGTCCCTGCGACTATACGCGTACGAGTGCTCGTCGTACTGCCGCAGGTACACGGTCTTAGCCGGTAAACAATGGCGGCGCCAGCTTTTTATGAGGAGGCCAATATGGGGGGCAAGACATGTAAGGGAGCCACACTTTTTCATTTCGTACTCCAACCCTCCCCCTCCCCCTTATCTTCGTTACATTCAGGCTATTATCCAATACGTACTTCTTGGGTGACCATCGAGTGGCTTCTATTCCTATACTTGGTGGGCGCAGTTTGCGCCCAGTGAAAAATAGGAAAAGTTTTTTTGAGGGTCTAAATCCAAAATAGGGGAAAGTTATGATAAGGTTGCAGATCAAAACTCCCCCCTTCATTTTCACTGGGCAAACTACACCCTTAAAATACTTACCTCCTATTTTTAACTTCCCCCTAGCTATTTTCACTGTTCAATAAACTTCCCTCTATATTTTACTCTCCCCTATTTTTCAATTTGCAGTTGCACCCTTAACAAAACTTTTCCTAGTTTAGTTTAGTTTTTCTTTTTGCGCCAGTATGACAGTGCAGAGACGTAGTCGTTGAGTCGCCGCACTGCAGTGCTGCCTATGCTCATACCACGCTACAATTTGGCAAGTTGTTTCACAGAGAACATACATACTGCATGGCAGTATTAATTGCTATCACCAGAGTAGCTGATTTGACCTCAAAATGCAGTTCACAAACCATTTGTCGGCCGGGCTCGGCCCGGATTTGCTGGGGGAGCTTACAGAACTTGGCTGGCTAAACCCTATAGCTGGGTGTGGGGCCCCTCGAGAAAGGGAAGAAGAAAAAATGAGAATGGGAGGAGGGAACGTAGGGGGAAAACGGGGTAAAGCATAGGGAAGTTGCAGTTGAAATTCATTTAATAAAACCTTCTACATCTAACTGCCAAGTAAAATGTGATTCTATTGAAAAACGACAAAGTTATAGACTTTTTAACATGACCGCCTACCGATTTTTTAGCATTAAAAAATGTTCAAGCAAAAAATGCTATTTAATTTTGTTTAAACTGGTTACACGTTACTGCCGATAACGTCACAGTGACGTTTTGATAAACAGTAATTTATATTGCTTATAAATTATCACTAAACTATCGTTCTTTTAAAGCAATCGCCGGCTGCTCACCGGATTCATCTTTTAGCATGATGGCGCATCAGCACACACAGCGCGCAACGCCGCGCAGCGCACAGAACTGGCTGCGGGCCAGCTGTTCAGATATCATCACAAAAGACCAATGGCCTTTAAATTCGCCGAATATAAACCCAGTGGACTATCTCGTATGGGATGCAATGTTGGAAGCTTACCGCAAGCTTGAAACAAAGCCGAAAACAAGAGCCGAACTCAAGGAAGCGCTTCATGTTATCTGGGGTAACATGCCACAGGGACGGATTGACAAGGCTGTAAAAGATTTCTCAAATAAGGCGACTGGAGGCTGGTGTTGTAGCTTGGAGCTGACAGTGAAAACTTCGAACATTCAAAGTGACAATGGAATTCTGCCATCTGATCATTATTTAACTGTGTTGTTTCAATGATGTTATTAAATTGGTGTTGTAGCCAGAACATTTTTAAATGCTGAAAAATCGGTATGCGGTCATGATAAAAAAATCCACAACTTCGTCATTTTTCAACAGAATCGCATTTTACTTGGCAGTTAGATGTAGAAGTTTTTATTAAATAAATCTGTGAAATTTCAAATTCAAATTCCAAACGGTTACTGAGAAAACAGCGAAAAACTTTAGGGGTCCATTTTTTTCTGCCGCACCCTGTAGACGTACTGCCACGACTTCAGGAGAGAACTGTGTGAACTGAGACTGCCCAACTATCAAACGTGCAAAATGTTGTATTTTGCAACACTAGAAAAATAAGTCGCGTGCTGTTCCGGCGACAGCTGGGCTTTCTCGTTTTTGATAGGCTTCTGCCTGTAATACTGTCATCTGTGCTATACGCCATTGATTATGTTTGGTTATGTTACATTATACATGTAGCCTACATGTATAATGCTTATGGCTTGTCGTGCCGTAGCCTATTCGTGGACATAGCGCACAGAGCTCGGAAGCAATAGGCCTACACACCGACTGCACGTGTGATGAGTGTGTGGTTCTAATTTGAAAGTGTCTTTTGGGAATAGGGTGAATATTCTCTGAAGTAGCTTAGTAGTGGTAGTGGATGCCCAACACATCATCATCAGCAGCAGATATAGTCAGAAGTCATGGCATTAAACCTATAATGTATCAGGCCCCTTGTACTGAAATCGAAATAGGCCCTATAAGCCTACAGCATATCGACATCGAGGGTAGGTTCAAGTTACAACTTACATGCAAAAAAACTATGTGCGAATGTGTTTTGCGAAATATTGTTTCTTGCAGCATGTTTTAAAAAAGAATATTTAATGTATACGGCGACAGGACGTCCAATATTATTATATTATTGTTGGAGAACTGTTATCCTAGCAGAATAGACCACGTAGACGATTTCAGAATAACGCTTTAAGAGACGACTCTCATCCGGAAATAGCAACATCGCCACTTAAACTGGTAGTACACAGGCGCTGTGCATCTCAAAGTATGATCGATATCATCTAAATTCTAACGGTTCGATAAAACGCCTCAAACCGAATGCTTGTTTGACGCCAAGAAGCACAACTGCTAACAAATCGCGGCCCAAAAGAAACTTGTTGGTTGTTGGCCTGAGGGAGGGCGACTTCGAGGCACGTGGTTAACTTCCAGGTGCGTGCGGAGCGCTCGCGTCTGAGCAGCACGCCTGCTGCTGCATCTGCTGCCACTGCCTGCTTGCCACCAGCTACGGCATCTGCACTCGACGCCCAGAGATCCCATGGTACCTTCGCCTGATCTACGTCGTAGGAGAACTTGGTACATGGCGAGACGAACGATGCCGATGATGCAGTATGCCGATGTTAGTAGGGTAGGCAGTGCTTAATGCCGTGCCTGCTCTGGAATAATTCCCCATTTTTAAATATAAAAGCAACAGAACTGTCGTGTAAATAATGGATATAATGTCACTGCATTATATCGACATCATTGGTGATTTGTGGCAAATAAGTATCTTAGAAACGAAAGATGCTGTTGATCGAAACTAGCAGATGGACAGAAAGACATACGAGCGGGAGAACTAAAGCCTGGTCAGATGTGCCACTGCTTCTCAGCGGACGCCGTCAGCTGATAACGTACATAAGGTATACTCCTGTCAGCTTCTGACTGACTATTCATAGTTGGCGTCGAGCGACTGTTGCTCATTGATAGCGGCGATTATGCGCCACTCGGCAGCCGCGTTATGCCACGCGCACTAGCTCGAGTAATTGTCGGTCTGTCCGTCGGTCTGCTGCGCACGCCTCACCGGCACGCTACGGTAGAGCACTGGGCGCCTTCTCCTCGCCTCGCATCCCGGCGTCGTGACTGACTGACTACCGACGGCTGCAGCAGCGGTCTAGCGGCCGTCGGTTGCATGGAAGTGTTAACGAGTTGAAAAGAGGCGCCAGTCGCCGCGCCACTGACTGACTTGCGCCGGTCGGCTGCCGATCGTAGCAATAACTAACTGGACCGACTGTTTGATCAACACACGTGGAAGGACTCGTGCTTCTCTCTCAGCGGGTAACTACGTTTATTGTTGATTCTGCTGCTACTGATTTCCGACGTTCTCGTCGCATGAATCTCATTCAGACGTTGCTAAATCTTTACAGGTCCAAGTCCTTGCGTATATGGTATAACGTGGAATGATTTAAAGATTAGCGTTGGGCAGAAGGCTCAGAACGGTTAAAAAATTGATGAAAGCTCCCCGGTGTTTTCTTGTTTTGTGCACATGGTTAAAGCTACACAGTCGCCACTTGCTACTTGCAGTAGTATTAGGCTACATTTTGCAGTCGGCTACAAACATTTCATGCACGTTGCGTGCACACTTATTGTTTAAGATCCAAATTCTACTACTTCTGCGTGGTTCGAAACCTGCTTAAAACGACAGACTTTTCACTCGATTGTCGTTTAGCCTCCGCCCGACGAACGCACAATGGGGTGTTTACACGATCCAGCAAACATCCAGCAAACTTCTAGCAAATGTATTCAAAATACACGTGCTAATGCTGGACGTTTGCTGGATCGTGTAAACACCCTACAACTCGACCGTGCTTAACGGCACTCGTAATGTAAAAATTGTAAAAAAATAACTTATAACTGGGAATAGAAACTTGTAAGTTAATTCATCTGTTCTATTCTGCTTACATACTGTGAATGAATCTGCCGTAAGACCAGTGGTTACAGTGGGTTTAAAGTTTAAACTTTGAACCCCGTCGAAACCCTCTTTTATTGTGATGCTTTTGAAATATTTGCTTACGCGGCGCAGAGTTGTAGCCCTTAATTCCGGTCTTGAAACGTTTTTTGAACGTCTCGGTCTTATCATTATACACCGTGTCTCGATAAAAAAAACTGTCAAAATTGTTTTCATCATAACTTTGTCAAATTTCGACCAACTTTGATAATTTTCGGCATAGAGATGGCCAAGACAATAGAATTATGTAAGGTGCAATCTTTTAGAGAGTGCCACACGATTTAATAATTTTGTGGTATTCAATATTTACGGTGAAAATAGCAGACAACAAAATAACTAACTGGTGAGCTTAAAAACGTCAAAGCAGTGAGTGAATGCCATTTGATCAGTCGATCTTTCGTTCCGCTATCAGCCAGTGGCGTTGCATCTAAACCTTTGTGTTCGCGTATGCCTATGCGGACACACTTTGGACATAAGCTCTGACAATTTGCATGCGAGTAGTAGTTACCCGGTACATAAACTTATAATCTTGCTGAATAATTTACACTTCAGTCTATTATGTGCTTAATTAAGTCGTTACAACGTTTAGTGGATATAACATCTCAGCGTTATGCAACTATTTCGAGCATATATATATAATTCACACGGTAGTGTGTTGACATAAATTAGGTGAGACGGAATATGAGTGCGCCTTACATAATTTTCTCGTCTTGGCCATCTCTGTTCCAAAAAATATCAAAGTTGGTGAAAATTTGACAAGGTTATGACAAAAACAATTTTAACTTTTTTATTCAGACGCGGTTTATCATTATAACTTACGTCTCGTTTACTTTTCCGTTACTCTTTGCGTTTATTGACTATTTCTATAGGCAGATAAACGTTTTGATTGCGTTTAATGACGCTCAGTATAGGGCTTACGGCGACCACAGTGGCAATGGCCTGCAGCCAAACTGCGAGTCGTATACTGTACCTAGTTGAGCATACCTAGTGAGAACAGAATATATCTGAGCATAGAAAGTCGCCGTTATCGCGTGTACGTTATGGCGCCAGTGTGTGATTTAGATAGCGCGTTTCCAGTCCCGTTCTCTCTCCCACCTCCGTGCATCTGGTATTTGAGTTCTCCGATTACAGACACAGCAGACTGCAGTGCAACGTGCAACCCTCCGAGTTACAGGAATCACGGAGAGGTGTTCGGCGAAGTTTTGTCCGTGCACGCACGCCAAGCTGTCGGCCTTCTGGAAGCGAAAGCCTTTCTGTTCCTTCTAATGGGGTGGAGAGATTGCGCTTGCAGCCACCCTGACATGTTGAGGCTTACAAAGTTCCCAATACTATGACCTATAGCTGGATTAAAGGGAGTGACGACTGACGAGGAGGTATGTCATTGTCATGGGAGAGATGATTGATGAAGTGAAAGGAAAACGGCTTAAATTTTAAAATTATAATTTGCGTTTTTTATACACTGTAGTATGTGCAAAGTACTGTAGGATTAAAGTTATGGTAATGAAATTATTATACATTTGCAGTTTCAGCAGCAGCAGAAACTGTTGTAAAATATAATTACAAATATTACAAGCAGACAGACACAGAGCAAAGCTATGAGAAAACAGAAAACATTGTTTTAAACATCAGCGCACCATCACATCTGGCCAGTAAGCCGACGAGATGGTGAGTTTTTACACGGATTTTTAAAGTAAAATACTGAGAGACGTGTGTGGTGTCCCCTCGTTGGAGAAATGAAGGACGGCGCCTCCCCGCGTCCCTTCCCATGGTACACCCTTTTAGGGAGACTGCAGTTGCACGGAGACCTAAAATGCGTTAAACATACGGGTTTTAACTGATATTTTTTTCGAGGAGCATTTCTGTTGCCGACTACAGGGTAGTGTTGTTAAATTACCGGTAGCAAACGTCGCTGGTAACTTACCGGTAATTAACGCGTATCTTACGCGTAAATTACCGGTAGGCCTAAGTTACCAGCGACTCACAACACTACTACCGGTGCTTAGGCGTATGGCCTGTGTGTCTGTCTTTGTGAGTTTGAGCACGTACTGCTGCTGCTTATAGACATGTTCCGAGGCAGCAGAGAGTCAGTTCTTTGTTAAGAAGACGACTTCCAGACTTCGACATGACCTTTCCCCGCAGTATTTGAATCTGCGCCGTAGGCCTATATTAGAACCGTGTGGATGAACCTCCGATTTCCATGCTGCAGCCCGCCATGCAGAAGTTCATGCATTTTTTAATACCCACAGCAGGCTTAAGTCATCATGACAGATCCGGTGTTGGTAGCAGTGCGGCGCTGCAAGCGTCAACAAACGCCCAGAATGTTTGGTTTGTCGATCTGCATGCGTCTGCAGACTGTATATAGGCGATCTTGATATGATATGGTCTGGAGCCTGGCAGCCGTCAACACGCTTCCTGGATGACCGGGCGGTTATATTACAAGCACGCGCAATGCGCGCGAGTCAGCGATCAGTTTCAGCAGCTTTTAGACGTGTATACCGGGTAGGGGGCCTCCGTTACTCACTGCTTGGTCCGTAGAAGACAACAATCTGGTTGCGCACGACGTCTGCCTGGCAAACGTTCTGCACTGCACCATATCATTCACATGGAAGATTGATCAGCTATCATGATGGACAGTATTTGTCACTAGAGGTGAAAAGGTTAGTCTCTATGGGACAATGTGTAATGTCATTCGAATTAGTACTATTAGTAAAGTAATATTGCTGATATCAATTATTTAAATATCCCATGACGTTGTCCAGACATAAAACATCGATGATTTTCCGGTTGATATGAACTTGACATTCTGGGCGTCGTGACGTCATATAGGCCTAGATAGGCTATAGATGTTTCACAGAAACCATCGCGGCATTTCGCATAGCCAGAAGTATAGCCATACATAACCCATTGAAGGTGGATTATAAGAAAGAAATTGGTCCGTAAAACTTAAAATAGGGGGAGACACCGTCGGATTTCTCGAACTGCCGGCGCTTGTCCGCCAGACATCGGTGCATACCGTTTCATCGAATTCGACTGGAAGCTGCGTCCGTGGGAACGATTTAAGACAAACAATACCGACGTTGTAATCCACCCCATGTTGTATTAACTTATAGCATCGACAGGAAATGATATAAGCTAATAATAATAATGAGCTGCACGAAGCGCGTGCCAACTTCTACATTATTCGGTGGCTCGCTTGTTTTGCTACGCCTGTTGAGTGAGCGTGACTATCGGTCCTTTGTGTCTCCGGTGGCGCTTGCAGTCGCCGCAGCATGCTGCAGAGCGAGGAGTCGATCGCGCCGTATCACAACTCACAACGCAAACATCTGTCAGCTGTCATTCGCTGCGAATAAGCACTGTTTAAACAACGCTTACATCGCCGCCGCCTTTGTGTGTAGTTTGATGTGGACACAAACCCCCGTGGCGTCGAGCTACAGCGGTGTAAAAATCAATCTCGGCAGCAACTTGTGTGGCCCGCGGCTGTGGAACCGGCACGCGACCGAAGCGCCGTGCAGCCATATGTGTTGATGCCGTCGGCACATCTTGGATGGACCACCGGCTTTGGATTGATCAACAGATCCGCTTAGCGCGTGATTGCGATTTAGACACTATTTTAATTAGACACCACTGTCGAATCAGACACCAACAATTCACTTCATTTTAGCCCTTGATCGGTATAGTGTGCTGAGGGTACTTGTTGGGTGCTTCTGGTATATGGCTTGACGCAGCTGGGACACTTGAAACAGCCAAAGTCACCAGCTTGTCGCATGAACGATGAGGTTGAACTGCTGCATTCGTCTTTATTCAATGACAGATAACTGTCTTCACTGGCGAAGTTACAGACGAGGCTGACATCACCAGCCAAGTCTGCCACCAGAGTTCGTTGTCGTTCCTGTAATCGACTCGTGAAAAGCATCTTTTACAACGAGGTCACTGTGACGCAGAACATGTCCAGTCGAGCCAAGTCTTCGGAGTCGTACAAGTTGAGACATGAGGACTTCACTTCATGGACAGACAGCTCAGTTACACCCCAGGCCAGGAGAATGTCTCTCCAGCTGGCTCTGTGCAATTAACCTTCACCTTGGATCATCAGATTTGCTTGCATCAACCCATAGATCGCGGAACCACGAGATCAAGCAGCACGTGCCCTTTCACTTTTTGCTGGGCCGTCACGTTTTCCTCCTTAATTAAATCGTTTCTGTTGATTTTTGGCTTTGCTTGAATAAATAAACCAGTGAAACATATGACAGCAAAGTGCGAAATGTGAATGATTTGGCCAAATTCTGACGTTTTACCAGTTCAGCTTGCTATCTGACCGCACCAAAGGCTCTAGGACAGGAGTAACCGGTGTGCCAATTTTCAGCTCATCGGGTCTAAGGTCAGGGGACGGCCGCATAATATGTCGGTACTAAGCCGGCAAATATATTACTTCCAGTATGTGTAACGTGGCAATACCGTAATAATGATAGTTCTGTTTATAGTGATTGCATAAATCACGTATCGTGTACAATTAAAATTGTAGTGTTTGGCCACAGACATAAAAGCGGGCGGAAGTAAAGAAAAAAAAATGTTACCTCTCTCCCTCCTTCGGCGAAACTAATAATGAAATGTGTAGGCCTACAGTGTTTAGGTTCGTCCGCCTGGTGGCTTCGTTCAGTAAATCACCGCCTGAACGATCGTATTTTATCGTATGCGGTATTTCACGTCTGATGGCTTGCATATAACAATGTCTACTGTAAAGTAATAGGCCTACCATGGAGTCTCTGATACTAAACTCCAGCTGACGAGAGAAAAACAGTCATTTATTGCCAGGTGTTTGTATTTCTGCTGTCATATAACTCATCACCGTACATTGTTTATGTTACATTACCTGCAGCCGGTGCGCTACAATAATCTGTAGACTATACTCTCTGCTGTTGCTTCTATCAGTGATCTGAGCAAAACCAAAATCTCGTATAGCCTATCAAGACCAAACCAAACCTGACGATTTCGACCCATAAGAGCAAAAAATGAATAAATAGCAGAAATCGTCATAGATGTTATGTAAAATGCACTGTTTTCTTTGAAAAGAAAGTAACGTGGTAAAACCAAAAAATAAGTTCTTTAGCCAATAAATTATGTGTTTTTGTTTCCGCCTGTAGACGAAACTACATTAAATTTCATGTAGACGCATTAGACCTATTGGTGCTGACCATTTAAGACTCGTTGCTAGGCGTATAGCTTATATCTTACAGCTGCTTGAAGTTTAAACACTAATGAATTGTGCAACTTGCTTCGACGCCAAACATTTTGGAATTTAGCAATAAACCATTCATAAACTCCGCGGTATAATTGGGCTGTTACTTTTGCGATACCGCGCTTGAGGCTGTTTTGCTGTTTTTTTTCAAAGTTGCATGCATGCAGTCGCAGTGCTGCAGTTTGCTCCAAAGCACTGCAGTGACTCGCTGTATCCATAGACAGACGTTAACTGAGCTATTATATATGGACGTCGTTTGTCCGCGAATAAAAACTCGCTGCCCGTATGTAGACAAGTTGCAGAGTCGACCTTGTCGGTGTGCGGTGGTAGTTGATAGTGCGACTATTGGCTGCGAGCGATTGCGTCGTAACTAGCGTGCAGCAGTCAGACGTGACGTACGAACGATAGACCTTCGTGCACGGGTCGTTACGGTTACATCAGCGGCCGCAAGCACGCCGAAACATCTATATGCTGGGTGGTCTGCTACAGTAGGGCTGGTGTCTCTAAACACGGCCAACCACCTGTTTAGCACCGTAGAAATTTTCCACCACGGAGTTGGACTACTTTTCTGTCGTGCACCGTGAATGGATGCCGCAAAGATAGCCGCCTTTATGAGTGCACTGAATAGCGCGCTATAATTATGTCGTCGTGTGTGGTCTGTCCGTCTATCAGACCGTGATGCCAGATAGTTTGTGTTTATATACGATGCGTTACGTTTAATGTAATTGCAAGTCTGGATGTCTTGTGGAATCTTAGATCTGTGGCGCCTCAGCCTGAGCGATCAATGTCTGCTTATGGTTGGTAACCTAGGTCCTATTGTCTGTGTCATCTGCAAGGATCTTTCTGCCCAGCCATGTTGGTGTATCATTTTTTGGCAAATAATACGTATGGCAGTTTCGTTTCATATGTGTATGTAGATTAATTCACAGCACGTGTTCAAATATACGCCGTGTTTACCCTCAACACACACGAGCTTTGAGCCGTGAACTCGGCATTTCATCGAAAGCATTGCGGAGGCGTCTGCTATAGTTAAGTCTATACGCTTCAAGTTCATATGATACTTTACCCGGACTACGTTTAGGTTACCACGAACTGAAAAAACTGGATCGATTTGGACAGATAAATTGGGAAAAAAGTAAGTAAGCCTGTAACATTACTTTTGGTCACTTTCTCTTTACTGATTTGCTCGAAAATTGGCGAATACGTGAATTCGTATCATTCGTTTACTTTTCGCAAAACAATAAATTACGTTTGATTTTGGGTAACCCTTCCATTCGTGAGGCTATGACAAAGGACGATACTTTTTACCGTGCGATGCGCATCGGCTCTTGCTACTTGAAAAGTAATTAGGCCTACAGGAATAATCAGGTTAGTATCTTCGCTGTCTTGGCTCTAACGTTGGCTTACAGTACTTGAACCGTTCGAACGATCGTTTGTTGCAGTGAGGTGGGGCAGGCCTATATGATAACAGTGACTTGCAGACCAGTATGAAATAGATTGCACATAATGCTTTTGTCTCATTGTTCATTCGGCAAATTACTTCTCGGCGTGGAGTCCAGATTATAGCGGAAAGCAGCATGCGTCATCTTGCGCGACGCCCTAGTAACCGCGAAGCAGCATTTTTGTCGGGTCGGTGAGTTACGGGTTGCACACTGTGCATGGTTGGTTGGTTCTGTTCGCTGCTGTCTGGATGCGCTGCTGACTGACCTCACGGAGCAGAACAGCGGATCATGTCGGATACACACGCAGAGTCGTCGTCGACGACGCTGAATCACGAGCTGTCGACAGGCGTCACTCGCTGGCGGTACTCGTCCCGTACTCGCTGCACTCTCTCCATGCACGTGCCTGGGCGGCCGCCGCCACGACCGCGCCAGAGACGGAAATAATCGTCCGGAAAAAGCGACTCGTGACTCCGGCCATTGCTAGTCAAACATCGCCATCTGTGCACGCCTTACCACTCTGCATGCCGACTGTCAATCAGCAGAACTACAATCTCAAGCCCACCAAACTCCACTTACGTCGATCTGCTGTGGATCTGCTGTGCAACAAGTCGACGACAAGTCGAAGTAGTTCAGTTTGGGCTACACGCACGCGCTCTCCAATGCTGCACAATGAGTTTCGATAACAAAATACTGCCATCCGGTATATACCAGCTATATACCAGGCTCTAGCATGGGCGGCGCCAGACGGGCGGGGAGGAGGCAGCTGCCTCCCATGCCTTCCACTTGCCCCCAGCTGCTTCCCAGGAAAAATTTTGATGGTGATAAAGTGCCCTCTGGGCACTTTATTATGCCAAGGTGTGAATTATTAAACGTCATTTTTGCAAGAAAACAGATATTTGTGTGCTTTTTTTGCGTTTCCAAATATTAAACAGTAAGCAAATTTGCGGTTTCCATAATTGGCACGTCCAAAAGCTGAAAGTGTTGTTAGCTTCAGGGGGCTTCGCCCCTCTGCCCTCCTGACCAGGGGCTCTGCTCCTGGACCCCACTACATCTTTTCTATGCACACAACAACTGAATAAGATTGATATTTGGCCCACACACAAAAAAAATTATTGCTCCCTCTGTGCCCTGGTCCTTGCCGCCTTTACCCTCCAGCTTCAAATTTTTAGCGCCGCCCACTGGCCTCAGGAAAACTAGGCGATAGCCTATGTCATTATAATCATTGTCGTCTGAACAAAAGTTTAATGCAACTGTTATTACAAGCGACTGGCTGCATTTCGACTTCCTGTTTGTGAATTAAGAAATTTATAGCGCTTCAAAATTCGGCAATTTTTTGGCGCAGTCTGTATTTATGTATCATTATATTACACTCATCACAAGGTTGTGTCGCTACTCGCTATATTATCTCCTTTCTTGGCGTGCCGTGTGTCGTTTCTATAGAATTTAGGCTCATGGCGGAGTTAATGTCGTCGTACGTAACGTGACGTCGATAAACTCGACAGAAAACGTTTCCGGTATGCTGCATGGATGCAGGCCGGTGTTCAGGATTCGGGACAGTGCCCTGGTTTTGTGGCGATTAACTATCAATAACGACGTAAGTTGTTCTCAAGGCTGGCTGGCTGGCGTTGCCAAGGCCGCGGGTACGTAGACGGGTACTCGGAAGAGAAGGGAGACTCGGAGCAAACACTTGTTGACGGTGAATGCCTGGAGCAAGCGATTCAAGCGATCGACCGAGCGAGAGAGCGATGCTTGGTGCCTGGCGCAGTGCACTGTATCGCAGACTTATACCCCGTTCACACGATGAAGCAAAGTTGAAGCAAAAATATTCAATATACACGCGGACGACGTGTGCTCTAAATTTGCAGGGGCGTATTCAGGATTTCAAGTTAGGGGGCGTGAAGTGAGGGGATCTGGGGGACGAACCCAAAAGCTGAAGCTGTTATGAATAACTTTGCGAATGATTTCTTGCACAGCAGCATAGCTAAACATTTTACTTGAGGGAGGAAATCCCGAAAGTTATCTTATTCCATTCCCTTCCCTTTGCCTTTCTTTTTCTCCCCTTTTCTCCTTCTTTTTTCCGTTTGTCTTTTTCCTTCGCACTTCTTTTTTTCTCTCATTTCCGGGCTTTTCGTTGTTTCTTTTTCCTTCCTTTCAAAAGTATGACCGCTAAATTTTAGCTTCTGAGGGAGCGTTATGAGCTCCCCTCGTGGAGTCCAGATGGGGCATAGCCCTAGCCGAAATCGAATTTGGTGCATTATTCCTATAGCTTTAAAATGTGAGATCTAGTGGCAACAATTAGAATTTTTAAAAGAACAGTCTGACTAAGTTTAGTGCAGCTTAAACAGTGATGGCAGACACGGGCGGTGCGGCGCCACAAATTTAAAAGTGGGAGTTGCAAGTAATCTGCGAGCGAAGCGAGCAGAAAAAAATCTGAACTGTTGTACGCGAAATTAACTGTGTCATGCGTATTCTGGGCCATTTGCATTAGACCTGTTTGCCGAGTTTAGGGAGCCCCCACTAAGTACGCCCCTGGTTTGCTTCATGTTTGCTTCATCGTGTAAACGGGGTATTATTCTGCTCGGACAAGTAGGTGGTCAAACAATGACAGCGCGACGGCCGAGCACGCGCGCAGTACGCAGCGATTGATTTCACGCAAACTCTCACTCACTGTTGCTTGCTTGCTTCCTGATGCTGCGGTTGCACCCGACATAGGCCTATTGACGACATGTCGCCATTTCGTTCATTCGCGACCCTGGACACGCGTTCATCGATTGATTCTCTGCAACAAAGATACTCATTAGCCATTCGTAAATCATAACGCAGGCTTTCGTTTGTTATGCGAGGGGCGGGGACTCAAATACAATATCGGCCATTGGGAGTGAGTGAGCAGGTGTAAGCGTAGCCTCTGTGTAAGGACCAGTACGTACTGGGTATAGACTTATCCATTTCGGGTCGGCGCGATCAGGTATGTGACAAGTCAAAAGTGATTTCGGAAGAGGCGAAATCGCGGATCGATGCTGACCCCTAAGAGAACAAGAGAACAAGTACAGTTTCTGGCTAGGGATCTAACCCTAAATCTTTCCTTCATTTGGGGGTCAGGGACACTTTTCTAACTTAATGTGCCATTGGTCCCCGCAGGTGTACCTGCCAAATGGCGTGTAAGTGTCACGAACGGTTTAGGCAGGATGCACGAGTGTGACAGACGACAGACAGATAGACAACAGGCCACGCGAAATAATTACTTTGCGCTAGAGCGATTTTGTCTGAAAGTATTTTGCATACTGGTTTTTTAAAACTTTTATTTTAATTCATCACAATAAAATGTACAAGTGAAAAATGCAGGAATGATAATAGCCAGTATTTAACGCTGTATATGGGTGCATTGTTGTCAGCTGGACAACGGATACAATACCTTTATTACAGTCAACGATTTGTCTTTTTTTTACGCGTACTTCATAGCCATATTATGCTTCTCATAGTTCACGCTAAACACGAGTACTTCGTGAAATTGTTCGTGACATTTTGTGATATGTTTCTTGCATATTGCACCTTTTATTTTCAGGTTGGTTGTGCGACCCGAATTTAGCAATTAGTTAACCCGTATTTAAGATATTTAAATGGTCTCTTAAGGTTTCTTAAGCTGTCGCATTTTCGCCGCGGCAAAACCGACGACTGCTGATATTTTAGCTTTTGCATTTTTAGTCGCATCCGTACGAAGCCATTAGGCGTCGCTTATTGATTGTTCGTTTGACTGCTTGCCGAGAAATGACTTGGAAAAAGAATAGGATGACGATTATGACACAAGACTGTAAGTTTGTAACTGTTGAATACGTGAGGTAACTTTACGCAGTTGAATGTATTAGATGATGCTTGGAATTGGATAGAAGAGAATTCAGCAAAAACGTAAAAGGTTTCCGGATAAGAAAACCATTAGGCTACCGGCGCGGCACGACGCCTATTCCCATTACTGCATTAAGCCTACTGAGTAGGCCTATGCCAGCACTTCTCCGGTTCTGCACTTGTGCAGCTGCAGTTTTTGTAAATTTCATACGGTATTTACGGGCTTTTGTTACGAGCAGACTACTTGAAGTTACTAGAAATAGTAACAGTATAGAATACTTTTTACTGTCCTTCTCTGTTATATGAGTTTTAGTCACGCATTGATTAATGGCAATTAATAAATTAATATAAAGAGTGAAGGCTAGTGATGTTCACGCGTTGCTGTTTTTTAAAATATGCTCTCGATTTTAAATGAACTTGACGAACTTAATTGAAACTGTTTTTGTGAATATTGTGTAAATCCGACACCTAGTTATAGTAAATAATGGCATCACATTTTGTATTTTGTGCTAATTTATTTATTAATTACCGTGACGGAATTTTTACCTCGTAATTTACGCATGCTATAAGTTTTCGTGATTTGATATAAAATAGTTTTTGTTTTTCTATCCGGATGTTTTTTTCCAGATAACGAAAATACTCTGATTATTATCGCAGTCTAGCGGGGAACCATCAGCCAGCAGTGGTTGGCCGCACGCAGCAGCAGCAACTGATGGGCGTTGACGACACACACGACACACTTACGCACGCACGCTCGGTCCCTGCTGCTGTTGCACATGCTGCAACCGCTGCTAGTGCTTGGCAACAAGGCGCTGTCTTAGAGGGAACAATGCACGTCTAGTCAGTCGAGCACTGTAGACTAGCGTCGGCCAGGTGGGACGCGTGGCGGCTCGTATCAGCCACGTGAGACTTGTTCTTCTCTCGGCTTATTAAACACGATTGCTGTTGGATTCTACGATGCGTGGAGTTTGTGCGATATAATAGCGTGCATGCTCTTTGCAACTTCAGCAGCTGGGACAGCGTAAGGCCGTCGACTTACGTAACTTATTTAGCAGCAGCATGTTGTCAGTTTCGCAGACAAATTGTACCAGCAGTGTCGCTAAAGTTATATTGACGGACGATGACGGCCTGATTTCCGAATCGGCGTCACATGCGGACTATCGGCGAATTCATTACGCAAGTTTCATTTAACGCGTACGTATATCGGCCCTACGCTCATAATATTTGCAACTTCTTGCCGGTGTCTCTCTCTGCAGGAAGCTTAGCCGTCGCTCTGGTCTGAATTATGTTGACACGCTAACTTAAAGCACGGTAAGTAGTGCTGACGATTTTACCACTTTGCTGGACAGTTTCGAAACGAGTTAGTCGTGATATGCTATTTTGATGCACGTGTTATACGTGATTTAATCGGTTCAATCGGGCTATGACGGTTTTAATAAAATCATGCATTATGATTTGATTGGGTGGCTGAATAGTTTATTTTCATAATTATGACGCCGTGAAGAAAATAACAGGACGATGAATTTGTTCAACACTTAATCATATTCCTTAATAAATATTGACTTTTTTACACGTCATACTGTATTTTTCTTGGGTAGCTGTACTAGCTGATATTTGTCTTTTATGCATATGAGTTGCAAATTGTCTCCGAAACCGTGATGGGCAAATGCTTCGGCGAGATGCTCCACTTTTATGCGCCACCATGTGTATATATACCCGGGTCGGGAGGGACGTTGCCCACCGTCTAGAGACTAGTTGGGCAGCGGAACAACTGCAGGTGCTTTGCTGTGAGTCGTCGGCTTCGTCGACAGAATCGCTGCTGATTGCAGCTGGCCATCATACAGGCGGAGGGCGCGTATATGCTATACACAGTGTATTTGCCATCATCCAGCAAAGTCTGCCTGTCTGTAATACAGAGAACAGGTGCACGTCAGACTTGCAATCAGTCTACCGTCCATGTTCACCTATTGACCGACGTCGTGGGTCGTTGTCAATGATTGCTCTCAGCTGCATCTTTCCATATCTCATACACGTGCGGTCTCCTAGCCTAGCGCTGTGCGCGAAAACTTGTGTTACTTTGACGACCCGGCCATACAGTGAAGACCCGACGATTTATATAAGGCCTAGCGTAATTCCTGTAACAGTTATACTGCGAAACGATTTTTTTGCAAATATATTCAGCAAAATATGCTGAGGTTCAAACACTGCAAACATTTGGCTGAAACGCATAATAAAGATTTTTCATTTCACACGTCATAACTCGTCTTTCACATGGAGTCGCAAGAAATATCAAATGTACTCCTCGCGCGCATTATTTTTTCCTGTGTTCTTTCAACTGCTTTTTAGTTTCTTTCTTTTCACACCGCAAATAGCGGTGCCGACAGCATCACCTCGCCGACAGCATCAAACATGCAACTGACGTCATCACGTCACGTGACCCCAAAAGGTCAAACTCGTGACCCCATTATCTTTGAGGCGCCATACCTCCATAACGGTGTCCATAGTGACCATGCGTCTATCTAGCACCGTTATGGAGATATGGCCGTTTGAAGTTCTTCCAGGAAGGCTTTTCCAGGAACAGAACTTCGCTACGTTAGGAACGTAGCGCGCGAGGAGTAAAAAATTACGGTTAGCATTAAAGGCTACCAGAACCAGGTCCTGCAATTGCTGATACTGACATACGACGGACAAATGACGGAAGTTGTACATGTCTTGTACTGTACACTGAGCGACGGGAAAGGAAAAGACAAATTATTGAAAAAATAAAGCTACAGGCTAAGGAGCTCAAGTTAAAGAGAAATGTGGAGAGAGTACCGTGTAACGCTGAGCGATAAACTAAAGTGCCTGGATGAACGTTACATGTACGGCTTGCAGACTTGTATCAAACTGAATGGACTTTTTTAACGTTAAAGACCTCGTAACCGGGTTTTAAAGCAACTGCGCTTCTGTCTGTATGACTTTCCCACTGATTATATACTTATTGTCGGTGCTAACAGATCTGGATAAGTTGTTAGGCAAATGGTGTGTCGTTCTGTGTGAAACGTTCGCCAGAGTTTCGTCATAGCAACTTCAGGTTGCTATGACGCCGACGTTGAGCAGCGCGCTTACGTCATTCCTGGTGCTCGCTGCAACATGCTGCTGTATGATTAATGTATTGCAGAAACACTTGCAGGTGGGTTTCATTTTCCACTGCACAACGTTGTATCTTCACGGCAGTAAATACGTCTCGGGGCTGGCTGGTTATATTTACTGTCTGTTCTCCGCGAACAGCGAAAGTCCGTTGAAAACGTGTTGCCGATTTATTTCTTGAAACTCTGGAGGCTGGCTGATGTGATGATGCGGGCGCAGGCTTATAGCTGCAGTGGCTGCGGTGTGCAGTCGGTCCGTTTAAAAGCACAAGATAACTGATTACCAGGTTTACGACAATAGATCATATCTTCATACACGTTATAGTGCACTTTGTAGGCCTCGTGCGTGTGCACGTACGTGTAATTATTGGTCGTAAATCGTGTTTTCGTACACGCGCACAGCGACGCCTGCTGTTATGTCCGGGACCGACGCGTTTCGTTCGTTTTGTTGTTGCAGTTTTTCGTCGCACGTGTTCTACATTTTACATTCTTTATAATCTCTCCCGTTACTTGTTTTTTCCATTGTTATTTGCCTCATTAGCGGTAGTTGGATCTGTTAGCTGTAGGTCTCATTTGTCAACACGATATATACGATATCTAATAAATGTATGCAGATTTTCATATGCGTTGGAAAACTGTCGCACGGAAGGAAGCAGAAATTAACAAAACGTAAACGAAATAAGAGACCAGCGTCGTTGAAAAGCAATTAAAACGAGTTTCGAAATTATGATACATAATTTCTTGTCTAAGACGACATTGTGATCTAAAACTTAATCGACTACGTTCTGCAAACCGACACCGGCTCATTGTACCACGCTGTCGACTCAACACGTATACGGCCGTCGGGCTTTTCCAGTCGCTGGTCCGACGGTCTGGAACTCACTGCCAGATGAACTCAGAGATCCGGTGAGTGATATTGACATTTTCAAACAATTTTTCAAAACAATCCCGTTTAGCCAGTACTAGTGCGACAAGCGCATTATAGGTTAATTTAACGATATGCGCTGTATGAATTTACATTTTACTTACTTACTTACTTAAACTATTTTACCTCAGTACCGGTTAACTATAGTTTAACGTCTAACACAGCCATATCTGCGTATCAGTTTTGGGTATTTCTAATTGCTTTGTTGTTTTTGCGTTAACGGGCGAACAGACAGACGGACGGACGGACGGACGAGGTACAGTGAGCATAACGCGGCCTCCTGGGGCGAGTGAGGTCGGCGGGCGCACAGCGAGGCGCTTTGTGTACGTAACGGCAGTTCCAGTGTTGAGATGGTGCGGTCTAATGGGGGTCCTGGAGCGAGAGCTGATTGCGTTCTGCCTGGGGTCCGTCTGTACATGGACTACTCCATAATAGCAATCTAGACGTCCTTGGTCTGTACAAGGTTGTGATTAGCTCCGGACCAGCACCGATCGACCGCGCCACGCCCTCTCAACTCTCAAGAACTGTTTGCTGTGTTTTTTTGCAAAGCTCCGCGAAGCGCCCGTCGGAATGACTTCAAGATGTCTCGTTTCTGTTTGCGCGGAAGACACGTGCCCCGTTCCATTTCTAGCGCTTCGCAGACCATCAAACGAACATCATAACCATATGCCGAGGCCAACAGAAGATACTTGTACTAAGTCTTAGCGTTAATTCCATACAGTTCTGACACGATCTTTCCGATGATTGACAGCGTTTTATTCGCGACTTTTATTTTTCTTATAATGCCGGCAAGTTCGCAACATATTATGCACTGTTGGTTGCATTACGATAGAAAAACGTCAACTACACAGAGTGAGGTGCCGTAGCGTTTTGGAAGTTGTATGAGGTATACACCTCTCATGTCGTGTCAGGCGTAGAAGCCTACACCACAAATTACGGCGTAACGTAACGTGAGACGTTTATTGTTTTGTCCAGGGACAAATACGCTGCATCGTTAGTTGACGAGCGTTGATGATACGCATTCAGTAAATTATTAATTACTGCGAACACACGTTTATATACGAGCATTCTTGACATTTGACTGTGGTGACGTTTATCGATCCCTGGCTACTTTAGATCATCGCGCGCAACTACACCATGACTTAGAAAGTCGCACAAAGTACTCATGTCCATATTTTCATTAAATACTGACCGATTTTAATTTTTTTTCACTGACACAATCAGCGAAATATTTTGTAGGTCGCGAAGTGTCCCGGTACCCCATAAACATGACGCTAAACTAACTTGTGAAATATTAATCATAGAAAACTAGCGTGTTACTGTTTTGTTACGCGCGAAAGCAGCTACTGTTTTCAGCGCGTGTTAGCCATCGCAATTCTGTCTGTCTGTCTGTCACACGGGTGGATCAGTTAAAAACGGTGCAAGATAGGATTACCAAATCTTCACCGTCGGCTACCTGGAAAACTCTGGTTTCAGGAACCGTAAAGCTTTTCCATAAATTAGAAGGGGGTCACCCCGAACGAGGGCTCTAAGTGAGAGAAGGGGGCAAAATTCGCGATTTTTGGCCAATAAGTCGCTGTATCTCAGTAACGGTGCGAGATAGGGCCTAGGTTACTATTAATCACTAATAGGAAGTCGTACACTGGCTCTCGATTGGCGCCGAATTCAATGACCTTGAATGACCTTAAACGCTAAAATAGGGAGTTTTGTAGATTTTTTGGCGATTTCAGGCTGCGACACAAATCTATATAATTCACAAGGTGGCGCCACGAAACTATCGTTATGCGGTCCAGATAGAGAATTTGGTATTTGTATATTAACGTAGCGTGAACGCCCCTAAACTACAGCTAAACTACTGAACCGGAACTGCTATAGGCTTTCGCGCATCTCGTGAGCATTAGCTCAAATTTCTTGTATGTATGTGTTTTGTACATTAAAGATTGTCTTGTTGAGTAAAAGGTCATATATTCAGACACGTGATGTATGGTGTCTACAGCAAGTTGTTATGACAGAAGCAAATCATAATAGCAGGCTCCATCAACCGTAACTTTGGGATCGACGAATATCATACCAAAGCCGCACAATTTTGACTGTTCGGATGTTCTTTTGCAAAGAAGGCGTTTTACTTGTTTTAAGTTTTGAAAATTGATGATAGAATATTTGCTCAAAATATATAGCCTACAAGAATAGATGGCTTGCTTTTTCACCCGTGGCTAGCTGGTAGGACAACAGTGGTATGACTGACTGCCCAATGCCTTTATATGACATGACACAGTTTCGACCATGTTACACATTGACTATACGTAAAAGTCTACATCGAATCTAACTATGCTTTTTACAATATACACGACTACACGGTCACGATCGACGTATTGATATACTGCGGAGTTTATAGAGTCAACTGCATTCTTCGCTTCAAATGTCGTCGCGTGAACTTTGAATTTTACTTTTTATCTATTACTCCGATAATGAGAATTATCCTAAGTGATTGTCCTAGAAAGCTTCTGGTCATGCTGTTATCCGGACACTTTTCTGAAGAGTTTGGTTGTAGATTTTCATGGTGTTAGAGACATAATAAAGTAGTCGTAATCATAAGATATTCGTGAGCGAATAAATGCACCTCTGGTTCGTTTGCGACATGGCGCTGTGTTAAAGTGTTTTGGTTGAGTGACTCACTCACTTTAATAGAGCGATAAATAGCTACAATAGCGGCGTTAGCACGACATGATTACTTGCCTGTCACTGGCGAATACTGATTCACGGAATACTTAGGCCTATTTCATCACCCCCAGTTTCATGCATCACGTCTGATTGACATCATGCGATATGCAGCTAGCTGTTTCGATGGCGTTTCTCATTTTCACCACATTCTAACACTCTGACCGTTTCTCACACCTGTCCACCTAAAACTTGCCGAAAAGATTAATGTATCGTCTTATTGCAATTTGTCGATGGCCGTATGCTGAACATTAATTTTTTTGTCTTTCCCTTCTGCAGTGAAAGTTGAAACACCCATAAATACTCTTACGTTGTGAAACGTTCACGCCAATTTTGGTTTTTCTGTGAAACGCAAAGGTAAAAGGTAAAGGTCGTCAATTTATATAGCGCATCGTCGCGAACACGCCTCTAATGCGCTTTCGTCACTAACCGAAGCCGCCGGCCGCACGGCTACCGTGTGCAGCCTGCAGACACAGGCTGGCGCAGCGGCCAACTAGGTAGCTTCAGTCAGCTGTACTAAGATCCCCACCTTTCGTAACCCATATATATCGAGTTACTACTCATTTAACTGACCCGGGAGGGATGGCAGGCTGAGTTGGTTTTGTTGTTTGACTGATAGCGGACGCTTAACCCACAAAGTGGTCAAACGGACATCCATCAGTTTAGCGCAGGGTAGGGTAAGTTCGCCGGCCAGGACCGACGTTCTAACCACTATGCCACGCCGATTTGATTTCGTATAAGTGACGTATAAGTGACGGACAGACGGACAGACAGATGAGCAAGACCAGTAATGCGGCCTGCTAGATGTGTGTATATGAACGTGGGCTGTGAGTTGCAGCGGCGGCGGAAGTTGAATTCTGATGGTAAGAGGCTGGTCATTGTGGCCTGCATTGTTACAGGAGGCCTACAGACATGCGGCGACGAGTGGTCATTAAATTTTATAGACACTGCGAGTCGAGTCAACTGCGGCGCGCGTGCACGACGTCGATACGGTGACGTACGATGACGTACGATGGTGGGAACGTCATAACTCGTCTTTCACATGGAGTCGCATCAATCAACGTTTACATGCTCGTCTGTCGTGTGTGTGCTTGCACTGCTGCTACCACTTTATTGTTTACCTTGACAACAGTATGGTACCCTATAACGTCCATCGGCGTCAATCCAAAGTTAATTTTTTGAGGGGCGAATGGACCGAGTGGCAAAATTTTATCTGGACGCAAATTGGCGTGGACTCACATTTCGCCCAGAATTTTTCATTTCTCCCACATTCGGATTAACGTCACTGCCGACGTCACATTATCGTGCTGTCACGTCTTGCGATGACCTGTCTGTGTAGCAGAAAAGCGCTGTGGCTCTGTTCATAGATCTATTTTAAATGTTCTAAAATACTGCCTTTTGGAGTGCTTCCTGTAGTATTGCGTGAGCCGGTTGCTTGCAAATTATACAACGTTCAGTGAGCAGACCATGTCATATAGATGAATGAGTCAGCTGTATTGTGAGGAATAGTTTTACAGTTTTTAGCTGATCATACTTTAGTTACGGTCGAGCTGTTGTCATGGTTGTCGTACGTCTGTTTGTCTACAGGTTACGGATGTATTGTGGCTAAAGGGTGCAAGATAGGGCCTAGGTTACTAGTAATCACTTAGTGGGAAGTGGCATACGCCTACGATTCGAACTTCTGTTTTGACATATGGCGCGCTACAAATGCTGACTTCTTACTTACTTTGTCATATTAGATGGAAATCATTGACCTTGGATGACCTTGAAGGTCACTGACAACCAGTGGAGTCGGCTATTCTAGCGACAGCTGGGCTTCTTGTTTTTGCTGGTTTGTGTTACATCAACTAAGTTCCACATGCTTGTGGGTACCGTGTGTAAGCCTACCGTAGAACTTCTAATACAGTGATATAGCATATAATACTTTCCCTGACCCCGGCCTCGGTCATATATCGTGTGGCCTAGTTCATGTCACGGGATATTGAAAAGACATTGATTCAGCGCCGCGCTGCTTCCGGTAGCGTGCGTCACGTGATTTCCGCTGATTACTGGACCGGTTCCGACAGAAGCCAATTTAGTTCAGTAATTCGTTTCCGTCGCGAATAATTGCGTCACCGGTAAGTGAGAGAACAGTGGGCGAGGAAACAGGTGAGTCAGGGTCACTGAGGGTCTAAGACTGCTCTGCAGGTGGCCCACGCTGTTATTTGCCGCCGGTATCAATTCAGCGATGTCAATTTCGCCGGCTAATATTTCCGTTGTTTCACGTTTTGCAGGTTTTAATTGCGTGGGACGACGACGATTGATTTGCACGCCATGCACACTTGCTACTGTGACTGTGCTTATTGGGACATCATTGACTGTAACTGCTAGAGGTCCAACGCGTACACGCGCGCTGACCGTTTAAGAATGAAAGAATTACTAATTTCAGGGGCAGTGTTAGTTTTCGAAGCTGGGGGACAGGTCTAGTGGTTGTCGATTTACCACCGCAACCCCCATAGCCTATCCCTCTCATCTGTCGAAAAAGCTCGGATTTGTCAGAATCTCATGGATCGTCTTGTTAGAGGCGGGGGAGAGGTCCGGCGCCCCTCCTGGCTAATTTTTTCACCTTACAATTACAGTGGCACGTCTTGTCAAGTTACGAAGGCGTCATCGTGGGGACAGCTTACTAGTCCGAATAGCGCGAGGGTTATGGATATGGATAGAAATGGAGATAAATTGCATTTTTGACTTTGTCCAGTTTGTCGGCTCTTAGCCATGGCGGCTTTTGGGTATGGCGGACCGGAACCTGACCAAATTCGGACTAATGTCTCTGTGGACTAGCGACCACCCGCAGTCACTGTCATAGTAGTCTATTTGAGCTATTTCGACGATGCAAAATGCGAATAAACTTGTGACAGACAATGCAGACAAACAGTAAGTTAAAAAAGTAAGTTGAAAATGCACTATATCGACGTACATTTTTAACGTAAATTTTACATCTATGCTGCTGTTTGTTGCTGAAATTTATTTGGGAACAAATGAGTTTTTTTAATATTTAAATATACACTTAATGAATCGCAAAAAACAATGTTTTGATAATAAAATTTAAAAAGAAAGATAGGCCTATGCTGGTTTTTTGACTTCTCAAAACAACGTTCGCTACGTTGTTTGCTTATGTCGGATTATTATTGACAACAGTTAAGCACACACGTTTGATTAATTATGGCAATCGATTGACAGTCGTTTATTAATAGGCTGATTCATTGAACTCCATTGATCGGTGATCATTCACGGTGCGTCGTCGTGTCGCCTGGTTAACATAATACGTTGAGACGCTTTCATTTCTGCAGGCTGCTGACGAATGAGTCGTGCAGATTAGAATGATTAGTGTTGACTCGTCGATGATCGATCGTCATGTTCGTCGTGGAATTATCGCTAAAACAGCAGCGCATTATGGGTCGGTTGTTACTGCGGTTGTGGAATCGTTGTTGACGGCGCGTAACAGGTGAACAAGGCGCACGTGGAGAGAGATAGCAAGGGAGAGAGAGAAAAGACAGAGCGGTGGATCAAAGCCATACAGCGGCGCAGAGTTTGACAGATGGATGAAACATCGGATTGTCGTGACGGATCGGCGCGTTGCCGACGAGATTGAACGGCGCAGCGTCCAGGCATCTCGCTGCTACCTGGCTGTGAAGCCGTGGAACTGGCTGCTGTTGCTGCTGCTGCTGCTGCTGTCAGCGCCTTGTAATGCGCCAGTCGTCCATCGCATGATGGATTATTCCTCGAGTTGACAGAACACTAAAAGACTCGGAATGTTCGCTTCTTCTTGACTTGCTACTCTGCTAGATCGCTGTTCACAGAAGTTCACAGGCGCGTCTCGATCGCGGAAACTTCTGAGAAAAACAAGTTTACATTCTGGTTTTTTTGCAGAGAACATCTCACCACTGCAACGACAAACTTGAAACTGCAAACGCTCTTGACAGTGTCTATACCAGATTGTAATGTGAATTATAGAAGTGGCGAAACTAGATACTACATTACGTGCACATACCCAATCACCCAGGTCATCTCAGTCTTTTATCCCTCCGGGGCATAGGTAGTATACCAGTCTACTTAGATGACGGGACGCGTTTGCCCGTGTCGAGTTTGTCGAGTGGCGGTAACACAGTACTCACATGGCAAGTGATTTTTTGTGGAGAGCTACTCAAACCTTTTAACTTTAGAAAAGCTTTTTACACGACACGGGACACGTTGCAGTGACAAGTGCAAAAAACTGAAACTATGCAAGAATTTGCATGTCCGTCCGGTGTTTCGTATATTGTATAGGCATATGCGCATCTGTTGACTGGTGTCGTACGAACCCACTGGCTGGTCGTAGTCAGTGCGTCATGTTAACGACGTTCGACAGAATTCCTGCCCATCGCTTCGCTTCTGCGCCGCCTTCTTCCACTTCCGCCACATATCTCGTGGTAACAATCTGTGCCAGTTCATCCACCAGCTGATTTTACCGTCAATGAACGGTTCTTCATCGTCGCCACGTCAGATAACATTGCCGGCGCTGCCTCATGACGACTGCCGCTCAAACAGGTTGCGTGTTCATGCACGCAGCATCTGCTGAGCTGTCGACTCTGATATCTCAGAATGATTGTATCCTGTAGCTCAACACAAAGCAGTATTACTGTTGAAAAAGATAGTCAAGCCTTGCTCAAGGTTAATACTACCCGCGGGTAGCCGCAGTATGATGCATTTGACCTTGACCTTTGAGTATGACTTTGCAGTTCAGTAGGGTTCTAGAGGTTGTCGAGGTATAGGCTCGTGAAAAATATCATTAAGCTGAGTGTAACAAACTGGCGGTTGATGAGTTAATCACGTCAACAGAGAAAAAATGTGACAGGTTTAAACGACTTCAATCTCTATAGTGAGTGATGTCATGGGCCTACCAGATGCAGTAACGACTCATATATAACCACTATCTCGGCGTTACTTCCAATAGAAACACTCGATCGGTGTCGTGAAACTGATTGGTGCTTCCGGACCTTCGGCGTGAGCTTAACCTGACGAGCAGCTTGATGGTTATGTGTAATTCAGACGCAGTTGATGGAAACATACAGTAGCAATACGCTTTCGTCGAACTATTGTTTCTGCAGCTTACTGACAGTCGTGTCTGTGGATGTGTTTATTGCAGCGCTATGTGCGTTATAACAGTTTATTTAGACCAATTTACATTAGATTAAATCAGATGTTTTTTTCTATCATATTATTCATTCATTAGAATGAACATTGCATGCATTTCCTTCACATTTTTTGTGTCATTTTTAACAAAATTCCAGATCTTCAAAATTTTTTTGCAGTTGCATCAGTTGTCTACTCTAATCTACGCTTCAAACATTTTCCTGAAAATTTTTTGCAACTAATTTATAACTAAAATGCATTTAGCTGCAGCTGATTTTTGCAGTTACTTTTCTGCGTAATCATCATTAATAATTATTTCGACGTTTGAGGCAGTTATTGTCATTCATTGTACCGCAAACAGCAGACTGCAGCCGACTGTGCAAGTCGTCCAGGTGTATTTCTGCCAGTGTAATCGGACGTCGAACGGGCGAAGTCTGCAAGGCGGAAGCGAGTGATAAAGCATCTTTCGAGATAACATTGGAGAAGATGAAACGCGGAAGATGAGACGAGCAGAGAGAAGAGACTAGGGTAGCGCGGTCATCGTCATCACTATCAATAACACAGACGGACACAGGTGAGAGAGCACAGGTCGACGGCGTGGGACAGAGACAGCCATAACGCAGCGCACCGCCGCGGCGTAGCGCCTCGTCGTGATGAATTGCGCTGTCTGAGCACGGCGCGCTGCTGCAGGTAAGAGGCGTGCACGTGGTCCAGCAGCAGCAGTCAAAGACTGAGAAGCATTTATCATTGTGCAGGGCGCGTGGCTGCTGAAAGGCCGGGCACGGTGCGCGTAGTACGTTTACTATACACACGTCAGTCGGTGTAATGATGTTCTTTACGTCGCTCGGTTGGTTGGTCGACTTGGTCCGTGAGTGTTTTCTGTTACTGCTCGCCACGCCATACGCCGGCCTGGTCCTCCCATTATCTCTAGTTCTCCGCCGCCTGGAACTGCTATCCACGTCAACCACAAAGGTTAGGTCAGCGAGGCGGAAGTTATGCGCAAACGTCCTTCCCTTTTCGTGTTTGTTTGTTAGTTTTGTTGGCCGATGCGGCGTCGGGTTAATGACGAAAGCGAGAGAGCGTTCGATGTTGAGATGTCTTGATAGAACGGACGCATGGTCGGTCGTGGGCGGAACGCGAATTTATTGGCGCTACATCTGAAGAAGATCACGAAGACTCGACGACGTTCTTCATCAGATGACAGACGAGTTCCTAACCTCTGCAACGAACAGTTCATGAACTCGCTTTCAACATTTCATCAGACCGATGATATCCGGGTTATGCGAAGACTGTTATAAATAGCGCTGAAACTTTCTAGATCAGTATTTTTCGTCGACCGTCTCTAGTAAAATCTGCGAGCCTATGCTTCAGACTCAGTTGTGAGAACTGCAGGTAGTGTGGATTCCCAGATTCCTTCCGTGACCATCGATCATCCATGTACGATAGTGTTGTAGATGCACAGATACAAGCTGTTTAACAAGCGGCAAACAGTCAAAGATGCTATAAAATACCCTAAACATGCGACGTAAATGCTATTGGCAATGTCCTTAAATTTCTCTTTAAAAATTACACATTTTAGTATGGGTGAATGGTCATTTGAAGTCAACATTTTGTTAACAAGAAATTTGAGCTAATGCTCATGACGCGCGCGACTACGCGACAACGACATAAACTAAGTTGTCCGAATAGCGCGAGGGTCAGGTAAAGAATTACATGTGTAATGCAGAATTGCACAAATACAATAAGGCCTAATATTAATCTTGCGAAAATCTGCAAAGTCGATTTGTGACTATAGTGACTGCGCATTTTTGCTTAATAATGGCTATAGGGCCTAGTTTACGTTTCTTAAAAATTAAGGTCCAAAACACCTGGTTATTTGGAACACGAGCGTAATTAACTCTTTTTTGTTTTCTCTTCTATTTTTGGTCGACCCTTTGTCGTATGTTTGTCTGTCGTCGTCTGTAACACATGTATTGCGGCTAAACGGTAGGTCTTACCGGAAAACTTATTACATAATTGATTAGCCTGCTGTCACAACTCTTCGCTTTTTGAACGCAAAATTTTAACGGCCCATTGCAAAGGAAACATTTTAAAATTTGTGAATGAACAAAAGTGGGGCAGGAGAAATGTGCGTTTTCAAGCGATAAGTCACCGTATCTCAAAAACGGTGAGAGATAGGGCCAAGGTTGCTATTGATCATATAAGTCAAATAAGCGCTTTCAAACGACACGAAAACCATCGACCTTGGATGACCTTGAAGGGTCATTACCCACTCTGCTATGCCAATCGTGCAGTATTGTGGCTAAACGGTACATCGTAGGGGGTCAGCGATGGTACTGTTGGATACGGTGATGACAAGTTCCTTTAGATTG
>Ga0209367_1000983_pt1 | contig 32892 bp, 20 predicted proteins | sample WorMetLIZISLAND2_FD_187412 | JGI IMG/M metagenome (GOLD analysis project Ga0209367, IMG submission 187412) | Marine gutless worms symbiont microbial communities from Max Planck institute for Marine Microbiology, Germany - Olavius geniculatus... ... | reverse complement strand
GCCCCTGGACCCCGCTGGGGGCTCCGCCCCCAGACCCCCATTATAGGCTCGCGCTCCACGCGCTCGCCATGGTCCCGAACAACTGCTTGCTCCCCCAACTTTCAAATACTTCCAACGCCCATGTCTGTCCGTCTGTCTGTCACAACCCGGTATACCGTTTGGAGACCAGGTGAGATAGAGACTTCGGATTTTTACCGTATGATAGCCTAGTATAGGCCTATTATGTGACAAAATTTCACGTCACTGGGCAAAGGAGGTTCCCACGAACGAGGGCGCGAAAGAGGGGCCCCCACCTTAAAAAGGCGTTATCTGTACTCGAACTCGTACTGTGTGTTTTCGAGTCACAGTGTATACTATATACTATACTCGTTTCATGACCTACTTAATCCTCCTATTTCTCACTATATTGTTTGAAATGTTACAAGTGCGTATAATCTCAAATGTTATCGACAGATAGCATATATCTCACGTGCGTCCAGGCAAAACATGCCGTCGATTACGGCCATAAAATAAGTACGTTTCAGCACAATCTACAGTGCATTATGCCTTGTTACACTGGCACAAAACACTGCAAATCGTGTTAAATCTTTACAGAATACACTGCAGACCGCGTTAAAACCTATATGTTGCACGTACCGTTCAGGGTCGTCGACGTCTTTGTCTGCGGTGGGTTTGGTGGCGCCGGCGGTCGACTCGCGACCACACAAGTGAACGCAGACGCACATCGTCAGACCACACGCGTTGACGAAGTAGCACGAAACGTCGATCACTATCAGCAGTGCGACCAGCAGAGCAATGGCGACCGCTACAACTGTGGACATCGACACCGTGGACTGGACCGGAGCCAGATCAGGCGCATCACCACCTAGCAACAACGACAACAACCGTCCTTGAATAAACTCTTAAGCTGAAACGTAACTTAAAGGTCCATGGACATCAAAATATATATTTTATCAATTTTCCTAAAACAGCACAGATTTCTGATAATTTTGATAGTAATATATACAAATGCCACTACTACCGCAATGACAAGTACCACTCTTACAGGCCCACTGTAAAGCAATCACAAATCTCACACACTGAAGCATCTGCCAATTAAAAACCATGGAACAAATAGCATAAAGACATGTACGAAGCAACAAAACTAAAGCAAACTGAATAGTTCAGTTCAGTTCAGTTCAGGCGCTTCGATTTTGTACACGACTTAAGCGTCAACTAATGCATTTGCTGATACACGTAAAGTCCCATAAATGTTCAAGCTAGTCAAGAATTAACGTTTTATTTATTAACTTACTTTATAACGGCATCATGCAAATTGTCGAGTTCAAAGAAAGACAAAATAATAATTGTGATACAAACTGTCAAAGTGAAAAAGCAGTAAGCACAAAAATATGTATGATATTAAAGAAAAATAGCAACCTGTAAATTTTAACAGCGCTTGCAGGGCCTGCTATGAGAATAAATGGCAAAAACGCCACCAAAATCCCCCAATATTAATCGAATTAAAAAACATGAAATATCTACAATATTTACACGTAACTGCCAAAGCAAACATTTTACACACCTTTGGTGGTAAGAAAGACAAACGGTTTTCCCCGAGGAGGTTGGGATTTTCCCATCTCGTTGCTGGCGAGTACCTCGACCTGGTAGTAGGTAGTGGAGGAAAGTCCTTGGATCAGGTACTCCAGTGAAGGACTACGGGCACTATCCACAGTTGACCTATTGACCCAGTTTCCGATTGGTGAAACTAGGTCAAACGTTCCCGCCTTTACTTTCACCTTCCAATGCAGACAAAATCATACAAACAGAAACCTTTGCAAAATAATAATTAAAAAACTGCCCGTCCAAAAATTGTTCGTAGGCGTAGCGGTAACGCGTTTCATCTCATCAACGAAGTTACTCTACGCCAGACCCGGTTAGTACTTGGACGGGTGACTGCCTGTAGGCAGGTAAACCATCCCGTTATGTAACCAGTCGCCTAGGTCAACTCAGCCTTCCATCCCTCCGGGGTAAGTAAATCGAGTATTGGCATATTTGGCTGAAGTTAAGGCGGCGCGCGTTCACCTGTGTCGGGTGGCAGATAACACTGGGTGATCCCATACGGCAGGTGATGCTCCGTAGCTCTGAGATAGGCTTAAGTAATAATAATAATAATAATAATAAGTGAACATTTATATAGTGCACTATCATTTCGAAGAAATCTCTAGGCGCTGAATGCGTTGACAGTACATCTGAAACAAAAATGATTTAAGGAAACGTTTAAAAGAGTCCAGATTGAGTGTGTGATCATTCAGGTACGTCGGGAGACTGTTCCAAGCTGACGGGCCAGCAAAAGAGAATGCCCTTCTGCCAGCTGTAGTAAGTCTGTCCGAGGAACGGCAAGTTGTCCACGGACAGCTGCAGAACGCAGTAAGTAAGTAAGTAAATGATTTATAAAGCGCCAAAGTCTCAGAAAGAATCAGGGTGCATAGGATGATGGACGCTAGGTGGCAGAAACGGCTGACTGAAAGTAGTGGGTCTTTAAGTGACATCTGAATGTAGCCAAGGTTTGACATTGACGAATTTGAGGAGTTAAGGAGTTCCAAATTCTTGGAGCAGAGACACGAAAAGAACGAGAACCAAAGGATAAGCTATTGGAATTGCAAGTAACTGACTGATAGAAGAGCGCGTGGACACTGAGGATTTATGATACTGCAAAAGATCAGTAAGGTAAGGTGGATGGCCAGTGTGCAGTGTCTTATAAGTTGAGGTGGCGAGTTTAAATCTTATTCGCCATTCAATGGGTAGCCAGTGGAGTTGTTTGCTTCTCATAAAGAGCTATATCACCACCTTTAACCTTTAAGTTTTAACAAAATACTGACGACAACAAAATATTATCAAAAAATGCACGTATTTTGTGCTTTGTTTTCTAACTTAGCAACAGCTTACAGTACGCCACGTAGTCATAAATACCGGCCGATATCCAATGTAGTAATTAGTGATGCGCCGTCCGCCCGTTTCGGGTTTGTGCCACGTTACCAAGTACTCGTTTGCCCACTCAGCAATGTGAGGCGAATTGATTTCTATAGGATACGGCGCTCCTGCACAAAATATAACACAGATTATAGAAACTACTACTATTGCTGCTGCTGCTAGTGCTAGGCTACTACTACTATAACTTTTACACTTTGGCAGTGTAAGAGCAGGGCGAATAAAAACTCTGGCCGATACATTTTAGTAGATCAAATTACACAAGATTGCACCGTAATCTAGCGAAGTCTTTTACCATCTATCAATATCTTGCTTCACTGCAGAAATGTTGGCGATCGGTCTAAATTTTTTCTGACCACAAAGTTTCTGGAGGATTGCAAATTTAATGTTAATTTTGCAGTCAGAAGTTTGCGGCTGTCTGTTTCACGGAAAATTGCAGCTTCTGCTGACGATCTTTTTCATTTATTAAACCGTATACAATTGGCTTGCTTACTATGTTTTACGCATGCCATTAGAATAGATGAAATAAAAGCGAAAACTCACTGATATTCGCGGTGGTGACAGAATACTGAAGTGAAGTTCCGACACCGACTTCGTTTTTCGCTCCTATGTGAAGAACGTATCTTGTGCCAGCTCGCAGATTCTCCAACGTTATCATTTCATCTGTACATAGTAAGAGAGACAATTGAACGTCACATTTTGTTCTAAGCAAATGTTTACTTGCGTTATTTTCTAAACTGTAAAAGTATGTCCACTGAATGTAAGCTATCTGACATGTGTTATTGTCAACCAGTTTTTTTATAAAGCTAGTTCAGTTTTGTCGCTTTGTTCATGCCTCAATGTTATTCCATGACCTCTCAGGGGTTCTGGGTCATTATTCCGATGTATGCTATTTCGATGGACAACATTTTGAAAGTCCTCTATATGACGCCTAATTTTAACCCTAAACCCTAACGATAACCATAAAAATAACAGCTCCGCCTTTGTGTTATGTTATTTTGCTTCCAATTATACAATTCCGTCACTCTGAGCCTCATTATTTTGTCAAAATAGCGCCCCGTTACACGTCCTAGTAGGTGAAAAAAATAATCAGCACTGCAGCACAGATCTGTAAAGTAGGTAGCCCACCGGCGTCAAAGTCATAGACGAGCTCGTCGTATTTGACTCGGTATCCGAGCAGGTCGAGTCCGTTGAATTCGCCAGGAGGCAGCACGTGTAGTCGCAGCGTGTTCGGAGTACTCACATTCTCCAGTAGCTTCACTCCGCTCGGCTTGTCCGGCACACCTGCATCATATTATTATAATGTAGGGCCTATAACAAAAATTAACAAACAGTGGAGATGTCCGGAGACCATAGACATTCTAGTCTGCCCACAAACCTAGACCAAAAACGTTAAATAGGCCTAATTATTGTGTCTTACTTCATTAGTGATCTCTGTTAGCTGAGCAACTGATAGGACCTAACATTTGTAAAAGAAAACGCGGAAGCCTCACATGTACATGTCCTTGGACAATAACTTCAGTTCAGTTTTCTCCTGTTGACGGTAAAGACAAAAAATGTATTAAATTCCGACTGAAAGAATTACGACAATATATCAACTGCATAAGACCAATACTGACTGGCTTGTCTCAGCTGGATAACGCTGCTGCTCGTTCCGATGAAATTCGACGCGCGACAAATATAGTTACCGTACACCCACGAATCGTCATTTGCACCGACTCTAATCTGCACAAGTAATAACACTGATAGGCTACACTAGACAGTCGAACCTTGCTCAAAGCTAAGTACTATCCGCGAGCAGCCGCAGTATGGTGCACAAAAAACCATATGACCTTGATCTATGACCTTGATATTCAATAAGGTTTAAAGGTTTTGATCTACACGTTCATGCAAAATTTCGCCAAACGCAGTGCAGCGGTTCGTGAGTTAATGTGTGTATAGAGAAACAGAAAAAAAAACTTTGCGACGATGCTAAAAGCAATACTGTCGTCGCTACCGCGGACAGTAATGATATTGACCAAAGCTACTGGGTGATACATTAGCCTATATGAAGAACGTGGTGGCAGAGGACAACTGTTCTACTCCCAAATTTTAGTCTGTTTGGAAATTTTTTTTCCTGTCGAAAAATTTGGATGCACGCTGGCAGTGCATAGGGGCCTACACGGAAAATAGCATCATTATAGAGTATGCCCTATGTCCAGTTAATAACTTTTTTGGTTATTGGTTATATTATTTATAAGACAATCTATGAAAGAAATGTCTGTGATTTGCAACAATGTTATCTAATTAGTGGCAGAAGTTTTCTAATAAGCATTGTAGTAAACCGTAGTAGTAGTACTGTTCTTGTTGTTGTTGATGTTGTGCCAGTATTCGTACCTGAAGTAAATGGTGGTTGGGGGCGGAGTCGTAGATGTGGAACGTGCGGTTATTGGCTAGAATCATGTTGTTGTGCAGCCAATCGACGCGTGGCGGGGGGTGAGCGCGTACTCTGCAGGAAACGTTGACCGTCTTACCAAGCCAGGCGTAAACCAGCCTTGTCTGATGCAGTGAAAACCGCGGCTCATCTGAACAAAACATTTCACACATTTACGAAGACAATTTCATCGAACTGGACTGACTTTTGTTAGCCAATGCAGTAATTCACTGGCGGATTCAAAAGAAGGTGGCGGGGCGCTGCGTGCCCTCATTGATCGGATGCATCTTAAAACAAGTGAAAATTTTGCACCAAAATCCATTATTTTCTCCAAAAAATAAAAACATTTTTAAAAATCCCAGCCCACACCCTCTACCCATTTATTCCCTTTATTCCAAACTTCTGGATCTGCCACTGCAGTGGTCAGCCTAGGTTAAACTAAAGTCTGTCACGGAACTCATGGTGAAGATTTCCTGATCCTAGCTTGAGTCGTTTTGATACAATACAGACTTTATGAGACGTCATACTGGCGACATCCACACGAACGTACAGAGGAACGGACGCCTCTGTCATAGCTAAGACACGACATCTGCATAGCATGCTATGCTGGCTACCTGTGAAAACGCTATTGTTAACCATCCCCTCACACATTAATCAAATTATGGAAAATTAACCAGAAAAATCGCAGCCCGATTTAAACACAAATCGAAAATAAGAAACTAGCTGAACTTGGGTTCATAGTATTAGTATGTGAGACACCACAGTGGCGTAGGTAAGGGAGAAGCAGGGGGCCCAGGCCCCCTTCCAATCCTCTAAACAAAACATAAACAACTGCAGTAATTATGGCAAGTTGGTCAGTTTATTCTGGGAAAAATAATTAAAGTTGTCGCCGCCAGATCTCATCTTTTAAAACTAAAACGCACAAAATTTGATTTTGACTGGGGCTCCGCCCCAGACCCCGCAGGGGAAGCTCACTACGCTCCCTTAAATCCCCTAGCTGGATTTCAGGGGGTCCTACTTCTAAGGGAACAGAGAGAAGAGAAAGAAAAAAACCGGGAAGGGGAGGGGGTAAAAAAGAGAGCAAAAGGGAAAGAAAAGACAAAAGGGGAGCGGAGGGGGACGAGGCCCCTCGTCCCCCTCCAAATGCTACACCACTGATATACCAGCGGCATTTAGAAACATGCATAGCAACTGCTGCACAGCGTACGGCCGCTATGACAACAAAAACTGCTGGTATACGACCTGTCACCGCCAAAAATAGTGCTGCGGTACGTTGTACTGGACAGTAACGGTCGAAGACCCCCCCCCCCTGTTTGTAAAGCGTATTAACGTGCGTATAGAGCGACGTAACTGAACTAAACTGAACTGATATAGTTTAGTTTTCGACGAACTGACCAGCGGGCAAGCAGTAATGCATCACAGCAGGCGCCGTCTAACGGCGTCGGTGGCCTAAGTGACTACGCTCACGTACGCGTCAACCAATGACCAGCGGGCTCGCTCTGCGTGCCCGTTGATCAGTTTGTCAAAAATTAAACCGTGTCAGTTCAGTTCAGTTTAGTTGCGTTGCTCTGTAGGCTACGCGCCTTTAAACGCTGATAATACTGAGAAGCTGTCACGTACAGTTAACGACGACGGTAGCCGTAGCTTCGGTGTTGCCGGCGACGTTAGACGCACGACAGATGAACGTGGCCGCATCTGCAGGACTCAGATTGTTGATGACCAGCTGCAGACGACCTAGCTCGCGATCATGCCTCTGCTACACCGAAACACTAATCACAGTTAGTAGGTCTATCCGCGATGTAAGCAATCAACCGATTCATCAAGACTTTAATCCGGCCCGAGTATTTCAAACTACTGCTGGGGGGACTAAAGAAAATGAGAGAGAGCTAGTCAAAATGGTCAAAAAAATTGTGAAGAGCTAAGCAAGCAGACATTGATCCAAACTCTACTTGCTTCGATTTATTTGTCGGTTTGTTGGCGCGGTACAGCAGGAAAAAAGAGGTATGACAAAACAAGTGGGGGGTTCTAAACCAAAGCAAAAGTACACGCCTAGTCCCCTCATTTTGACCACTGATTCTGAGGTACATGTATACGCCGATAACAAACATTTTACTGCAAAAAACCTTCTGTATATAAGCAACGATAGTACGAGATTGAACCAAACTTTTGCGCTTTTCTCAGTGTACGTTTTTGTGCTAAATAAATAAGTAAATAAGTTACACTTGTATAGTGCACTATGTTGACAGGAAAACACTCGGAATCTGTTTCATCGTTAAATCACTTAAAGTCTAACATAACGAGCAAGGATAGGAATAATACTGTAAAGTCCATACGTCGTGGACGCGGCGCAGCTGTCCGTGCCTAGTGAGTGTGAAGAGAGTCATGTTGGGTGCTGGGTCTCCACTGGACAGACACGTTAGTATCGCCGTGCTGCCTTTGTGCTGCGTCAGGTTGTTGAACTCACGGATCTCCGGAGGCACTGAAACACGCATGATAGGTGTTGTGAATACAATAAATAAATTAATCGACAAATGACTGATTAATCAATCTGTGAATGGCATTTGAAAGCTCGTTTTTTCAGATTCAACGCATTTCAGTAACGAACCAACATTTTAACTCAATGCTTTTGCATAGCAGCGTTGGGGGTAAAAAAAAGTAAGCCGGGTAGAAAGTTGCAATTTTTACTACAGACGACAGAATTCCGACAAACAGCTACAAATTTCCGACGAAGAAAATTATTAGTGCTTAAAATTTCAACTTTATCCTGATTTTTTTCTCAAATCAGCGTTTTAGCACCAAATTTTGCATTTTGGACGACAATTTTCCGACGAAAAAACTTTTTCAACTATTCTCCGGCATCCTAAAATTTACAGGAATGTGAGAAGGGGACAATAATTGCTCCACCTACGGTTCTACCCCTTTCCCCCTCCCCAGCCAAAGCGCTACTGGTTGTGGATACAATAAATAAATAGATCGATAAATTAATCAGTGAATGCACGAACAAATGAAAAAAATATATATGATTAATTCATCGATCTACGAGGAGCGTTCAAAAAGTTTTACAAAAGCTCAGTATTTATCTCGTCGCATCTGGTGACGATCTAACGTTCTAACGCAGTGATTTTGCGCGATTTTTTGCCTGAAACACCAAAACCAACGGCTGTGTATAAAAATAATTCAAAAATTAAATTTAAAATAATAAATTATTATGATTACTTTTTGACGCTTGGTAAGAGTTCCCAAGGAAAAACAAAAATAATGAAAAAGCAAGCTACAGAATTATAAGTTTTACAGCTACCGATCCGGTCAAATCAGTAAAACTTTTGGAAAGCATTTATAATGCTGTAGCGCTAAATAGGAACAGATATTATAATAATTAATAATAAATATTATTATAAAGATTACATACCGAGCACACGTAGCTGCGTAGATCCGACATCTGATCCTACGTCGTTGATAGCGGTACATGTGTAGCGACCTTCATCGCTCTTGCTGACCGACTGGAACCTGACCGTACCGCCGTACACGTCTACGTCTACTAGACCATCTGCTGACACCAGCTTCATGCCACCCACCTGTCAGACAACGTCGTAAATACAGCTACGACAATAAAACATCAGCAAATAATCACACGATTGATCGTTGCAACTTTTTAAAAAAATTAATAAAAATTGTAACCTTCAAATGTTTGATGAAATTCACGTGAGTAAAAAGCATTATAAAGTGTACACAATCACTTCACGACAAGCATCTGAAAACCGCCCAATTTTTTTCAAACTATTTCCAACTGTTTTCAGACAAAAAGTCCAAATTCTAGTTTGTGTACAATACATGGTTAAATACTCAAAGCACCCAATAATTGTGTCATCTGTAAAAGCTTTAAGCTCAATAACTGAAGAATATGCTAAACAACAAAATGCATTTTGACGGCAGTTACCATTATAGCTTTTAGTAAGAACTAACGATTAATTAATGTTTTAATTTTGTGTAAATTTAACTAGTAAAAATTTAATCATTACTGGCCAAGCCATAAATAAGTAAGTAACTTAGTGGCGTAACGGTTAGCACGTTGGACTAAAAATCAAGAGGTCGTGGATTCGACTGCCGGTCTGGTGGTTATTACTTGGGTGGGTCACCGTGGGTGACTGCCTGCGTACAGGTAAATGATCTCAGTATATAGCCAACACCAACGTTAACTCAGTCTTTCATCCTTCTGGGATATGTAAATCAAGTACCGGCTTACCTGGCTAAGGTTAAGGTGGGGCACGTTCACCGGTGTCAAGTGGCAGGTAACAACTGTGATTTCATATGGCAGGTGACACTTCGTAAATAACTCTGAGGTGGGTTCTCGTAAAAGGCTATACACGTCTTTAACTTTTAAGTTCTAGATCTGATATGAAGTGCACCTACCTTGTGGAACTCGTATTTCGGGGCTGGCATTCCAGAGGCTTCACATGACAGCGAAACTGGTTGACCAACCACTCCTTCTACTGAAGTCGACTGAGTCAACATCACCGGCGGTACTACAAAATCACACACATAAACACTAGTCAGTGGCCAGCATATTCTTAGTTAGTTTTTGCTGAGGAAATTTCAAAGCATTACTTATCATAACGATTTTTTTCTTTGTGGCTGTCTGCTACATTTTTCTAGAACAATTACAAACAGTAAAACTGAAACAAAACATCTAGGCCTACTGTATATAGGCTAGCTGAAAATAGGCTTATCAATATACGAGAAATTAGATATAGAAATAAAGCACTTGAAGATTATCTGCACTCGAGAATAAACTTGATTATCTGATTTTATTATCTTCATCATGATGTTTTTAACTTTAGGCTTGTATTGGTTTTTCAGTTAGTTTCAAATTTTTTTGCTGGCAGAACTATTGCTGAGTGAAAATCACTGCTAGTTTCTATTATCTCCTTGGCTTCGGTATCATCCTTCTGTCCTTCAGAAGTCAGCTGTCTGCTCTATTGTGTTTATGGGCGTGCACACTGCACACTCTATTGCCGCAATATCCAGGAGAAGATTCGCAATTATCATCCAGATCCAGATACAAATCTTATTCGTTCTTTCACGTTTACTGTGTGTTATTGTGTATTGTGTGTTTTGCGTTATAAATAAAGAAACATGAAAAACAATTTATTAGGAATCAAAGGATTAATTAATCGTTAATTTCTGCTGCCCTAAAGTAAGCTAAACGTACGTACTGTGAACGACAAGAGAAATCTTTCGTTCATCGTATCTGCCCTCAGCCTCGACCTCAGCACGGCAAGTATAGTCGCCGTTGTCCGACTCGCTCACGTTGCGGATCAACAATCCGCGTTCCTTCACCGCAAACCTGCCGCCTACATACATACAGTACCAACAGCGCCCAAATTACGCTATCTATTTGTTATAGACAGCATACGCTGTAAAGCAAGCTGTGAAGCAAATCCACAACAAGTTGTAGCAAAAGTCCATAGACAAAAAGCCCAGCTGTCGCTAGGATAACCGACCGTACTGGTTGTCAGTGACCTTCATGACCATCCAAGTTTGACGTTCATTTGAAAGGGCGTGTAGCACTTTCTATTAGTGATTAATAGTAACCTTGGCTCTATCTCTCACCGTTTGCGAGATACGGCCAGTTTTCCATTGAATTGCCTACCCCTGCATTCAACCAATAATTAAAAATGTTCCCCTTGCACTAGATGGCTAAAGTTTTGCAAGCCCGAGTTTAACACACATAGCTCACTACTCGTGTAAAAAGTTTTCCTTTTTGACCTAAAGCTTAGCCACAATACATTCGTGACAGACGGACAGACGACGGACGACAACTCGAACGTTACTTATACACGGTCGGCTAAAATCGAAAGTCTACAACAAATCCACAACCTCTTGACTTTGCCACGACCTACACCTACTGTCCAACAAATCTGCAACATTGGCGTCGTATAAATTTAGTTAATTTAGTTACTTACTTACTAATAACGCCAAGTCGTGAATAAACCCAGACAATCTTGAAATAAGCAGTGGCGTCTAATATAAAGCATAAACAGGGTTTGACCTTCGAATATCAAAAGTTAGTACAGAAACAGCTGCAAGGCGAGATGGTCGGATTTATTCCGACTTGTTTTGCCGTTTATCTGTAACACAAAAGGATAGAAGAATTATTAGGTTGCCTTAGGTTTTCGCTTTGTTTCTTCTTTTATTTCTTTTTCACTTCTCCTTAACCATCAGACAACAAGCCAAGACCAAAATTGGCGAAATGACGACCTTTATATAAAAGAAATTGAGACCAAATCAGCGAAATCCGTTAAAGTATTTTGGAAGAAAAGGCGTTTTTTCCACATTTATAATCGACTGTTTGACGAATCAGCAGCCATGGAGCAAAACAATCGGACTTACGGCATTGGGCGGCCTCACGTTAAGCCCAAGTTCCGTAAATTTCTACAGTTAAAGACGGTCCTCATTTGCCGAAGTTATCATAACATTGAAAGTGGCCTCCGCCATGTGTATTGAACACGGTGTGTACTCACGAGTGAAGACCCTTCGTCCCTTGTATCTCCAGGACACGCTGGGTTCCGGCTGACCGGTGACTATACACTCGACCAGACAGTCCGTATGGATGGCGGGGTGCTGTGGACTCGGCGCGTGCTCGAACGTTATATCCTCTGTACACACAGGAATAGCATAAGACGTAACAACAATCAATCAAACCACGATGTCAGCATTTCACAAGGTAGTGTAGCAACAGTATTAAGTTGAGATAGGCAAAATTATAGTCATCTATGTCATGTTTCTTCGCGATATTGCACGCCAAAAATTATTACAAGAAATCCAGCTATCGCTAGAATAGCCGACCGTACTGGTCGTCAGTGACCTTCAAGGTCATCCAAAATAAACGATTTCTATCTCATCTGACAGAGCGTATGATACTTCCTACTGGTGATTAATAGTAACCTTGGCGGTACCTCTCACCGTTTTCGAGATATGGCCGGTTTTCTATTAAATTTCCTACCCCCTTCATTCAACACTTAATTTAAAAATTTTCCCCTTGTACTAGATGGCTGAAGTTTTGCGTGCCTAAAATTAACACACATGGCTAATTATTCGTTAAAAGTTTTTCCTACGACCTAAAGCTTAGCTACAATAGATCAGTGACAAACGAACAGACGGACGACAACCATGCCAATAGCTCGACCGTTACTTAAGTATACGGTCAGCTAAAAACCGACAAATGTTACACGGAGCTATTGAAAGAACAAAATAATGTTCATATGAACACAGTTTGTCCAAAGCATTTCGATAGTTTACGTGACGTCATCTGTCACGTGACCATTCGACTCCCGGCAGTCGACTTCTTATGAGTGGTCCACAGTGACCATGCATCTATCTGGCACCGTGAGATATGGCGCCTCAAATATTGGACGCACGAACGTGGACACAGAAATAAAAATGGAAAGCTGAAAGGGAAAAGACAGGGAAAGGGAAAAGAAAGGGAAAAAGGAAAAAGAAAAGGAATAGAAGATAAAGGGAAGGGGAAAGGAAATAGAAAAGAAAATGGAAAGGAAAAAAGAAGAAGGGAAAGGGTAAGGAAAAGTGGAAAGGGAAGAAAAAGGAAAAATAGTAAAAATAGGAGAAAGAAAATAGGAAGGAAAAAAGGAAAGGAAGGGGAAAGAGAAGGTAAATGGAAGGGGAAGCAGAAAGGTAAAGAGAAGGGGAGCGGAAAGGAAAGGGGAAGGAAAAGGAAAAAAAAGAAAAAAGGAGGAGAGGAAAGGGCAAGGGAAGACGGAAGGGAAAAAAGGGGGATAGAAACGGGGAAGAAAAAGGGGAAGAGAAAAGGAAGGTGGAAGAAAGATAGCTTAAGAAAAGTTGGACGCACGGACGGACGCACGGACATTCAGGTGATTTTATACTCTGTCCAATGCAATGCATTGCATTGGACAGACAATAGAAGTGATTTCGTTTTTTGAGGCACGGTGTATACGTCGTATACGCACTGAAGAGCATCATGGTGACGTTTTTTTCCAGTCGTTGTCCGGTAGCGACTAGACCGGTGCAGATGTAGGAGCCCGCGTCTTGGTCTTCTATCGACGTGATGTATAACTTGCGCACAGTCGCACCATCGCGCTCTACGTACACCCTGTACACGAAAAAACCAACACAAAAATCACGACATTTCAGAAATGCGCGTGCGAACATTTTGTACCAAATTTCGCTCATTTGTTTAGTGCAAAAGTGTGCTGCATGGTGCTGTATTTGCTTGACATACACCAAACTGACGAGTTTTGCAACTGCACAGACCGTACAAAAGCCAGTTTTATTATAAAAGTGATCAATGCTTAATACCGTTTTTGTGATGTTACTGTGAAGTAGCTGTAATAATTTGTTTAATTAAAAAATATATGGCGCCCGGCGCGACATTTGCGTGAACTGAGAATGACGTACCACAAAAATAAATAATAGCTGAAAAAATTCAAAACTATAAAAATGGCTGACCAAATCGCACGGCTAGCTGAGATTTGATCTGTCATTTTCTAGGCCCTGCGTTTGATATTTTCAGTCGCTTGTAACAATGCCTGACCTTCAGAACAACTTTTTGCAACTACGACCTAAGTGGGCGAAAACAAACCGACTAGGGCAAATCACCCACCCAAATAGGTTAATCTATTATTTTTCGCTATTTTATGGCCGGTAAAGGTAGTCTGGGTACTTTTCTTTGGTGAAAACTATTACGTTAACAAAAGTCAATTTCACATATCTCAAAATGCGCTCAAACTCGCCTACCGCAATGTAGAATTTCAAAACTTTTTTTCGGAGGTAATACAACAAACTTCACGTTAAAACTCAAGAGCAGAAAAAAGGATCAAAAGAGAGAGGGCGAAAACGGAAAAAAAGGTAACTGGTAAAAGTTAAAGAAGAACGGGGGAAAATCGGGATCGCCCACTAACTAGTTTTGGCTAAAAATAAGTTGCACTGCTGACCTGCCAGGACTGTCGGTGATGGGAGACCGCCGGCCATCAAGCCACTGCAGTGAACTGACTCTGACACTCTCACGAGCACCGGTAGACTCCAGTTCACACGTCAGGACGATCGAACTGCCCAGCGGCTTCGTGAACCAGCTACCACGAGGTCGCACACGCAACCGATACTCTGAACATTCGCACACATCAATCATCATCATCGTCATCGTCATTAATAACGGCGTTAAAAAAAGCCAAAATGTATATGGGAAAAGTAGCAGATTCCGGGAGACTAGGTGGGGCGGTTGCCCCTTCAATTGAGTGGATGCACATTATAACCAAGTAAAAATTTTGCACGAAATGCATTATTTTTGCATAAAATTTGTTTTAAAATCCTGAGAAGGGAGAACATTCCTGTCGAAACCCACCCCTACCCTTCCGCCCTCCAAGCATTGTTGTTACATCTTTGTGTGTTTTGGATAATTAACTGTCTCCACTTGCACTGACATTTCATGGAAACTGGTCGCAGAGATACGAAGCGTCACCTGACATATGGGATCACACAGTGTTACTGCCACCCGACAGAGGTGAACATGCTTTGCCACAACCGCAGCCAAGCAGGCCGGTACTCGATTCACCTACCCCGCAGTCCCCGCAGGGATGAAAGGCTGAGTTAACGTTTATAATGCGTCGTTTAAAAATAAGACGGGCAACACCGCATTACTTACAGTAACTTTATGCCACCAGATAAACTTTTAGATGCCATAAAAAGGCCCCAAAGGACAGAGAATGCCGTCCGACATTCTCTGGTCTGTGGCGGCCTCATTTTATAAAGCCCTTGCTCGGCGAAAAGTATACTGAACAATGTCTGACATCTGGTCTTGGACAAAAGGCTACTTCAGACTAGTTATAAGTGAACTCGATAAAGATTCGGCGGCGACAACTGCGACTGCGGCTACATCAAACTCGAAAGTGGTCATTCGAGTTGTGACCGTAAGGGCAGCGGACAATTCCCCTCTGCGTAAATTTTGGGCTGTTTAAAAATTGTCGTAAAGCCTTCTTCTTGTTAAACAACTTTCGTCCAAAAATGCAAAATTTGGGGCTAAAAACCCACCGATTCTGAAAAATTTTGGGAAAAATTAGAATTCTGAGCATGCACCCATAATCTCTTCTGTCGAAAACGCGCAACTGTCCGTCGAAATTGTGTCGCGTATTTATTTGCCGTGTCTGCTGGAAAATTGCTATTTTTGCCCAGTCTACTTTTTAACCGACGACACTGCTGGATGTGGATGTGAGAACTGCTTAGAGAGAGGCGACAGATCCATACTATCAGCCTGCATCGGTGACTGACTGATGTGCGCTCCCAGCATTAACACCAGCCAGCGCATTGGCAGCACCAGCTGCTGCAGCATTAGTTCACGCCACTGCAGCGGTGTCTGGATTACAAACATCCGATCCACCCACACGCGATCAGCGATCGTCGCTCTTAGCAGCACGTTGTCGGGTTCTAAAGGTATGCGTTTGTTCAACTCTTGATGGGAGAAAACTCAAGAAATCCATCGCAGAGCTACGGAACGTCACCTGCCATATGGCATAACAAAGTACAATTCATTGCCGCACTACACAGGTGAACGCGCTCCGCCTTCATCCCAGCCAGATAAACTGGTACTCGATTTACTTGCCCGGAAGAGATAAAAGGCTAAGTTGATCTTGATTTTCAGCCAGTGCATGAGCCCCAAAAACCATGAAACTGAGAAAACTTTAGCCGATAGCATTTGTCGTGTTCATCAAATCGTGTAGTTCAACTGTCATACTGGTGTTACGCCAGAGTAGTGGCGTGGTATAGCGGTAACGCGTTGTGTCCGATCAACTAAGTCGCTCTACGCCAGACCGAGTTAGTACTCGGATGGGTGACAACCTACGGGCAGGTAAACCATCTCGGTATATAACAAGCCGCATAGGTCAACTCAGCCTTCCATCCCTCCAGAGCAGGTAAATCGAGTACTGGCTGGGGTTAAAGGAGGATTGTGTTTATCGGTGTCGGGGTGGCAGGTGATCCCATACGGCAGGCGACGCTCAGTAGCTTTTAACGTTAGTCGCCGGTAAAACTAAACGACGACATGCTCAACACATGGCTGAAAAAGAAATTGAACGACGGAGCAAAGCGACCGTCGTTTTAGGCCGTTTAACGTTTAAGCACTAGATACTGTCATACTGCACTGCTGAAGTCGGTAAGCGAGTACGCGGTGCGAGCTTATACCATTCCAGACAGTGCGGTGTCGTACTTAAACCACGTTCAGACCGCATAGACTACACTGTCGTTTGCTTGATGACGCACGACTGCAGCCGAAAATCTTGAAAACGGTACCAGTGCTAGCTGATGAGTGTGGTTTAATGGACACAAAAGCATGCACGAAAATCCCCTCTTGCAAATCACGCCGCTGCGTCGTCAGCAGCGGACCGAAGTCGACGCGTTCCTGCGCACCGCCACTAGTAGTCCACGTAGTATTATAGCAGCGTGGCGGCGCGATCAATAGCCATCGACAGAGGGAGAGAGAGAGACGGGCGATGCGATGCAATGCAAGGGTGCGCCGTCGCGTGCACAGCTGATGACCAGGCGAGCCGGTCGTCTCCTGGCATACAGGTCAACTGTATCATGCATCAGCCGTCGCACTGCAAGGAACTGTGATTCTTAGCGCCAAGCACCGTCGTCATTTACTGAATCCGGGCCCGCCATCATTCAGGGCCAATACAGGCAGCTTGGCTAGTTGTTCGGGAAACTAGAACACCACTAGGGCCTACAGTTCAATCAGCGGCGGACTTGTTGTACAGCATAGGCAAGAAAATTTTCAACACTTTGACGTGCAGCCCGAGAAAGAAGCGATTAGATTTTGGTAACAACCCAGATAGTGATAATAATGCAACAATTCTTATAAGTAATATAATCGCACTTCTACAGTGCCGCCAGGTCGTGACTTCAGACGTATGCTGGCGGCGTGTCAGAGCACTTGCAAGGATTCTTTACCATTAGCAGATGCGGCACTGGCTGCGACTTCGTTGCGTTCGCCAGGTGGCAGCGTCATTGTAGGCGGCGGAGGTTTGAGAGCTGCGATCGCCTTTAATTTCACACGTAACCAAGGCGATAAAGAAGGCGATCAGTGACTCGTAAAACACCTGGAGGCGACGACATTATCACCCCACAATGCACTCAGCATTCATTCATTCCATCAATCAATTAAATTCGCAGCCTTAACAGCACGGATGCTTCGAGCAGTCATCGTAGTCGGTCTGTCGAATCGCCAGCTGTTCTGTCATGTCCACTACACCCTGTTCAGCAAGCAGCAGCTGCAGTGTCCACTTATGCCTAAGTGTAGTTTGCATCCAAAGCACCGCACGCAAAGTAAGCAACAAACGCAGCGGAACGGAACGGAAAGGCCAAAACGCAAGGACGGAAGCGGTGTCTAATTTATTGCGTTGCGTCCATTGCGTAAGTTAATTTCAGCAGCATCGTGGGATAAAAATTAACGCGAAACAGTAAGTTGTAATTTTTTGGACAAACACTTCAAATTTCAGACAGAATTCCGACAGTCAGCTGTACATTTCTGACAAAAAAGATTATGGATGCTAATAATTGTAATTTTGCCGTAAATTCCCCCAAAATCAGGTGTTTCGGTCCCACTATTGGCATTTTTGGATGAAAATTTTCCGATAGAAAGAAGACTTTTTGACAATTTTTCGACTGCCCAAAATTCAAATAGGGAGGGGGAAGCTGCCCTTTCCTACTTGTTCCCCGGTCACGATGCAACTGCCTACGTTAGGTGGAAACCGGGCTTTACTGTCAACTGTCTCTGTAAGCTTATACGGCAGACAAACGTTTGATCTTTTCAATGCCCCGCCGAACTTTTGTCTTGACCGGAGACAAGAGGCAGAACCACCGGAAACCGATGCACTTGAGAAACAAAAACCTAAGCGTAACTTTTAGCGTCCACGACGCATTGCAGACACGTGCAAACTGTAAAGCATGCTGTTGCAGCTGCGCCACATTGTCCGTATGTCTGTGACGTCGAAGGGCGACTAAAAATGCAGAACCTGACAAATGCAAAACCACGAAAATGACGGATTAAATCGCAGCCCTTAAATTTGCCCTGCGATTGGATCCGTCATTTTCATGGTGTCACGACCTTGAGATCGCGACACGCGAGAGGACAAAATATCTAATCTAAAGCAACAGGTCAACTCAACAGTGCAGTGAAACACAAATTTTATAATTTATTATAAAAACACGAAACCCATAATCAAAAATTATGAAAAGAAATTCAAAAACAATATGAGCAGAATGAAACTTGTGCTGGCCAAAATATACTCAGAACGGAGACTCCGCTCCTTCAATCACGAACAGCAAAACTGAATCCCTCAATGCGCACCGCTATTGACCACGGCTTAACTTTCCCGCCTAGGCCCACACGATTGGTCACACAGTCACACGACAAAGGTGAAACACAGGTGATAACAGGTGATACCAAAACAGACTCGCCGCGACATAATATTACATGGGAATACAAAACAAAATCACCACATTACAAAAGTAACCCAAAATACCGAAAATTATACCAACTTAACTAAGAACCACAAAATGCTTACGGCAACATTACAGCTCGACCGTGACACGTGGTTCTGCAAATTCAGCGCTCCGACGTTGAAGTAAGCTATCGTATAACTGCATAAGATATGTTACTTCAAAAGGCAGTTACACCAACAAACTAATTTATTGAACCCGGGGAATTTATTCAAATTGTTGATTTCTTTCTCCACAAGAAAAAAGAACATGCCTGCCAAGCCTTGCTGAAGGCTAAGTACTGCCCGCGGTCCCGCAAGTAGCCACAGTATCATGCACAGTAAAACACGCAAAATCCCACGTGATCTTGACCTTGAGCTATGAGTATGACCTTGATATTTAATAAGCTTCTAGAGAATGTTGAGATACATGTTCGTGCAAAAATTTATCAAACTAAGTGCACCGGTTTATGGTGAGTTATCATTTTAACGAAGAAAAAATAGCGTCGACGCTGAAAACAATACTGCCGTCGTTTTCGCCGCAGTAGAAATCGGAAACCTATTATAGAGCAAATCCACAACATATTGACATGTCAAGACGTCATACGACTTTAGTTGCACGTTGATGTTGCAACAAGTTTACAGCACTTGGAAATGGTGCTGGACTACTGAAACGGCATTACCAATTAAGCAAGTATGTAAGAAAGTCAGAAAACACATTTGCGGCAATAGCGAACGAATCGTCAATCGCTGAAAATAGATTTACTTACTTGCTTGCTTACTTACTTACTTATTCAATAGTTGCAGTTTCAGCAATCAAGTCTTGCATGCTAATGATGGACATTTAGATCTAGGGCTATCTATATTAGGCGGACTCAAGGGAATGTGACGGAGGAACAAGCGAGGGCATTGATGTATGTATAATACTAATGGCCTGTCTAATGTGATGAATGGTGTTCACGTATATAGCATCCCAGGCTTCTATTACTATTACTACTAGCAGTATTGACATCATCATTGCTCGGGTAATTCGGGTAATTATACTGTATTGTCAACTTCCCGTCCGCATGCACGACATCGTCACTGCATGATGCAGCTGGTCTGGAACAAAATAGGCCTAACTGAGCAACTGCGTTGCTATATATATACAACTTTATTCCTCAAGACAGTGACAGCAATTAAACAAAAGAAAATACAAGAAAATACAAAAAAATAAACAGCTTAACTACATGTAACTATACGGACGAGTAAAAGTTACATTGCAATAAGTGAAAATATGAAAATTTTGAATGAGCGAAAATGCATAATTTGCTTGTAATCATCAGTGCTGCATTTGTAAAAAATGTAACACGAAAATAAATATTTTCCTCTCTCTCTCTAAAAGTACCGATGAGAAAGCCCAGTCGAAAACAATGAAGATTTCTATTTCTTGTACAGCCACAGCTGAGAAATTCTGATAGACCTTTTTTCATATGTTAAGTCTACAGACAGTATAATTATGGTGCTGTTATCATGTTTTATTTTTTGTGCAAATGTACAATGTTCAAGGTCGCCGAGGGTCGTTGATTTCAAGTTCTGCCAAAAAGCGGACGATGGCGAGTGCGGAACGCGAGCTTTTTTAACGGAAGTCTGAGGGCTAAGCCCCCGCGCCAGCGGGGTCCGTCCATTAGCAGAGACCCTGGTAAGAGTCAGGGGCACTCAGAGCTAAATTTTTTCCCCATTTTATACAAAAAAAGCCAGAAGTTAAACAAACAGCAGAAATTGAACGAAACAAACTTTTTCAATGTGTATATGCGGTGAAGACGACCAGCCAGTCTTTTGATCAGTTGGGGGTGCATGCCATAGCCAGGTCCATACATGTACCTGGCGTCACGGTGGTAACACAGACCATGTGTGCGACTTCCTATTACATTTATCAGAGCAACTTAGTACTATTTTTACCATATTTTGGGACATCGCAAGTTTGCTGCCAAGAAATGAAGCAGTTATCGAGCAAATATAGGCCTACGCCGTAATAACCATGAAATACAAGCATAACCATGAAACATAAAAGCAAATATGCATATCCGAAATGCAATTGACTCCTATCAACGGGTTAAGCCCTAGTGGACTTTCTGAAGAGATTAGCCATTTCGTAGGACCCTGATTCCCAACAAGTGCAGCCCTGCTAAAAATAACAGGCTCTATTCTGACTGCTCCGTGAGATTGAGAGTACGTGGCAATACAAAATATCATTTGGCTGTCGACATTAGCTCGTGACAAACCGTAAAGTTGGTTAGAGTAAGAATAATCATAAAATTCTGAGACGCCTCACTAAAGCCATCAACTGTGAATTCTAGAGGCCAGGCATTTTGGATTGTATCGAATAAAACATACATCAAGTTCCATCACCCGGCATCGCCAGTTTAATTTTTATTTTTATGCCTCCAGGCAGGCGGACATCGCAACCGGACTACAGCATTAGTATTCAGCGTCGAAACAGTGACCTATGCGACTCTCTATAGAGATGCACGGACGCCGAATATTTTCCATATGTCACGATATCGGTTTACTGGTTGAGATTTGACGGCATTCTCTATATAGCTGCATTAACATATCATGCTAATATCAAGTTAGATTCAACTGGAAGTGACTGCTTTATAAACAAGAAACTGTTTATGAAGACAGTGGTGATAGCGATCTTTTGACAAAGCAGTACAGGCTGCATTCTGCACATCTGATTACGCACTATACCGCGGTATATCGGTACGTATTAATATATTCAAGAACGTACAACTCTAATAATTTCGTGTCCACTTATGACGTATAGGTCGCCGGAGGCATATTGCGCACACTTGTCACGCTGAATAGCCCAGAATCAGCCTTGCATACTGCGTCCGCTATTGCTGTTATACGGCTATGGACAGAAAGATCATGACCCCGTCGTGGCCTCTCACTGACCTCTATATTGCCGGCAGATTTGCATGCATAGAATACAGAGCGGTCCAAAAAAACGTCAGATATTAATTTTTTATCATTCATAACTGCATCAACATTTTTCAACATTTTTACTAATAATTGCTAGACGTGGCGTAACGCTGACATCAAATATAATCATACGTAATGTTTCATAAAACAACCATTGTTCTTTCTTTTTGTAATTCACTCAAACGATGACTAATTTACACGAAATTTTTACCAGTAATAGCTAACAAAAATAATCATTTAAAATATTTCAACAAAATATGGCTATCGATTAAATATTCTTTGCTAGACGTGACGTAACGCTGACATCAAATATAATAATGCGTCGTGAGTACAAGCTTGCCTTTTTCCACCGGTGCTGTCAGTTGCTACCTTGCTCCGATGGTGCACGTAACCTGGGTCGCTGATGACAAATTTTTGAAGCCACAAAACGCGCAAAGCGATCGCATTAACGTGTCTGTGAAAATAGTTTGACTTTCATTATGTTCGAGCAGGACCGTGCACTAGCACACAGAGCTTGCGAAATGGTTCAGTTACTGGCTCGTAAGACATCTGACTTCAGCCCTATGTTGCTTAGTGCTGCTGACACGATGAACATTTTTTCATCAGCGAACCAGTTTTAGTCCCAGCGAAAAAATGAACACATTCTTACACTAAAGTTGTTTTATTTTTAACAAAACATAAACCTAGACCTACTTTTGCCCTTTGCCGGATGACATTTTATCCATGCCTCCCTCTTGGCTACTTGCCCAACAGCATAGGAAGAAAATAGCAGAACAGACAAGCATACAGAAGAGATTTGATGAGTCAGTTATATCGAAACAAAGGCGCTGGAAGACCGACGAGCCTAAAGACAGTGACAGCAGCTGTGCGCGCATGCATTAAGACAAACCGGTGGCGACATTTAATGAAGTGACAGACAACAAAGCTTGGTGCATTCTTACCTCCCGCGGCGGCTGCTGACGCTGCTGCCATGACAACCAGCGTTAGGATGATCTTTAGCATCATTTCGAATGTTGTTGGCAGAAATCTTGATCCTGCTTGTAAAACATCTTGAAAAAAGCTCGGCAAAGTCGTCGTCGCGCAATGCTAATAATCTGATGTCCAGACGACCACCCGCATTGCAGCGCTCGGACCACACCGGCGCCGCTTACGACACTGTGCCTAAATGTCTCAGAACGTGTCGACTCGTCCGGCCGGCGTACGCCACAGTTGTGCGTGTCGAACGGTCATTGTGGCTGGCAGTCGTCCATATCATTCACAAATAGGCCTACAATGCAAACTAACCGTCATTAGACAGCTCTAGGTGTGGCAATAGTCGATATTAGCACGCTAGCACTAATACGCATTGGCTGCTTTTTTCACGCTCTATAGGGAAACTAGCAAAAGCCGCAAATTTTATTACTCTAGCGTAAGGTGCACGCAATTCATGAAAAAGCGCCAAAAATCGCAGTCTTTTTTCAAAGATACATATTTTGCTGGCGGCGGAAGCAACAACAGCAGCCTATTGCTTTTAGCATTGTCGAGATTTCTTACGCGCGACAGCTAGCTGAACTAGCTATGACCACTTTATTTCGACACAAGAGTCAAAATAATAAAAAATGATGACGATGATGAAGATGAACAAAAAGTACAGATATTTCAGAATAAAATGCTATGCTAAAAATTAAAGTAACCATCTAACAATCATCAAAAATCTGATGCATAATCTCATATTTGCTGTGACCGTAACAAACACAAAGTAAAATCCAGTCGGAACAGTTCAAACGTAAGCTGGCCCATAACACATTATGCAAAACGGAGCGGTAAGGCCACTACTTCGTAAACGAAGATAAAAGTTCAAGCTATAGCGCGTATTTAGCTGTCGTAATTGTGTCCTGGTGTACGCGTCTGTCCTGGTGTCACGTCCAGGTACCGATCCAATCCCAGGTGTTGGGTTTGATAGCTTGAAGTCTCTAGTATTTCGTGACGAAAATTCATGTTATTGAATAAGGGGCCGGATTTCTTTCAAACACAGGCGAGAAAGAGGAGCACCCCTTAAAAGACGTTATTTTGCCGTTATTAGCTTGTCTAGTGTGAAAATGGTTGCAGATTGACACAGACATGTTGCTTGTCATAACAAGCATTGGTGATAAGCTTTTAAGTGGTATCAACGTCGATGATTGCGACGAAATGGATGGAGATAGTCTAAGACAACCTGCGAACAAAAACTGCTATAGGCTGTCGCGCGTCTGATGAGCATTAGCTCAGATTTCGTGCAGTATCTGTCTGACACAGTTCATAAAACGACCACGTACAATGGCTTCTTTATTCCCAGGGCATCCGCAGATAGTGAGACAGTGGGAGTCCTTATGTTCTCGTAACCAAGGTGCATTCGAGTTCAGTTCATAAAGGTTTTGGACCCCGTCGCAGAGGGCAGTTTCAGCTAGGACGTCTTTCGATACGGTACCCTGGGTCTCGTGTGTACCCCAAACTGCATGCAGGCCTGGAGCTTGCCTGGAGCTTGTGAGTTAACCCAGGCGTCAACGAGCTTGTAAGCTTATTACATCATAACTAACATCCATTAGGCCTAATATTCTAATAAGCTTATAAAAACAAATTGAAGTTTCAGTAGAATAGATTCTCAAGTCGGCTCACGCCCAACAATGGAAACATAAATTTGATAAAGATATATCAACAATAGTGTAGGCCTAAGCAAGATAGTGTCTCAAAAATTATCCCAGACATTATTGAATATAGCTTTTAAAAATATTATCGGATTTTAGAAATTTTTGGTAATTAGATTTTCAAAACAACTAGCCATCAAATGACTGTTCAGTTCCCACTTCACCCGACATCTCTCAGGAGTGTTGCCACGCTGTGTACACCCTACTTCTACCAGTGACTGTCACTGAGACTGACGCAAATTTTCCGAGTATTTACGATTGAAGGTTTAAAGCTCGACTCGCAGTCGTTTTCGTGCGTTAATTTCAAGATGATAGTCTTATATTGATGACACACTGGCCAGTTTCTGGCGCCAGTTTCTGGTACCAGTCGACTGGTACCAGAAACTGGTCAGTCCGTCATACTTTTCTGGTGCCAGAAACCGGCGCCAGAAACAGACGCCAAAAAATGGTCAACATGTGTCATCAACTTAGAATTTGAATGAGGCAAACTTACTGCTTTCGTTGCGAATCCAAAAACTTAAAGACTTTTAAAGCTTTGTTCCCCTGGCTTTTTGACCAAGAGCTCTGCCCCTGTCTTAACTGTCATTTTGTTTGCCGACGATACGCAGTTGTGCTGCTGGTATCGGCCATGTACGCCTGTTTACTCCAAGCTAGAATGTCGGACTGTGTCGGCGACGTGCGATGCGTAGTAACAGGCTGCAAATGAATGGCGACAAAACAAGATTTCCTTTCGTGCGCTCCTCCACGTCGTCGTCATCACGTTCCGAGTGGTGATGTTCAACTCGATCCAGACCAGATACAGCCAGTCCAGTCAACGAGAGACCTTGGCGTGTACATAAACGGCAGCATGACGATGAGAACTCACATCAACAATGTTTTGTCGTCGTGATACGGGTTCATTGAGGCAGATACGAAGTATCAAGCGGTCTCTACCAGTTCACGCTCTCAACACACTCGTCACAAGCCTCGTATATACACAGTCGATTGGACTACGGCAAAGTCGTGTTCGCAGGACTGCCAGCCTGCGACCTCCAACGCCTGCAGTCCGTCCTCAATGCCGCCGCACGACTGGTCACGAACGCATCAAGACGAAACCACATCACACCACTGCTTTGCGGTCGTCACTGGCTGCCCATCCAGCAACACTTTGATTACAAGCTCTGCGTGATGGTTCATCGCTGTCTGCATGAACGTGTTCCATCTTACCTGATGGAGCTCATCAAGCCGTCCGCAGCTGCACACAGCCGAGCTGGACTCACGTCGGCTGAGTCGAGGACCGTGGCAGACCTACATCGCACACTTTCATCACTTGGAGATCGGGCGTTCGCCGTAGCAGCGCCCCGTGCGTGGAACAGTCTGCCGTTTTTCCTTCTCTCAAACTACTATGCTGGCTGTTTCAAGAACAATCTCAAGACACATCTTTTTAACGTCGCTTTTAATTTGTGACATTTTGCTTACTCTGTTTTTACCGTTGTCCTGGCTGTTAGGCGTCCTTGTTGTGTTTTTATTTCACTTACAGCGCCCTAAACTTGACATTATTGGTTGATTGATTGATTGATTGTAGCCTACCCCCTTGGGGGCTCCACGCTCACACCCTCGTCATAGGCTTGCATTACGCAGCCATCTTGTGAGTCATTTAATTAGTTGACCCAGCGACACCCCTAACGTCTGCTTTTGCATTACTGGGAAGTCAGAACTCCAAGTTACGGTCGATAATGTCGAGGTAGTTTTTCAGCAGATCTCACATCTGTTATGTGAGCTGCCCCGTGCGTCTCCCAGGGATGTGGTGTCGGTCTCGAAGTCTCGCTCTCGAAACCGTTTTGAAAAGTACTATAGGCCCAACGTTTTCTCTCGGTCTCATCCCGCGGTCTCGGCTCAGAAGTTCTAGCTCCCCATCTCGTCTCGGGTTTTAGATTACTTTGTGAAATTTGAGACGGGGTTTTAAAATGGCAAGAGTGTCAGATAAACAGATCTGAGGTAAAAGAATATTTGCTGCTGTTTCTGCGTAACGATATATAAACGGTTTTTAAAAAGATAATTTGGGCATCTTACAGAACTTAACTGATGGCCAGTCGTCTGGGTTAATCGAGTGATGGCAAGGTATAGACGCTGGACATACCTGTAATAGGTAACAGCTGACGAATGTTAGCCCTGCTGTCCGACATTTTCTAACCAGTAGGTTACTTTTTTGTGGGGGCCTCTGTTCGTTTGAACATGCTGAACATGCCTACATCCGTCGCTGAAATCGCTATTATTTTAGTTTTTAAAAGGTGACAAGAAAATCATCGAGTTCCCTTAAAACTATTTGTGACATTCATCTATACTTGTGGTGTTTAATAGTTATCACCGTAGGCCTCGGTCAAAGCCTCGGAAGCTGTAAGGCCTCGGTTTTGTTCTTGTTTCGGACAAAATATCAAACGTCTCGGTCTCGGCGGGAAAGGTCTCGTAGACACTCCCGGCTTTTGTCGTCACTCAAGGGTAAAAAAGCACCAAACGTGCAACTCAGCTGCTTATGTCATTACTCCCTGGATACTGCCTAGATGGGTTGTTAAATGCTATAAAAGAATCCTGGATCAGTCGACTTTTCGACTTCTGTCTCTCGAGTTAGAGTCGATCACACTGCACAGAGGAAGAAACTCTTTACGCAAGCAGGTCGATCAGTGTTTGAGCGTATAGCCTAAACGTAACATAAAGTCCTTTCTGAGCCATCAAGTCACTCGATAAAGCGGTGTTCATCTCCTTGAATAGACTTATCGGTTGAAACGTAACTTAATAAGTTACCGCAAATTACAACCTTTTATTAATGTTTTGTTGACGTTTCGGCAAGATCTGCTGCCTTCGTCGGAACGACTGTCCGCCAGGTGTAGCTGCGGGGACAGTAAGTGGTCATAGATGTGTGAAAGCTGGTAGGACCCCCTCGTCTCGGTTTATAGACTTGTTTCGTGCTTTTCTAATGTGTATCACTTCCCTGATCCACCGGTCCATTCTGTTGCTTTCTCTGTCGATCACCAATAGGGTGTTTAGTACACGATCCAGCAAACGTTTAGCAAACTTCCAGCAAACTTCCAGCAAGCATCCAAATGTAATGCTGGATGTTTGCTGGATCGTGTAAACACCCCACAACTTGACGATATAGTACTTGACAAAGTTATAAAAATTCAAAAGTTACTTACTTCGTATCTGTCAGCCGGTATGCGTGGTAACGTTGTCACTGACTGTGTGTCACAGATCGCAATGACAACAGTTTGATTGCTGCTCTTGATGCTAGTCCACTTTTCTCAGAGCCAGAACCGACAGAGTACGTTAATCACTTTCTTTACCTTTACATAATTTACCTGAATTTTAATGGTAGAATTTTTTGTAGTAAGAATGTTTTACAAAGATAGTTGTTAACTTACCGACACACCGCTTTAATTAAATTATTATATATATAAAACTGCAAGCAATTCATTTAATGTTGTATAAGCGCTGATGTAAAACGGCAAAAATAAAAAGGTATAAGCACGAACTAATGTATTAGCTTAGTCATTTAATTTGTTCTCAGTAGCCAGATATAAATGTCTAAGCTAATGCATAATGTTCGTACTTATACTTTTTGATTTTTGCCGTTTTACGTGAGCGCTTATACAACATTAAATGAATTGCTTGCAGCTTTTTTATATATAATATTTGCAATTTTATTGAAGTTTGAAAGGTCACTGAACGGTTACTTTGTACACAACAGCAACAACTACTACTACTACCTCCAGCATCTTGCATTTTGTTATTTGTTTAATATAATGGCAAGCCTGTATGTGGGACAGCGAATTTAGTCTACATACCAAATTTCATGCAGACGGGTGAAAAAGCAGTTATAAGTGATGAACGACATTTAAAAAGGTGACCACCGCCATCTTGAATTTATTACTTTTCTTGATTCTGGTCACATGATTTATTTCCAGTAGCAACTAACCACATTCCTGCAAAATTTTATGAACCTTTTTCAGTCGGCAGCTGATTTGTTATGCTTTGTGTTAAAATACAAAATGGTGGCCGTCGCCATGTTAAATTTCATTTTTGTTCGATTTTATGGTACGACTACATTTCGAACGTCAAACTTAGCTCGCATATGAAATTTCGTGCAAGTGTGTGCAATAGCAACTAAATTATGAGCGATAAACGGAATTCAAAATGGCGGCCGCCGCCATCGTAAATTTATTATTTTTGTCGATTTTGGTCACACGATCTACTTCTGGTAGCAGCCGACGACATAACAGCAAAATTTCATTAACCTGTGTCAATCGGCGGCTGAATAATTACTGTTTGTGCAAAAATCCACGATGGCAGTTGCCGACATATTGGATTTTATTTTTATTTAATATTTTGCCGTACGTGCATGTAGAACCTCCAACGTAATACACTTGCCAAATTTTGTAAAAAAATATGTGCAAATAGTAAACGAGTTGTGAACGATGGATAAAATTCAAAATGGCGGCCGCGGCCATCTTGAATTTATTATTTTTGTCCAAGGCTTCCATTTGTACAGGCCCCCGGTTCATGCAGTGATTGTCAGTGAAATCTTGCTGTCTGTTTAAAATCCAGTAAAATTTGTTTGTCACTTTCGTCTCATGCTACAAAGTAGCAACCTGTTTCACAGCAATGGGGTGTTTACACGATCCAGCAAACGTCCAGGTCCATTATAACATATGGCAGCAAACATCCAGCAAACGTCTAGCAAACTTTCAACAAACTTCCAGCAAACGTTCAGCAAACGCCCAGCAAACGTCCAGCATTAGCACGTGTATTTTGAATACATTTGCTGGAAGTTTGCTAGACGTTTCCTGGATCGTGTAGAAACCCCATAAAAGTTAGAGTAACCGTCATCAACAGAAACGGTATTTCAGCATAAAACGCACCACAAACAGTATTTTCTTCACAGTTCACATTAATACATAGCATAGATGCAGTGATGCAAATAAGACTTCTTTTAAAGACAAACTTATGGACGTATGTTTGCATTCTGTGAAATTCAGTTTGGCAGAAAGATGATTATGGAAATGATGGTGCTCATGGTGGTAGCGATAACTGGAATTCTGACAACCCTGGAGGTGAGAATAATGGTTTTGTTTCACTATAATGCTACACTTCAAAATTTTTTATTTCTCAAATATACACCGTAGCTCAGAAATTACACGTGCCAGCCGTGAAACGTTGATCGATTCTAATATTTTTTGGCAAGCAACATAATCTAAGAACTCGACGTAAGTGATCACAGTTTTGCCCATCTCACTTTAGTACTGTTGCTACACTACATTGGAAAGTTTAAAGTGTCAGACTGAGCCGTTAACGCAATAGTTAAGCGACCATTTTTACGCGCGAAAGCAGCTACTACTTTCAGCTCGTCTTAGCCATCGCAATTCTGTCTGTCCGTCTGTCTGTCCGTCGGTCTGTCTTACACACGGGTGGATCAGTCAAAAACGTTGCAAGCTAGGATTACTAAATTATCACCGTCGGCTGCTTGGAAGACTCTAAAGCTTTTTCGTAAATTCGAAGAGGGTCACCCTGAAGAGGGTGCTAAATGAGAGGGGGTGGGAAAAATTTGAAATTTTTAGCCAATTAGTCGCTGTATCTCAATAACGGTGCGATATAGGGCCTAGGTTACTATTAATCACTAATAGGAAGTCGTACACTGGCTCTCGATTGTTGCCGAATTCAATGACCTTGGATGACCTTGAAAACTAAATTAGGGGTTTTTGTGGATTTTTAGACGATTTTGGGCTGCGAGACACATTTTAAGAGCGAATTGCGCCCAAACCAATTGAGATAGACATGGACAAGCTGCGTATTAAATTTTCAGCATTAAACGTAGATTTCAACGGTTCAAGTCTCGATTTTTTAGGTTTAAGGAAACCTGCGCACGAGAGCATCAAAAACGGTACCGCCGTAAAAGTCGCTATTTTCCGATGTTGGCCAGTCTTTCGTGAAAACAGTAAGTTGCAGATAAGCATGAGCATACTATAGGCTTTCGCGCGTCTCGTGAGCATTAGCTCAAATTTCTTGTAATAATTAACTGCATAGAGACAAACATGACCGGCAGTTATTGTCTTTCAAAGAAGTCACACGTCGTGTCACGTCACATCATTCTTATTGCAGCATGTGCTCAAAATGTCGGCTTCTAGCAGGAACGTCAATGTCTTCTGTCTAGTTGCCCGAGTCTTACATCCAATATGCTTATGTATGGGGAAATACATAGACTGCCAAGTCAACGAAAATGCATTGCATTTATAGTATGCAGTATTTATTATTTCGCTTAGCTTTTTTATTTTTCACTATCGTGCCTGAAGTGTTATAAGTTACTCAGCGTGACTTCTGATAACGTCTCGCGTTAGTGCGTCGAGGCAGAACCCACCGTCGATCACGGCCACAAAATAAGTAGCTACACTACGTTTCAATACGACCTATATGTATTATGTGTAGTCTCATTCACATTCGCGTAATACACTGAAGACCGTAGTAAAAATTTATGTACATATTGTACAGTACCGGTATACTTTGGTCGACAATAATGTTGCAGGAGTGGAAGAGCACAGTGACTATCCCGGCGAAAATGTTGATAAGCATGATGGTTTTTACGCGCGAGCAGAATGCTTCGCGCATCTTAGCCATGGCCTGGGCGATTGTCCGTCTGTCCATTCATCCGTCCGTCACACTGTGGTATTATATCAAAACGGTGCAAGCTAGAATCACGAAATCTTCACTGTGCGCTGCCCCAACGACTCTAGTTTATCGTGACGAAAATTTATGTTTCTGGGTATAGGGGTATTCCTCAAACAAGGGCGTCAAAGAGGGGTACCCCCTTAAAAAGACGTTGTTTTGCCGCTATTGGCTCTTCTAGTGTGCAAGCGGTTGCAGGCACAGACATGTTGTTTATCATAGTCATTATCACTGGTCACGGGCTTTTTAAATTTATCAACATCGATGACCTTGAACGACATTGAACCCGCAAAAAGGGATTTTTAGTGACTTTTTTCGCAACTTTTGGCTGCAGCGCAAATTTCAAAAGTGAATTGCGACGAAATGCTTAAAGATAGACCAAGACAACTTGCGTATGTAATTTTCAGCATTAAACGCAAATTTCAGCAGTAAGCCTATACAATTTTTAGCATAAAACGTACATTTTTAAGTTTCGTTCTCTTAAATTCAAAAAGTCTTTCGTACGCTTTATTATTTTATTGCATGCTGATGGCCACTTTGGTTTTCAACAAAAATGTTCACAAAGAAAATGTTTACGTGACAAGGGCTAGTGTTTGAATGTAGCAGAACGCGCTGTGTTGACACTGGTGGGTCAACATTCGCTCCTTAACCGTCGTTGTTAGCAAACCAATAGAATAGTAGTTGATTGACGACATTTACCATTTGTCGACCCCTTCATTCGTTCCAGAGATATTTACGGTCAAATTTAAAGTTGACCGAAATCTCATCGACTATTAGACGTTATTTGCCCTTTCCCAAATTTTTGGCGGTGCAAAGTTTATTGATGCTATTCTCACTACACCAAAAGTTATAATGCGCACAGTCGCTAAATTTTAAGCCAATTTTTGACCGCCTTTTTGTACAAAAATAAATGGGGGACACCGGTGAGGTGTATGTATGGGGTGTTTACACAATCCAGCAAACGTCTAGCAAACTTCCAGCAAATGTATTCAAAATACACGTGCTAATGCTGGACGTGTGCTGGAAGTTTGATGGACGTTTGCTGTATCGTGTAAACACCCTATAAAGCTTGTAAAAATTTTGGGACGGTCATCATAATACGGTCTTCCGATAGAGATAATTTGTGTCGGTATGATTTTGTCCTTAGATCTGCATATTTAGTAGACCAAAGTTTAACGTATTTTTTTCGCCGAACGCGGCAGAAATCGCGGTCAATCAAGTTTAAGTACTGGTCCGATTTTGAATATCTTCACCCGTTACGGAGATATTGGCCGTCGAAGTTCAAAGTTGTTCTAAATGGCGACAAATTTTGCATGTTTTGGCCCTATTTTTGGGAAAATGTCCTAATTTTTAGGCCCGATTATTAAAAATTTGGTTTGATTTTGATCACGTGGCAAAATTTTACGGCGATCGGCCGACGGAACTAGGAGATAGCGTGGCAAAATTTTAAAAAAACGTGCGGTAAAACATAAGCCCGCCGTGAATCACCGTTCCGGGCTGACTAATAATAGAAGTAGTTGCTTGTATGGAACACCGTGTACATAAAGGTTAAAGGTTGAAGGTCCGAATATAGCTCTTAATGAGCGAACCCATCTCAGAGCTACGGAGCGTCACTTGTCATATGGGATCACACAGTGTTACCTGCCACCCGACAGAGGTGAACGCGCCCCGCCTTAACCCCAGC
>Ga0209367_1000981_pt1 | contig 32911 bp, 23 predicted proteins | sample WorMetLIZISLAND2_FD_187412 | JGI IMG/M metagenome (GOLD analysis project Ga0209367, IMG submission 187412) | Marine gutless worms symbiont microbial communities from Max Planck institute for Marine Microbiology, Germany - Olavius geniculatus... ... | reverse complement strand
CAATGATTCCCGGCGTCCAGTCGAACTCGGGCTTCTGCATAGACAGACAAAACACAGCGCAGTAGCGTTTAGTTCACTTGTACACAGCGTGCTAAAGACTGAATGTTAATGATGATAATAATAATAATACACTTGCCTAAGTTTTGAGGTTAGTTTTAAAAGACGACAGAGAAGTAGATTCAGTTAGAGACGTAAGCTCTATAGCTCGTTATGCGTGAAATCGATCTCAGAGGTACATGTACGGAGCGTCACCTGCCAGTGACCCTCCGTACCTCTTGAGAGAGATTTCATGCACAGGCTGCCACACAAGATCACGCAGTCTTATCTGCCACCCGACACATGTGATGCTGCATCAGGTCTTGACCCCAGTCAGGCAGGCAGGCCAGTACTCGATTTGTTTGCCTCGAGGGGATAGAAGACTGAGCTGACATTGCGCAAAATTTCGTACAGAAATGTGTGTATATGAAATTCTGGCAAGCGACGAGTCAATGAAAAGATTATCATCATAATCGTCATCGTCGTCGTTGTCGTCGTTATCGTTACATTAACGTCATTAATTGTTTCTTTTTTACTGTTTTTATTCTAGTAAATTCCAACATTTTTCATCCATTCACTGTTGCTACTGCTGTTGTTAATGTCAGATGATGATAGTGAAAACGACAAAAAATAATGACAATGTTTGAAAATTTCCTAAGCATTTTCTGTGTCATAGTCAATCAATGTACTTGTAAAACGTATTAACAGGGAACACACAGTGCAGTATTTACTATTATCTGTAATGCAACTGCTTTGGTGAACGTTTAGTTTAGTTTAACTACAAGAAAGCAGCCAACCGCATGAACTGTTCGACGTGGTTCGGTTGGTGGCGTGGCGTAGCGGTAACCCGTTTTATCCGATTAACGAAGTTACTCTACGCCGGGCCGGGTTAGTACTTGGACGGGTGACTGTCTGCGGGCAGATAAATCATCTCGGCATGTAACCAGCCTCCTAGGTCAACTCACCCTTCCATCGCTCCGGGGTAGGTAAATCGAGTACCGGCCTATCTGGCTGGGGTTAAAGCAATGCGCGTTCACCTGTGTCCGGTGGCAGATAACACCGTGTGTTCCCATATGGCAGGTGACGTTCCGTACTTTTGTGATGAGTTATCTGTTGAAAACTATACACCATCGTTACCTTTTACCTTTAAGTAGTGATGTAAATTCCTAGTAGCATTTGCCTGGTGAACAGTGACGACTGTTGACTGTAATAAACCGAGCCAATAAATAGGCCTACACTTTGTCTCGTCACAACGTCAATTACAAGCGTACGCTAAATATATAGCAGACAGGCGGCGGATATTATTTACCGAACATTATGCATGCGGCACGGGTACACCTGGAAATAGATCAATCAATCGTTGTAGGCTAGCTGATTAAGTTGCATTGCACTGACTCTGCGTTCGTCCCGCATTACGTCGGCTTTTAAGTGATTAAAGCTGAGCGCGCGCGGCGCTCGTGGCAGATATGCAGACGTCCGTCCGGCCAACGCGCATTTGACGCTTTTAGCGTCTGATTGACTGACGTCGCGGGCTGACAGCTGACATTCAAGCTTCGATTCTATTCAACGCAACGCACGCAACGCTTCTGTTCTTGCGATTTGGTTGTTGCGTCCAGTATGGCTCGAAAAATTACAACAGGAAGAAGCGTCACCACGACAGAAATGGATTGAAAAATGGGCTGCTTCGGACGTAATCAACTACTCAGTCATCGCGAACTCTTCCATCGCACCTTTTTGATGTGACCTACGTTGACGCTTGTGGTCAACGTTAAACCACTTGAGAACTGGCCAGAGTCGATGTACAGCCACCTTGTCCGCTGGAATCATACTTCTGTTCCATCCTTTTTTGAGGCGCATTTTCGCAGACTATGCCACATATTGTGAACAATTATCCAGATATGAAATTTCCCGGCGGCCTGTCAGCCTTACACTTGGCTGATGACGAGGATACTGCCTGGCTTGGGATGCAGAGCACATGCTAAAAAAGAAGTTGTGCATTGCTTGTGCCACTGTGTCTGTTGCGTCTGTTGCGTACTTACTCGCGAACTTTTGTTGCACCCCTTCCGTCGCTTGCGTCAAATAATATGCACGGCTTTTGCGTTGGGTGCGTGGCGTTGGATGGAAGCTAAGCTTTAGTCTGCTGCTTGCCTGCAACTTTTCACCTTGCCGCTGTTTTCATGCGTATCATCCACGAAGATTATGAGCCGGAGCACAAAGTTATATTGTGAAGCATACGCGCGCTCTAATTAACGCTGCAGTCAACATATAGCAACGACATGTCTTTCTGACGTAGGCTAGTGCATTTGTCGTTTCCGACCGTGTTTTAGCAAGGAAACTGGTCAAGTCTGCTGTACCGATTATCGGTCAGTCGGTCGGTCTATTTTTGGCTTTATGGACGATCCTATAGTGATCCCATAATACCAAAGAAGTTTTTATAAGGCTAATGCTTTTTCTTATTTATATTCTAAAAACAGAGCTTGCTCAAACAACGTATCGAACATTTTGGCGGACAGAAACTTGTCCCGCAGCAGAACAGCGTATCCACACCAACGCTACAAAACAATGCTGCGTGCCCATTTTTGTAGTGCTGTGGCAATCCGAGGAATGGCTGTCAGTGAAAGTTAAGTTGACCTAGCTGTCACAAAATCTTGCTTTGGGTTTATTCTAAGATTTACCGTAGCCTAAGATAAGTTTTATAATTAACCGAAACTTTACTCACTTATTACCAAAGAGTTTTAAACAAAATTTGTCTTCTATGTAAAAGTTAAACCTGTAGTTACTTTTTATAATTAATTAATTATAATTTTTATAATTAACAACCAACTAACTTTACAAAATTTTAGTAGTTATAGCTATACTTTGTGTTTAACTAAAATACCATAAACGTAACTAAAAGTTAATTATTTGAAAGTTAATTTTTGCCTATCACTGATAATCTATAATCCCAAAAATCGTAACCTCGCCTCCTAGCCACTGTTGACTAGAATAAATTGCGGCGCGTTTGTCAATATATATATTGTCTCGTGCTGGTGCAGCGTTGTGTCGCAGATGACGCGTGAGTGACGCTCGTGGCCGCGGTCACATCTGCGCATGGGCGGCGATCCCGGGGGGAATAGGAAGACATGTCCCCTCCAATATTTGGACACGGGGGACAACATACAGGTTATCACCCAAATAATTTGCCCCCAAACGATCAAGTTTTAGTTTTGAATTGCAACTATGCATTTCAAATCAAGCCAAGGCGACATTTTTGCACCTACAACAGGAGTAATTTTTTTCTGCTCGCTTCCCTGGCAGAATTGTAGCCCTACTTTTAAATCTATGGCATCACCTTTGTTTGTCTTTAAACCTATTGTTTAAACTGCACTAAATGTGGTCAGTTAAATTCTCAGGAAAATACCGGTAGTTAAAATTGTAGCACCAGATCTCATTTTAAGGCTGTAAGCCCCAATGCACGAAATTTGATTTTGGCTGGGGTTTTGCCCCAGAACCCACTGGGGAAGCCCACAACACTTCCCCAGTCCCTATAACTAAAATTTTGGAGTTTTTCTAAATCCAGGAAAAAGATGAGAAAAAATAAAAGGAAAGGGAAAATAGCTAAATATAGAGGTAAGGATGGAAGAAATGAGAGGAAAAGCAAAGAAAAAAAGGGAAAGGAAGAGGGAAGAAAAGGAAATGAAGGGACTCTCTGGATTTGTTTCCCCAGGAAAAATTTCCTATAGCGACGCCAATGCAAAAATGTGTGCAATTATACGCAAAAAAAGCTTCAGTTTCTGGGGCACAACGTCTTCCAGACCCTTTTCTAGAGCACTAGAAAACTTCTGTTTTCCAGACCCCGTTACTTCATGCGTCACGCCCCCTAACTTAAAATCATAAATAGCCCCCGAGTTCAGTGCGTTCACCGTTCAAGTAATAGCCATCGCATTTACTTCATTGTAACTTTTGTGTGCTTTACATGTACCTGTGCTAGAATTTTTAACTCTGTACTTTAGGCGACTTTCTAAACATTTCCATGCAAAAATGGCTGCTAAATTGTCTACCTTTTTAATAAAGTGTTCAGCTTTTGGGGGCTTCTGCTCCTGGACCTCGCTGGTGGACTTCTGTCCCCCAGACCCCGTAGTCCGTCCCCCAATGCTCACTGAAAATCGCTGCCTTTGCATCTGCGTCCTATTGTGCATGTTCTGATGTTTGCCCACGCCGAGCCCATCACATCATCCACCTACGTGCTGCGTCGTCCCCCGTTAAGATAGAAACCTCTCATGACAAAACTTCCGTCTGCAAAAAATGAAACTGTCAACAAACAGAATGCAAGTCTGCTGCTTTCAGTCAGTCGTTCCCGACTTAGGCGCGCATGAGATTCCATTTCTGAGAAGTGTTAAGTGCTTCCAACATAACTTCGGCAGATCTGCCAATGAGCTTACCGATCCAATCCATTTTGCACGACAGCACATAACGTTTCATCGCTGGAGAGGACTATGTTGCAGGGTGGGAGGGAGTTTTGTCTTGGGGAGGGATTTTGCCTGTTTTCAACGCTGGCTCTGGCATCCTGTGAATGAATACTGCATGAAATGACGCGGCGCTTCGCGGCGTGGTGCATGTCACTACAGTGACAGAGGAGTGGCAAACAGCACGACTTGTCGGGCGGTGCGCCGTGCAAATAAAGAACCAATTTCAGCGCAATCGACGCGTCGTCGTGTGACGTCAGCAATGTGACCACTGACCAGTGGCCATCAGCACCGCCCGGGTCACTCAGTGGAGCACTCAACTGGAATTTATTGGTCGCGTTGACGTGCGTTCGAACAGCGGCCGCCACTTATTACATAGGCTTGGCATTGTTATGAATACGGCGCGACGAGAAAGGACCAATTGCATGCTGCCTTCTTTCAAGCGGTGTGATGAGAATGCATGAAGAAGGCTTGACACGTCATTCGCATATTCCAGAAACGACGTCGATCTATGTCCAATACTAGAGGGACGAACTGCGGCGACGGAGGGTGGGTCTAAGTGCAGTAACATGATATAAGCTGCCTGCTGCAGATACGGATTTTAATCCCGTGTTTTAGTCGACCCGTTTCAAACGCAGTTCCACTAATATGATGCCAGGAAACGCAATATGTGTTACGGCAACTGTAGTATTGCAATTGTCGATCGAACTGAGAAATTTACCAGCAAAATCATTGGACACTGGCTTTGTTCTGAGTGATAAGTTGGATGGTCGCCGACTCATCATTCATTCATCAATAACTGATGACGATGCTTCTTCATCCAGCTTCAGAGCACCTGCAAGGCGTACGTGCGTGCGTGTGTGTGTGTGTGTGACTTTTCGTCGATAAACTGGCCACTGCCGCGACGTCGTGTCGCCGGAAGCACTAATCTGTCGATGCGACGGTCCAACCTATACATACGCTGTCAGTCGGTCGCCCGAGGCCGTGTTCTAATCCGACGCAGCGCCTAGCTCCAAGAAGTCGTCGCTGTAATCTCGTTAATGGTACACAGAACACGCCCGTCGCCAATGTCACTGTTTTGGTCTTTCGCTGCTGTGTGACTTGCGGTCAAGTTCAACAGCTTCTCTTTCTGCCTCTCTGTCTCTCTATCTGTCTGTCTTTAGCATCCGCTCGGCCGTATATAGTCGGCAGTCAGCTCGTTACGTGAGGTTGTATCAGTCAACTTTGTTCATTCGAGATCAAACTCCACTTGAGACATCAAGTCGTGAAACCAGTTGTACAACATCCAGAAATATCAAGATGTTTTTGATTTGTTGTACAGCATAATGATAATAATAGTCGCATACTTTTCTTTCAATTTCAGTACTGCCCTGCAGTTGTTTGTAGATAATATTCTTAGCGATCTCACTACGACTGCAATAAATGAATACTGAATTGTGCTGCTGAATGACTATTGAAAAATGAAATACCGCGGAACGGAGTTAGATTAAATTTAAACAAATGTCGCATCGCTAACCAGAAACCTAGACACGGTGAATGATTTCAAACTTTTCAAACTCCAAACTGCATTTTTTCTTAAACTTTCTCGAAGTTTCTCGACCTTTACATCTAATGTTTTAAACTTGACAACTACATGACAGACCGACCAGTTCGATGGTGACGTTGGCGCCGGGCAGCAGCGGGCTGACGGCGTAGCGCTGCGTTACGTTGCTGGTCATCTGCAAAACGGCGACGCCCATGTTGCAGCGGATGCCGAACGATATGCAGAAGCCAAGGCTACTGAGCAAGGCGAGCTGGAAGCGCGTACTGCAAGAACAGCACGGTCCACAGCATCGCCGACACGCCAGGCACGCTCTGTCCACGGCACTTGGACCCCCGGTGTCAGTCGGTCCCGCCTCGCCTGACTCGTCCAGATAGTCGTATTCATCGGCCGTCTTTTCCTCCTGACCCACGCCGCCAGACAAACTACAACATCAGACGACAACATCGCTGATATTTTAATTGCAGTACTTAGACCATTACGGTCTGGGCCTGACCAGGCCCGCCACCTTCCTGAGGCTCCGGCCCCCGGCCACGAAAGAGCGTGCAGTCGCATACACGAGGCGTCCCTCGTGCTGCGAGTCACGATTACATAGCGCAACCTGCTATATACGTACACCTGATGTCAGCCTACGATATAATGGTGTTTCGTTGATTTATCACGCATTAACCCTAGCATCCTTTATGAATGATACCTAATTAACGGTACATCATAAAACAGCTTCGGCACACAATCATGGATTAAGCAGCGGCGATTCCGTGATGCGACGCGACATTAGTTTGTCGCTGTACAAAGAATCAAATTGGATTTGAAGAAGCGTATACCTTTCCTCCAGAGTTATTAAAGCAAGTTTTCTGCTCCCAAATTTGTTCTTCTCTCCCTCTTTTTCCTCTCTACTTCATTTCGCCCGGTCTATTTTTGGTAGTCCTCTCCTAAATAAAGCTATGGGTTAAGAGAACACTGTAAGCTCCGCCAGCGGGAAACACTACTTTACGATGGAGCAAAGTTTGTGTGGGTTCGCGCATAGCATTGGAATGGAAACTTTTTAAGTCAGAGTTTGTAATCTATAGCCAACACAGATTGTATGTGTACATTGAAAAATTGTCGCATTCCGGTAGGAAAGAGTGCAACTTGAGTTGACTAGATCTGTGTGACCGAATTATATACACACTGAAGCAAACAGATCGACAGTAGAGCACTAATGATTAAGATACATTTGATGTTAATAAATAGGCCTATCATACAAACGACGATGGTGGCATATTATGCTCGTATTATGTGCGGGAAGGTGTGACTTGACGTGTTGCTCTTTAGATGGGCCTGGGTGTCGCATTGTCATGCATACAGATGGGATGCGTCTCGGGGACATCGCCAGCACGGTGGATCACGGACCGGTGTGTGTCCCACACGGATCGCTACGGCATGAATAACAAGCAGATGTTCAATTACATGACACGGCGTCCTCCTCCTGGTACAGTAGGCCTACGTGGCCATACTGCATACGCTATCGTAGTGTCTTATCTCACAGTCATACCGTCAGCGTCGCCGTAGATGTCTGGCGACAACAACACGCTGCAGTTTGTGCCATCGCCTTATGACAATTAACGAATTGCACATACTTACTTACTTACTTACTTACATGGTTGGTTATGTAAATAAGTAAGTATGTGTCGCATTCTCAGGCTCACGATCTGTTGTAATTCGTTTACTGTCATAAGCCGACAGACACTTTTTGCGTTGAGATGTGACTTTTCCGAAGCACGTTGTCCTCACACATGGCCCACCGGACTGAATCGTGATCTCGTGGTGGCGAGCCATCTGCCATCTTACTACATGCGAAGCGAATTGAGAGGCTAAGGGTACTTCTGGCATCTGCGACCTTATATTATATCACCAAGACAAAATGTCAAGACAGCTTTCTTTTGCATCGCGCGACAGCACAGCACATGCGTCTTGTGATGACCATCTGAAACACGTATAACGCTGACTACTAACTATAACAAAGTAACAAGAAGCCCAGCAGTGGCTAGGATAGCTGACCGTACTGGTTGTCAGTAACTTTCAAGGTCATTCAAGGTCGATAATTTTCATTTTATCTGAAAGGGCGTATGCCACTTCCTATTAGTGATTAATAGTAACCTTGGTCGTATATCTCACCGTTTCCGAGATATGGCCAGTTTTCGTTGAAAAACGCACATTTTTCTACCCTTTCTCCATTTAACCCCAAATTTGAAAATATTTTACTTGCATCAAATCACTGAAATTTTGATTGCTTATGTTTACGACACATAGTTAATTATTCTTGTAAAATGTTTTCCCTACGAAATACCGTTTAGCCACAATACTTCCGTTACAGACGACGACAGACAAACGGACAGACAAACAGACGACACGTCGTGACATAGATGCCCTACAGCATAGCTGCAGCGCGTCAAAAACGGACAAATAAAATTACCGCATATTGCATGCACGAATGCTAAAGGAAAAAACTGTGAAATTCATTTTTGTCGTTTTAATTCCATGTTGTTGGTACAGTCTAAGTGAGACCTCCGTGTCTGTCTGTCTGCAGCGTCGTCGTGTTTCAATTTTTCATCACGCACAGTCGCAGACTGTAGCTGTAGACAGCAAGCAATGAAAGACGTTGTCGCAGTTCAGTCAAGTTCAGTGACGTGTTGACGTCGTCACGTGACAATCACGTGACACGGTTGCAGGTGACTGCCTGACTGGCCGGAAGCTGGCATGCTTGTAGCTTGCTCTATGACGAGTCACGACATTCAACACTGTGGTGTCACACAATGCTTCCGTCTCAGTCATAGCAGCAAGTTGCCTGCGCGCAGTGCGTCTCTGACGGACAGACATGTACGGACATGTACAAGCATGTACGCCATGTCGCTGTGTGTTTGTCTTTGTGATTTCTAAATATTCGTTTGATTTTTGTACGCCGCATCACGTGATAATGGCACTGTGGCAGCACTGTTGTAACGACGACCAGTAAAATCAGTGGGAAAACAAACGTTATGACTCTGTCTAAATTTAAAAACCCATAAAATATATTAACTAAAATTAAACTAAATGCCTAAGTCATCGGCCTAGGGCCTACCTTGCCAATTTTGATGAAGATCGGTTGACCAAGCTCTGTACCCCATGTGTGTAAATTATTGCCCACTTGCGATTTTCTTATTGAGCACTAGGAAACATAAGCCTATCTCTTTCAGAGTTTTGGACAGAAGACATCGATTACTTTTTTTACTCAAAAAATGGTGACTTGTAAAGTGTAGTTACCAAAAACTACATGATCTACATCATTTTAGCGTCAGGATTTAGGCCATTTTAAAGGCTACTCGTTAGTCGTTACTATGTGCACATTTCCTTTTTCCCGGTCGATCGCCTATGTTAAACGAACGTCGACTATGGTCAGTACATGTTGTCAACTGTTGCACGGAACGTCCCTACATGACTGACGTCCATATGCTTGTCTACAAGACACACTGGGGCGGGACTGGGACACGTACGTAGCGCTTGTTGACGGTCGACTGAAGCAACATGGCGCCGGACGGAAGCACGTGCTGGGCACCCCGCGCGACAAATCAGTCAATATGTCGCTGCATTAGCCGTGAGTGCTTTGCTTCTAGCATTGTTTCAGTGCTCTAAAACAACCAGACTACTGTACTACTAGTGTACCGGTATCGACCGCCTGCAATGAATACCGTCACGATATTCTGTCCGATCTACTCGCAGCAGCTAAGCAATTGCGAGTCATTTTGAATCATGTTAATCTTTGTCCTTGTCCTGATCATTGATCAAATAGTTCTAAAAATAGTATTTGCAAAATGTTTACAAAAACTTAAGTCTAAAACAAGATTTCGCATCGGCATCAAAAGATTTAGTAGCAGAAACTCATTCCTGTTTCACTGCCGGGTAACGACCTTCGGCAAGTTGTTCACACATGTGCCTCTGTTACCAAGCAGTATAATTTGGTACCGGCTTCACCGCTGGGACGTAAACAGGCACACCGCGCGATACACTGGCCCCGTATCCGTGGTCTCGCAGCGTAAAAACTGGTGTCTGGCTGAGGGCCTTAGGAAACGGAGATCAGAGCCGCCCTATGGGCCGTAAGGCTCGGAAAGGACTTTACGTTTTTTACGTTTACGTCTGCTATAAGATGCATTGTTGCTTACTGCATCTCGTCTGTATTTGTTCGAATTTCAAAAATAAAAGACTGTGAAAGTCACTGCGCAACGGTGATAGACTTGATGTAATACACAAAGTGGTTAGTCGCCATTTTCGTGTTATTTAACTGTTTAAGTCTTTTTTTCATTGTTTCGAAAAAACGCAACAGACTCATGCATTTATTCTTTTTATGAGGATTTCTCTGTGTATAATATGCCACTAATTTTGCACTTTTAAAACATCAGTCCATGTCTTGTTTGTTGTATGAATCATGAAAACGATCAAGAAATGACGGCATCATAATTTTACGGACTCGTATTTTGAATTCCTCCTAAAAAAATAGCAGCCGTCTTCTACGGCGACGAGTTACAACAATTGCTATAAGTGGTAGGCCTACAGTGCTTACCGACAGTCTGACTGCAGAGTCTGCTGCATTGCCTGCATTTCATCATTCAGACTCATTACTCACAACCACTAGCATATCACTGCGATTATTCATTAATCCGGAGTCATGAATCACTATATTCATTCAACGTCTATACAAAAGAAAATGTCATCAATCGTCGTGTCTAAGCTGCAATGCGCGCGTTAACGTGAAAGCAAATGAACAAGCGTTTAGCCTCAGCACTGATTGTGACAGAAAACAAATTTTGGCTTTGTTTGTTGCAATTATGAACTACGTTTAAATACTTTTTATTGCCGTGAGGATCAGCTGGACAGAACAGAGGACAAACCAATCCATTCTGGATGGACCGTCTCCGAGTCATTTCGCCGTTTTCTAACAACTATTCAGCGCCGTATAAGTTGAAGTACTTTGGCCATGTTGTCAGAGCTAAAACCCTCTCTACAGGTATATTACAATGTCGCATCAATGGTACCAGATCTCGAGGCAGACCAAAACGACGCTGGTCAGATGATGTGAAAAACTGGACTGGTTTATCGATTCCAGAGTGCATCACAATGGCTAGAGATCGTACAGCATGGAGATCCTTCGTTTCGTCATCACTGGTCTTCAATCTTCAGAAAGAAAGAAAAGCCAACAACAACAACAACAACATTGCCGTATTTGTTTCTCTTGAAGCATATTTCTCCATTTTGCAAATATTCATGTTTTACGTTTGTGCAACGATGCTACCGTGCTATATACGGGTATAAACTAATAGTGGCATATTTGTATTGGGCGTTGCTCCGCGACTATATGCAGGGAAGCTAATGATGGAATAAGAGTCCTATAATAGCAAAACTGATGACATCGTATCGGCAGTAACATCGGTCAATAAGGTGTGTCCGATACACCCATAATATTATTGACTGCCTGCTATACTACACTGTATAATAGTACTGGATTATGCTGTAGGCCTACAAATGCCGCGTTTCTGCTGCTAGGCATGAACATAAGCCTATGTTTTGCCCTTGAAAACTGCTAAACAAAAGCAAGCTACCAGTGTCAGTTTAATCTAGTAAGTTAACTAGAAAACTAAAACTGTTTCAAACGCTGTCGAAATGAGATAAATTGAGCAAGCATCGATATGTAAAAAAAATTTAAACTAAAACAATAAACAGGTTATGGACGATATAGAAGCTTGATAAATATACAAAAAATTTAAAGCGTAAAGTAAAACGAGAAAAAACTGAAACGAAGAAACCGCAAACAAAAAAAAATCGTAAACAGTCCAGAAACAATTCTGGTGTTCGTGCACTGCAATGTGCAGGGTGTTAACGTAAATGTAGAATATATGAAGGGCGTACAGCAAAAGCCGTACAGTTTGCTGTACCACAAATTCACAACATATCAAAGTGAATGTAGTTTGGGACTGAGATGATTATTCGCTAAGCAGATAGGCGTGCATACAACATGACGCAACCGTGACAGTCAGTCAGCGCAGTGTGCTCGAGTTACTGTCAGTCTCTGCAGCCGGTGTCACATTAAAATGTCTCCCCATGAAAAATCCGCTCGGGGAGAAATAATCACGGAATTGATATGTCACTCACTTATTAAAATATCGCCGGCCCCATAAAAAAATTTCCTTATTATAGGATTGCCCCCCCCAGAAAAGTCTCTTTGGCCGACAATTGACCAGTAAAAATCTTACCCGCCCGGGCAGCCGCCGGGCGAGGCGTATTTTTTGCCGGTAAATTGTTGACCAGGGGGACTTTTCTGGGGGCGATCCTATAATGGGGCACCCGGCTGCTGCTGCTGTTGCGAGTGTCCCGCTGCTCTCTGCATCATCTGCATCGTAACGAGGTTACGCCGAGGGTCGAAGGCGTCGGACCGTCGCAGTAATCACGGTAAAAAGGACGAACGTCGCATCCGTCCGTCAGCGCGGAGGACGGATCGAGTTAGTGACAACCAATGCTAGGAACAAAGGTACGGAGGCGCAGCCAAGGCTACCGACTGTTGCACGACACTGAACACTGTCTACACTCTACAGTGTCCTCTCGATCGGTCGCCGCTCCTCTGATGTCGTTATCCAATTGACGAAATGCAATATACGTACAACTGCGTGCACGACGCTGCAGGCATCCATCTGTTTCTGCATCATCCGCAAATGGACTGCACCACTGCAGCAAGGAAACACTGGCGCCAATCTATTAGTGTCAGGAGAATACACGACCCTCTGAAAATTTTAAGCGGGTGACACCAATGACTTTGTCGTCTAAAGTAGAGAAATGGTGAGTTGGAATTACTAAGAGCTATTCAACTCTTAGCGTAAAAAAATTCGTTTGTAAGATCAGCAATACTCTGAAATTGTTTAGGGTTCAATGGGCCTCTTTTCAGATTCTACCCACGTCGACGCTCTTTGTCCTTCTATTTTGGAGGTCGACGCCCCTACGCAAGGAAAACCCGAGCTGTATATCTTTAGTTTTGACGATAATTCGCGTTACGGGGAAAACAGGGTCAAAATGTGTATACATATCCTGTCACGCTTTTCTCCTTTTCGTTAACGCTCTAGCGCAGTTAGTACATGACAGCTCTTGCGTGCTTTTGACGTGAATACGTCGCGTTTTTGCGCTCAGATCGCGCACATTGTTCAAAGATGCTGCCAAAAATGTTTGTTGTTTACTGTCACCAGTGCATGTTGCACTGCATTCTTCTGCGTTTAGTTTTTTGACTGCGACAATGCAGCGCAAAAACCTTTTTTCAACACGATCCTTTTCGGTGCATGAACAATACGCCAGTTGGATAAGCTCGTCCGTCTGTTCTGGTGGCCGGGTGGCGTGATTTACTGGTGACACGTTGTCTTATACCCCGTTTACACGATAAAGCAAACATCAAGCAAACATCAAGCAAAAGTCGAGCAAAATTGAGCAAACATGAAGCAATTAGAGCACACGTCGTATATACACGTGTATATTGAGTACGTTGTCTGCATAATGTCTGCTTGGTGTTTGCTTGATGTTTGCTTCATCGTGTAAACGGAGTATTACACTCGGATCATTGTAGTCGCCTGCTATCTATCTGGGGTAAGTAAATCGAGTTTTCCTGGCTGGGGTTAAGGCGGGGCACGTTCACTTCTGTCGGGTGGCAGGTGTGGTCCCATGACACGTAGCTTTGAGATGAGTTTTCTATGAAGAATATATCCTTTAATCTTTTAATCTTTCTTAGTTACCCATTGCCCATTGTGTACGTCACTCATAGCCAGTCACAGACGAAGCATCAGTTAGTTAACAAGGCCTTAGATTGGGCGGGTTTTCCGTAGACATTGTGCGCAAATTTACTTGCTTACTTACTTACTTACTAGGTCGGCGCTAGAGCAAACAGCGACTCAACATAAACATCGATCATCGTGTGCATGTGTTTGTGCTTCTCATCAAGCTAAACTGCACAACGTCGTTCCAGGCAGCCTTCAATAGATAACTGAAAACAGTTTTATTTTCAGAGGTTTTTAGCGTTGACTGTGATCTGCTGTGACATTTTTATCTGAGATTGTTGTTGCATTGATGTCATAATGCACCATGTTGTAGGCTTAGTTGCGCCTACTACGAATTGACAATGATGATGTGTACGTGATTACCGCAGTGCAAAACGAAACGATCACAAATCTGTTCGTCGCCAATTTAAAACACTGTGAAGCTAAAATTTTGCAAAAAAATTGATTAAACGGCGCAATTCGGTGCTAACTGTGTTATTATCATCACATTTAATGTTCGTGATATCCATTTCGCTGACATTTTTTGCTGCTTTTCAATTCTCGATCTGCTGTATAGCTTTCTTTTTAAACAATTGCAAAAAAATCGGCTGCTAATAATAGCAAAATGCAAATTCAAATCGATGCAGTGAATTAGTAAAAAAAGTTGTACTGGATACATCTTATGAAAACTTGCAGCTGTTGCCTGTCGTACGTCAGTTGTACTCCAGCGAGTTTATGCTTCAGCATTCAGCAAGATTGCCACAGAGCATGGGACACGCATTTTGTGACACTTTGTGACATGTAAACCTACTGTAAGATCGTTAAGATTTGTTGAAAAGCGCATGTTCATAAAATAATTGTGATGATTTGTCAACACTTGAAGAAGTTATGACTGGCAAATACTTGATGGCGTACTTCTTGGTTCGCGATAACGGTAACAAATTTATCATTTTTTGAATCAGTTAACTTGTTCGGCCTTAGTTGTAGGCCTACAGTTGAACATTCAGATCTCGCGCCGTATTAGTAAAATATTACCATCAATCTACATTGGTTAAAGTTGCTGTAAACATAAAACTGGCATGCCACTACAAAAGTGCATGTGACACATTACAATTTAAATTTCCGAGGAGCACAGTGTATAGTCTAACACAAGTGACTGACGCCTGGAACGCTTGGCCGTAAGACAAATAAATCGTGCGTTTTGCGCTTTTTATAATTATATATATATAGTTACACCAAATTATTAATATACTTTCAAAATTGTTGTCAATTTGTGATTTTACTCAACTGCTAAAACTATTTTAACGTAAACTTACAAACAGTTAGAAAACAAAAAAAATATGTTTTAACAAAAAAAACCAGGGAAGCAGATAAAAATATTTTTACATTGACTTTGCACGTAAAGTAGTGGAGAAACGCGTCTCCTTCCGAAAAAATAAAGAATAACGCTTTTTTACACCTGGCACATACTATTATAGAATTCGTGTAGGTTTAATTTGAAACGCGTTGCCGGGAGAAGTAGATGATGACGCCAAACGGCAGGTGCGTGTTCTGTGAGTGATGAAGCGGAAAGAGCGGACCACACTGGCCTCACTTTCACACAGCTTTCTAACGCGTCGTTGTATGAATGTGGGTCCAGAGTTGCCCGCCATACTTTCCTTTCGTCTCTTCGGACACGCACGCCGCACGCAGAGTTCTTCCGGTCACACAGCTTGCAGCCACCGTGCCAATGTCGTGGTCGTCACTCGTCAAGTAACTCCAGCCAGTTCTTCATCGAAAAGACGCAGCTTGACGTTGACGTATCTTCACCAGGAAGTTATTGAACAGTAGTTAGTGCAGTGACAGCATTTTGAGTTTCACGTTGACATTTACTTCTTGCACAGTTTTGTGATAAGTGTTTCATAAAGTCAAAATAGTTTACTTTTAGACGGTTCTTTATCCATTATAAGGTAACCAAAAGAGAAATGATATAAAGAAGTAACTTACATAAAAAAATCTAAATCACAGTATCAATTATATGTAAACCTAGCTTCGATTATTTGGGAATGGAAAAGGCAATTAACAATGTGACGTATCTCGGAGCAAGGTTAGCTAAAGGCAAGGCAAACAGTGTTGGTAGACTAGAACACTAGAACGTCAACACAGTGACGCCGATCTATTCCGCTCACGCCGAACGTTCACTCTCTCGCTGTGTGTGCACGAAGTGTCCCGCTGTTCGCTGCTACAGCACACGCCAGCGTCTCATTTCCGGCTTTTACCGGCGCTTGATATGATCGGTCACCATGTGCAGCCCCGCGCTGAGTTACCGACCGACAACTGACCAGCTTTATATCCTCGCCCCGACTTTGGTCAACGATCATGAACAGCCTATAAAGTATTATTATTCTGCTGTCCAGCTACTGCAATTAAACATAACCCTTCTGTTAAAATCTACAATAAGTTTTTATGTCTGGCTAAGTCTTCCGTCTTTTACAGGTAGCGCGACATTAACTGGAAAATTTTGTACTCACTGGCCCACCTCTTGTGTGCGTTACTCCTTTCCACACCAAGGAACTATAGCCTATTTTGAAACTTATCAGCAAACTAAAAAAATGATAAGCTGGTTTAGATGATGATGACGTTCGAGTTTGATTTTCTGTAAAGCCAGGCTTTGAGTTATTGTCACTGAGTCTGGCGCTTGGCTCACATTCGCGTCGCAGATTGGTTAAAGCCAGTGTATAACCCATCTCAAAGCTACGGACAGTCACCTGCCGTATGGGATCTCACAGTGTTACCTGTTACCCAACACAAGTAAACGTGCCCTGCCCTACTTACAGCGAAGCAGGCCGGTATTCGATATATTTATCCCAGAAGGATAAAAGGCTGAGTTGAGCGGTCATTAGAAATATGCTTAACGCGTCCAGACCATATCAAACTCGTGAATCATGTTGCACAAAGCGGTGTCAATATAGAACGATAACCTTTAATAGGCCAGCTATGTCTGAATATAGTACGACATATTGAAGGGCTTATCTAGCAAGACTGATTTTGCTTACAGCTTTTATTCATGAGTTTCTGATCTGTCTTCTGGTCTCTTACCTACAAGAACCAGCCACCTACAGTACTAGCAGTAACCTGTGTGTGTGTGTGTGAGAAAATAGCTAAAGCAACTTTCTCATTTAATGAGTGAGAAAGGCAACCGGTGCAAAAGTCGCATCGATGTTTAATATATCTAACAGCGCGCTATTAAAGAGCGTTGCTAAGCAACGGGATGAGATGAATGAATGAGAAATCAAAGAGCGACGGACTGCTGGCGGGCGGGCTGGCAGGCGCAGGTGATAGAGGTCGGCCTGAGCATTCATGCTACTAGTGAAAAGAACTACTAATTAGCAGGCGTTGCGTCGAGGATACCCTCCCGTCGACAGCGTACCTGTGCTGCTATAATAACGCCTCGCCCGGCGCTAGCATCGACACAATGAATACCCTCGGTGATGCTGCTGCCGATGTGGCCTGAATGCAGCCTCTGAATCACAGAACATCGACGACGACGTCGACCTCATGCAGACGCATCATATTCCGCACACATTATGCGTAGGTCTCGTTGCTGTTAAAGTCAGAAAGTGGCGAATACTGCCATGTGCGATCAAAAAGTTGCAAGCGTAGAGAAGCCGACTGAACTGCTATTCTCAGCAGAATTTAAGCTGTGAAAAAATTGCTGAGGTTGAACACCGCACATTTCTCCGTATCGTGGTCTGTCTGTCTGTCTGTCGTTCGTCGTCTGTCACATTCGTGTACCTTGCTTAAACCGTTTGACGGATTTAGATGTCATTTGGCAGGTAAACTTCTAATGACACATTGTGTTAGACGAAGGTCCCTGATCCCTAGGAGAAAGAGTCAGAAGACAGGGAGATTTGGGGGGTCAAACCACCAGCCAAAACATGCAATTACAAATTGCAGCCAAACCGTTTACCGTCAGTCCTATGTTGCCACCCGGAGAATACGAACGAAAAGTTGGGTGGATTTGCCACAACAATTCCGCATTTTGCCAAAATACTGTGGTTTTTGTTTGATTGTGTGGATTCTTTTCAAAACTAATGTAGGAAGTCGTACTTGTGTTGCATAGAGCTGACCATTCAATACATCGTTTGGCAGTGCGCTGAGGTCAGTCTAAAGCTCGTCGATTCAACTTGCGTCGCGGTGCTGCGATGATATTGCGTCGCCACAATCTGCTGCTAAGTCCGAGATGAATCGTGCACACCGCACGGCAGGTGGCCTGTCCGGCTAAGCCACTAACGTAACGTAATTGATATTTATACAGCGTCGTGTGTGGCGGCGGAGGCAGCGGTGGGTCTTAGCGGTCTTAGTATAACGACATCAGACGCCGGCGCTGAAGTCAAGTCAGTCAGTCAGTCGAGCAGTGACGTTGTAATCCACTCTACGACGACGACGAGCGATGTGGATGTGATGTGGCTTCTTCGTTCGGTCGATTGACGTGTACGAGCAGCTGGCGGTGAAGCAACATGCTGCGTGTCAAGCGATGTCGACATAACTTAGCTCGACACGACGACGTTAAGTTGCTTGCATAATGCGGCGTCGATCGCAGCACGGGCTGCAGCGCACGTTCGACCTTAGCCCCCGTCGTCGTCGTCGTCGCAAAGACGATTAAGTTGTCGATAAAAAAAGTTGTACGTCAGCAGCCGGCAGTTTGATACTGTTGATGCCACGCGGCTTGCATTGTTTCAGTGGCGACGATGCAGTCGAAAATAATTGATCAGCAACAATATCCGCTCAGAATATTTTGTCCATAACTAGGGCCTACAGCGTGGCACATAGAAAGTAGAACTTGTCGATATTTGCTGAAGCACGGTTTTGGACACGAAAATTCTCGAACTTTGCACTGAAATGCCGTAGTTTCCGTAATTGCCAAACACTTTTTAGACAATTGTATAAAGTGCACTATCAATAAGTAATGCATTAACTTTCTACCTCTATCGAAATGACTGATTTTTTACAGATTTCTCCATTTCCCCGAGTTTTTCCGGTAATGTTGTCTGTGTTTAACTTTCATTCTAAGACAGTTCATTTCTGCAGTTGTTGCCCTGCCGCTCTGGCACATGTCTATACACTCTGCATACCGTTATATTCTTTGGCAAATAGAATGATAATGATGCAAATAAAATAAATATATGTTATGAGTATTGCAAAACGGGGGGGGGGCTGAGAGCTCTTGTCAAGCCTCAGACTGAGTCTCGTTACGAGTCACGACGACGCGTCTCGAGAAATATGAAATAGCCGGACGATCAATGTGTCATTCCTAACTGCTAGACCACACCCTCCGTGTCTCGTACTCCGGCGCTCGCACACAATATGACGACGTGTTATTGACTTGTTAATGGATGACGCCGTCGTCGTATTGTCAAACGCTGAATCTCAACCGCTGCTATCACGCAAACCATCTAGCGACTGAACAACGTACTTGCAGCAAGTTATCAGCCAGCACCGGCACTGCCATAATCCTGTCAGCGAAATGGCGGATCCGTGGGGAACGGGTAGCGCCAAAAGAATGGCCACATATGGCGATGGCACTCTTCGGCGTCCTATGGCCATTTATGGCTTTAGCCATATCACTTTTTGCACTAGATGTATACAGTTCAGAGACACTGGCAATAAAAAACCCGTTGGGATTTAAAACACCGTCCAGGAAACTGCTTTAATGATAAAAGAGGTGCAGCTAATGCTTCAGCAGCTGGAGACGAAGTCCCAAGACTCAGCTTGGGATTTCCCCCTGGATCTCAGTCGGGTCGGGATGTATGATTCTAGCACCTGCTACAGCGCGCCGCCGCTGCAGTGCGTCACCAACTTCATCTCAACACTTCACCAACTGCTGACCGCCTGCATTCAACTCAAGCCAATACATTCAACGTCTTCGCTCCAAACAGACGCGCAGTTTCTTCTTACTACCTTCGCTGTAGAAAAGACTCTATATTTTCACCGTTGTCTGTCTGTCTGTGGACGCAATTAGTCAAAAACTGTAAGTTAATGTTAATAAATTTTTTTTCGGAAAAGTTGGCCGTAGTCGAAGTAGGCTAACAAGTGACCTGAAAGTTAATGACGATCTGGATTTTGGACCACAATTTTTTTCGCATAATTTCTTATATACTACTGCGATTTCTATGAGCGTTTAAGAATAAAGCACAACCCTCGGTGGTTTAAACTTTCCTAGTGTTTTAGTTCGGCTTGCTATTGTTATTTACTACTGTATTTTCGAAAAGGAATTCGCAGGGCAATCGCAATCAGAATCACAGAGAAAGCGTGACCGGGTGAGATCAATGGGTAAAATGTTTTTAAATGTGGCCTTCATGTTTATCACATTAACTACAGTCGTGATCGTGGATCGAACAGTGTCACTCTGTCCAGTGATTATGCTGCAGTAGTCGCCTGACTTCACTTGGACCAAATAAAACACAGACTAGTTGTCAGTTCATTGCTATTATGTGGCCTACGTACGCAAAACCGCTACACATTCAGTACATTTTTGCTTCGGCGCATTGTTCACACTATTAAATTCACAAATGACGCACGTTGCGTCTGCGATTAGTGACCTAATAAAACATACGCCAAAACATCATCATCTTCACAAAGCACAAAATAAAACGGACGCTTTAACGCGCAACGACCAGCCGGATAAACGTTCGTGTGCATAACGGAATTACACACGAGAGGGTTGGAGGGTGACCTTTCCACTCTAATCGCGCCGAGCGTCTCGTTGATTTCCCCCGACAAATTGAGCACCTGAGACACATCTGGGCATCAACAGCAGCAGCAGCAGCAGGGCAGGTCAGTTATGATTGCGTCTCCAGTGACATATCAGTTATCTGCTGAGTGCCGGTGTCACAACAAAATGTCGCCCCATGAAAAATTCGCCCGGAAAGGGATAATCACGGAATTGATATGCCTCCCCCTTATCAAAATATCGCCGGCCCCATAAAAAAGTCTCCCCATTATAGGACTGCCCCAGAAAAAGTTTCCCCCGGCCGACAATTTACCGGTAAAAATCCGTCCCGCCCGGGCGGCCGCCGGGCAGGGCGGATTTTTGCCGGCAAATTCTCGGCCGAGAAAGACTTTTCTGGGAGCCGATTTTTTAATGAGGCACCGGCACGCCAGGTGAATTAGTACTAAATGTGTTGAAGCACGCTGCTCGACGGAGTTGGCTGTCAACCGCGCACAGAGTCTTCATGTATATTTAATCGGAAGCGCCGCCGAATGGAATGGCGGCCACTATCACACCACGTCTATTCCCTAAGTACTGCCTTTGTATGTCACGCACAAACCACGCACGAGTATTATCAATTATTTTGTAGAAGTGTCAGGTCATCTAAGGCTGTAGATGCGTGAAAACTAAGCTTATCGTAAGACTGTCAACAAAATTGTAACACTAATCATTAGGCCTATTCCTAACGCATCCCGTCACTCTTCGCGAAAATCAAAAATTCGACACTCAATACCTCGCATTCTAAACCTGTTACTATTATTATGTTCTAATTATATGTGTAGAATCATTCAACTGCAAAACGAACTAGAAAATATATCGCTTCAGTGCCGACATTATGTGAGGCCGTCCGCTTTTATTCTAACCTAACCTTTCGAGCAAAACAATGTTGCACGATCGGTTTCTACTGTTCTGCAGGAACGTTTACATAAATTATACCTATTTTATGCCTTTCAATTTTCGAGTTACGAGACGGACGGGCACAATTTGTAATGCGGCCTATTAGGACGACCACAATCACATAACGTTTGATTACCGGCGTGATAAACAACTTTAACATGAAACAGATTACAGAACCGTTTATGTCCATTTGGCTGTGAGCGGTAGGTCAATATTCAATCGATTGGGATGAAATTTTGCCCCCTCGTTTGGTGCCTGAAAAAAATATGCATTTTCAACTAAAAGATCTGATCATTGCAGTAATGGTGTACAGATCACTTAATAACGTGACAGACAATTGAATGGCTTTCGACAATCAGCAACATTAAATGTTAATTAACAAACACCGGTCGTCTGTGTTAATTAAATTAACTGCAAGAATGGTTTGTCACGCACCATTCAGACACCAGATATCAGACATCTATAGGCGCTTAATTCGTGTTGTAAAAAACCGCAAAAAGACGAAGCTTAGATTTTAACTTTTTAAATTTATCATTGTTACAAAATTTTTAAAATTTTACATTACAGTAATTTTACATAATTTGTTCCTTTTTATTTTACATGTTTTAATTTTAGACTTATGTTAAAAAAATACGCCTACATCTACATTTCAAACTAAAAGCAAAACTAAATTTTTTGAAAACAAAATTTAACAAAAATAGTCAGATAGTGGCACCGCCACCTTGTTGTGGTGGTGGGCGTAAAGCTCTGATGATTCGAAAGATATCTTAAATCCGTAAATGAGAAACCAATCACGAGCACACGAAAACCTCAAATGAACAGTCATTGTACATTTTACCAGTGCTCGCGTACTGGTAAACGCCGATTTCGGCTTTACAGCCGTTTACGTAATCTTCCGTTACTTTACCTTTCTGGGGATGCGCATTGGGCCGAACTGATACGGCTTCAGCGCTGGGCAGGTGTAACAGCCTGCCCGCCCCCGAAGGTAAGGTAAGATAAAATAAAGAAGCACCGCCGAAACCGCCCAAAACTACCTGAAACAAACTCGGTTTCAACTTCTAGACTTGTTTTGATTGGTCCTAGGTCTAGGTTTTACGCGCGACAGCAAGCAGTGCTACAGCGCTCGGTTTTTATTTACAAGTCGTCTGCCATGAAACTTGTAACTGATTATTTTGAGTGTTATGTTGATTTGTAGACTGTTGCAAAATCTCATTTTACGACGGATGATTTTAATAGATAGGCGGTGTTTTTTATCTGTACATATCTGTCTTTTGCTGTCAATTTTTGTTTTTTTGGCGAATGAACGTGTTCATTATTAGCTATCGTAATTCTGTTTTTTTCTGTTCGACTGTCTCCCACGATCCGGTACCGACTTAAGCCCAGGTGAGATAGAGATTTGGGGTTTTTTTCACCGTATAATAGCGTAAGAGCTCTAGTTTCCTGCGACAAAATTTTGTTTTCCTAAGTGAGATGGTTTTCCTCGGACGAAAGTGTCAAAGAGGGGTACCCTCATAAAAGACGTTATTTACCGCTATTGGCTCGTGCAGCGTGAAAACGGTTGCAGATAGACATAAACTTGCTGCTTACCGTAACAAAAACTGCTGACAAGCTTTTAAGAGATATTAACATTGATGACCTTAAACAGCCTTGAATCCTCAAAGTACGGGGTTTAGTGATTTTTTTGCAATTTTTTTGTTGCGGCGCACATTTCAAGAGTGAATTGCGACGAAATAGCTAGAGATAGACCAAAGGCTACTTGCAAACAAAAAGTGCTATAGGCTGTCGCGCGTCTCGTGAACATAAGCAGAGATTTCCTGTACATATGTGGGTATTTAATTCGATGTGTGGTACGCGAGTGTTATCAAACCGTACAATGAGAATGCTCGTCGACGGATTGCGACGGTTAACAGCTCGAACGACGCACACGGACGTCGGACAGCGTTATGCGCACAAAAGCTGAAAATTCTACGATCCTTATTTTCTGCAAAACCAGAAATTAAAACTCATTGCATTTTGAGCGAAAATATGCTTGCGTGTGCAAGACAGACGATGGATTTACATAGCACAGTACGCAATTGTACGCGCAGCTTCTTGTGGTAAAAACTATGGAAATCACTAGTCACGAGAAATCATGTGTAGGCCTATTTGACGCCAATATACATACAGGCTTACATGACGGCGCCCCATATTTATTAACTTATTTACCTACTGAGCAATTTATTCCATTACTCAAAGTTTAACTATACACGATACATAGACCTAGGCACAGACGCGTTTATCGCCGTTTACACAACGAAGCCGGCGAATATCTCTATAAATTTTATATCTTCAAAAACTAGAGTTTCCTGTGCTACATTTTTGTCGCTCATAATGTAGGTCTATCTTTTTTCGACTTCACGTAGTTGCGTCTGAAAGCCTCGGGAACGAATTCAGTCAAATCGTCGCAGAAAATAGATTTTAGTTTAAAAATAGCATCTCAAGGTCATTCAAAGTTAAGTACATTGAAAAACTGATTGCACGTTGCCGCATGGTAATGTTGGTCTTAACTGTAAAGATTTCGAAATATATTTATGACTTTGAAAGAGTTGTGTGAACCTATTTTTTATTTTATATGTGTAATAAACCGACTTTTGTCTTCAAACCGTGCGCAAGCGTGCTAAAACGTTTTAAAACATTTTTTTAAAATGTTATAACGTGAAACATTTACGAAAATGTTTAGACGCAGTTACACGCAAAATAAAACGGAACATCTGCGCACGATATTTGTCCAAATGGTTCTCTTCTTCTAATATTTTAGGCCTACCTGTCACCGTCGCCTAAGTTAGTCAAATACATAATATACTTCACCTGGTGCGCTAAGTATTGCAGTACGGAACAGTTTAGGCGCTTTACAAAACAAACCGGAGTCGATGATGTCGATGATGAGAGGCTTGCCGCTTACCTTCTGAAAAGGTCGTGAAAGACGAGCTGGATGCGTTTGAGAGTGCGCAAAGCCATCGCGGCAGTGTCCGTGAGTCTGATTACCGAGCGGCCTACAGAGCTGACACCGCGGCGACACCGACCCGCGGCGTCTGTGATGACCTGATGGCGCTCGCTGTCTGCTGCTGATGTTGGTGATGACGAGATATCGGCAGCAGATGACGAAGAAACGCGACGACGGCGACGCGCGCCGACAAAGCGAGTGAGTGGGTGGGCGACTTACTCAGGCACGTAGCTCTCGCTAACGTGATGGTGAATCTTTGAACTAATGTGAATCTAAGCCGCCGATGAAGACGCGGAAAGAGTATACAACCGTGTCAGACTCAGGCACGTAGAGCTAGCGGCTGGCTGTATAAACGCCTGCAGCAAGCGACTGACTCGACAAAGTGATGCTGAACAGTCAGTCAGGCAGCCAGTCGGTGGTCAGACTGTTGAGAGTCGACTTCAATTCGTGTTGGACGTGACCGCCAGTCGTCGGCGTCAATTTCCCCGACAAGTCCTGCACTCTTGACTGCCGTCGCCCGGCGCACGCCTCGTCTCTGCTGCTGCTGCTGCCACGATGACTTCTCCTGGCAGCAGGCAGGCAAGGCAAAGCACAGCTGTCCGCAGCATTAAGTGCTCTCCACCTAGCCGGCCCACTCCACGCCGCTCAAGATTAATGCTTCGTACAGGATACGTACATGTAGGCTACCTACAACCGAAGTCATGTTCTGACGACGTTCACGAGCTTTGCTCTGATGTTGGCTTGGCTTCATTGGGTAACGTAAAATTTCACCCTCTACAACTTTTGTTCCGTCTCCCCAGCATTTGTTAAGCATGACTTCGATGACAAAAAGTTTTTTGTCGGGCTTTATTTATTCAGATTAGATTACGTATGTATTATGTGGTTGCTTTTTTGTGTTCAAGTTGTGTATTTTTATAGTCTTGCATTTTTTGGTGTTTTACTTTAAAAAAGACAATTCGGACAGACAATGCATTGAATGATCCTTAAGACGCTAGACCATATTAGACCCGTCTCTTTGGATATCTGCCGTGTTAAACGATGCGTTTGTGTTTGGTCTTTCTGCTTAGTAGGTCTATTACTATCAGTTCATTTACAGTGGTCACATTCTCTTTAATACGCGCGTGCTTTGGTCTGTTGACCTCACGTCTTCTTTAATCTATGTTTTCTGTTTCCCGAATCTTTTTTTTCATTACCATAAAGTGTCCATGCAGTTTTACCTTTTTTAGTTTTTTTTCCCAAAAAATTCGCCATTATCTTCTGTGAACTGTAGTCTTTGAACTGCTATTAGTTTATAATCAATGCCTTTGTGTCGTTGTTGCCAAATGACGCCTAACATTACGGATAAGCCCTCTACCGGTAATTTGTCACTGAATAACAAAATTGTTATTTACAATAATATTGCCTGCATTTTTATGAACAATAAAAATGCATCCAAGTCTAAACGGTATTTAATTTAAATATGCCAATTAACTACAACTGTTTCAAAAAATAAGTTTTGCTACATGTATTTATTATGATTACAAAGTGGTTTTTAAAAATTTATATTTCACAAAGTAGTGTATTGACATAGCTAAAGTGCAATAAGCTAATAATAATTATTACACATTTTAATTATGTCTGTGCCAGTAAAACATTTTTTAAAAGTCGATCAATATATGGCAAAAATATGGACAAAAGTTTGAAGCTTACTTTTTGGCCCACCCTGTACAATGAGTTAATGACGGCGTACTTTTATTCATCAAAATGTTAATTACGTATGTAAATTATCAAACAACAGCAACTAATCTTAAACTTTACCGGATAAGGTGTAATAATCGCTTACAATGTATTTTAAATGTATGTTTCGAATTATTGATAAAAAATACAAACGTTTTGAAAATTAGTAGTTTATATAGGACGAGAACACAAATAGCACGCCGAAGCGACCAAGCCATTTGATATCGCTTCATATTTTCAACGCCACGAAGCTTATCTTATAATCATAGTAGATCACCGTATAATCCTTCGTACGGGATTACCAGAAAGCGTCTTAGCAGGATATAGACGCTGATAATATGCTTTGTCATGTGATCGGCAGATGTTAATAAAAATGAGACTTGTACGTTGCTGCAACGAAAAATGACAGAAAAAAACATTATAGAAATAAGCTTAGAAATACTACGCCTTTACCACGCTGTGTTTGTTAGCAGTACTCATTATTCCGCGTTTTGAGAAATGCAATTACAGTTACACTAGAACAAAAACTCGCAAAAACACGCAAGTGCTGATTACGGAGAAATGTTGAAAAACAAGTCATTGTGAAATGACTTTATTGATTGCTAATTAACATGATAATAGAAATCGTTTTTTGTCCTGGTTTTGGACCTTTTAACGACATACTGGATTGCATTATCCACGTCGGAATTGAGCTGCAAGTTATTCTACTAATTTTACATCACGCTTCAACTGACCAACAACACAAAAACAGCATTCGTGCGATCTGGTTTGAGTTGCTGCAAAAGTCGATTGATAAACACAATTCCGCAAAATAAGCTTTTCTCGTGATTTTTTTGCAACTATAGTAATATTTCAACATTTGGTGTAAATGAACAGTGTTCCTAAAAATGTCACTGTCGCTTATTTTTGTTGTTTTCGCTAGCAGTCTTTCTAGTCCGATTACTTTACTGAGTTGCGTATTTATTTGCAAAATCGCTTGATTTTATAATCGCTCTACAAAAGTACGAAGGTGAGAGACGCATTACTGAGGTTGAGAAATATGTTTTGCGCCGGAATTGTAGGCCTATCTGAATTCGTTTACATTAGCGACACAATGTGCAAGCGAGTCTGCAGGCAGGTGAAGCAGACACGTCACGTCAATGCGCGAACGCCGATCTAGCTGTACAACATTCGCGTCGTTACGTGTCCTTTGCAAATGTCTCGAGTCGACGTCGACTACCAAGCCGACCGACGTCGCATAAGCTAGTGAAAGGATTGCAGACACGCGGACAGGCAGGCAGGCGGTGTCGTATTATAGGATCGCCTCTCGGAAAAGTCTCCGACAATTTACCGGCAAAAATCCGCCCCGCCCAGCGGCCGCTCGGGCGGGACGGATTTTTATCGGTAAATTGTCGGCCGTGTGGAGACTTTTCTGATGGGGATCTATCTTATAATGGGGAGACTTTTATGGGGGCGGCGACATTTTAATAAGGGGAGACATATCAATTTTGTGATTATCTTTCCCCGGGCGGACTTTTCATGTGGAAGACATTTAATGTGACACCGGCGGGCTGAATACATTCATCCCGTGCACACCTGCTCTGCTGCTGCTGCTGCTGCTGCTGGCCGCCACGCAAAGCTTTATTCATCCATGCATCAAATAGAATCTACTACGTCAGTCCACCACCACCCACGGTGAGCTTGCATTCAGTGCGCCAGTCATCAGTCGATAGTTAATCAGTCGGGGATTAATTACGCCAGCCACCAGCGCTGTCGCAATCACGCGATTGCTACATGACCTGCGCTGCAGTCAGCCAGCCATACACAATCACCTCACCTTACATATAGTCACCATGCACCGGTCCGTTCTACAGCATACCTTCAACCTCTATACAATTTCTCTATAAGCTATATTCCCTAAACTGCACGCCTTTGATCTGCAAAATTAGCTAGCTCAATATGACGACAAAAAACTACAGAAAAATGGAAATAAGACTTCTGACGTCTACAAAGTATCAAATGGAATCTGTAAAAAGTTGAATAAAACACCGACACAAAAAAGACTGTGTGTCTAAGCTATGAGTTAAAGCTCTCCTACATGTGCGATAAAAATAAAACAAAGCAAGCTAAAACAACCGTCGCAGCAGTCTAAGAACGTGCAATAAAACTACAATAATAATAAAACAACTTACTTCGTTTTATTGCAATTTTATTGCACACGTGCAAACCCCTGCAGTCAGTATAACTGCCATGCAAGTTTTGTGTAAGTTTGCACAAACTTGCAGAGAAGTTGTAGGCCTATTTCTAAAGTTTACGTACACTGCAATAAAACAAAATAAGTTGTTCTGTGGTTGTTTTGTCTCGTTCTGTTTTATTTATTACAATATTACATTGTCGTGCCGGTGCTAGCAGATAGCGTGGATAGAGTTTACAACTGGGCACTATAAACACGTTGAGTTGATATAGGCAGCATTACAACATTGAGCGTTACTTTAACGCAAGATGAGATCATTAGCGCGGACGGCAAAATCATTGCGAGCTTGTCCACTCGCTGTTAAACATGTACTGAAAAAATAATAAATATTTTTCGTTTGAAATTGTTCGCATTACAGTTAACCAAACAGCTACGAAGACGTTCAGTTGTTCACTGACACCATGATAAATATAGACTTCAGCAGGACTTAATGTGGATTAGCATGGCGAATTAAGTAGTTATCCCCTCAATGTTTTGTACATTTACACATCGTCAAATCCGTATACGTCTAAGCCGCCGATGCGCACTAATCCGCTGATGCCGCATATACGCTCAAATCTCATTTGGATTACTGACGGCGTCTTTGCGTCTTCGTTATTAGGCCCACGCTTAATTCGCTGTTTTCCGCCAATATGTCGTTACAGTCAATAATGCAGTGTCTGGTGCACGTCGCATAAACACAAATGTAAACTAGAAAGCAGTCAGAGCCCACACACCTACGCCAAGGCAACGTTGTTCGTTAGGTTGCAACACCATCTTTGGTTTTGCAGCGGTTTTTCTTATGCCCCATTGAAAGCAATAGTAACGAAAATTTCAAAGTAATCCAGAATCCAGGATTCCTTTCGGATTACCTCCAAAATTGAAACATGTGCCATTCCCGACATACCCTCAAAATTTCAGAGAGATCCGTCCATAACTTTTTGAGTTATCTTGCTGACACACAGACAGACAGACAGACAAAGTCTGGCAAAACATTACCTTCTTGGCGGAGGTAATGAAGTTACTATTATCCAAACAGCCCCAGCCGAAATCGAATTTGGTGTATTTTAACGTTTGAAATATGACATCTGGTGGCAACAAATTTTAATTATTTTTCATATAATTAACTGACCAAATTTAGTGCAGTTTAAACAATATAGGGGCAAACAAGGGTGGCGTGGCACCAAAACTTTATAATTAGGCTAGGCCGTAGCCAAAAATTTTGCTCGGAGATTGACCTTTTTCTTTTTTCGGGCTTTCCCCCTTCCCTCCATTTTTCTTTTTTCTTTTCCTTCCGTCTCCCTTTTTTCCTTTCCCTCTTTTTTGTGTTAGAAGTAGGACCCTTCAAATGCAGCTAGAGTGTCTGGGGGAGCGATGTGAGCTCTCCAAGCGGGGTCTGGGACAACAGTTTTAATTATTTTCCTTACAATCAAGTGACCAAATTTACTGTATGCAGTTAAAATAATAAAAGCAAACAAGAGCGGCGGAACACATGTAAAACTAGAAATAGGCCTACAAATAATCTGCAAGCGAAGCGAGCCGAATTATATTTTTTGAACTGTTGTACGCAGAATTGTCACATTAAAATTTAAAATTTCATGGGGCGGTTGAACCCGCTAACCCTCCCCCTTAAATACAGTCCTGAAAGTAGGGGCTAAAAGTAATCTGCGAGCGAAGCGAGCAGAAAAAAATGGGCTGTTGTACGCAGAATTGTCGCATTCTGTGTTATGCGTTTCTAGGAAATCTGGCACCAAAATAATATTCCCCAGTTTTCAATTTTTTTACTTTTCCCAACTTTTTCCAAGAGGCATTTGCCTCCACCTGTCAATGGAGTAGACGCCCCTGATGATGTTATTACGTGAGCGTTAATATGACTGATGGAAACTTGGATATCATGTGAAACGACATCGCTTTCATCACGCTCTGAATTGATGAAAAGTAAAAAGTTGTTGCGGAAATTCATTCAGTCCAACAACGATAGACAAACGGATGCTAACTGTTCGCTGACAGCTAGCACAGCTGATTTTAAAATATGTTGTATATGGACCTAAGTTAACTGCTTTTTACAGTCAAGTATGTTTTGTTTTTTGTGAATTGGCTGCTTTCCTGACGAAATAAAGATGCACTACAACGAGGCTTGTCGAGTACTGCGCTGTACGCTATAGTATTAGCTCTGAGGCCGTCTAGTGGCTATTACATAGGAGGCTTACGCTGGCGCCGACGACCGGACCGGTTCAGTCAGTCACAGAGACTTTATGCTGCTGCGGCTGCCGCTGGGCCTGATAGTTTCAACACGTCGCTGAAATATTCATGGATGCCTTCACTGCACGGCAGCCTTGATTCATCGACTCTTTTCCCAACACGACGTGCTGTGTGCCGTCGACCGTCAACTTCAGCTATAAGCCCCACCTTCACCGTTTCGATTTCTCGTTTATTTGTTACACAACGAGCTGCGCGAATTAAGCTTATAGCAGTAATGTTGTTGATATTTAAGAACTAGCTAAGTGTTATTCAAAACTTTCTTATTTCTCAATTAGTGTGTTTTGGTACTGTACTATTGCTACCACTACGTGTGGCTAATAAAGATCTTCAAATCGACGACAAGCTATAAACCAACTCCATGAAAAAAGCATTTTGACATGACAGTTTGTCGTACGACTTATTGGTCGTCTAACAATTCGAAGTAGCCTAGTGGAGTTTGGTCGTTGCATTGCATGCGGACGGCCGGACGGACCAGTGTGCTGTGGGCCGGTAACGCGGTAACAAAGCCTTGGACGAGGCGAAGGGGGGACGGGGCACGCGTACGTGAAAAACTATTGCACACGCGCCGTAAACGGACGGACGCACGGACAACGTGGCCGGAACTAGCTCGGCCCGTAACGAAGCACCAACGCCATTGCAGGGCTGTGCGCGGGCAAAAATCATGAATTTTTCATCACTAGCCAGTAAGCGCTCAATATAATCGCGCCGTCGTCGCTCGATCTCTGGGCCAGTCACTCAGTAAGCCACTACCCCCGCCAGAGACATTTTAGTAACTAAAACTAGAAGTTTAGTTTTTTCTTATCTCCATTTATTACGTTCAAATTGACAATATTTTGCAACAAAAGTAAATGCAAAAATTGCGCCCAAACCGCTGAAGATGGAGGCATAGTTACTATTGGCAACCCATAGGAAGTCGCCATCGGCCAATATAACGCTACTATTGCCAACCCCTTACGACTTACCGTTTAGCCACAATACTTTTTGTCACCGGCAGACGACAGAGAGACACCTCGTAGCAAAGGGCCAGACTTTTAAGCTTACAGTCTAATGGTCAGCTCAAAAACAAATACGAAAAAGACGGCAAGATACTAAACGTGTACTTGCAGCGACTCTCGAGAATGCTGAAGAAACGACAATAATTATGCCGTAAAGTAGGCTATAGCACGAACTAGAAAATACGACATAAGAAAACAATAATTATTGGTCTTCGTATTACGAGAATGCAAACTAGAACTTGTTGGGTTAAAGAAAACCGAAGCGTAAAATGGAAATGACTGGAAGCAAAAATTAAAATGTAAAACAAGAACTGCTTTCCGCAGAATGAACGAAAACGAGATTTCTGCGACGCAGGTCAATTAAACGACTGTAAAACAACAGTTTCCAGTGTAAAATGTTGAAACATCAGTGACATAGGGCATATGCATCATTGCGACTCACCTGGTCACATGTATTGGCAAGGTATTTTTAGATTTCGGATCGCTAGCGTAGCTGATGATGTACCACAAAATGACACTTTAGTCCGTTGCTTATGTGTCGCCACTGTTCTGCTAAATGTATTTGTCGAGATAAAATAAAAATAAAAGAACTATTTAAAAAGTTTTTAAGGATCTGTACAAAAACTAGAAGCAAATCTTCCGAAAAAGTAAATATACATAGAAATTATAATTAGACACAAACTATAAATTTGCCAGCATCTAATAAATCGAATAAAAATTGAAACCAGAATTAGAGTAGCAACGAAAACATCAGAGTGGCCGCTGTGTCCGGTGGCGGTGGAGCCTTCTGTTTATTGTGCACGGCGGCAGTGTCTAAATTATTCATCGCGCCAGCCACTACGCGCTGATCCACCGTAACACGTGCCCCAGTCAGTGACGTCATCAGCCCACCCACGGAGATCCGACGCCACAACCGCACTTCTGCTACTGCTGCTGCTGCTCTGCTGCTATTAGCTCCTCATCCGTTTTACCATGTGTGTTTCGTCCTATTGGCACTAACAACAGAAGAAACACTGCTACAAAATGAATGAATGAAACGATTACGCGAGTGTTGTCTGGATTCCAAGACATCTGTCCAGTGTATTTATAGCATTTTCAGAGATAGGCGTGATTTAGCGGTAACATTTTGATTTTATATGCACGGCCTACGTGATGCCTGCAGTTATCCGAGCAGACAGCATTATATGGCGCCTCAGATTCAGCTCGCTGACATTGAGCGCCTTACAAGTGACTATATTATTATTATTATTATTTTTTTTTTTTTTTTTTTTT
>Ga0209367_1000980_pt1 | contig 32925 bp, 12 predicted proteins | sample WorMetLIZISLAND2_FD_187412 | JGI IMG/M metagenome (GOLD analysis project Ga0209367, IMG submission 187412) | Marine gutless worms symbiont microbial communities from Max Planck institute for Marine Microbiology, Germany - Olavius geniculatus... ... | reverse complement strand
CTGCACTGCAGTACTCCAACGAACCAACAACGTCAGTTACGAAATCATTAAATGTTATAATGCCAACGTTTGAAGTTGAACGAACTGTTGATTAGCAACATCATAGTCAGAAGTTACAGCAGATGTTCAAAGTGCTGTCCCTTTACTCGAACACAGGCCCGGAGACGTCTTTTCCATTCGTCGATTGCGTCATTGACAACAGTCTGCCGTAGGCCAGACCAGACCTCCACCAAGCGCTGCTTCAGTTCATCCACATCTTTCACCTGTACCCCGTTTTATGAAATATCATAAGCCCATAACACACTACGATATTGAGTACCTTTTGACGATTTTCTCAGCTAATCATCATTATTATTAGGCACAGTTTGTTGGAGTTATTTCAAAACGTAATAGGGGTCCGGTTTTTTTTGAGACAGTGTAGTGGTGAGTGAGTGAGTAGAAATTTAACGCCATGCTCAACACATAACATGTCGTGTCGGCAACAGCCTTTCCAGCCAAAGCACACATAAACACAATAATGAGACACAAAATTTAATTTGTTGCCAAACTTTAATACACTGCTTAAAATTAGACAGTGGTGCACTTAAAGACAAACTGCTAGGCCTAAACATAATACACATCTACTAATTTATTTTGCGGTGAACAGAAAGCCAAGCGATACAGTTAAAACAAACTCATGCATCAAGAAGTTGTGGTGGCAATCTGTAGCCCGTTGATATTCCTCTTCCTAACGTTATCAGTTCCAGTTACACAGACATATAGCTATCCACCATACTAGTCAGAATACGTGCAAAGCAATACACAACAAGAAATTTCAGCTAATGCTCAGGAGACGCGCGAAAACCTATAGCAGTTCTGGTACAGTAGTTTAGCTGAAAATTTTGGTGTTCACGCTAAGTTAATATGCAAATACTAAATTCTCTATTTGGATCAACGGATCGCATAACGATAGTTCCGTGGCACCACCTTGTGAATGATAGACTTGTGTCGCAGTCTGAAATCGTCAAAAAAATCCATAAAACCCCCTATTTTGGCGTTCAGTATCATTCAAGGTCATCGAATTCGGCGCCAATCGAGAGCCAGTGTACAACTTCCTATTAGTGATTAATAGTATAACCTAGGCCCTATCTTACACCGTTACTGAGATACAGCGACTTATTGGCCAAAAATCACAAATTTTGCCCACCCCCCTCTCATTTAGCGCCTTCGTTCGGGGTGACCCCCTTCGAATTTATGGAAAAGCTTTTCGGTTCCTGAAACTAGAGTCTTCCAGGCAGCCGACAGTGAAGATTTGGTGATCCTATCTTGCACTGTTTTTGACTGATCCACCCGTGTGATGGACAGACGGACGGACGGACAAATGGAGAGAATTGCGATGGCTAAGATGCGCTGAAAGCCGTAGCTGCTTTCGCGCGTAAAAACTTTGGGACACGAGCCACAAAATAAGGCCTTGAACTCACAGTGGGCCACACTGATGCAAAAATCTATTATGATTCATGGTGAAAACAGCAGACAGTTCCAACTTGAATCGAGATATGCACTGCTTTAAACAAGTCCAAAAAGCAAATCAGTAACATAGCAAAGAAATAATTTCACATATTTTACTTTGGTGTTTTCTTCTTTACACTGTGGGGCAGATATGGCCGATGGGTTGCACGAGGTGCACTAGTGCTTTAGAAGCTTTCAACAAGTCTGAGTATAGATGATAGAGCACAAACAGCCACTAGCATAAACACAACACAGACATGTGAAGTAAGTAAGTTCTTGCTTACTTAGAACCAACAGATTTGACAGTGTCACAGTTCGGGTATGCCCTTTCGTAAGCCATCCTTTAGGGTTTTTGCGTGGAACAGTTCTCAATACAGCATCTTGCTGCTGAGCTGTCATTTTACCCAGGCAATATTGAGAACTATTCCGTGCAATGACCCTGAATGACGGCTCTCGAAATGGCGGGCCGAAACCAATGTCACAAACGCACAGGTCCAATCCACTATTCAGGACTTGACGTCAGCTCACAGTGTTTCTACTGCTTGGACGAGACTGGTGTTTGCCAGTCAACAGAAACTGATGACGTCATAACGATGTGCACACAAATGGATGATGTCATCCAGTATGATGACTTACTCTGTCTGCAGCCGTGCCATACTGTTGTCATCAACATAAATAGTCGGAACTTGACGATCTCAGCTCACAATGTTCCTACTGCTCCGAGAGTGGTGTTTGCCGATCAACAGAAACTGCTGACGTCATAACAACATGTGCATGCAAACAGATGATGTCATCCACTATGCTGATTCTATCAGTGGCCATGCCATGCAGCTGCCATCGAAAGAAATTGTTCGCTCATTCTGCCGGCCACCGACGAACGTGATGTTGTACGCAAACTCTCTGATGTATCATAGCATCTCTTCTTGACTAATTATGTCCTGCTGGAGCATACAGCATCAAAAACTGTGAACCGTGGAGCAAGCTGCTGCTGCTGCTGATGTTGGTGTTGTGTTGTCATGACGACCGATGTAATCAATCAATCGAGTCATCATTCAGCGAGGTGTTGACTGTCGCTGTGATCTCTGCTGCTCCAACAACTTTTCCAATGGCGACATTCCACTTGACCACAGCGACTGTGTTTCAAACACACAAACATATATCACTGTACTGATATATTCCAACAGCTGCTACTCTAAAAGTCACTATTCTAATAAACGTTACAATACAGTACGCCATCGCCTGCAGTTGTGGAAAAAGCATTTGATGGTTTGGGTCCGATATAGCCAAAGATGCAATTTATCATTATTTTCCTAACCATATTGCTAACCCTCACCCTCAGGCAGTGTCGGAATGGAAACTGTCGGAATAGGAATTGCCCCCACACACCCCATGTCATACCTATATCTATTAATCTGGCAGCTGGGGAGGATCTCAGTTAGGCCCACGTCAGACATGCGACAAAGTTGCGCAATTTTGTTGCGCCACTTTGTTGAGCGACAAAATTGCCTGTATGACATGGCAAGTTGCGCAACTTTTGATGCGCTGCATGATAAATTTGCCGAATAGAAACCATCTGTATTCCTTGGCGATTTATCGTCGAATCTCTGAGCTGTGATTGGCCAGTTTGTTGTTTACATGTTATTCTCACGTTGCTTATCGTCTGACTTGTAAGTAATGGCAAGTCAGTTATGACGTTAGTACTAATTCTAGTATTAAAAGTCACCAAAATAAACATTTGTTGTATGATACATTTGTTTAATTGCATCGTGCACTCGGAGCTGTAATTACATTCGAGCAAAGGGTTTGAGGCTGTAGCAGACGACAAGCTTGCCTATGTCTATTTTTTGCTGCAGGCTGAGCGAGCTTATGTCAGGAAATTCCGGAGTTAAACTTCCCGGACGTTGTCTGTAATGCTGGAAGCCATGTTTGTTTGGTGACTGTTTGGCGATAGAAATTCGACAGTTGCCCAGGCAAATTCGTCGATAAAATTGAGCGATAAAGTTGGGCGATGTTATCACGTGTCTGACGTGGACCTTAGTGACATCAGTAAAGGCTCGTCTTCAGCAACTGTCTAAAACTGTCAAAACCATGTGCCAGGTCTTGGAATTTGTTGGGTAATGAGTTCCAGACTGTCGGTCCTCAGAGCAGCAATTGAAAAAACTTGATGGCCATAAGTGCTGAGTCGACAGTGACTGAGGTATGATAATAACGACAATAACGTAGATGACAATATTCCAGAATTAAGAGCTAAGGTCACCCACTGCTCTTAACTAACTACTCCATATCTAGCCATTTATAGGCTGCTTTCTCATTCTTTAAATAGTTAACTAGTTTGTTAGCTAACCACAGTTTAATTCATCGCTCAACAATGACACTATTATTGGACAATGCCATTCGCGTGGTTACACGATGACAAGTGACTCAGTGCAGGCACAGGCATCATGAATATTAATGAGCTAGGTTTGGCTAAGAGCCAAAAACAAGCTCTAAGTTGTCAAATAAACCTCTCAGTTGAAACAGCGGTGCTGACCTGCATGTTAGCCGTAAGTCTGCCAACATCCAGCGGGTTGTCCTGACCACGACTGACAGCCACCGAGCTCTCCTGCTGCTGTGTCACTGCCACTGCTGGATTCCACTGTGCTGATGTGGGTGGTCCAGCAGACTGCATACTGGGTGGTCCAATAGCCAGGCCACCCGGCGGTCCTGAATGACTCAAGCTTCCCGGACCTGACAGCTCATCTGCAATGCTGTTGTAGCCGGCCAAGCCGAACGGTGAAGCTCTTTGATCTAAGGACACAGAACAACGGCAACAAATAACATTTGACAATGACAAAATTTAATAATCTCTGTTAAACTTAATGTAAACACAACGAGCGGCAGTGGCAACATAGCCAGGGGAGCGAGAAAATTGCACCCAGCCAAATTTTAGCCCGTTGAGCAAATTTTTCTTCTTGTCGGAAATTTTCTTTGAAAAATACACAATTTAGGCAGAAAATCCTCCATTTTGGGGAAAATTTAACCGCAAAATCTAAATTCTGAGCATTCACAATCCTCTCCATTGAAATTTGCAGGTATCTGTGGTATCTACATCGTAACCCAAGATACTGATGACAAGCAGAATGATGTACAATGATAAAAGAGACAGCATTACCCAAAGTACTCACAACCGTAGATAGATGTGAATGCACAGAACACATCAGCATCACTTCTGCAACATTTTCCAGACTTTTTGTTGACTTTATGCCGAGTCCGTTCCGATTAATTTTCTCTGTGAATAGATTGGTTAATGGTTACACATTCGTGACATTCCTCTGTGACTGCGAGTATATACTACGCATCACTGTCATTTTTTTACAGTCACTCAAAATCTGCATACACATAAGTTTCACATCTTTTTAATGGCAAGAACTGATTAATCTCCAATGACTATGCTAAGCTATCATCAGCACAACTACAGTCTCCAGCTGCAACCATCTTACAGCAAAGTCAACAACCCACAGAGAAAATTTCAAGCGAGGCAACTTTTTGCTTTTAAATCAAGCATGAAGTGTAGAAACAACAATATAATCTAACCAAGAGAAAGACTTAGAAAGATTTTCTACAAAGCACTAATGAAGCACGATAGGAAACTGACTTGGTGAGTCAATGGTCTGGGATGCTAGGCCAACAGGCCAAGGCGACTCGCTGAATAGAGAGTAAGTATTCACAGTCATCGATGGACTGGCTTCCTGCCTTTCACACTCCGAGCTTGTGAACAACGAACTGTTTACACATAAACATAAAACAACAGTAAAACAAGTGAAAAACTTATTAAATATAAACAAACTCTAACACAGCCATCGTAACAGAAATACAATGATGTTGATGTGAGATGATGAAATAGTCTGTTAATCAAAATCAACATTTCAACTAGAAGGCACTCGTAAGAGTGCATATCTCCGCCAAGTGCAGTGACTTAAACATTACGACGACTGCTGCTGCAGCTGTAGCTGCAGCAGCAGCAGCCGCCGCCGCCGCCGCCGCCCACCACCACCACTACTACACCTACAACTACTTACTTATTTAGCACTTAAATCCTCCAGTCTAAGATCCTACAACTACTACTACGCCTATAACTACAGCTAATAAGGTGTGCAGACGTCAGGACATCTTGCTGGTCCTGATGTCTGCTTGTGTATGACTTGTGGAGATGATGATGACTCATCATGTACACACACACAGAACGATGGACAGAACGACCAATCTCTTAATCTCCTCCAATGTTCACTACGTTCACCCTGGCAGAGACAACTAAGCAAAAAAAAATGGCTGACATTAAGTTGAGTGAAACCACATATGACACATATTCCTCACCACTCAGGCAATGACATGCATAGAGTAACATGACAACACGGACAAGCACTCACAGTCACAGAATGCAATATTCAGTCATAGCTGTAGCCAGTTCACCTTTAAACCACTGAAAGGCTTGCTTAATACAAACAATATCAAACCAGATCGTGCAATACAACTGCGATAATACACTGTGTTCACTCACATTTTCTTTTATATCTCCAAGGAATAAGTCCGGATTCTAACAAAAAACTTTCAGGGAATGTTCAGGAGGAAACAAGCATTCGACCCGTGAACAAATTAGATATTCTTTGATACCAGTGAGGTCATGCTGACATCATATTTCCGCATTTGTATACTATGGGTTTTACCACTGAAGACAGATATTGGTGAAATGTTAAAACAGACCAACTCATCATTGTGCTAACTGAACCCCCAAAATATGCTAATTCCTTACACAATTTTCCATTCTGAACTGTTTTTGTGACACTTTTTTGGCTGAGTGTGAGATCCTCAACTTTGCTGATGTTGGCAAGCATATACGTGCATTGCGTCACTGCATGGATCACCCCTCGGCCACTATCAGTCGAAGGGCTTGATACTGCTGGTCATGTCAATTTTTTTATTTAAACATTTTATTCCATCAATATTTAATTGTCTGTGTATTCTCCGGAAACATCTTGCACAAACTTGCTGCTCCATAACCCTTGCTGACTCGCAAACATTTTATCAAAGGTATGTTTTCAACGGGAAAATCATAGTTTACAAACACGAAAATATGACGTTAGCATGACGTCACTGGTAGCAAAGAATATTTAACTTTTATACCGGTGGAATACTAGTTTCCTCCAAAACATTTTGTGAAATTCTTTGTGTAAATCTGAACACTAAATCTGAACATTTTCCACGGAGATATAAAACAAAACGTGAGTGAGTGTTTTTTATGAACACAGTGTATATCTGTGATAAAAAACAGAGATAAATTTCAAGTAATGACTATATTTAAAATCAATTACTCCACCCAATAATAATAATCCTGACATTCTGGTGAACAGAGAAGTAAGTTATAAATGACGACAACAGACCTGGACGATGAGTTTCCAGACTTGGACATACGCTGCAATCAGAAATATGCACATGCGTTTAATACTTAGTGAGACTTATTGGACACTGTGGTAAAACATATCCCTATGAAGCACTTAAATGTGGCACATATTATCAAGGCACAGCTTATCCCAGATTCCAGGATACAGTTCTAGTCACCTGCAATGTAAATGAGTGAGTGAGCAGCAGCTGTAGTATGCCGTATGTCAAAACAGACTTGAATCATAGGTGTGGAAAGTAACAGTTAGTCGCTGTCCTTTCAGCTAAAGAACTGGTGCTCTGCTACAATGATTTGGTCTGAAGTCTGTTCACAGCATGAATAAAAGCCAACTACTTAGACTAAAAAAAAGTAACATCTCCGGGAGTGGTTAGTTTAAGATGATATGAAAATAAACTTAACGTGAAAACACTCCATAGGGAATCAAGCAATTAGGCCTACATGCTCTAGTTGTGGCCAGTACTCACTTCCTGAGGCTGTTGGACTATTTGGCAGGATCATTCACGTGGTACAAGAAACAACTAAATAATAAAGAACCCAGTCCCCTAACTGGGAAGATTTCGGTTTGACACGCATAAACAATATTCTTCGAAGTTGTGACTGAACAAACATTGAGTAAGCAACTAAATGACAGCACAGTTACTTGTTATACATGTAGTAATAGTAAATGACGACGTTCATGGTGCTGTCACTGTGAAACAGCCACCAAGCCAACTGACTTAAGCCACAGATCCACCTAAAAACATCTGTAGTAATACATCATCCACCATTATCATTCGTACTTACTACAGCCCAAATTCCATTATGCTGACTTTAACCGAAACTTCCCTGCGGAAAAAGTTGCGGACAGAAATCACGAAGTCGAGGACACAAACCATCTCAAAATGTCAAGATGATTGCGACAAAGTCTGCGACATAGTCCGTGGACTTTGCTGCAGACACAAATCGCGAAAGTCCGCAATGCAAATCATGAAAATTGGCGACATGATTTGTGTCGCAGACTTTCATGATTGTCTTTGTCGCAAAGTTGGTGTAATGGAATTTGGGCTTACTCAGCCAAAATCTGATATTCATTCTAGCATCCCATGGAAACTGTCGGAAAGAGGCAGCACCAGACAATAAAATATAACAAATGACACAACGTTAGTTGAAAAATAAGTGTTATCTGAATCCTCCCAATGCACAGTTATTCTGTCTAAAATAACATTTTCCAATGGAACAGAACTGTCAGAGCATTTACCTGGTATGCAGTGGTAGCTGTAGTCCTGTCATCTAGTAGACTGGGCGGCTGATAGAGAGGCTGGCGAGGTATCGGTGATGCAGCTGGCGGCATGCTGTCAAAATGCATGCGTGATGAGGTGGCATAATGATGTCCTACGGCAGCAGTACCAGCATCCAAGCAGCCAAACCTCACACCGGCCGGCAGTGAGCGAGACAGCTGCAGACCTTCGACGGGAGATGGACGGAATGGCGACCCAGTGGCGACAGTATGATGAACTGACTCCATCATGTCGGACATGGACGGCGATGGCAGAGTCACCGCCGCACAGCCATACCTGGCTCCCGGCAACTGGGTTGGTGGGGAATTCCCACGGTCTAGGAGATCCGTGATCGGTGAGCCGCTGGACAGGCTGTTGGAACCAACGGCTGAACTCTGTAGTGGGAGCGAGGTGGAAAAATCACCGACTGACGACTCATTCAGCGGCAGCTGGAAATGAGAGAGTGGTCCAAACGTCGGTCGATGATGAACATCTGCCAGTGGAGTCTGCCACGACTGTGAAGATGACCTGCCAGACGATGACTGCATCAGACTATCAAACCCTCCAGTATCAGGCTGAGACATGAATCCTGATGCTGGGGAGGAACAGCTCAACGACTGACTACCAGCATAGAAGTTTGGATTGTTAGCGGCAGCAGACACGGGAGGTGGCATCATGCGAAACAAACTAGAAAAGTTATCAAACGGTGACTGGTGGACGGAATCGATGTTCGTCTGATATGAATTAGCAGCTGGTGGCCCCGGACCAGCTCGATCGTTCAGCACCTCGCGAGAAAACTGCGGAAGACTGAATGGACTTTGGCTGTACACATTTCCCACCGGAGCCGCCACCGTTGCTGTTGGCAAGCGATAGCCAACACTAGTCGGTGGCGGGAAGCTAGATGCTGCTGGCAACTGATTGGCTATTGCAGCAAACGGAAATGGATGGCGGACACGTGGATGGTAGACTGGACCAGCTTGTGACTGGGTTGGCGGTTCCAAGGCAGCAGCAGCTGCAACGCTGTACTTAGGACCAATCGACAAATCAGTGTTGACGGCATTGGCAAAGTCCGGGCTGACCATATTAACCATGACGCTTGCATCTGACTTTTCCGGATGACTGGAACGGTCCTGTAAATTAACACAGCGTCCAATCCTCACTTTAATACAAATGCTCAACACCAAATGACCTCACAATTGTGTGTGATCGATGGTCAAACTGTGACACATTCAGGATTACAAATGCAGAGGCGTTATCTATGAGAAACGGGTGAGTAACGTGTGTCTGATGAAGCCAATCAAAGCCACTGCTAATGTAGCTGGGATACCACATTTCAGTATGTGGCACAATTATGCTGAGAATCTAATGTATAATGCCAGCATCTCCCACAGCTTTGTCCTTCTACCAATTATAATCAGTATGACACACAAGTAACTACAAGGCTATCACAAGAGTGCATATGTCCACTGAGTGAAGTGATTTAATCATTATAACAACAACAACAACTACTACTACTACTACATTGTGACCATGTGTCTACCTGGCACCGTTATGCAGATATGGCGCCTCAAAGACAATGGAGTCACGACCTTGACCCTTTCGGGTCACGTGACGTCATCGGTCACATGACCATTCGACTCGTGGTGGTCGACTTCCTATGGGTGGTCCATTGTGACCATGCATCTATCTGGCACCATTATGGAGATATGGCGCCTCAGACATGTACACAGATGGACACACGGACAGAACGACCAATCTCATAGTCTCCTCCAACGTTCACTTCGTTCCACTGGCGGAGATAATAACTGCTGCACTACACTACTCAAACCAGTACCTTTACCTAAGCTGTGTCGCACTGAGCCAGTGTAACAAAAAACTATATCATATTAACCGATTTTTCACGAGGAAATCAAATTATGCTTAGTTCCAGATACATTTCTGATGTATGTAAACAAAAGAGAACGATATTATTGTAAATAATAATTTTTAATGCAGTAACGATATACTAGTATCATAATAGGCTATTTAGCAATGGAAACAAGGCTTTGATTAAAAACGTATACAAATTTAAAAAATACAGTTTTCAGAGGATACTGGTGACATTTTTAAAGACAAATTGCAAAAGGGAAAGACTGGCATGTTAATAAAAACGATTTAGAAAAAAAGAAGCACAACCAAAGGCATAAGACCAGCAGACTGAAGCATGCACGTACTGAAGAAAACGTGACCACTGCGGATGAAATGGTAGGCCCACTAAGGCAGGAAGGCCAGAAACAAACAAGTGTTCAACACTCCAGATATCGAAAGTGATGGATCTAGCACAACGTAGCATTGTACAGATCATTCACTGTGGTTTTTGTCAGAAGTGTCTTTCGTTTACCAACATGCTTGCTGCCTATTATTGGTTTTTGTACATTTGTATTTCACAAGGTAGCGTAGCAACGCAGTTCAAATGTGGTGGGATATTCAATAATCAATGTGCCAGTGAAAAAAAATTGAAAATCCATTAACATGTGCGAAGATATGGACAATAAAAAAGTGGGACGCTTTTTTGCGACACAGTGTATATACTATTTAATCCAACAAGACTTGAAAAATGCACATTTCCAGCAAAAGCCATATTACAAACAAAATACACATTCTTTTACAGTAACTTCCAAAGAAAAAACTCACTTTTCTCTTAAATGCACATCTGCAAATTGTAACTCTAAAAAAGCTCAACAATTATACATATTAAATTCAAGATACAACCTTTATTAACAATGTTGTTAATGGGGACAGGAGAAATGTAAGCTACAACAGTTACAGTTACAGGTTACACTCTTCACCAACGTTCTCAGAGGAATCATGCAGTGTAGTGTAGAGAGAAGCAGAAAGTGCAAAAAAGAACCTGAGAGTTTTTCTTGCTAAATTTGTTGGGTGACGTAGTTTTACTGGTCTTGCTGGAATCGTTGTCCTTACGCTGCTTAGCACTCACGGTTGTCTCATCATTGCCTTTCTGCAGGATTGCCTGTACACAATGAAAGTTATTTAAAATTGAAGAGCCATTTATAGGAAACCCATCGCATAGCTACAGAGCGTCACCTGCCATATGGGATCACACACCTGATACAGATGAACACAGCCCTCACAGCCCCAGCCAGACAGGTCGGTAATTGATTCACTACCCCAGAGGGATGAAAGGCTGAGTTGACCTTGGTGTTGGTTATAAACGGAGATAGTGAGTGACTAGGGTTTAACGTCCCACCCGACACAGTATAGGTCATTTTGGGGACGGCCTTTTCAGGCAGAATGCACACAAACACAATAATGGAACGGTAAGTTTAAACTTTACAGAAACACAAAACACAAAAAGAACAAGCTAAACCTAAAATTGTAAGAACTCCATTATAAGTGTGCATATGTAATTAACATAATGGTAGTTCTAATAATCTTCCCTGTTATCCTCCAGACAGTCGTCAATGTGATACTGTCTATTGGAAGACAGGGGGCATTCCTACGTCCTGTCCACAGATAAGTCATCCATACAAGTAGTATCAACTTGATAGCAAAACCAATCGGGAATGGCAATAAATCCCGGAAAATGATCAATATTCTACAGTATTCACAAATAGAATTAAGATCATCCCCAAAAGCTAATCAACTTGTCCCCAGCACATAAATGTTCTAACAGGAAATTGTCAAAATCTGCTCACAGACACACAGACTGCTAAAAAACCTAACCTTGGAGTCCTTCAATTCATACACATGGTGCCGTTATACACCATGTCTCAATAAAAAACGTGCCACTTTTGTTTTTTGAATAACTCTGTGAAACATTGGCCAATTTTAGTAATTTTTGGCACGTAACATCAAGAAAGAACTTGACATAAATGATTATAGTTTAGCCCATCACACTTTAATACTGCTGCCACACTAACTTGTGAAACTCAAAAGTCGTAGTTTGGCCATTTACAACAATGAATTCATACTAAGCAGCCCATGCGTCGGCTCAGAAATGATTAATTAAATAGTGACAAACACCGAGTAACAGTTATTATCTCTCAGAAAGTCTTGCATGTTACATCACATCATTTTCATTACTGCACGTGCTTAAAATGTCCTCCTCCAGCACAAATGCAACCGGTGGACTTCGACGCAACTAGCCAACAGTACGTTCAATAACAGACAACCCAGAGCGGCTCACTCACTGTTGATACATCATTTCAGTTCGTACAATCTGAAAATAAGTGCGATCAGTGTTGAATATGCAACAAATTTTCATTGAATTTGACATCTCAGTGATTTTCTGAGCCGTGCATGCGCTCCCCAGTATGAATTCGTTGTTGTCAACGACCAAACTACAAATTCTGTATATCACAAAATAGTGTAGCAACAATTATAAAGTGAGGTGGGCTGAACTATAGCCACTTAAGTCAAGTTTCTTCATAATGTTGTGTGCCAAAAATTATTAAAATCGGAAAATGTTTCACAAAGTTATTTAAATAACAAAAGTGGCATGTTTTTTTATTGAGACACGTTGTATGAACAAAAAAGTTATAATTGACTTGACTGGCTTAATACCTACAACAGCAGAATTAACAAACACTTCTTGTCAGCGAAGCAACAGCTAAAATTTGGACTCAGTTCCTCCGAAATCAAGCAGAATGGATAAGCGACTGAGTTCTTACTGCAACAAAATTACACACATTTTACAAAACAAGGACAGCGAATGAGTTAGTTCGTATAGCAAAAAAAGAAGAAAAACCTGAATGGCAACATTCTGTCGCTGTGTTTTTGACTCACGAACACTGTCTCCATCCGCCACTAATAATACACACATACATACACAGTGTGCCAAAAAATGACCCAACTTGTTTTTGTCAGAACGTCGTCAAATTTCCACCAAATTTGATAATTTTTGGCATACAGATAGCCAAAACAATAGAAATATCAATATGTAAGGTACACTCACTGTCCACCTCACCTAGTTTATGTCAATGCACTACCGTGTAAAACACAGATGCTCCAAATTGTTGCATAATGCTCAGTTGTTGTCTCTGTAAAAGTTCTAATGACTTGTCAAGGACACAACAAACCACAATCTGATTCTGTTAGATAAACCTTCATGCAAAATCTTTATATGTAGACTTGTCCGATAGTGGGAACAGGCCTTAATGTTGCTTTCGGACCACGTGCAATCTGGGCGCTGACTGGCCAGAATGTGGTCACGTGACTTTTCTTTAGCTAGAGAGAGAAAATGCGTAGTTAGTTATTGGAAAGTCAGATAGGCATTTTTTTTGTTATTTCCCGGCAGTTTTCTGTATTAAATCGATGCGCAAGTGCTTCCATTCAAAGTACGAGCAATCGCAATAATTCATTCAACAGAACTGTAAATTTTTGTAACAACTTGCTTCCAAATTATCAGAATTTATGACCAAAGTGTACAAAGTGGCTTAGACGTGATGCAGGAGCGTCATTTAGGGGGGGGCAGGGTGAAAGGGTCTATGGACTCCCAAGAATTTACGATTTTAGTGTTTTTACTGTAAATCGTACCTTTGGAACAGTGTTACTGCAGCAAAACAACACGTTATGCACTTAGACCCCAAGAATCACTGGGACCCCCGACGACTTACTGAAATGACGCCACTGACGTGACACCATGGCTGACAGCGAATTAACGATAAACTGACCAAAATGCACATCACTCATTCATGCGTAAAATGTGTTTTAAGCTCATCAATCAGTTATTTTGTCTGCTGTTTTCACTGTAAATTGTTTAATACCACAAAATTATTAAATCCCACAGTGTCCTTTGTGGAATTGATAATGCACAAGTGAGCAATCTGATACTGATAATCACTGCGTAATGTAACAATTTGGAGCATCTGCATTTTACACGGTAGTGCGTTAACATAAATTATGTGAGGTGGACAATGAGTGTGCCTTACATAATTCTATCGTCTTGGCTAACTGTGTGCCAAAAATTATCAAATTTGGCAGAGATTTGACGAAGTTCTGGCAAAAACAAGTTGGGTCATTTTTGGCACAACCTGTATATACACCGTGGGCCATAAAAATGTGCCACTTTACTTCTGTCCATATCTGTGCCAATTATTGACCGATTTTCAAAATTCCTTCACTGGCACACTCTGCAGACAATTTGCAATAATGTGATTATTATACATCCCACCACATGGTAAATGCGTTTCTACACTACCTTGTGAAATATAAATGTAAGCAAAAACTAACGATAATAACAAAAATTTAGGCAAATGAAAAAAAAACGCTTTAGACCAACATTGTGATGAATGATTCGTATGACACTAGACTGTGTTATACCCACACAGTCTAGTGTCCAGTTACTGCAACGTTAACAAAATGTTTGTTTGTTATTATCATTATGTCACAAATTGTCTGCAGAGTGTGACAGTGAAAGAATTCTGAAAATTGGTCAATAACTGGCGAAGATATGGACAAAAGCAAAGTGGCACATTTTTTTGGCCCTCTCTGTACAGGTATACATCACAGCACTACACATATACAGGATAGCATTATGTATGCAGAATGCAGATCGAGCAATTGAACAGTTTTGGAAACAATTCGCCTTGATCACTGCAGTGAAAGATAGCAATGTTCACCCGACATGAACAGCATACAGCATGCATCGCTTCAATCTACTTGTGACACTGCAGCTTTTAAACGAAACTTAAAACCATTACTGTTTCAGCGAGCGCTTTATGTCTGCTCAAGTTTTCAGTTTTATCTTAGCTTGTAGGCACATATTGTACACAATTGGTCATTACTGTAAGTGGTTAATTTCTGATTGACTGACTGACGCAAAAAAACAACAAAACCATCCACAGACGATCATGGGAGTGATAAAAATCTAAAATAAAAATAAACTAAAAAAAGATATAACAAAAACAGAAACTACAAAAAAACTAACACAAAACAGTAAGCAAGGAAAATTGTTAGCAGTCAAGATATCTGCGAAATCAGTCCGAAGAATGCAAGATATCTACGAAGGGTAGGATTTGAAAAAAAAACATTTTTACTGTTGGAAAGAAAGAATAAAAGAGTAAGTCAATAAGTCGTGTATCGTGTAATTGCAGCACATGCATATCAGTTAAACTGCTCTTCAGTGAATCTTTTATTCTTATTGTTGTATCAACAGGTGTCAGTCTCAAACTAGAGCTATCTACTAGTACCTGCATCAGTAGCAGGCAACTGCGTTGTGAACTCCAGCTTTCCCGACGACAATCTTTGCACATTCAGCAGATTCAAACTGAAAAAAATGAACATCTACACAGTTATTTCTTCTGTCAAATCATAATGTAAAACGAGCACAAAATAAACTCCGAGATAAGCCAAAATATGGTGCCACCATCTCGCATGGCTGCTGCCGTTCGAGTAGCCAAGTGTGAGTATTTTAAAGGGGATACCCAGGTTTGATGCCCACATACAGAAAAATTCCTTGAATGCAGGGGGGGGGCGAAATTTAAACTAGTGAAAACTACGTTTAATGCTGAAAGTTTCATACGCAGGCTGTCCCAGTAAATCTCTAGCGATTTTGGCGCAATTCACTCTTGAAATATGTGTCGCAACAAAAAATCGCCAAAAAAATACATGATAAAATTCTTTATTTTGGCATCCAAGGTCATCCACAGTCATTGCTATTAGTGCCAATCAAAAACCTGTGTAGAACTTCCTATTAGTGATTAATAGTAACCTAGAGCCTATCTCGCACCGTTTTTGAGATACAGAGGCTTATTGGCTGAAAACTGCAAATTTTACTGATTCTGAAACTAGAGTCTTCCAGGCAGCCATTAGTGAAGATTTGGTGATCCTAGCTGACACTGTTTTTGACTGATCCACCCGTGTAACAGACAGACGGACAAACAGATGGACAGACAAAATTGCAATGGCTAAGACGTGCTACAGCAGTAGCTGCTGTTGCGCGTAATTAATGTCAAATATTAACCAATACACTACAGTCCGTACTGTCCGGTATCAATAATTACAAAAGAAAAAGTCACCTTGGGAACTGCTTAGCAACCCAGACAGCGGCCGCAACTAGTCGCTGACAACGAAGTCGTAGTTCAAGATCGTCAGACAGCAGTTCCATACCTGGACTCAGGTAGAACTCCAGCTCACTGTGCATCAATACAGGTACACAAGCACGCAGGTGTGTAAATACGCTCGCTATCAGTTCTACACCTGGACACGGATACCTCAGGTACAAAAACTTCAGCCCACCATTCGATGCAAGCTCAACGTATTGTGATCACAATCATGAATGTTACGCTGCACAACAGTCTTAAGATCTTTGCAAAAGCACCAGAGCAGAACGAAGGTAACTTGACGTGGAGAGGAATCTGGTTCCATATGTACTGCTGTAAAACTTTGGGTAGAAACCAAGTATAACACAGACACCAGTTCCAGAATAAAGGCCACGGAATATCTTGCTTACTAGATGCAGCTGTAGTAGCATTAGTAGCAGGAGTAGCATTAGTGGAAGTTGAGTTTTGATTACAAACTGGGTCCCAAATACAGACCGGATGATGGTCAAGGCAACTTATGCTCTATCAGAATTTTTATGGCATATGCACATCAGATAGAGAAGATTCAACACAAGACATAATCGAAATACAAAATACGTCCAGAATAAATACAACAATGGCTGCACTACAACCCCAGATAAAGACAACAGGTTTTTTTTGTGATTGATCACTAAATTATCTTGTATTATATTAACAAAAATACAAAATCAAAACGAAAACTACTATGCAACTATAAAATTTCATAGTTTGACCACAACAAAAAAAAACAGATAAACTAAGAAGTCACAGACTAGTGCTATAAACAACAGTGGTGGTAACTATATCAACAAACACATCTGAAGTTATGGCAATAGCAAAAGTGCTGCTGTCATTCTTATTATCTCCTGTATGTACTGGTTTTTCAGCACCTCGGTGTTATTCTTTAAGACAATTTCAGGGTAAGCAGAGATCGAGGTTTTACAGGGTGGTCCAAAAAAGGCACAAAGTTTATGACACTCTAATTTTGCAACTGTACGTCACTGTGTCATGTGGTTTTCAGCGAAATGTTCCAAAAGAAATTCTTTACCAGACCAAAGTCAGTGTTTGAATAAAGGAGTTAAATATTCTTTGTTATTGCCGCTGGCAAAAACAGTATTACACTCGACACCACGGTCCATAAAAACGTGCCACTTTTCTTTTTTCAATAGCTTCGTGAAACATTGGCCAATTTTAATTTTTGGCATGCGACATTAAAAAAAATCTTGATACAAATGTCTGTAGTTTTGGCCACCTTGCCCTAATGTTGTCACTACACTACCGTGTGCAATGCAGAAGTCATTGTTTGACCATGGACGACAATGAATTCATACTGGGTAGTGCATGCGTCAGCTCAGAAAATTACTGAGACCACAAAATCATTGACAATTTGTTACTTTGTCTTTATTTTAAAACTGTAAGTTGACAAACTGAAATGATACATCAACAGTGAGTGGGCCGCTTGAGTCACGCAGTTACTGAACGTGCTGTTGGCAAATGGTGTCAACGTCTACCGCTTGCGTTTGTGCTGCAGGAGGACATTTTGAGCACAAGCTGAAATGAAGATCATGTGATGTGACACATGGGACCTTTTGAGAGATAACAATTGCCAATCACGTTTGTCGCTATTTCGTTAATAATTTCTGAGCCGATGCAGGCGGTACCCGGTAGGAACTCATTGTTGTCAGTGGCCAAACTGTGACTTCTGCAATACACACAGAGATGTAGCGACAACATTAAAGTGAGGTGGCCAAAACTACACACATTTGCATCAAGCTTCTTCTTAATGTTGCATGCCAAAAATGATCAAAATCGACCAATGTTTTACGGAGCTATTAAAGAAATAAAAGTACATCAAGGGTAATACTGTTTTTGTATAGTTCACTTGCCAGTAACAAAAACAAAGAATATTTAACCGTTGTATTTAAACACTGACTTTAGCCATGTAAAGAATTTCTCTCAGAATATTTTGCTAAAAACCACAGGACTCTGGGATGTACGGTTGCAAAATTATGGTGCCGTAAACTTTGTGCCGTTTTTTTGGACCACGCTGTAGAAACGTGTTCAATCTATCCACATATTTGGTCAATACCCATTACCCGACCACAGTTATTTAGCAACCGGGGTATCCTAACTCTCCACATGTGACCATACATATAATTGCTGACATTGATTCTGGACTTAATTGTGCTTCATGCAATAACAAAACTTCTACAGATATAGTGTGCAATAGCACCAACAACAGCTATGCCAGCAGCAATTGATACAGCAACAGTAAAAGGTCGTCAATTTGTATAGCGCATTGTCGCAAACACGCCTCTAATGCGCTTTCATCACTAACCAGAGCCGCCTGCCGCACGGCCACCGTGTGCACCTGCAGACACAGGCTGGCGCAGCGGCCGGCTAGGCAACCCCAGTCAGCTGTACCAAGGTCCCCACCTTCTGTAACTCATGAGTTACTACTCATTTTACCGTCCCACGGACGGTAGAAGGCTGAGTCGACCTAGCTGGCAGGCTTTGCACCGAGATGGTTTACCTGCCCGCAGGCAGTTACCCATCGCAGTGCTAACTGGGCCCGGCGTAGAGTAACTTCGTTTCGGCCAAAACGCGCTACCGACTACGCCACGCCACCAACCAAACAGTAACAGTAGCTAACCTCAAGGCTTTATTGACTGGTAGAAAGCACTCCAGGTCACTGTCTTCAGGCAATGGAGTCTTCATATCTATCAACGTCAGTCAGTATACAGATTCAATGCTACGATAAATAAAAAAATCTATCATAATTACACATGTATTTCTATCAACACAGCAATGCTACAAAATCAGACATAAAATCTGTTTTCCATATCAGCACCGCATCTTAGAGCAACAGCTTGACTGGATCTAAAAATGTGCAAATCACACGATAGATGATTTCTCACTTTTTATTAATAAATTTTCTCATGCATGATAAAACTTTAATACTACTGACATTATCATGAGCCTTACTGGCATCAACAGGCTTATCGTACACATCCATATTTGTCTTATAATCATCATAAAGACTTTTAACACAGCACAAGAGCTAAAGCTCTCAGACAAATGACAAAGTCGGCCAACTTTTATGGGCGTGGTTTAGTTGCCCGACAAAATCTGTGAACTATGACACACGGCCGATATTTTCGTCTGCTAAAATCGAGCAATTTTTTCATAACACATGACAGATTTTTGTGGAGCAATTTTGTCGGCAGATAAAATCGGCCGATTTTGTCATTCGTCTGACATCCTGTTAAGTCAAAATACAAAACAAGGAAATCAGGGGTAAACAAAAATCAGCAAGAACTGCGTATCTGAACATAAATGTATCTGAAGAAATAACAGTGCAGATAGATTATCAGGTTAAGTTCATGACACACAGTTCATATATAGTCAACGACATACATCGTTCCATATGTTGGCACCAGAACCTGGAAAAGCACACCTATCGACTGCACTGAAATGGAAGAACAGCAGCATTCAGCCAGCTGACCGCAGACCCAATAGTAAAGCTAATAAAACTCTCATCATGCTGTGGAATTTCAGAAGCTATGCAGTGAAAGGATAAATAACTTACAACAGATATACGCTGAAACCAACAAATTATCGAAAAACCAAAAGATCATTGGCATATCACCAAATCTCATTAACTATTGATATTACGATACAAAAACCTACGTTTCTGCTGTTCACTGACAGTTTCCTTTGCCCCGGCAAACAGCTGTAAGACGTTCAGCAGTTTACAGACATTGGCCCATATCCTGCAACAGCATGCATATTAACACTCAAGGTACCATATTCACAAACTTCTATAACACTTATGCCCGGTTTTTAAACGAGGGGTAAACCTAGGATTATCTAACCCGAGATTAGAGAGCTACCTCAGGGTTAAATCCTGGTGTAACTTTTTGCGTCTTTGCAACGAGGAGTAACCCGGGGTTAGTAACTCCAGGTTTAAATCCGGGGTAACTCAGCAATCTTTGTAAACCAGCATCTGACTGGTCGATAACAACCACGTGACTTGGCAAAATGCAGAGTTAATTTATCACAGATTTATCATTTGGTCGTTTCTAGCGCTGCCACCTAGCAAATGGCTCCAATACAAAATGCTATTTCAAACACTGCAAGCAACAATTTGCTGTCCATAAAATGCTTTTGCAAACATCATAGCAATCTCAATCATGATGTTGAACAAAAATGACATTAAATGAAATAAGCGTAAAAGCATGTTATTAAACATCATTTTAAAATAATGATGTTGCACAAAATATTTATGCTTCATTATCAACTTAATCAGAACACCTGCTGCAACTTGAAATTTGCTATTAATATTACTAGACAGCCGAATAGATTAACGAATCGTCATCGAAGTAGTCGAATGAGCCATTTTGCTTGTCTCGAGTTTTGCCCCTGGTTTACCCCTGGGGTAACCCTCTGATGATAAAGGATTAACTTTTGGCGAGTTACCCCTGATTTAAACCAGGTTTAGTGATTGCAAAAACGCAATTTTTGCTTAACCCAGGGGTAACCCTCAATCGAGAGTTACCCCTGGTTTACCCCTCATTTCAGTGAGTGAGTGAGTAGGGTTTAATGTCCCGCCCGACACAGTATAAGTCATTTCGATTCGTAAAGTGTTGCCTTCAGCCTTTGGCCTCAAGGCAACACTTTACAAACCTCTGGCAAAAATTATCAATGATGACCTTGTTGCCAGTCACAATTTGTATAATGGGTTACGGATTAAAAATTAAGCTGATCAGACAATTATGAGTGATTTGCAACAATAAAAATGCACTTTACCATCTATCATAAATTTATAAAATCTCAGTATGATGCGACTACAAAAACATCTACAATAGTGATTATCAGTGGCAATGGTAGCGTTAACGGTAATCATAATTACATATTGTCATTTGCTGAGCTAGAGAGGTGCCAGACTAGAGAGTGACATGGCAATGGGAAAAGTGGTAATACAGCGGTTACCGTGGCAGTATTGCCACAGTAAATGGGTAAATTTGTATGTTAATCATGTGGTGATGGTTAAAAATATGGTAGTACCGCAGTAGCAGTATAAAAGTTGCAGTAGTTACCGCAGTAGCGGTAAAACAAAATTAGTTCTCGCACCACATGCATTGTAAAAGTGAGCACTATTTTGAACACTAAAATGCTCATTAAGATCATGTGCGACAAACGACCAGTGCGTGCCACATGGTATAGCTTTGCAGAAGCACTGGACACTTGTTTATCACCCATCAAGTAATTAGTGTCAGCCACGTTAGCACACTGCACTGACTGCAGCAACTAAGATCACAGATATCTGCCAACCTAACATTTCTGGGATCTATTGGGAGATGGCACAGATGTGCATCAATGACCCAGATCTGGCTGACTAGCGCCATCATCCACCATGTGTGACTGGCGCTTCTCCCCAAGGTTTTAACGATGTGGGGCATATAGTCGATTGTCAATGGCGTAGTGTTTCTACACGGACTTCATAACGAATTAGCCCCTATATTCTACAAGTGGTATTTTTGTTTTTTTCTTATATATTCAAAGACACTGAAGACAGTGTGAATCCGCTATGGCAATATGCAAATTTTCATTAATAAAGATTATCACTAAATGACGTAAATGGTAAAGTCCTCATCTTCAGACTTCAGATTCTGGGGTGCGATGTGGATGGGGTGGGGATGGGTGAAACCTGATGTGTGATAGCATAATGCACTGGTTGACTTACGAGAAGGAATTAAAAGCTGGGTCAGAAAGTAGGTCGGGTTCACTGCGCAGCCAATCAAAAAAGACTTTGAGAGCAGCCAGCGTCGGACAATCTCGTAGCTTTGCCTCCTGCTTCGGAGTTGACTGGAGTAGAACGTCAAACAGTGAAACTACACAACATCAACGCCATCAGCCTGTGATCAGAACACTGGGGAAAACAGATAAATGACAAACACCACTGACACTGACATGCTTCACTCACACAAAAATGGCATTATTGTTATCTACCACAACTAATGCAGCTGTTGTCATGAGCAGATGAACAGTTCAGGAACAGATTTGGAACTAGATTCCAGGAATGTGGTCTCAGTCGAGACGTCTCGGACTCGAGACAGTCTTGAGACGTACTAACGTCTCGTCTCGGTCTCGTTGCAAACCGATGCGTCTCGGGTCTCGTCTCGGTCTCGGAGCAATATGTCTTGGTCTCGGCTTAGGCGGTCTCGTCTCAGGCCATTGCGTCTCGTCGAGACGTTATGTGGAGGCACGCGCCGTGCATACTGTAGCTGCAGTTAGAGCGAAACTAACCAGCATGACATTTTGTGGCTTAGACATATTCGTTTGCAGTGTTTTTACTCTTTCATTTATTTATTTATCGCAAAGCAGAATGTCATGTCAGTCTTTTTCATCATAAGATGACCTAGTTGCAATGAAGATAAAGTGTAAGATGTCAGAATGAATACTATCAGCCAAATGTGGATGACGTATAAGGCTATAATCAGCTGTAGTTTACTAATTTCAGTTGCTTGCAAATTGCGATAAACATAATGGCTCATGTCTACAGCACTGCAGTTGCAATTCTTTATGGTGCAAGCCGTTAATTATTCAGTGATAACAATATTGTCAAAATAAAGTGCAAAAACCCCACAATATCACAAATAGAAAGTGCTTACCATGGTGCGAGTTAATTAATCCGTATAATTTTTTTTCATTATCAATGTGTTTCACCATACGTCATGAAAAACGTCTCGGCGAGACGTTGAAGCTCCCGAGACTCTTGAGAGTCTCGGGAACTTCAAGGTCTCGGAAGCTGCAATGTCTCGTTTCGTCTTGGACAAAATTTTGAACATCCCGGTCTCGTCTCGGAGACATGGGTCTCGGGTCTTGTCTTGGTCTCCGCTCAGAAGGTCTCGTGCACATCCTTGCTAGATTCGCCACTGAAGTCTTTTTTAGCACATACTGGCGCTTTACAAGTCAGATTATTATTATTATTAGATTCCTCCCACATCAGGAACATCGATTCTGCTCCATTAGCTGCTATCACCAGGTCCAACAGTTTACTAGAGCATAATGATACCAATAATATAATGCTCACATGCACTGCAATTCCATCATAATTAATTTACTGAATATATTTATCTCTTTAATACTCACAAATTTATTATTATTGAGCAAAAAGTGCTCAAACATGTAAAAGTCCAACTATCCCCACAGATACATAAATGCTATCGCTTTGCACGTTTTTTGTAACTGTAACTGTAAAACTTCAAAAATTTGTCATGAACGAACCAAATTTTTCACCAATGGAGCATGGTAGCAACTTACAGCACCAGTTGAGACTAGCAAGCTTGTACCCATGACACAATATGACTTCAAAATTACGTCATGACTAGCAAAGTATATTTACTCAACTGCCATATTTTGTTGAAATATTCTGAATTAGTATTTCTTCAGCTACAATTGGTAAAAATTTCATGTAAATTGATCATCATTTGAGTGAATTACGAAAGAAAGAAAATGGAGTGCTTGTTTATGAAACGCCATGCATATTGCTCAATGAAAAGAGGCAGATGTGTGTGAACAACTTGCCCCGTGACACACTTGCCCAGAGTTGCTGCTTCATAGCTGACTGGCCAAAAGTATAACTTGCAACCTTTCAACCATGAATCCAACAACCTAACCACTAAGCCAACAAGCCACATGAACAGAAGCAAAAAGTACAGCAAAAACAATCAACTTGCCCATACCTGTAAAGCTGAACATGAGTTTGTCATAGAGGACATGCTGAGCGAAGTTGGTTGATCGAGCACCACCATTATTCTCCACCTGAGCTCCTATGTCTCCATTCTGATGAGCATGCGAGATATCGTTGATACTGGCCACCGTCTCCGTAGCTAACGAGCCACTACTGCGCCTGTGTGAGTGGAACAAAGCGTAGAGGTTGATAGCGACCAGCTGCATCAGTTGATAGGAACTGACGGTGGCAGATGAGATCAGGTGCGGCAGGTTTGACAGGATCTTGTCCACGTGAGATTTTGCTTTGTTCAATTCTGACACCAGACCAACACGGCACAAACCCGTGTTGCCAGCCAATCCTGCCCTACGTTTTAATCTTTTACTTTTTCGGTTTCAAGTCTCAGTTTCTGGTGACAGCCAAAGCATGCAATCCTCACACGACTTACCAGATAATCTGCTTTACACCTTATCGCTTCATTTTTTTCAATTTTAGCTGCTAGTCTTCAGTGTGTTTTCAAGCTATCACATACTGTAATGTAGTCTAGAAGACTGCCATGCACTTATAGTATGTTACAACCTATCACTATGATAAGATATGATTGCACAGTGCACAAACTACTGCACTTAATACACTCCTAGTAACATTCACAATGCACATATACACCATGGACCATAAAAAACGTAGCACTTTACCTTTGTCCACATCTTCGCCAATTATTGACCAATTTTCAAAATTCTTGCACTGGCACACTCTGCAGTGCAGACAATTTGCAATAATATGATTATTGCATTTCCCACCGCATGGTTTTAGTTAATGCCTCTCTACACTACCTTGTGAAATATAAATGTAAGCAAAAACTAACGATAAGAACAAAAATTCAAATAAATGAAAAAAAACGCTTCAGACCAACATTGCGATGAATGATTTGTTTCATACTAGACTGTGTTATACCCACACAGTCTTTTTCAATTTTACCAAAATGTTTGTAATTATCATAATGTATGCATATTTCATTAATATTTCACAAGGTAGTGTAGAGACACATTTACAGTGTAGTGGGATCTATAATAATCACATTATCGCTAACTGTCTGCAAAGTGTGTCAGTGAAATAATTTTGAAAATCAGTCAGTAATTGGCAAAGATACGAACAAAACTAAAGTGGCACATTTTTTGGCCCACATGTGCATACACCTAAAACTTTCTGCTCAACTGATTAAATTTTCAATGCTCATCACAGATTCTCTTTCAAATGCTGGAACAGGACTAATGCAGGCCAGCTGTTCAACTTACATCTTACCAGAAATGTGACTGCACTGCAGGCAAAGTTTATCATTTGCACGATACTGAAATAAATGACGAATTATTTAAATGCAGTTACGTAAAAGCTCAAGTGGCACGTCAATCTTTTACACAGATAAAATTACGGTTATGCCAAAATACTCACTCAATGAACTGTCTTTCACATGTTTGTCTTTCAATGCCAATTCGATCAGTTAAGCTGAAAGTTTTAAGTTTACCGGGATCAAACAGTATCCATGAGACAAAAAAACTGCAGTAAGATAATGCAACATATTTACTTAAATGGAATCACTAATGAATTAAACGATGCAATGCCACGAAAAGAACTAATCAAGCACTGTAAAGCAATGACTATAACAAGACTGAAGGGCGTGCTTACGTATGCAGAGGTAAATGAAGGCATGTAGCTGAAGAAATATGCTTGCCATGTCAGCTGCAGTCAACTTCTGACGATACTCGTGACTGCACCAAACCATTCACGTATACAAATAGTTAAAGGTCCATGGACACCAAAATTACTGATACGTTCGACAGCAATACTGGCAACGAGTGTTTTGTCAACATGGAGAAAATTACATTTGAAATCAATGATCAAGGAAAACGCCGTAGAAAACAAACCGCCATGTTGACAGGCTGATGACGTGACCAGTTGAACACGTCGTCAACGTAAAATATGCATAGAAACATAAGGATAATAAAACAACATCTTCTACCTGCATACTGCTGCAATTGTAATGTGACTTAAGTATTTTTTGTCATTAAAAAAATTAAAATTAATTGATAAACACTGATTGTGTTCAACTGGTGACGTCATTTCCGGCCACTTGCCAATATATGACTTTTCAGCATAACATAACCTAATGCCATTTTTCGTTATATTTAGATATTAATTTCATACATTTACAAAGCTTAAGAGGTGAACGTGCCCCACCTTACCCCAGCCAGATAGGCTGGTATTCAGTTTACCTACCATGGAGGGATGGAAGGCTGAGTTGACCTTGGTGTTGGTTTTATACCAAGATGGTTTACCTGTCCGCAGACAGTCACCCATCCAAGTACTTCGTAACCGCTTGACAGCGAACAGACATGTTAAAGGTGGTGATATAGCTCTTAATGAGAAGCCCATCTCAGAGCTACGGAGCGTCACCTGCCGTATGGGATCACATGGTGTTAACTGCCACACAACACAAGCGAACGCGCCCGCCTTAACCCCAGCCAGATAGGCTGGTACTCGATTTACCTACCCCAGAGGGATGGAAGGCTGAGGTGACCTAGGCGGCTGGTTACATACCAAGATGGTTTACCTGCCCGCAGGCAGTCACCCATCGCAGTACTAACCCGGCCCGTTATCACTACACCACGCCATGTGACCATATTAAGATGGCCATGTAAAAAAGAGAACGGTTTGGTGCCGAACATGAAGCAGTGACATACAGTACTTCAGTCCACAGCAAGACACAGGCCGTGGCTATAGGACCAAAGATATGGAGCCAAGATCTTCGACTATCTTGTACAGCATGCATGTGCACAAAATGACAACAGAAAACAGCGATATGTACAAGCAAAAAATGATGCCATTATATTACACCCCGACTATTTCAAGACATCAATTCATATTCATACTGCAGAAAAAAACAAATTTGAACAAAATGACTACAGCTATAACTTATGCATGTTAAGCAATGCTTTGGTATTGTCACTTTAAAGCAAGCTTTTGCTGGTATAACCCTCATGAAAAGGAGAAAAGACTTCGCTGGCAACAACCAGGCCCTGTGTGGTACACGGTCCAATATCACAAGACTACAATACAATCAAAAGCTTCTTCAACACTCACAAAAAATTATCAGCACAGATCTGCATATTTTGAAACATATGAGTACGAGCTTCAAATATCAGGACTTTAAGCCCTGCAAGCATCAGCATAATAAAAGACATGTTCCCATCACCTGTCAGTGCTGATTTTGGTGTAGAGTTTCTCGAGGTTTGTAGCAGCAACGGGGAATGGATGTTTGACAGCGATGCTTCGAACGTAGTAGAAGACTGTCGACAGTTTGTTACCGCGGGCTGCTTCCAGTATTGCCAGTTGGTTGTATGGCTGCCCTGCATATCACACCGAGCCATTCTGCAGATCAATCTCAGCTAGCAGTTAAGTCTCACTTCCAGTCTCCCCGGCCTGAGTAATTAAGCATCAAGGTCAAAACTGTTAACATCTTCCCTGCCACAATTATGTAAAGCGTTCCGCCAATTTTCTTAAATTGCATTAGCAGTCACAGCCAAACAGCTAATTGCAACAATGTTTGCAGGTCAACTCCCCTGATTTTTCATTCGCACCACAGAACTTTATCAATACAGTGATAATAATAACATTATTATTACTAACACTAACATAAATCATTGCAAACAGTAAACTGCTTAAGTAGTCTTTTTTTTCTCCTTTTCTCATCACAGCACAATAGCCTCAGTTATATATCTGCCTTCAATCTCTCCCTCGCATGCATAAAACGGATAAATACTTTTAGAGATCTTTCATGGTAAATGATAAGAACACTGTATAAAATGCAGATGTGGATACATATGACACATTCTGACCATTATATGGAACAAGCCGTGCTGCATGTCGATAGTATGTCTGAGCCTGGTCATTCTGCTGTCTGTACCGAGCTAAATAAATTACACGTAATCGCTGGTCACAGCTTCTAGCATACCATGCTCAGTTAACTTAAGCTGATGACACATTGACCATTTTCTCGCAGGTCTGTTTCCGGCGCCAGTTGTCTCGTGCTGGAAACCATGACACACTTAGCTGGCAAACGATACTGGCAGATAAAAAACATAGACGGATTCCGACTTTGAGAGTTTTGAGAATGACGACGCTATAGCTGCTGTTTTAGCATTCAGGTTGTTGAAAAAAAAAATAAAAAAAAAAGCAATCACAGTTTAGCTTTTTAGTCGGTTTCCGGCACGAAACTGAACATGCTCTATCCGGCGCTGGTTTCTGGCACCAGAAAAGTATGACAGACTGACCAGTTTCTGGTACCAGTTGACTGGTACCAGAAGCAGGCGCCTGAAACTGGCCAGTGTGTCATCACTATTAGAAACATAAACAGTAACCTGACTGCAAAAACATCCTGATTAGCAAAGAAGATGCCTTGCAAAAGATATTTAGTTAACCTTTAAGTAAGTAAGAAACCAACAGAAAAAGTGCCAACAGTAAGCCACAATTCTCCACAATCTCGATATACAAACAAAAATGTCTTTAGGAGCCATTTGAACTTTACTGGGTGGCATATGCAACTAATAGGTACTAATCAACCAATCTTTTCTACAAATTAACAGATAAACTGATAAAAACTGCTGACAATAAACTGACCGATATCACCAAGATGTACAAGACAGTGCTGGCAGATGTACATGCAAGACGTCTTCTTCGGCAGCTTTACCTTCATATGCACTGGACCATACTCTGAACGTAGCATCAGAATATAATTGAAACAGTGCTGATACACATTACACAACATAACTAAGAACAAATGACAGCAGATCACAGAAGTTCTTCCATGAAAACATGTCCCAGTTCATTACAAAATGACACAGACTTCCAAAAATTAGCAGAAATGTAACGGACCTTATTTATACACATTACATCTCTTCATTATCGAACTGCCATAATAAAAAATCATAACATCATTTTTACAAACGTTCACTAGTTAATCGTAAGTACTACCCGACAAATTATCTCAGAAGTTACTCAAAGTAATAAGAGTTTTATGCAATGATGATTGCTGGAAGGCGGAAAGTCTTCACAAAAAATCGCAGAAATTTACAATCAACATTGGCTTTAACCACAAAAGAATGGGTTTTCACAAGCAATGACCAATCAGTGGAAAAGTATGAACCGTGAAAATGCAACTCAAGATTGCAGTTAAGGCAATCCAAAACATCACAGAAACGATATCATGGTAAGATGGACAAACACATGTCATGAGTAAACTACCTCCATCAATGCAAAATGCTGATGAAGGCAATAACACATTAGACTGAATGTGCATACTGTTTCATGCAGAAAACAACCAGACACCACTATACCTCTCATTATCCCGAAGCAGGAAGCCTGCTTGCGAAACGGCAAATCAAGCTTGAAAGTGCTGCAGAGTTCTTGCAACAGCTACAATCATAGCACACCCCCCATAGCACTCAGTAACTGACAAAAGGCAGTAAGCATACTGCAAAGACAGGCATACTATTTGAACAATGCAACTGCAAATACAATGTAATATTATGGCACTTCAACAATAAATAATACAGCCCTAACGACACTGCATTAACAGAATAAAGTCCGGTTTTTCCATCGCCAATCAAATCAAATTTGATCTCCGGTTTACTGATCTCTGATCAACTTGATGTTCTGAATTGATCGGCGATCAACTGTGTTTTGTTTTTCCGTACATTTTTGATCTCCAACTGCATGATCCACAATTTGTTGATTCACCATCAAATAAGCCTACTTTATGCCAATCTGATTGGTTGACAGTGACCTCGATTTGCAGTGTTGTGCTAAATTACCCAGCATGCACTGCAATCGTACGGCATAGCTAGTAAACGTCGTCATACTACTATACCAACGATATCATCCATATCGTCTGCTGTCAAAAATACGTTCTATCGTAAATCAATACAGGAGCATCTATCCATTTTATTTCTTCACAAAACACTATGCACAGTATAAATTGATCAGTAGTGATTGGTCACCACGCCTGGAACTTTATTTTAATGCGTGAATTGCCATTATGACCGGTGAAGTGAAACGATGATTCTGGCGCGAATAAGCAACAAACTGCAGATCACCATGTATAATAATCAATAAATTATCTGACTTGATCTGCCAATATTCGACCATCAACTTGATAGGAGATTTGATAGACGATTAGTCGCTAACTGGCGATGGAAAACCGGTCATTGAGATGATATCCGATCAAGTCTTAAAGTTGTATTGGAGATCAATTTGATCGGCCATCAAATGTGCATGGAAAAACGGGACCTAAGATACTTAACAGAATGACAGACATTAACATACAAACTGGCATCCATGGATTGAAATGCATTAAACACCATTAACAGACACTTTTGTCAGCAATTGTATTTTCATACATACTAAAATCCACATTAGAATTTAATATCGATGCTTACTAATTACTAATACAATAATAAAAGCTGTGCTACATCTGCTTTCATTTTTTTCTTCAAAAAATAAATGGTGAACTTATCAAAACATCGAGCTGACAGAATGTCAGGGTTCCTACAGGTCTTCTGTACGGTAGCAAAATTCCTCGACTTTTTCCTGACTTTTCCAGTAATGAAATGACAATTTCCCTGACCTTATCGAAACAATAACCCTATGTCAGAAATAGTACACTATATCATAAGGTAATGAAACAATATTAATGGAGGAATATGCAAACAACAGAGGCTCAGGTCGAGAAGTCAGGGGGACCAAGCCCTCCCCCCCCTTAAGCTGGAACACTCCTAACTTTTGAATGTTTAATGGAAGCCACAGATTTGCCTGCTTTTTAATATTTACAGACACAAAAAATCGCAGATATCTGCAGTCTGCATAATCAAATATCATTTTCCCCAACTTTTCCCTGACTTTTCAAAAAAATATTTTCCCCTGACCTTCCCCTGACGACGCAAATTCCCTGACTTTCTACATTTTTCCTGACCTGTAGGAACCCGGGAATGTATAGGTAATAAAAAGGTCAAAATGTGACAAAAAGACCTGCAGATAGAATCCACTTGCAGTTTCAAGGAACAGATTAAGGCTGGACTGAATCTCTCCTCGCTTCTGGTTCTACATCAACATACATGCCAACAATCAACATGAGTCTTTACAGACAGTCACAGTACGCTGTTAATGATGACAGAAACTAATTGCGAAAAATATCTAACAAACTAAGCCCACACCTTAACCTGCATTTTTTTCAGTCAGACATATCCTGAGAAGTTTCTGTGTACTTGCTACATCATTAATTATGTACTAGAACTTTACTTAAAATAAAAAAAGAAATCAATTCAGTTCAAATATTCTACACCATATAGTATCAAAATAGTCACTCTAGGCCCAGCATCAAATGTTGTCGCGATATATGGCATATTATTGAAAATACCTGCTTGTCCTTTGCCTGGTTCTGCAATGTACTAATCTGATTCTTGAAAGCATGATTCCAGCTGAAATATACATTGAAATAATACTCAGGCTGCTTTTCAATCAAACTTCTTACATTCTCAAAGGCATCATCACCTCTAACACCACCGCCATCATTTTAAATGATAAAAGCTGAGTAAGTCCAATGGCTGTTGATGTTATCTGCACTCCGATGGCATTACAACAATTCAAACCATTCTGGCAACACATAATATAAAATCTGACAGAGCAAAGACAGAAAGACTGCAGCACTGTATTGAATTAAACCATTGCATTTCTACTTACGACATGATAATACACTGTGCATAACTAAGTGAACTAAAAAAAACAGCAGCTTCCGATACGAGAAAAATGAATCTGTTTACTTGCATTATGCTGGCAGCATACTGCACAACACAGAAACGAAACAGAGTGGACATCCTACAGAAAATTTGCAACAAAAGTGTACAATAGGACTATCCCAACCATGTACCCTTTAGCCAATATAATATCTTTGCAACTCCAGCAACTGTGTCAATTCAAATTTATTTTTGGACACGGGCCAAATTGGAGAAGATAAAATTTTATCTAGAGGCATACTGACATAGACTTGCTCATGTTTTGCTCACTCCCAGAGAATTTTTACATGCAACAGCAGCTACTGCTGTAGCGCGTCTTAGCCATCGCAATTCTGTCCGTCGTTTATCATACGGGTAGATCAGTCAAAAACGGTGCAAACTGGTATAACCAAATCTTCACCGTCCACTGCGTGGAAAACTCTAGTTTTCAGGAACCGTAAAGCTATTCCATAAATTCGAAAAAAGTCACCCCAAACGAGGGCAATAAATGAGAAGGGGTAGGAAAAATTTGTGATATCCAGCCTTTACAGCTGTAGCTGAGTGAGATACGTCACCCTCTGGTGACTACAAGTAAAACACTATAAACATTATAGCCCCGGGTCGTCTGGTGCCCTCTGGCAACTGACTTAGACTTTGTTTTACTGGGCTTTCAAACATGCACCGCGGTTGTTGCGTGCTCCCGTTTGCGTTAGCAGGGCTTTTCTTGTTATTGGATGGCAATCACGCCCTTTCACTTAAGAATCGATGCCACCAGTGTCGAATTACATTGGCGGTTGTTGCCATTACTATCAGTGAGTGGGCAGAACAGAGTAAAGTACTGAACATACAGCTCCTGTTCCACTTTCTTGTCAAGAGCAAACTCCAGATCCATCACTAGTAGCTTCTGGTAGACATCTTGCAATGCCTGTCGTGAGACCCATGCCTCGTTGGCACTGCGAGATGTGTCTAGCAACCAACACACACAATCGCTGTCAAAATATCACAGGCTGAACGGTAGTTCAAGCCCTGTGTTAACGGCGACTTCTCTTTCTTATGGGAAAGCCAAAAATTCGACCCCCCACAGAATCAAAACCCCTGACCCGATTGAGATAAAATTTGGCACAGT
>Ga0209367_1000979_pt1 | contig 32940 bp, 20 predicted proteins | sample WorMetLIZISLAND2_FD_187412 | JGI IMG/M metagenome (GOLD analysis project Ga0209367, IMG submission 187412) | Marine gutless worms symbiont microbial communities from Max Planck institute for Marine Microbiology, Germany - Olavius geniculatus... ... | reverse complement strand
GCGGTCCACTGTCGATATCTTTGGGGTAAAGCCGCTCTGCTCTGATCGTCGGACGGAAAGCAGCTTATCTTTGACTGTAGGGTTCTGCGGCAGCAAAAAGGTTGAAAAACACTGGTGTAGCATGAAAACGGTTGCACGTAGGTACAGACAAGCAGCGTATAACAAGCATTAGTGACGAGCTTCTTAGTGATGCTAACATCGATGACTGAGTGATCTTGAACCCCTAAAATACGAGGTTTAGTGTTTTTTTTGCGATTTTCGGCTGCAGTGCATAGTTTAAAAGTAAATTGCGCGACAAAATAGATGGAGATAGACCACTAAGACCAGGACAACCTGCAAACAGGAATTGCTATCGCCGTCGGCTGTCTCGCGTCTCATAAGCTTTGCTCAAATTACATGTTTTACTTTTTATGTGCAACAGCAGCTGTTGCTGTAATGCGTCTTAGCCGTTGCAATTCTGTCTGTCTGTCCGTCAATCTCTCTGTCACACGGGTGGATCAGTCAAAAGTGGTGTGAGCTAGGATCACCAAATCTTCACCATTGGCTGTGTGGAAGATCAGTAAAGCTTTTTCTTAAATTCGAAAGGGGCCACCCAAGTGAGGGTGCTAAATGACAGAGGAATAGGGAAAATTTGCAATTTCCAGCCGATACGGCGTTGGCTGAGTGAGATAGATCACGCCCTCTGGTCACCGCTGTTGCACGTTCCATTTTGCTTTAGCTAGGCTTTTCTTGTCATAGCTTTGCAATAGCTGCTGTCATCAGTTTGAATGGTCTTTCATTGAATGCAGTGGGAAGTGTGCTTCCATATGCTGTTTTTGTAATCTAGCTTTCATGTCTCACAGAGCCTTACCCCACTCATAGCACCTTAGATTTGGTGTGCTTTTTGCCGAGATTGTGTGTTTTAGAAATCTGCTTATTGACTTGCATAGAAATGCACTATTGGTAGATACATTGGCTGCAAAGCTTAAAGAAACAGCAGCAGTCGATGGCACGAAACAGCAACGGATGCCATCTAAGACTGATGTCAACACTCAACAACGGTTTGCTAGCTCTGTGAAAAGACTGTGATCTGTTTATGACTAACCTGCTTCTTGTGTTTGAACATATTTTTGTAAAAATTGTGTGCAGCAGTTCATGTAAATTTGATTTTCAGTTACATTGAGTCGCATTTCAAGTGAGTTTTAATTATCACATTGCATTATGAATATTTTTATACTTTTACTGGCAAATGGCGTAGATGTTATTGTCACAGTGTTTGCATATGTTTGCCTGTGTGCCTAAAGAGAACTTGAGGTATTTGAATCTGTTAACCTTACAGGGAATCTTGAATAGATGGCTTCAGTTGAGGTATGTACAAAGTGTATTGATAAGGGTTTTACAAATTTGGGTTGACCATTTATGTCAGGTATCACAGGCTGAACGGTAGTTCAAGCAATGTGTTAACGGCAACTTCTCTTTCCCATGGGAAAGCCAAAAATTTGACCCCCACAGAATCAAAATTTTTGATCTGATTGAAATAAAATTTGGCATGGTTGATTACGTCGGCTAGATGACCCTTTACGCAAAATTTCATGTAAATCTGCACAAGGGGGGCTTCTCGGCAAATAGGTGAAATATACGCAAAAATTTTTCTAGGTGTACATATACCTTTTTTTCAGAAACTCACCTACAGGTCAGACCCTTCGGTGGATTTTTGCGTGCGATGGCTCAAACAACGCAGTCTCGTGCAAGGATGTGCCTTTTGGGAATTAAAAAATTTGAAATTAATATTTAAGGTATTTAATAAAAAAAATTCCAAAAAATTACAATGGAGCCTACTTTGGCTGTGTATAAGATACAGTCGTAATTTTTGGTTTTATGGTATGGTTTTTGGGGATGGCCAATCTAATGGTGTCATTTAATTTTACCCCGGACCCTCCCTGGTTGCTATGGCAACGAAATTTGGGATAAAATGGGCTATAACTCGGTTTGTGTAAGAGATATCTGCGAGATTCTTGCATCTATAGCGGGGTTTTCAGAGATGGGCCATTGAATGCTGCCAATCGCATTTTCTCCCGACCAACCCCCGTTGCCATGGCAATGGAATTTGGGACAAAATTGGCTATAACTTGGTCTGTGTAAGAGATATCTGCGATATTTTTGCGGGGATGGGCCATTGAATGCTGCAAATCGCATTTTCCTTCGATCGACACCCGTTGCCATGGCAACGAAATTTGCTACAAAATTGGCTATAACTTGCCTAAGTGTAAGAGATATTTGTGAAATTTTTGTGTCTATATGGGGGCTTTCGGGGATGGGCCAGCGAATGCTCCCAATCAAATTTTACCCCGACTGACCCTCATTGCAATGGGAACGAAATTTGGGATAAAATGTGCTGTATTGACATATGTACGAGATATCTCTGAGATTCTTGCATCTGACAAGTGGTTTTGAGGGTGGAGCAAATAAATAATTTTAGTTAGTTTACCATGGTTGACTTTCGTTGGCTTGGTGACGAAATTTGTAGAATTTTTGCCAAAAATTGGCTAGAACTCGGTTAACTACGAGATGGCAATTTTTAAGTCATATTTTACAGACATGTTTGGCGTTCAAATCTACACCCAGTTACAAAGTTTTATTTAATTATTTTTAAATTTGATGAAGTTATGGCATATTATGCGCACTCACCCAGAGAATTTTTCATTCTCACTTTAAAGCCCACTGTACGGACCTCATTGTAAAGTACGAATGGCCGCCAAATTCACCAGAATTTAACCACTTTACTATTAATGTTTGTGATGCAATGTTACATACATTTTACAAACCTAACTTAAAGCCGAAGACAATTTTGGAGCTAAAAAAATGTGCTGCAGTAGATACGGGATGATTGAAGTAGACTTTTGCAATATCATCTGAATACACGTGTTTTGGCCGGTGGTAAACATTTTGAACATCATATTTTGAACATCAGATATAAAGTTTTTAAAAATATTTTATTGAATATTTTTAGCTGTTTTGTAGCTGTAATATCCCAGCAATTTGTGCATTTTAGCCATTTTTTTGTTGCCAGATATCAAACATTTGTGTTTTGTGGTAAATTTGTTGTGAGTGGAAGATTCTCTCGGTGAGCGTGCATAATATGGCACAACTTCATCAAATTTAAGAATAATGGAATGAAACTTAGCACTTTGGCATAAACTTGAATGCCCAACATGCATGTAAAATATAGCTTTAAAATTTTCATTCTTTGAAAAATAAAGTTTAAAAAAAATTAGGGGTGTAAAATTTTTTGACTCATACTGTATATCGGTAGCTTTCTGGTGTTTTTGCAGCGAGTCAGAGCAGTCAGTTGGTCCAAATGTTGAGCCAGCGTTTAAGTCGCAGCAGTCTTCAGTTGCTCTGGCCAAGTCGCACATGACTTTGGCTGAGAGGAAAAAGCAAGAATGGGTCAAGGAAGCAGGTTCTTGTTTTCACTGTGTCGATTGACATTTTATTTGCTAGAATTAGGTTTGCCAGTCATTGTACTGTACCTTCTGTCTGGAACTCTGCCTAACTCATTAACTTATCTGTCTCTCTTTCTCTTTTCTGAAGCTGATCTTAAAACTTGTCTCTTAAGGCTAGCCTACCTAAAGTAACACACCACCTTTCACCAGCTCCTCTGAAGCTATGGCTGTATGGCACGCATTATATTCGTTGTTTTTGTTATTCATTGTTCCATCTCTGATGATTTTATCCACAGTGACCACTTGTTTTGAAGATCTGCAAATATGAGAATATTCGAAGCCATTACGGAGAAGGCAGTCATATAAATAGTCAGTTGAATTGCAACTGAAGGATTCTGGAGATAGGAATCTTATTTTTTTCTAAAAAAATATTTACATCAAAGCACAGAGTATGAAAGAGAATTTTATTAAAATGTTTATAAATTACTAACTAGAAAGCAGTCATAGCCCGCAGGTACCTCTGCCAAGGCAAAGCTATTCGCCAGGTGGTGTCACCATCTTCGGTTTTGCAGCGGTTCGCTTATGCCCCCTTTAACGCAATGGTAACGAAAATTTTAAAGTGATCCAGAATCCAGGATTCCTGCCGGATCACCGCCAAAATTGAATCACTGGTAGTTTATGCCATGCCCAACAATAACATACCCTCAAAATTTCAGAAAGATTCGTCCATAACTTTTTGAGTTATCTTGCTAACAGACATACAAACAAACAGACAAACAAAAACCGGCAAAAACATAACCTCCTTGGTGGAGGTAAAAATGCCACAATGGTATAAAATGGCATACATTACATTAAGCCGTGTTTGTTGACGTAAGATGATGGTGGCCAGCAGTGGCATCCGTGGTCTAACCATGATGATCACCAACACTACCTCCGTCAGCAGCAGCCACAACAGCTTGGCTATGGACACAACGTTCAGCGTTCACATGTTCACCCAGCAGCTTCACAGCTTACCAAGTCAGCAGCTTAGATGCTCTGATTTTAATTAATAGCACACCATCACCAAACAAGTTCTTGTAGCTTTTTGACACTGGTTCTTACTTGTTACTGGAGTTTTTTCCCATTTTTATCTCATAATAGCCTTCTGTTTATTGCAGTTTTCATTATTTCATCAATAAACAATGGAATAATTTTTAGCTGGTTTTTTAGTTATTATTTTCAAATGCCTACTTATTTTTTATACCAGAAAGAATGCACAAAGCCTTGGGAAACTGCTGCAATTGGATGCAGTGAGCTTGTATTAGCCTTGTAATAATTTTTAGACTTGAATTGATTTTGGTATGCTAGATTGTTTTATTTTTATTTAGGTGATTCAATTTTAGCTCTGTGAGCCAGTAGAGTGTTTCACTGCATAAAATTTATAGTTCATTACCTATTGTAAAAGTCACATATCTCACCACATATCTCACCATGGCGCAAGTGCTAATTTCTAGCTGCGAGGACCAAAGCCATGGGCTTGTGATTTTGACAGCAGAAATTTGCCTTTGACCTTGGTCTTGTGTAACTCTTGAACCTAAAATTATAATGAGGAGACAGAAAACAATTAGATTTTATGTCACATATTACTAGAGCTGTCGAAGCGTTAATTTTTAAAATGCATTAATGCACTGCGTTAATTTTTTTAATGCATTAATTAACGCGTTATTAATGCACCCAGGCTTGTCGAGAGGGAGAGTAGGGGGTAAGTTACCCCGGGCCCATCAACGTTTGGGGGGCCCACCTGTAGAGTATAGAAAGTTAGAAACACATTTTAAACATCTAAAAAAATAATCAACAATAACTGCCTTCATAGCTAGCGTAGAAATCTATCAATCTGTCATCAAAATAATTATTTGTTTAGTGTTTACGATAGTGATAGAATGGCAACTACATATTAGTTACTTGAATTCATTCGATTGTCAAATAACCACAGTTTGATGGAATATTAAAACTTTTGCGTCATGGAATTTAGTAAATTAACATAAATTTACATATGTGTGTTAATCATTTTAACTTGCATTAAAAATTAATGCGCATTAATTTATTAATGCATTAATTAATGCATTAATTTGACAGCTCTACATATTATCGATTGGAATTTTACTGCACGTGTTGTTGCACGATAGTTATTCAATCAGTTTGTTCGTGTTGTTTTTGTACAACATATTTTTTACTTAGCACCAATTTTGGCCAGAAGTCTCTGTAAGCATACATAAACATACTGATTGTGTTGTTGCAGTGGTGATCAGTCTCGTGGGAATTCCAATAATTCGTCCCATCCGGTGCCAGTGACGTTGACACCCGCCGAGAGGAAGAAGTTGCAGTGGGCACAGGAACGAGGTCAGAATAATTACACTGGTGGTAGCACCTGATAGAAGTGAACTTTGTAAAGGTAATAGATGTTAAGATTCAGAACTTTGTTGCTTACTTGAATCAGACTCAGGAGTGCAAAAGCACATTGCAGTCTTCGATGTGGCAGCTGATCGGAATGAGCTAATGATAATTAAGCATGTTATGTGGCCACCCACTGCTTGTGCTAGCATACAGTTTGACCCACAGTGCAGGCCTAGTCAGTCAGGTTAGGCCTTTAACTCATATCCCATATGCTGCTACTCATTTGTTGTTCCCACTGCAGTTAGGAGGCTGAGTTGACCTGAGCAAACAGTAGGTTAACAGCTGGATGTCTGTTTGCGTTTGCCTACCCAAAGCTTTTCAGGTTTTGAGCTTACAGTGGTTTAGAAGTCTTTATAAGTACTAGCAAAGTTCCCACCGTACGGGCAGGTCTACTCCATTACTTGGCAACTTGACCCCCAGGCTGGCCAGGGAGGCAAGACGAGGGTGCAAATGCCGTGTTGGGGTCCACGACCATGCAACACAAAAGGCGCCACAGGGGTATGACAGACAGGCAAACTTTCTGCGCATTAAGTAAGTAAGATTATTGTGTACGTCTGTGCAGCTGAAATGAGGCAGCTTGAAGTTCGTGATTGGTTTGGTCAAGGCGGCTCAGGAGCACCGATCAAAGATGCTAACGGCCACATTCTCACTGACTACAACTCACGGCGGGTAAGTTTGTTGTGCTGTTTTTTTGTACTGTTGACCTACAGTCTGCAAGGTAAAAACTTCATGCTGTTAATTATTAACAGAAATAAGTAAGTATTCGGTCCATAATTCTGATTCGAAATAGCTTGCTGGCAACTGTGCACAAAATGGGAGTTGCTGCTGTAATTTGTAGAGACATTTTCTCTTCTTATTGTATCATATAGGCCTCATGCATGTTGCCCATTCGTCTGTCTGTCATCTGTTCCACGCGGGCTCCTAGTGCAAAAACAAAAGGCAAGGATGAACCAAAATTGTAAACTTTTTCAGTGCAGTAGTAGAAGCCGTTAGTGCCAATTTTGAATTCAAAAGGCAACAAAAAATCAAGGTCACTGGACATCGTAAACTGAAGTCATTTTGAGATGGGCTGTTTGACTGCAGTCGCAAAAATCACATGCATTTTATACTGAGCCAGGCATAATGCTGATGATGCTCTTAGTGCTGATGTTCACTGTTCAGGGTTCCCACACATTTTTGAAAGTTGTAGAATTTTTTTCCTATAAATTCAGGACCTTGAAAACAGGATCAGTCCTTAAAAGTCCTTGAATTTGAGTTATTAGGTCCTTGAAAGTTCTGGAGTTTTTCAGTATATTCAGCAACATAAACATACAGGTTACATGAACGTAGTATGCGCTGCCTAGTCAACCTGGCAAACAGTGTCTGGTGCACCATTCGTAAATTAGTATGCTCACAGTATTTTAATGCGTTTTCAACTTGATAGCATTCATTTTTACAGTTAGCAACATGTCGCATAATGTCATTCAGTTCTTGAAAATTATTGTTGGCAGGCCTCAAAAGTCCTTGAATAGTCTTTGAACTTTATTTTACGACTACTGTGAGAACCCTGAATGTTATGTACACAGAAGCAGCGCTTGGATGACAGTGAACAGTGGAATCCTGCTGCACTGTTAACGTCGACACTGACTTCAGACAAGAGTCAACATGTCACATTCCAGGACTCTCATTGTCAGCCCACATCTCAACACACTGGTCACAGTCAACTGACCAGTGGTCATCTTGGTTCATCTCAGACAGATCGGCTTGCAAGCAGCACTGCTGCTGTTGAGCCTGCTGCAATCAGGAGCGCATTCGCTGTCGGGGTTCGTACGCTTGATTTCTGATAGCTGATGGAATTTTGTATTCACATTTTTTACTCCTCGCGCGCTATGTTCCTAACGTAGCAAAGAGGATTATATAAGATCAGTGTAATATTGAGGACCGACGACTGACCAACGATCGACCTTTGTTCTTGGAAGAGCCTTCCTGGAAGAACTTCAAACGGCCATATCTCCATAACGGTGCTAGATAGACGCATGGCCACTATGGACCACCGATGGGAAGTCGACTCCCAGGAGTTGAACGGTCACATGACTGATGACGTCACGTGACCCCAAAAGGTCAAACTCGTGACCCCATTATCTTTGAGGCGCCTTATCTTCGTAACGGTGCTAGATAGGCGAATGGTCACTATGGTCACCACCGATGGGAAGTTGACCCCCAGGAGTCGAATGGTCACATGACTGATGACGTTTTATGGCATGCTGATGCATCTTGTACGATGTCTTTTTAGGCTGCTGTTCCAGATGCAAGCCGTTTTGATACTCAGAAGAATCTACAAAAGCAGCAATGGTTGGAAGAGCTTGGTCAGTGTCCTCTTTTTTCCATTCTTTTTGTCACTTCTGATTAATAATATGTATCCTGCTGCTGAAATTGGGTAGTTGTATCAAGACAGTAAATTTTATGCCACACAACCTGGTTGTACCTATTTTAGAAGTACGTCTTGGATTATGATTACTGATGTGATGTGGATGTAAGGCATGTAAAATGTTTGAGAGTATTTTTTCGACTTTGCTGACATATTTCTGCAGAAGCTTCCGAACGTTTTGAATTGTTTGCTTTTTCAGGTTACAGAGAAACACATTGACCTGTCATCATCATCATCATGTCATCATTATATATTTGTTAAATGATAAGTTGACAAACGCAACTTTTAACAACACAAGCATGAGAGACATTTATAAAATATGAAACATTTGCGAAAAACGTCTCATGATTTGTCCGAAAGCTAAGACCAACTCTAACGTAACGTACTTAAAAAATGGTACCAGCGTGTTAACTTCTAATGTTTTTTGTTTGATGACGGGACAGACATCGGGTTTTGAAAAATAATTTCTGATGTGGAGAAACTGGGGAAAAATAGGTCAGTTGTGGAGAAGCTGGCTGTGTATATTATGGTTGTGTACCTATTCAGAGAAGCAGAGAGTGGAGCAGAAGCATCGTCGTGATGAGGAGCGACGACGTTGGCTGGATGAACCTCCACCGATGTCAACATTACAATCCTCGTCGTCATCACAGCCATTGCCATCATCTCAGTCGTCATTATCAGTAGCAGCAGCAGCGGCGGCGGCGGGATCACATCAACTGTTAGTTGACTCCAGTCCACCTCAGCATTCTAGCACTACTACAGGCTTACAACCTGCTGACCATCCTACGTGAGCTCTTATTCAGTTTAATTGTACATAAATGTGAAATATAAACAGTCCTTTCCAAGCTTCAAGGCTTATAGAGTGGCACTGATCTTTGTTTCTTAGTCCTCACTTTTTAACAAGACACCAGTTTTGCACTTTGAGACCATGGATATGGGGTGTACCGAGTTTATTGCTTATGTGCCGTTTTTATGCGCAACAGCAGCTGCTGCTGTAGCGCGTCTTAGCCATCGCAATTTTCTCCATCTGTCCGTCCGTCCATCTGTCTGTTCATCTGTCTGTCACACGCGTGGATCAGTCAAAAGCAGTGCAAGCTAGAATCACCAAATCTTCACCGTCGGCCTGGAAGATTCTAGTTTCAGGAACCGTAAAGCTTTTCCATAAATTCGAAGGGGTTCACCCCGAACGAGGGTGCTAAATGAGAGGGAGGGTAGGGAAAATCTGCAAAATCCAGCCGATATGGCGTTGCCGGAGCGAGATAGTGGCGCCATCTGGTGAGTGCAAGTAAGACACTATAAGCTTAGGGCCTACATATTTAGTCATAGGGCGTTTGGTGCCATCTGGTGAATGATTATATTTACTGGACCTTCTGTGAAACTAGCCAAAAGCCGTTCAGATGAGATCTGTGGATGAAGTCTACGCATCACTAGCGTACGACGGTGCACCGCTGTTGCACGTTCCTGTTTGCATTAGTAGAGCTTTACTTGTTATCTCTGCCAAGGTGAACGTAGTGAACATTGGAGGAGATTAAGCAATTGGTCGTTCTGCTCATTGTCCTGTGCGTGTGCATACATGATGACTCATGATAGCAATGACGTCATTGCACGAACAGCACAAGGAGCAACGCCGGCTGTTACTTTTCCCTCCCTCTGCAAAGCGGCTCTTCCTTTCCTCTCCCCTTTCCTTGTCATAGGGTGTAGTTGCAGTAATAGTAGTAATGTTTAAATCACTTCACTTGGCGGAGATATTCACTCTCACGAGCACCTTCTAGTATTTTCTATCTTTCTTCGTTACTCATTGTGCCTATCATAGCAGGATCGCCAGGCTGAGTTTGCTTGTGTGGCTGGTTACATATGGAGATGGTTTACCCGTATGTAGTGTAGATTGTCACTTATTTGTGTACTGTGCAGTCAACGACATTGCCAACTAAGCCAGCCCGACACCGTTCAGTCTAATAATTGCAACCAAAGCAAATGGAGCAGAATAACTTTTACCTTTGCCGAAGGAAGGATGTATTTTTTCTGTTTCTTTCTATAAGGCCTGTGTCTGACTGTCTACAGACAAGTAGACCAGTTAGATGTGAAACCAAGGTCAGCTCAGTTTTTTATCCGTTTTGGGTAAGTAAGCAAGAGCACTAGCCTGTTAGGTTAAGGTGCAGGCACGTTCACTTGTTTTGTGTGGCAGGTAACACTGTGTGATCCCATATGGCAGGTGACGCTCCATAGCTTGAAGATGAGCTCCCATGAAGAGGTGCACACACGTTTCTACTTTCAACTTGTTTTGTTGTATTTTAGCACATTCCTGCGTGGTCAGAATGTGCCCGTTGATCCAGCAACCAGACGTGATCTGGAAGACAAAAGACGCAAGTACCTTGAACATCAGGTTAGCTGTTTTTACTTCCTTCCTGATGTTCTGCTTGGCTTTCCTTTAGTTTTGATCCTCTGAATGCACACAGTGTTGATTTTTGTTTTAAAAGTTTCTAATGTGCAGAAGCTTCATGGTTAATAATAGCAAACTGACATTTAAAAATATCAATAGGCAACATTGGATAACTTTTTAATGTTCTTATTATCTTTTTTATTGTTTTGTACTTATTGTTGATTTTAAAAACTTAATTATGCCCATGCCGTAGCGCTTCTTAATGATCTGTGTCTCTATGTGTAACAAAGGAGTTTCTTCGCCAGCAGATTGAGGAGCGTGAACGGCAGAAACGGGAGGAAAAAGAACAACGGATGCGCGAGGACATGGAACTGGAAAGGCATTTCCAACAACAACAACAGCAGCAGTATGTTCAGAAGCAGCCAACCCAGCATCAGTCACAGCCCACAGTGCAATCAAAACCTCTGCAGAACACATGGACCTCATCGGCTGCTGTCAATCCAGTCCCTGTACAGCCGGCACAGCAGGCCTCATCTCATAATGTGGTCAGTATGCTGCATCAATGGACAAATGTTAGTAAGTAAGTAAAGTAAGTAAAACATGGATTTATATAGTGCATAATGTTAAAATTGGCCTCTAATGTTACGTCAAATTTGTGTGCAAGATTTCAGTTCTTTGACAGACTGCAATTGAGTCTTGTCACAGTCTGCATGTTGTGCTTGAAGTTTTGGACATTTATAACTTTGTAATCGATGGTGTCTTCGCGTAATAATAATAGTAGCACTAACAGTAACTGTTGATTAGAAATGTTAAGTCTTAAGACAGCATCTTGTCTCAAGACAGTCTTAAGATGGGTTTTTAGTGCCTTGGTCTTGGTCTAGAAGATCTGTGTTGTGGTCTTGGTATAACTGTGTGATTGTGAGTAAAGTTTAAGAACTGTTAATAGCTCGTAGCATTTTTGATGAGCTTTTTGTTAAGTTTCACTGTGAAGTTGATTAAAATCACATTTGAGGCCTGTCTAGTAAATGATGTGATTAATGACTTGAATTTACGTGTGCGGAAAGGGCCGTTTGACCACTTGATTGCTTTGTTCTGTGTGCTGTCTTCAAGGTCTCGATCTTCAAGTCTGGTATCTTGGTTGTGGAGATCTGGTGTCTGGGTTTTGGTCTGGAAAACTTGGATATCTTGGTCCTGGCTTTGAAGGTTGATGTCTTGTTAACATTGGTGACTGATGTTGGTGCAGAGAAGTGGTCAGGATCAGCTGATAGAGGCACTGGAGGTCGCTCGGCACCAGGCTGAAAGAGACAAACACGAGAGATGGCTGCGCAAGCTGGAAGCCGGCAATCACGACACGTCCAGACTACGAGCCAACTTTGAGAGTATGCATAGTGCAGTTTGCTGCTTTCATCAGGGTTTTTATTGATGTCTATTGATTGCTGCTTGATGGAGTATTGGATTCATAGATGTTGGCTTGCAGTTTACATCCGACTTTATTGATTTGTGGGCAACCTTGCTGTTGGCAAGACTTCTCACTGTGATGTGATGAGCATGGAACATCTATACACTCTTGGGTGAGGAGTTTCGGGTTTTTTGTTTGTTTGCCCATTTGTCCAACGTCCAGTAGCTGTCTCAAAAAAATTTGTTTTGCGCCATTTTATTTGCCTGTGATATTTTCTTTGTTGTTTGAGTAGTTTGGTTTGGTTTTTTTCTGTGCATTGCATTGTATGGTTAATTTGTTATTAGCTGAATCAGTGACAGCCAAAGCAGTTGGTAGTTGTGATGTGGTAGCGTGTACGTAGCTGTTGCGCAGTTTGTTGCTCATTTGCAGTTGCTCATTCAAAGCCATTCACAATTACAGGACTGCTCACATTTTGCTTTTAGCTATATTCACACCTAACAGCATAAGCTTCCCACAGTGATTTGGCTTCTGTTTCTATAGTTCTGTGGTGGCAGCTTGTCTGGTGGTATGCTAATTCAATCAACGTTTTTTTACGCTGAGCCTCATTACTGGTAGTACTGGGCTGGGTGGGTATTTGATCAAGCCATTTAAGCCAACTCCGCCTGGCCATGCCTATGTGGAAAGGCATAATGAGTACTAGCAATGATTATGGCCAGTGCTAGGAAAGAATTGGCGAGTTCTGCATAACAGTAGGTCAGTTGAAGATGCTCACTGTTAATGGAGCTGGCTTTCTGGTGACTTGGCTTAATTGGGTTTAACCTTCTCTGGATCAAAGCACCGTCAAGGGAAAGAACTCTTTAACTGCAGTAGTCTTTGGTCCCTGTGTGAATCTTTTTTCTCTACTTGGTGTGACATCGCAGTACTGCATGAGTCGTGAACAGTTGAGTTTTGTATCTACAAAGTAGGCTGTTGTTGAAGGTGTGTCTGAGGACTTAATTTAATTGATACCGCACAAATTTGACTTGGTTTAGTAGAATAAGTATTTTGCAACATCTTATGGCAGTGCAGTAACAATATCAAATGCTGTGCTCAATCTACATGGTTGATTCACCTGGAATCTTTCACATTTTAGAGCCTTAGTTTTAGAGGTTTATTTCAACATTTTCAAATTATAGATAGAATATGTGTGGATACGGAAAATTGGCTGTTTACAGCAAAACTCCTGTAGTATTTCTAGAATGTGGGAAGATGACTGTTGTGTGATGTCAGTTGAGCACGATGTTTTACTTTCTGGCAAAGTTGATGATTTTTGAGTGACTTTTAAGCAAGATACAGTGTTGTTTGTAATTTACTTCTGGCATAATTGACAGTGTTCTAATAACCAAACAGAAAGGCATTCGAAACTGTCAGCCATGGATGCGGATGTTTTGCATCGTGTTGGTTGGTAGGTAAGTTCTCAGAGTCTTATCGTCAGCCGGTTTCCTCGCTTACAGCCGTGGAAGAAGCACATCCTGCCAATATGTTGGCAGCAGTGGAACCAACAAAGACACTGATGCAGACTGCAGCAGTCACTGTACCTGGTCTGGACTTGGGTTATGCTGAGAACCAGGCTGTGTTGTCGAGGGTCCATCTAAAACCCGAGCAGTGGGACATTGCTGTTGATGATGATGATGACTATTACAGCACTCATGCCACTAGAAAGCCTAGCAAAGATTTCAGCACCCAGACTGGTGCGTAAGAATAACTAGAGCTGGTAATCATTAGAAAAATGTTAATAGTTAACTTTTCAATTAGTGATTGATTAATAGTTAATTATGATTAAAACTGAAAGGGGATATTGTCCAATAATAATACCTGGTACATGTTTTTATCAGCTTTGTAAGTTATTCAGTTAACAGCTGTTACAAATGCGCTGAGAAAACAATAGATGTATATCGGTTAGGCCAAAGTGTCATATTTGGTCATGTTCTCCAGGGAAAGTAACTATCATTTATCCAATGCTTGTCATTGTATTTATCAGTACCTTATAATGCATTCTTAGTGACATGACTTTAATTGAGAAAATTTGAGTATTAAAATTTTATTAGTCATGGAGAAAATTTTAGTGAAAAATAGTGATGTTAATTTTTAAATTCCCTATAGACCTGTAAGCGAGAGCAAAAGCAAGTAGTAGCGAACGAGAAATGGGACAAGCGAGAGCGATTGAGATTTTTCCTGTGAGCAAGCGACAATACATACGAGAGTGTCGAAGCAAGCGAAATTTAAAACGGCACATAATTTTTCACGCGCAACACTATGTAATGCTTCGCGCATCTTAGCTATCGTCAAGTCGTCTGTTTGTCGGTGTTTGTCTGTCTATCCATCACACTCTGCTACTGTCAGAATAGTGCAAGCTAGGATCATGAAAATCTTCACTGTCAGCTGCCACAAATTAGACTCTAGTTTCAGGATCGTTGAAACGGTGCGAGATAGGGCCAAGGTTACTACCGGTATCAATTAGTTAAAGGAAGTCCTATAAGTCCTTTTGATCGACACCAAAATTGGCGATCTCGAAAAACCATGAAACCCAGAATAAGGGGTTTATTAGTTATTTCTTTTGCATTATAGGTTGCAACGCACATTTGAAGATTGAATTGCGCCGAAATGGCTGGAAATATAGACAAAGACAACCAGCATTAAACGTAAATTTTGGCAGTTGAAGTTTCAAACTTTTGACCGCTGATGTTCAGAGACCTCAGGATCCTCAATCACTTTCACCTTGGGTGTCACCACACTTAAATTTAAAGGAAGCCAACTATGGAATCGACTTCCACGTCATTTAATAGAGATCACATCTTCAATCAATCTCAGTCTATACAGGCTGTCGTATTTGGCAAAACTTCAAGCAATGACGTAAAATTTTTTGATGGAATCTAAGAACCATGCAATTTCTTGCTTTTCTTGCGAGATTTACCAACAAGCGAGCAAGAAAATGGCTGGTGAGTCGCTTACGGGTTTATATTCTTATGATGATTGATACAATTTTTGATTAATGATTTGGATTAGTGCTATCACTGGTAAGAAATCTCATCAACAGTATCACTTTACACTGGGTTTTATTGACTGTTTACAGAGATATACCATCTTGATATGTATTATTGTAATTAGCCACATGGGTTAACTCAGCTTTCTATTTTTGTGTGTGGTGGTCAGTGCTACTCGGGTAAGGTCAGTGCTACTTAGCAGCCACCTTTTGTCTAGATTTGGTGTAGGACACTAGGAGCTCACAGTTGTCTGCACTACCTCTACCTGTGGAGTACGATGATGATAATGTAGTTTGAACACTGAAGAGTGAGAAATGCATCTGTGGCAATTGTACAGAGAACCAGCTTGGTGATTTGGTCAGCAGAGACAGTTCGGCTGAGGTGGAGTACCATGCTTCGTCCAAAAACAACGCTCAGTCAAAGAAAGTCCGAGTTGTTGATGCTGCTACTGAGCCAAAAACTCAGCAGCGTGGCAAGCCAGTGTCCGAAGTGAAGCGTGGACAATGGTCTAACACGGCACAAGGTACTCTTCACATCATCTATGACCAGTAGTGTTTTGGAAGAAGGCAAGGGGGTGGTATTTGTTTCCTTAAATTACCCTTTTTTCATCCTCATAATTTTTAGCTTGTTCGGAATTTTTTTTCAACAATACGCTATTTGGTGTTGGAAGTTTCCTGCTTTGGGAGAATTTATGGACAAAATTGAAGTTTTGGGATTTTCGGTGTTGGAAATTTGCAGCTGTTTGTCCGAAAATTCTTGCCCCCTCACCAAGCCACTGTTTACAACTTCTGCGAAATGTCTTGCTGAGATTATTATTATCACTATTGAAATTTGGAATAGAGAATGCTAACTCATTGTCTGCATAAGTGAGTGAGTACATAACTAAGGATGTGGTTTTTATTCTGTGTTGACTGTAAATAACCTCGAACACCACGATAAGTGTGCTAGTAGAGTGAGAAGTGAAAGTAGATAGAATGTGTGCTGGTTTGGATATACTGTTCTCAAAGTGCCCTTTAGATAGACTGGCATTGGCGACATTGATTCTTCAGCTCCACTGCATTTATAACTTGGAACAGAGAATTCTTTTTCTGTTGTTAACTGTGGCACTCTCTGTGGATTTGAATCAAGCTAAAAACTTACTTGTTTAATTCTGCATTTAGCTAACTAAGCTGTTCTGCCAGTGCCTTTGGAGCTTTGGCACTGTGGCACTCTACAAATGTTTCATTGTTATTATTATCATTATGCCCTTAATACTACATTTTTGAGGGTGAGATATTGAAAAGTAACCAAGTTGACCACCCTGTAGTGAAGGTGCTGTTCAGTAGAGCATGCTGATAGTATTATTCGAAAGACATTGCAATGTACTGTCAGTCTTTATCGATGTAGACAGGGCACTGATACATTCATGATTATGATTGTGATTATAGTAGTCTTCAGCACATACATCATACAGTGCTTTAAATTGGATAGATTGACGTGTGTCAGGTCAGAAGCCAGTGTGGAACAGTAACGTATCACGTCGCAGGACAGTGCCACTGACGCAGTCAGACCGAGACCCAACGTATGAACAGAGACGAGAGAAACGACTTGAGAGACAGCGGGAACTGCTTGCACAGGCGTGTTGTGTTGACATCTTAGACATAGGTTTTTAGCTAGTTTTAGGGAAAGGTTATTGTTCGTGTTGTTTGTACCACGTTTAACGTATTACCAGCATTGGTCTATAAATTTATCATGTAACCGATAACAAGAAAAGTCTGTAATTTTGTTAAATTATTTCATTCACTGGTAATATGTGAACACATATGACTGGAAACGTACAGAGATGCCTGTCGTTTGCTGCAGCAGACACTGTTGGCTTGGTGACAGAATGGTAGGACGTAGGGTGTTGGACTCACAAACAACAGGTCATGGGTTCGACTCCTGGTGGTCTACCTGCAGACTGCAACTATCTCAGTACATAATCAACCACTCAGCTTTCTGTCGATTTGGGGAAGGTTATTTGAGTACCTGCTTGCCTGGCTGCAGTTAAGGTGAGACACGTTTACCTGTGTCGTGAGGCAGGTAGCAATGGATGAGCCTGTAATCAGGTGGTGCATTGGTGGGTTTCTGTGAAGAGTTTAGCACACTCTTTAACCAATTTAATATACAACAGTATACACGCTTTGCACTGGAAAACTGACAGGCGAGCTGCCAGTTAAATCTAGCACATTAACTAAAAAACTGGAAATGTTTTAAGTGGAAACGAAATAGGAGAAATTGAAATGGAGATACTGTCAGGATTATGGAAGAGCTAGATGCCTGAGGTCAGAAAAATGAAAAAGGAAAGAAATTATGATAGCTGCATCTAAAAGGAACTGAAGTAAAAAAAGAACCACCAGCAAGTCCAGATATCCCTGAAAGAGCCACATCACCATGTATGCATTTGCACTCACCCCAGACTAATACTGTGTAACATACACATTGTACATCGTAACAGGCAGCAGCTAATGAGAGGCTGATTCCACGTGGCCGGTTTGTGAGTCGAGAACGTCAGCAGATGGTTGCTGAGACGAGCGAACAAGATGCGGTGATTGTGCAAACAGAACGTGGCAGACAGACGAGGTCGACAGCACCTCAGACTAACGCAGCCGCTAGAGGTCAGTATTACTTTACTATCTCACTGTATCTGCTGCTGCAGGTAGAAAGATATCAATTTTAATTCAGAGCCTTGAGAATATGACATATGTGCAAATGGCACATTTGCAGCTGTTGTTGTTAGTACTGGCTGTGTCTTGGATGGTTGCATGTCTTAGTTGTATTGTCTTGACTCAATGATAACTCAGACTCTGAACCAGTGCCAGCATCCTTCTGATTTTCAGTTTTCTCTGAAAATTTTGGTAATATCCTTCATGAACTCTATTGTTGTCTGTCCAATGCATAGCATTAGACAAAGTATAAAATCACCTGAGTGTCCGTCCATGCTTAAGCTCTCTTCTTTCTACCTTCCCCTTTCCTTTCTCTTCCCTTTTTCCTTCCCCTTTTTTCCCCTTTTTCCATCTCCTTCCCTTTCTCCTTTTTTTCTTTTCTTTTTTTCCTTCCTCTTCCTTTTTGCCTTTTCCTTTTCCTTCCCATTACCTTCCCTTCCCTCTTTCCTTCCCCCTCACCTTCTCCTTTCCCTATCTTTTCTTTTTCCCCTTCCACTTTCCCTTTCCTTCCCCTCCCCCTTCTTTTTTCTCTTTTCCTTCTTCCTTTTTTCTTTCTGTGTCAGTGTCCGTGCATCCAACGTTTGAGGCACCATATCTCCGTAACGGTGCAAGATAGACACATGGTGGTGAGGACCTTTTATAGTAAAGTGCTGGTGACGAATCAAATGGTCTCGTAACTGACAATGTTTATTGTTTAGTTAAAATAAACACAAGGATAAAAGGATCATTGCTGCTGTACAATTTGAGATTAAACTGTTTGATTTTTTCTACCGGTCGAAACAGCTCGCTGATTATATTTATATAGACATATACTGTAAACTGTCGAAATGCATTGGACAGACTCCGTGTTCATATGAACATTATTTTGTTTGAACTGGTATTAGTTCTTAATTAATGCTTTTTTAGTAGTTGGATGGCATGTTGTGTTGCCAGTATTTTATCGCTGTATTACAAATAATTCTTTTATGACAGTATTGTCTGCTTTTGTTTACAAATGCCACAGATGTATCTAACACTAAACACAATTTAATATAATTAGGAAAATTGTCAGAAAATCGTTTTAGAAGATTATGTTATTTTGATGCCTAATGCATTACAGTGTTTTGTAATGTGCCTTAGGCTATTGTAAGCATATGCATGTGACATGTGTTTAATAAACTGCTCACTTCCTTATTTAACATCATAACATTTGCCCGTTTATTCTTGCATTAATGAAATGGTATAAATTATTAATCACGAGACTACAAAGATATGGAGCTGTTGAAATTTAGGTTGTAAAATTCTGTTAATTTTATGTTCATCTCATTTGGGTGCATGTTGCGAAAGCAGGACAAGACCAGCAGAGGTCTGTCTACGGAACAGCAGGAGACAGAGTGGCAGACCATACATTACATACAGCCTCAAGTCAGCAGAAGTCTCTCGGCCACAGTCCGAGTGCCATCGATGGAGATCTCATCTCGCATCAGCCATCATCACCGCCGGTGCCATCCGTCAAACACAGGCTGGACACTGGTCATTCGAGACTGGACAGTCGTCAGTACGATGTCCAGTCGAGAACTGCCCACGCCTCAGGTATCCATCAATCACAGTCAAAAGTCAGTTATACATAGGCAGTTATTCGCAGAAGTGACCAGTTATTTTCATATTTAAAGAGAAAAACCAACTACAATGTGCCTCCATAAAATGAGAAATGGCATAGAAATTGAAAAATTAGTTTAAGAATTCTTGCTAGAACAGTAATGTTGTAAGGTTCAACAACATAAGCCTTGTCTAGTAAGTCGTATAAATTCATTACATAACAACCTCTGTTCACTAGTTTGTTGACGTTTTGACAACCACTAATGCTTTGTTGGAACCATATAATTTACGTTTAGTGCTATATGTTGTAGTGGCTGAAAAATTGTCGTTGTTGTGATATCCTAGCAGCTTCACTCTCTTCTTTTTGTGCATTGTCAGGGGGTTGAGGAAATCAGCCGAAAAATTGTCATACACTGTGAGGCATAAAAGACACCAAAATTTATCGATCGTAATTTAAAGATGGATTGTCAGATTTTAATAATTTTGGTATGAATATTCCAGACACAATTGACCATCAAATGACCATTTATGTTCCCACTTTACTGAACGTCTGTTTCTGCACTACCTGGGGAAAACAAAACAAGCAAAATATTACATTTTTATTTAATGCAATATCATTATTTGATTAAAATAATGCACATTTGGCACATTTTGTCCAAATTTCTAGCACTTTGATTGACAGTTTATCCAATTGTCTATTACTGCAACTGAAGACAGTAAATATTCGAAATATTGACAATTTGTGTAAGCACAGGCAGGGAGATGCATTCTCTATGCGTTGAGTTTATTGATATTTTTAAACAGAGTCCCATAAACTTGCTGCTGCATAACACTGCAAATACTGCCAAATGGACTGTGATCAGGGCTGCTACATATCTGGAATGATTAAATTTACTGACGTTTTTCTTTCTTTTTTTTATCTCTTGTTGCATTTGTTCTGTTTCCCCAGGTAATGCAGTAAGAGACTTTAGGTGAGCTGGGAATTTGATGGTCAGGTATGTCAGAAATGTTTATACCAAAAAGTATTAAAATCTCGTTGTCCTTCTCCAAGTTACTATCAGTAATGTCACGGATGGTTTTTGGCGTTTTTTGTTCATTTTAACGCCGATTTCATGTGTTTTGAGTTCCCCAGGTAGAAGCATATGTTGGGTGAGGTGGAAACTTTTAAACTTTCCTCCTATTTTTCACTGGGTGCAAGCTGTGCTCACCAGATATAGGGATAAAAGGGCTACTGGGCGTGAGTGTTCTATTTCTCTGAGTTTGTGGTGCTATGAAGGCAAATATTCCGACGTAGATGACTCATCTCGCGTGCCAAACAGCGGTGACTTTGTGCCATTCATGCGTACCAGTGAAGTGCTGGACCCTGCCCATGCCAACTCTCCACTGCCTGTATCACGTGAACCCACGGACATGGCCAAGGCTCGCCAGGCGTACCAGCGCGAACACAACCCAGCCAAGTATGGACGCATCATGGACCACAGACGCAACGTGCTGGTCGGTACTGGCTCTGCATCTCAGATGTCTTAGTTGTATTGTCCGTAACCCATGCCCCGAAACTAAATATATTCATTCTGATGTGTTAAATAGGGAGGTGCAGAATTCTAGTTTTCCTCCAGTTCTTTCGGCTTCATTTCTCAAGCATCAGTCAAATGCTCAATTTACCAAACTTCCTAGAAATCATCCTAATGTTTTCCTAAGGTTTTTAAAAGTTCCTCCCAGGTTTTTCTTAAGTCGCTGATGCATGTATGGGTCAGTTATGTGTATCTTTTTTGTAAGCTGTTTATGCAGTTTTGTTATAAATTACATAGCATCAGTGTTAAACAGTAAAAAGCCAACAAAATGAATGTTATTAATTATTAATACACATCCCTTTATTATAAAAGCAGTGTAAGGAAGTGTGTAGTGTAACAGAATTTCGTTAGGTTTTTGAGGGTTAAATGCAAACAAACCTTGTAAGTACCAGACATGATAGAAGATTTTGCATAGACACAGTGGCTTTCAATAAATTACGATTTCCATCATGCTAGTGGCAAGCTATTTCTACTGCAGCATATAGATGCATAGCATAAAATACAAGTGATGAGCTCATATTAAAGTGTTGTTTGCTCTGACTGTACAGAACCACGCTGATGGGCTGGGTTCACAGCAAGGTCTCATTTTGCAGAACTTGTCCACCCTAAGACAGGTATTAACAATCACCCGGTAGTGATAGCAACAGACAGACAGACCTTGCTACAGCATCGTTTGTTGCAATAGCTGGCATCACTGCATCTCATTGTTTTGTGAAAGCTGTCACCTGTCGGCAGCTGAGCTTTCCCTGTAGTCAGACCGTAGATCTGTAATGGCCTGCCATTGTATGTGACGTATGCCCAGTCACTGTCTACATTTTGTTAGTGGCTCGAAACATCTCTTCATCTGATCTTTTGCTGCTTTGTCTCCTGGAAACAACTAACCAGTGGCCTTAGCCGTAGTGGCTTCATATATTAAAAGGTTGCAAGTTCGACTACCAGTCGGGTCGCTAGCTTATCAAGTGGTTACTACCAGAATTGGTGACCGTCTGGAGAACCGGTAAACCATCTGGACTCAGCATTCTAATGCTGCAGACTAGGTAAATCAAGTACCAGCTCACCTGTGTTGGGTGGCATACAACACGTCTATGAAGGATTTCCCATAAAGAGCTATACACACTTTTTCGCCACTCCAAACGTATAGGTAATGCTTATGTTTTTGCAATCAGCAAAATAAAGTTGCTCTATGCTGGGCCTGGTTAGCAGCAGCAGCAGCCACCTAAGTCAACTCAGCCTGGCCATCCCACTGTGGCCCTGGGTAGACACGGTGAATACTGGCAAAAGTTGGCACATAAACAGGCACACTGCACGCTGAACTTGCAGTGTAAGCTGGTCTCAGTCTGGCTGAGGGCTAAGGAAACGGTGGTCAGCACTACCCTATTGACCTTTGGCTCAGGAAGTACTTTACTTTTGTCTTTACGCAGTCATTTCAAAGTTTCTGACTGATCACCCGAGTGATTCAGATCCACCATTCCGAAGGGCTACTTAAAACCTCCTTTGGACGACAACGAAACCTTACTTATTAAATGCTAAACTAACTCTAATACTGACCCTAAACCCTATTCCTAACCCGATCCCCAACTGTGGCGGCCCTTTGGAATGGCGGGCCGACACTGACTGATTTCAGTAATGCCGTTTGATAATGTTTCTGCTGCTGGTGTTCTTTCAGCTGCTGTCGGAAAAAGAGCGAGAGATCAACAGTGAACTGCTGATGATGGTGGACAATGGAAGCAGTAGACTGGTCTCTCCAGGCGGCTACCACTGAGGCTTCCATGCTTCCACTTGAAACTGTTTTTACCATGCTATCGATTTACTCAGGTTGCCCCGAAACCAGTTTTTATGAAGTTTTTTGATGACTTTTATGATATACAGATTGACCACCTCTCAGGGAAAAGTCGGGAAATTGACCACGTCATAGAATTCTAAGGAGAAAACATTGTTTATTGTTCATTTCATGTGTGGGGCAGCACCAGCTTTATTGGCATAGTATTAGCATAATATTTATGGCGGTCATTTCGGCACATTATACTGTGATACAAAAGGTTATACTTTGTTATTATACTGTTAGTTATGCATGGCGTGGGTAATGCCAACACTGCTGAGTGTTGATAAATACTGGGAAAATGTCACTGGGGAATTTCATAGTACTAGAAAGTGGTCAGTCTGGATATAAATGTATCAGACGTTTGCTGATTTTCTCCAGTTGTTTTGCCGGCACCTGCGGCCGTGATTTTGCACATGATTAAATGATTAATTTGATCATCTGGCCATAGTAGTCACACGGGTTGCTACATTGTCTTGTGAAATACTGTTGGCAGTTTTACAGAAGTATTTCAGATTGTGGTATAGCGAAGCATTAGAGATGTGGTGGAATAGTCATTGGCCAATTTTAAATTTGTTTCACTGGCAATGTCAGCATAAGTTAATGCATGAAACTGCATGCTTTTTGGACCATGTTGTATTTGCTGAGGACTTCCGAGCCTTGCAGCTGCTGGTACAATGTCATCCACAAAATATTGCCATTATATTATTTACGTCGATAGTGCATATGTCAATATATTCTCGAACTAAGTGATATATTTAAATGTACGAAAAAAATCCGCTTAATGTTAAAATTATTTTGACCTGTCTATATGGCTGCAGTGTATGCTGACTGAGAAAAAGTGTGTTTTGAACGTATCCGTAGTTGTCAGTTTTTGAAATATTCATATTAATTAATTAGTAACAAATAAAAATTTGGCATCAGTCATGTTTTTCATCACCTAATGGAGAGAGCACCATGTCTTAGGTAGTTGTGGTTATTTTGGTCAAGCGAACTTGTAGACCAAACCATTTGCTTCTGTGTGTGCAGCTCTGGCAGTATGGTATGCCAGTGTCCGTTGTGCATAAACTAACTCCGGTAAATAAACGTGTGGGTACACCTATGATTCATTAGATGATGAACAACGTGACTCTCTCATCAGTTAGCCTAACGTCGATCCTGATCATTAGCCTGTGAGTGAATACGAAATGTACTTTACCACCATCAGTTACATCAGTTTGTTTATCATCATTTCGTCCTCATTCAGCTTTGTAACACATCAATGAGTTATTTATATTATTCGAACCACTAACATACAGTAGCAGATTTATGCCGATAAATGACTTGACTGAGATGTTGATAGTTTATAGTTCAGAGTATATATGCATGAAATTAGTACTTATTTAGTAGAACAACGTATGCAAAATGTAACCTTACTGAAATAAAATCTAGATGTCCATGCACCATTTATTTCACAGGTTTCATGACTGTTCTGTGCTTGAATTTGTGAAATTAAACAAGATCACATTGAAAGCTTTTAGCCGTTTTACCATGATTCCGTGTCATCAGAAAAGAATGTATCGATGCACTAATCATCTCTATTAAAATTCTTTACGCTGGGAAAGTTTCTCTGATGTGCAACAATCTGTCTGTCTCAGGGCTGGAAAATTTGTTCCAATTTTATTAAGGTTTTCAGGTTCTTTTAAAACTTCTAAACATCAAATTTAATTTCATATTTTAATCAACAGTAACAATTCCTGGTCTTAATATTTGTGTCCCACACATTTTTTGTACATTAAAACCTAAAAAAATTTTCAGAAACATAGATCTGTTTCCAGCCCCGTTCTATAATTTGTTTCATTGATCACAAACGAATGCAGGTTAGCACGGTAATGGTCTACGTCATTCAGTAAAGTATATAAGATTCATATTGCTGCACCAGAAAAGAAAACTGAGCACTATACGGTAACAACAGCTAAAAAATAACAATGGTAACAAGAGTCAACCAGGGTGCGGCAAAATAAAGTAGCCCCTAAACTTTTTTGCTGTGTTATCAGCAACCGTTTGGCATTTTAATCTGAAATTTTACATATGTATTGCTTGAAATGCTCTACGGTTAACTGCCAAGTAAATTGTGATTCTATTGAAAAATGACAAAGTTGTAGATTTTTTAACATGACTGCCAACCGATTTTTCAGCATTAAAAAATGTTCAAGCTACAACAGCAATTCAATAACATCATTGAAACAACGCAGTTAACTAATGATCAGATGCCAGAATGACATTGACACTGCGAATGTTCAAATCCACTGCCAGCTCCGAGCTCCAACACAAGTTTTCAGTCACTTAATTTGAGAAGTCTTTCACAGTCTTGTCAATCGGTCCTTGTGGTAAGTTGCCCCGGATAATATGAAGCGCTTCCTTGAGTTCGATGATTGTTTCAGCTTTGTTTTAAGCTTGCGGCAAGTCTTCAACATTGCACCCCACACGTGACAGTCCATTGGGTTTATATTCGGCGAATTTGGAAACCACTGGTCCTTTGTTATGAAATCTGGGCAGTTGGCCTGCAGCCAGTTCTGTGCGCTGTGTGTGCTGGCGCACCATCCTGCTGAAAGATGAATCTGATGAGCAGCTGGCAATTGCTTTAAAAGAACGATAATTTAGTGATAATTTATGAACAGCATAAATTGCTGTTTATCAAAACGTCACTGTGATGTTACCAGCAGTAACATTATAACCGGTTATTGAATATTAAATAGCATTGTAGCTTAAACATTTTTAATGCTGAAAAATCGGTAGTCAGTCATGTTAAAAAGTCAATAACTTCGTCGTTTTTCAACAGAATCACATTTTGCTTGGCAGTTAGAAGCAAATTGTTTCAGTTAATCAATGTGTAAAACTTCAAATAAAAATTCCAAATGGTTGCTGAGAAAACAGCGAAAAACTTTAGGGGGCTACTTTTTTGCCGCACCCTGTACAGTAAAAAAAGCAGCTACATAAAACATATCACAAAAACAAACAAATTCACTATCAGTCAATTTACTCTGGGCATGAAAAATGCTGATAGGAAAATATGCACTAAAACACTCAAACTTTCTGAAAACGCTGTATAGTAAAAAATCTCACCTTGTCCATAAGAGGTAGTTTTGCCCAAGTATGAAAGCCAGCTATTAGGGATGTGCATGGTAAGTGACAACAGATACCCACAGCCTAGGCCAGAGGTCTCAAACTCAGTCGGGGGGCCGCGTTGTTTTTAGAGATGACAAAATGCATTAAATGCAGCAATTAATACAAATGACAGAAGATGTCCGTGTACTTCTGCTTCTGCTTGTCACACTTCAAATCCAATACCTCCATCTGGAATACTTCGGAAACGCTTTCTGCGTCAACATCAAACGGAGTGGCAAAGAGTGCAAACTGCGGTTTAAGCTTATTGAACTTTTGAAAACATCGGTCGAACTCTGCAAGTAATCAAGAAATGACATCTGCATAATCTTTCAGGCACTGTGGCTTGACTTCACTTAGACCTCCCGGCTGAAGAGATGAGAAATGGTCCAAGTTGCCAGCGCCAGCTTTGGTCGCTGCCAGCATCAGCATGCGGCTCCACTAATGAGAACGCAAATGAGAAAAATAGTAGTTTCGCTGAATTACTGGGAAAATGCTGTAAAATGAATAAAACGATTTATTTTTATCCTAAATTTTTAGAATTTCAGATAATGTTTCGCAAGCCGCAATTAACGCCTTCGCGGGCGGGCCGCATGCGGCCTGCGAGTTTGAGACCCCTGGCCTAGGCTAACCAAAAATGGCGGATATACAAATTAAAACGCACATGTCAATGACTGAACCTGGCGCAACTAACTTGAACTAAATAGATTTTTTCACATAACATAGTGACTACTTACAGTAAATTCACAATTAAGCCGAAAGTCGTTACCATACCATATGGTTACCGCTACCATTATGGTAAGTGCAAAAAAATGCCATTTAAGTTAGTCAAACGTTGCATGTGTATTTTATTTCCATGACCATCATTTTCGGTTAACTGGTTACTAAGCAGTTAGGCATTTTGGTTAAGCAGTTAGCAAGTTAACCACTTTGTGCATCCCTACCAGTGATGCAAAACATAACTGAATGCATCGGTCATCATAATTAGCTATGTCATGACGATGCTGACGATGATACTATATGCGCAGTATGTCTGTGTACAAGTTCCTCCACTATATGCTTCTCAATCTCTTCCATTGTTGCGTTCTCAATTCTGATCCACTTTTCCTCACACTCTGTGATGACCACCACTTCCGTCTTGCGTGTTTCTAATAGGTTGCCGATTACAACCTGCAGAAATCAGTTCAAAATACTGTATATACAAATCACCAGTCATACCAATAAGTTTTCAGGGAAACCCACAATTTTCAATGAGCCATGCTCCATTTTGTCTAGTTTCCAATTACAAACTGTTAGCAAACGTGACACATCAAGCCACATAGAACTGTTCATTCAGATAATACCAAATAACAAGAGTAAAGTAAGAAAAGCTAGTAAAAATTTTCTTTTAGGGCTGTCAACAATTTCAGAAGTTTATAGCTAACTCTAATAAGTATTAACTATCGATAAAACATTAATTAAGCTATCTTCGCAGTCTGCAACGTTTACATAATCTACTAGGTAATTGCGATGTGGTTGTGTGTACTTGTAGAACTTTGAATATTCCATGTGATTCATTGCATCAGGCCAAGAATGCACTAATATCGTTTGCAAGGCCCCTCCATGGTTACTACTGCACTGCAGAATTCATTTTCCCAGACTTTTACCAGACTTTCCACAACAAAATGAATTATTTTCCCCGACTAATTTGTTCACGCGAAATACCAATGTCGGTTTTCAATTGCTTGCAATCACACTGGAAACAAGGGTGGTGGAACAAATTTAAAACTGAAGGTACAAATAATCCGTGAGCAAAGCGAGCAGAAAAATTTTTTTAACTGTTCAGTTCAAATTTTTCCTGCATCTTTGTTAACTTTTGGACCCTAATACTTTGCCTTCCCAAATCACACCAATGTGACCACTCTTCACCCTCCCCCGTTGTTTGATAGATATTAAACAATGTTTTCACTAACGTCATAAAAACAATAAATCATCAAATCCAACCAACCTGATGGTGATAGGTTGAAAGTGACTGCTTACTTTTACCCAGCAGCAATTCCGGATTTGTCTCCAACTGCGACAATTCGCATTAATTATTACTGAACAGATTATTATTCATTAAATTATTCATTAAAGCTTGCAGGCATATGCTGCCAAATATAGCAAGTTCTTGGCTATATGCTAATGGTGAAAATAATGAAAAATGATGCAGGATTCAGAAAAGAACCAACATCCTCTACAGAAGTTGACTGATCTGTTCCCAGCAAATACGAATCATGAAAATCCGTTCATATGTTTGAACACAGACTGATATGAAAGACATGCTTCTTGGTAGAATTATTAAAAAAACTGTATCTAAGGTCATGCAGACTGTCTTGTAGAAATTTTGACTTGACAATGGTAGCCCTGGTTTTTGGTGCTGGGCTGGCAAAATCACGGTTTTGCAATAATGTTGAATATGACCACTTTAATTCGATAATAAGTCAGTACAAAACTAAGCCTAGACAGACAGAAAAACAGACATATGTAATACAATAAAATATCCAAACACAAAACTTAGCACATACAAAAATCAGTGAAGCTTAGCTGTAAACTCCGCAGAGATATCTGCCATCATAGAACTCATAGACTTAAAAACACAAAAACAAATTTCATTATTAAGCAATAGCCATTCATTTTTGTAGAAGGGGTCAGATGCTAAGTGCTAGTTGCTACTTCTCATATTATGACCCTTTCACACACAGTTTCTGAGTCAAGTTACTCAGTAAACCACTTTTATACACTTTAATATCTCAGTGCCTGATCAAAGGCAAATCATACACAAATGTATACAGACACTTAGTTTTTACGCGTAACAGCAGCTACTGCTGTAGCGCGTCTTAACCATTGCAATTCTGTCCATCTGTCCGTCACATGGGTGGATCAGTCAAAAACGGTGCAAGCTAGAATCACCAAATCTTCACCGTCGGCTGCCTGGAAGATTCTAGTTTCAGGAACCGTAAAGCTTTTCCATAAATTCAAAGGGGGTCACCCCAAACGAAGACGCTAAATGAGGGTGTAGGGAAGATTTGCGATTTCCAGCCGATATGGCACTGGCAGAGCGAGACAGGTCACGCCCTCTGGTGAAGTAAAACACTATAGATAATTAGCTGCCGGTCGTCTGGCGCCTTGGAGTGACTGATTTTGTTTTACTGGCTTTCTTTGAAACTGTAGCCAAAAGCCGTACGGATGACATCTACAGATGAAGTCTACGGATCACTAGCGTACAACAGTGCACTGCTATTGCGCATTCCCCTTTGTGTTAGCAGGGCTTTTCTTGTTGCTTTACTGTCTCAAGATATTTGAAGTTAGGATGGTACTAAATCAAAAGCAAGGTTTTGTAATTTGTCATATACATTGCCAATGAGAAAAATGGAAAAAATAAAGTACAACTTCTAAAAAATGAAAAACTGAACAATGAGTAAAGCATATAAAAATGAAGAAAAAGTCATGAGAAACCTTAAATGAAACGATGAACGCTTGTGGCGACCACTCAAACACAATCGGTGCGAGCAACTTTGGAGTGATGTGCAGCTGTATGTTCAACGGACCATCTGAAGACTGGATTTTGTGTTCAACCTACATCATAGAAAATGTGGCTGTTAGTTAAGTATTCTTTGCTGATGTCATAAAATGTGTGAAATATTCTGAATTAGTATTTTGTCAGCTATACACACTGTCCAGAAAAAACTAACCCCCTACACATCGTACAATAAAAATGTCAAATCAACTGCAACTGGATAAAATTTTATACTTTTGTGCTTAATCTCCAATAAAATGCAGAAACGTTCACCAAATCGTTAAAAGTATTATTTTTTAGCAAAATTATTAATTGTATTAATTGATATTTTGTTACTGATATTCAACAATTAATTTAACTCCATTAAAAAGTAATATTTACAACAAAATTTGGGGCTCACTTCAGCAATTATTAGGAAACAACAGTACAAAATTTTATCGAGATCTGTTCAGATTTGATATTGCACGATGTCTAGGGGGTTATTTTTTTCCCAGACACAGTCTAGATAGTAAAAATTTTGTGTAAATTGTTCATTACTTGGCTGACTTATGAACAAAAGAAAACGGGTTGAATTTTTTTTAAACAACATGTAGTATCAAACTAGAGGTCTCAGACCTCTGTTAAGAATGTTAAGTGCCATCTAGGAATCTCAGTTTGTTCATAACTTTTTGCTACCCTGCATTAAAATGGGCAGACTGACAAACATAAATTTCTTGTCAGAGCATGGAGTATTTTCATTTCAAGTTTGATTATCATGACAAAGAAAGTGACAGTAAACCATGGTTCAACGTTCTAACATTATTTTCCTCTAAATTAACACAAAATGATCAAAATAAAAACAATAAACAGACAGAAACAAGCAAACATGACAGCTAAAATGATTACCAACTTAACTACTGATTATTACCGATAATTACCTAAAAAAATTACTACTGCCATGGTTACTTACTACTTTATGTTCTACTAACTGGCCTGCATTTCTAAGGTTACCCCAGGACAACTCAACTCAACTTTTTCCTACAACCAAGCATTTAGGCCATCTTAGTCCCCAACCAACTCTTGCACCTCAGAGTTGGCAGGTTTCCCATCAACACTGTGTGGCATACAAATTTATTTACTCACTTACTAACTTAACAGGCAAAATGGATAAAGCATGAATTACTTACCAGATCAGATGCGGGAATGTAGAAGTCGGAGACTGCAGCAGCAAGATAGAGCATAGCACAATTAGCACACACTGCCAGCGACTGTGCTGCAGCCTGAAGGTAGTGAAGATAATCAGACAAACTAATGAACTCAACCAGCAGCAGAGTACCAGCTGTCGATACAGCAGTGTGCCTTGTCAACTGGCTTGTCACTAACTTGAAGTGTTCAGGTTTTACTATCAACAAATCATCACACATTACACATTTCATCAGAGCTGTTCTTCATTCGTAATCTTCATATTCATGCAAGTTCTCTGTAACAGTAGGCTGTGTTAAGTTACCAGTCAGTAACAAAGTGGGTCATCTGGCTAACTTGGGCTGCATGCTAGTTAAATTAAGTTAACCCTCACTGGCTCCAAGCACTACAAATGAGGATAAGCTCGCTCCCACACAATAGATCTCGCTGTCTATGCAGAAATTTCCTATTCTTCTTCTTGTGAGAAAAATAATACCACATAGAAGCAGGGAAAAGTCACACAACCGAATCAATCCTACCTATATCAATCGATTAATCACCCAATCAATCAAACTATCAATTAACAAAAAACCCAGCTGTCACTAAAATAGCCGACCATACTGGTTGTCAGTGACTTTCAAGGTCATCCAAGGTCCATGATTTTCATCTTACCTAAAAGAGCGTATGCGATTTCAAAATTGGTAATCAATAGCAACCTTGACCGTATCTCTTACAGCTTAGCCACAATAGTAGGTCCTTTCTCGCACCATTCAGCCATGATAGCCCATAATACTGGCCTTCAACATCGTCCAAGATCACTGATTTCCATCTCATCTGGCAGGGTGTACTCCACTTCCTACTAGTGATTAATAGTAACCTTGACCAACCTCTCACCATTTCTGTGATATGACCCAATTTTCGTTGAAAAACGCACATTTTTGTTACCTCTCTTCATTCAACCCCAATTCTTTATGTTCCCCTTGCACTAGATCGCTAAAATTTTGCACGACCATGTTTAAGACACATAGCTAATTATTCGTGTAAAAAATTTTCCCCTAAGTACTACCCATTAGCCAGGGTACATCCATAACAGACGGGACACACAGACGACAGACGACAACCGTACCATAAGCTCGACCGTTAATTATATGTACGGTCGGCTAATAAATCCAACAATCAAATACACTAATGAATCAGCTGTCAGACTGAAGCTGACTAAAAACATTTTGAGCAACAGAATGTAGTAAAATGCAGTAAAAATAGATGCGAGTGTTTAAATCATAAGCACACTAACAAGTTACAGCTTATCAGATAAAATGTGATTCTCTAAAAAGTATGGAAACCAAATATAACATAACGTGACAAACATAAAATAAACAGGCATCACACCTGTTGGTTGGCCAGTGTTATCTATACAGAGCATATCCAGAAGGTTTCTGTGCTGAAAATGCCGTACATATGGCTGCAGGGAGTGACGACGATGCAGAAAGATGACCGCGTAGCCTTTCTCCAGAAAATATCTATCAACAACAACTTTGTGAAAGAAAATGACATCAGAGTAATCAAAGTATTTTCATGCATAGCAGCTTATTCATCAGATACAGAATTACCAAAATGCAAACACGATATGCTAAATCCAAGCAAAAATATATCATTGCAAAGCAGCAAACAGATACAAGTCCAGTAATTTCTACTGAAAGGATACTCAGCAGACGTAGCACCACGAGTGCCAATGCTAAAGTTATCGATGTATCTCACAGTTCGGCTTTCCAGTGGCACTGTAGTTCCACCAGACTGTTAGCATAACACATACCAGCAGTTCATCATCACATAACAGCCACATTTAAACAGCACTACAGTGTCATCTGTGGTATGTCAGTTACAATCAGGATTACAGTTACTAGTGGTATCCCATATGGCTGTTAAATTAACATGTTAATTTAATGCGTTAAAGAATTAACGTGAGTTTTAAAAAATTAATGCACATACGTAAATTCACTAAATTCAGTAAAGCAGAAGTTCCAATATTTCATTAAACTGTCATTATTTGACGACGGAATAACATCCAATTCCAAGTAATTAAAAACTGTTTTGTTGCTGCTCGATCACCACTTTCATGGTACTGCGACACAGCCATGAGTTCGTCGGTCGTCATTCCAGTCACTCTCTCAATGCAGTTTACCTACAATATCAGCGGGTTTCTATAATTACTCAATCGGCCCCATCGGCCCATCGGCGTAAAAAGTGCATCGATGGTCGACCATTCATGTGTTTGCTGCTGCCGGCGCCGCTTCTCTATAGCCGATGGGAGAGGGGAGGCGAGTAAGCGTGTGAAGCGTGGTGAGGTGTTTAGCGGGTTTGATTAAAACTCCTACCGCGAG
>Ga0209367_1000978_pt1 | contig 32940 bp, 17 predicted proteins | sample WorMetLIZISLAND2_FD_187412 | JGI IMG/M metagenome (GOLD analysis project Ga0209367, IMG submission 187412) | Marine gutless worms symbiont microbial communities from Max Planck institute for Marine Microbiology, Germany - Olavius geniculatus... ... | reverse complement strand
GTCATTGACTTGTGGTCTAGACTGCAGAACTGGATTTAGGCTGGCAGGGCTTGCTGTCGGGCCCCCTGACATTGAGGGCCTTCAGGCAACAAATCAAGAATGTTGCTAATCTTTTCATCAACACAACAAATGTCATAAACTGTTAACTTTTTGATAAAATTTAACTGGTAACGTTAAATTTTGACGCGACGTCACAGTTAGCTTAAGCGCTTTTATTTACGGCCAGCGCAGATTATTCGATGGTGCAAATGAGAAATTCGTAAACGTATTTGTTAGGGCTTTCGCAAAATCAGATGCTTCAGTGCACCACATTGCTAAATTTGGCTGCAGACTGGAGAATTGACGTGCAAGAACGAGCCTAATTCTACGCTGTTCGCGTAACACTTCAAATCTTTTCTGTTTAACTCGCTGTGACGTCATAAATTACAATGACGTCACATCTGCAACAAACCTATATGTGTTTAAAGAAAATGTAATTTTACAGGTATATAGATTGTGAAACAAATCTAAGTCTAACACATTGATTCTCATTACTTATTGATCAACCCTCGTAGTTTTATGTAAATTATTTTATCTTCTGCTCACTATGGCTACTGGCTAGTTGAACTCAGCTAAAGCCAGTCATCACCATTGAGACCAAGACCAATGATTTCAGGCCTTCACCAAGTTGATATGTAGAAGTATAATTAGTTAGCAGTTCATCCTTAGTGCAGATTTAAACTAGAACCACAGCAAGGTCAGCTGGAGTTTGGCAGACTTCGGTTTCAGACCAAAAATGCAAGACCAAGACCAGACTTTACAAGTAAAGCTCTGCTAACGCGAACAGGAACGCGCAACAGTGGTGCACCGTCGTACGCTAGTGGTGCGAAGACTTCATCCATAGATCTCATCCATACGGCTTTTGGCTAGTTTCACAGAAGGCCCAGTAAAACATAATCATTCACCAGATGGTGCCAGACGCCCTACGACTAAATATGTAGGCCCTAAGCTTATAGTGTCTCACTTGTGCTCACCAGATGGCGCCACTATCTCGCTCTGGCAATGCCATATTGGCTGGATATCGGAGATTTTCCCTACGCCTTTCATTTAGCACCCTTGTTTGGGGTGACCCCCTTCGAATTTATGGAAAAGCTTTACAGTTCCTGAAACTAGAGTCTTCCAGGCAGCCGATGGTAAAGATTTGGTGATTCTAGCTTGCACCGCTTTTGACTGATCCACCCGTGTGACAGACAGACAGACGGACGGACAGAATTGCGATGGCTAAGACGCGCTACAGCAGTAGCTGCTGTTGCGCGTAAAAATCAAGAACAAGACTGCAATTTTAGTTTTGGTTGAGATTGTGATCTCTAGACTACATCCCTGAAGCCATAGGCTCCCATGTAGTCTGTGTTAGCAAACTTCAGTTGTTCACCCAATTTTGAAAGCCGTATTTTTGTTTATTTTTTGAACTTAACATTGAGCAAACTCCTGTGCTGTATTTTGTAATATTGCAGTTCGAACTGACTGCGAATTTGCAAAATATTCAGTGTACATGTATTTATGTGCTGTGTTTTTTATGTCAGTATTACCATGTTAATGAAGGCTTGTTATGCATGTTATGCACTGATAGCTGATGATGGTGGCTTTGAGCTCGGTGTGTACAACAATACTGTATGCAAGACACCAAACATTGATGCTTTAGCAAGGCGTAGTGTAATCTTCAAGCATGCTTTCACATCAGTGAGCAGCTGCTCACCCAGCAGGTCTGTGCAAACTACTAGATATCCCATTCCAGCTGGTTGATTAACGTGTATTGCCGATGTATGTGTGAAGTGTTATGCTGAAGTAGCGATAGCACAGAAATATTTAAATGTGTGTCTGTTTTAAAGTTAAATGAAATGGGAGGGTTTTATCTGCTTTTGTGAAGTATAACGCTTGCAAAGTTTGTTGTAATTTACAGTCAAAAAATATAGTTCTGTTTGAACAAAGATAGATAGATTGAAAGGATGTTATTGAAAGGATGCTTTAAGCTATAATTGTTGCTGTGCCATCAGGTGATAAGGTTATAGTTATATATAGGTTAGTAGTTAATAAAAATGCTAGTAATGTTAGTTAAATATTGCTGCACTGTGTTTGTGTCAACTGTGATGGTGATGTTTCATCAGGTCTGCATTGCTAACAGGTCTTCCACAGCATGAGAATGGCATGTATGGCTTGCATCAGTCTGTCCATCATTTCAACTCATTTGATAATGTACAAAGTCTCTCGATGATAGTGCGGAGACATGGTGTTCGTACAGGTATATAATCTGTTAGCAGTCTAGTGATGATTTTTGTCAGTGTTTGTTCAATGCATTGCATAGAATTGGATGGAATATAAAATTACTTTATTGCTTCTGATCGCTGGACAAGAATATGACATCATTTATGTACCAATCTTCATCAAATTTGGAACGTTGGAACATAACTTTTCGATAACATCCAGAAGAGAAGATTGTTTGAGCAGTTCGATCAGAAGTAGATTATGTTTACAGTCTACACTATGTCTCAAAAAATTAGTGCACTAAGTTATGTGGATAACTGTGTCATTTAGATTTTCAAAAAAAAATTTTTAATGGCATGTTCTGCAGACAATTTGTGACAAAATCATCAATAAAGATTCCATGACACCAGTGTTTGAATTGCCAGGGAGGTTAGGGGTTGAACCCCCAACTGTTTTTTCAACCCCCCTAACACACTGTCAAATTATGTTCTGGGGGAGTCAGCTATATACTATATACATAGGATTTATATTACAATTTTGGTTGGGTTCCGACCGTCGAAAAGTTCAACCCCTCCAGCTGATTTTTTGCACAGTTCAGACACTACATGACACCAAAAATTTGTTGTTACACTGCCTTGCAAAATTTTTATGTTCCAAAATAGCACCAATTGAAGCGCAGCAAAGGCAGACTAAGTGCACATTAAATATGGAAAATGTGTTCGTGGTAGATGATCTGGTAGTAAGCTAGTAAGACCAGCTCCAAATTTATTGTTTAATACACTAAGTATCACAAACTGGCATTATGCGGATCATTTTTGTGCGGTGATTTTTGTTTGAAGTATTTAAAGTGATGCCTGCTACAGAGCTGACTGAAACAAACTGTTATTTGAGCTACAGAAGGGTTGCTCTTGGACGTTATGTTAATGTGGTTAAGTGATAATATGCTTTTCGCACTAACTACACTGTGGCACAAGAATGACGTTTTTCAGTTGTTAATGGTGACAGACAGAGCATTTGAATTTGACTACACCAATGTGATATTCGTCGAACATGGAGTTCAAATTGATGAAACTTGTCTTAATTATCTTACCACAGTTACTGCTTGCCATATGTAATGTTTCAGGTAATCTGTTACTTGGTAAGGTGGTTCACCGCATGCAAAACATGCTAGTTTACAGCATTCATGTTTCACAGAGTCTTGTAGTGACATGTTTTGGGTGTGGCGGGAAATTTAATAATAGTTTTGTTGCATATTGTCTGCAAAATATATCAACAAAAAATTTGAAAATCTTTTGAAAAAAGACATCATTATTGATATTGATATAGTTTGATGTACTACTCTTTATTGAGATACAGTGTACAATACATGCGTGACTATTTGTTATGGTATTTTATACAATATATGCAGAAAAAAGTTGAATCGTTGATGCCAACCACAGCTTGAACATGTGCATCTGCCTGTCATCTTGTGTGGCTGACAGATGCTTGTGATTGCCTCAGGCAGTAGCATTTGTGTGTGTATTGACTGTTGAGGTATCATTGGAAAGAAGCATGTTGGTCCGGAGTCAGTTTACCCATTTGACTTTGCTGAGACTGAGGAGAACAACAGCATACTGCAAGTCGGACGAAACATTACTCACATGAAACTGCTTGTTCGAAAGTTTCTGCACCAGCAGCAGAGTAGCACGCAGTTGGTTGTTTTTCTTTCTTATTACATCCACATATTTTCTGTAGTTTGACCAACTTCTGAGGCCAGTAACTTTAAATGTAGCTGTTCAGAAAAACTGATGCAAATGTCATCATCTAAATCTCTTTTGTGCTGTAAATTGTGAAGCAATTATGACTGATCCGTCATTGTTAAGGCAAAATTCTCACCAAAAATAGGCATCTTCGTGTGTTCTTTGCCAGGTAGAAAGAATCTGATCATCCAAAAACATATACTCTGACTCTTGGTCACTGTCATTGGGCAGCATAAGACCATTGACGCCCGTGACATTTGAGAGCTGTATTATATTGGCTTCATTCTGAAGAAAGCACTCAACTATGTGGATCACTTCTGAGCTGGTGTTAAACACTGAATGTGCTCAGAGCTTTGAACTCCGATTGTTGATCAGTCATCACAATGCACTATTCTCTGGGTCATCTTTTAACTGGATGGCATTTTGTGTCCCATGGAAAATATTTTTCATTTTAATTTAATGTCGATTGTCGAAATATGTGTCAAGTTATGTGATGTAATTACCCTACTGCTAGTTATGCACAAACATTGAGATACATAATTCCTTTCCTGTAGTGTGTTTCTGTAATACAGCAATTGTATTCATGTAGTTGCAACTAATCCTGTTCACCGTGCAATGCTGCAGGCCGTTCTTTCTCTACATTGGTTTCCATGATCCACATCGGGACCGTTCTCAGAGGTATGGTCCATTCTGTGAACGGTTTGGCAATGGAGAGCCTGGAATGGGCTTCATCGAGGACTGGACTCCGATAAAGTACAGTCCAGATGATGTAATTGTGCCGTACTTTGTGCAGAATACGTCTGCAGCAAAGGCCGATTTGGCAGCCCAGTACACTACAATTAGCCGTCTTGATCAAGGCAAGTTGTTACTGATGTTGACTGTAAGCTGTTGTGTAGAATTTACTTCATTTTTGCGCTTATTCACTGCTGTCTGTGGGTCTTTCACATCTTTTAACTTGATCCTTAGTGCCAGAATGTTAACTCTGAGTATAGCGTGTTGTGCTGTGTAATAGGCTGCATTGTGGGTCTTGCCAGACTGTTTTTGTCTATCCGTCTCTCTGTCCTATATAGGCTGTTTATGTCAAAACAAAAAACATTGAAAAGCCAAAATTAAAATAGTGTAAATGTTCACTTTAGCCGGATTAAGCAGCGTGCTAGTTTTCAGCTCGAGTCGTGGTTAGTTCTAGGCAGACGACTGCATAATATGCCTGCACTGGTCCTGCAGTTTCCTGTGTTAATGTTCAGTTGAGTTGTGCGTCTGTGACACTAATCTGTTGACGTATCTGTTAATCAGGAGTTGGATTATTCTTAGCCGAGCTGCGCTCTGCTGGCTTGGCAGACAATACGCTGGTGGTGTACACCTCGGACAATGGAATACCATTTCCACGTGGTCGCACCAATCTCTATGAGCCGGGAATGGCTGAACCTTTGCTCATCTCATCACCGTTTCATCGGCAGAGATGGGGCCAGGTTATACTAAGCTACTCATTTTGTGGTTCATTTCTTAAGTAGGATTTTGTGTTATAGAATTGATTTATGCTGTCTGTATCGGTTCTGGATTTGTATAACAGTTTATCCACCATGGTTGCCGGCAGAGTCAAATTTTTTCCAGTTATGTTGCATTTTATGTCTTCATTCACGTTCTTTTCACTATTAGCGAATTCTCTCGTAACATCGTGCGGCTGTATTTGGATGTTACAAATACAACAATAAATTTGTTTAAAACCGGTGCCTACTGGTTTTACATAAATTCATCGTTGTATTTGTAACTAGAACCTAGAAAGTGCTCGTGAGAGTGTATATTTCCACCAAGCGAATTTTTTCTCAAAATAGTGTTTTGAACATTTTTTCTCTTGGCGGAGACGATTATGGTGTCATTTGTTTTAAAGTCACATGACCGACAAATTCTCGAGGTACATATTTTTTTGTAGGAATCAGAAGCATTGGTGAGTCTGCTGGATGTGATGCCCACGGTACTTGACTGGTTTGGTCTGTCAGTGAAACAGTGCAGCCCGCCAGCTGTAGAACTAGAACGGAGCTGCCTAGCCGATCGGTCAATGCTGCCAATACTGCAGTCAGAGCCAGGGCCCGAGTCTGGCTGGAATGAAGTCTATGCTAGTCAGAGTCTGCATGAGATCACCATGTACTATCCGATGCGTGCCGTGCGGACACGTCGCTATCGACTGATACATAATATGGCATACCGGATGCCGTTCCCCATTGATCAGGACTTCTATGCCTCTCCGTCATTCCAGGACTTGCTAGAGCGGACTCGTGATGGGCGTCCGCTGGACTGGTTTACCAGCGATCTGCTCCGGTACTATTACCGGCCGGCGTGGGAACTCTATGATATTGTGGCTGACCCGCACGAGCTGCACAACTTGGCCAATGAACCGGCGACGTCTGACGTAGTGCAGACGTTGAAAGAACGCCTGTATGCATGGCAAAATGCTACCACAGACCCGTGGCTGTGTGGACAGTCAAAAGTACTCGTCAAAGTACGCAGGCAGTTGGACCACTGCGGACCTACATATAATGGACTAGATGGTGATTGAGAACAGTGGTGTCATGGCTGGGAGGCTGGTGGCTGCAATTGCTGTCCCCTTCCCTCCAAAAATTGGGCTGTCGGAAAGTCAGTCTCCCAAAAATTTTGTCCAGAAGTGCATAATTTGAAGCTGAAAAAGACTTGAAATTTTGAGCACCCGTCTGTTAGAATTCAGTCACAAATTTTTAGTATCTGTCGGAAAATTGCAACTATGTGCCCCATGCCCCAACTATTTTTTTGTCTATGTTGCTGTTGGTGAGAATTATCAAGAACTGATTGTTACCTGCATTCACACGTACCTGTACTTTTTATGACCAAAAAACTACAAAATCTTAATCTTGCACTGGCCTACAGTTTATTAGCAATGAAAAATCCAGAGTAATGTGTGGAATTATAACTTCACAGCATAAACAGTGTAGGTGCCACAACCGCAGCTGCGCTCTAAACTGTAGTTCTGCTTTTTGGCACCTTTTATTGTTTGATAATTTTGATGGGGTTTTAGCATGGCAAGCTAGCAATGAACAGTAATTTTTATAGTCACTGTTATAATTTCTAATGGCATTAAACTTTTAGTCATGAATATGTATGATTAACGCTTTTATATTTTATTGCGCATTTTGTATTTTGCACTCACTGTATTTATTTGACAGCCCTGAAATACATAATGGCATTACTGCATGTCTTCCATGGTCTAAGAAATCAGTTGAATGTGCAGACACTGAAATGCTATATGGTGAAAACCGTTTAACAGTATGTTGAGAGTTAACAGTCTGGCATACAGAATTGCTTGAATCACTGAATCACTAATGACAATAAAAACACGTCAGTTTTATTTGGCTACATTCAACTTAATTAATTACACAAGGAGAAACAAATGTTACCCAATGTATTGACTATTGAACATAATGAGAAAATATTTCAGAAACATTACTTCCTCCTACTAATATAAGAAAAAAATTTGTCTGCATAAATCTGCTTTCTGCACATAGCTACATATACAGGGTTTAGAATTTCTGCCCATTCCAGTAGCAACGAAGATTCCACGAAACACGCAGTAAAATCTCCGACTTCAGCATACAAAAAATGAATAATGAATACATTCACAATACAAGCATCAACTTACGCTTTCAGATTTTTGTTTTAACAAGCCAATTTTCTAGAATCAATCCAGATATTCTTTTTTTGTCACAAAACTAACATCAACTCACCGAAGGGAACTAACAATACAAACGTCATCATCGTTTAGTTATTTGAACGGACATGTTACAGATGTGAACTGCTTAAAAATAACGGAAATGCTGTCACCTGTAACTAAACTATGCACGTCACTATTCAGCCACTGTCTTCATCCTGCACATATCAAACGCTCAACAGCAACCGCAATAAGCAACTGAAATTAATTTTACAAAATTAATACTCACTTATATGCACAGTACAAGCAAAGCTGAGCTTTGGACAGTAAAAAGAACGATGCAAAAATAACTAAATTAGCAGTCATGGAACATATACTGCACAGCATCTGCAGTAAGAAAAGTAATGAACTGGCCATCAGAACAATGCACAGTTGAATGTACCACGTAAAACCCTGGAATTCATAACTTCATCATATATTAACCGACTTTTCCAAATTCTTTCAGCAACAACATAAGTAATATGCTTGAAATACTCTACAAATCACACTCTTAATGGCTGTTGAATACAGCCAGCTTTAGAATATACTCAAAAGTTATGAGTTACCTTATAAATGACTTATTCCACAAAATTGCACATATAATAACGAAACAAAAAGTTTAACCTTTACAGAAAGTTTAACCTTTATGAAACACAAAATACAGAAAATGACCTAAACGTAAAACTGTAAGAACTGCCAATTATAATTGTGCATATGTATCGATACAGGCAATTCTAATAATCTTCCCTGTTATCTGTTATCTTCCCTGTTATCGCTGTTATCCTCCAGACTGTCATCAATCTCATAATGCTGTCTATTACAGGACGGGGGTGTAGCGAGCGACACAAGGATGGATGTTTAGTGATCACTTGCGTGCAGTTAATTACTGGTGAAGAAGTGTTGAAAACAGGACAAAATTGGTTGCAGTTACGACAAGAGTCGAGGGCTTACTTCTTATGTAGCCACTCTATAGAATCATCACACTGCTAGAACACGGCGCCAGATTGAATAAGCATCTAGGCTAAAGCAGCCTCAACAAACACAGCTTACTGACAGCTAGAGAGGCCACCTGTTCAGCTGCCATCATTGCATGACTAGCAGTGCATTGACAAGAATAGCAATATTAGTTTGTACATTGTGCAATAAAATACAATAAAACTAGGGCCAGTAATGATTAAAAATGTTTAATCGATTAATCTCCAAAAATTAATTCCACATCACTGAATATCTGAGCAAACAGTTTCAAATTCTGAAAACTACCTATCAACATATTTCATTAAAAATTCATTCATTTTTTCACTGACCCTATTGACTGACCAATATACCAAAGAAAAACAGTGTTAGACCCTTTGGTGGAGGCAATAAAACAGGCAATAATAAATGACAAATGATGAACACAAGTATACATGCCACACACTAGAACAAATACGGCCATTTTTACCAAGCATATATTAGGAAATTAATGGCAGCAAGCTACTTGGCACTTCAGCAACTATCTGAATAGTGAACACCACACACCAACCACGTGTTGAACAGACCTCTTCACTAGCATAACACCAACCTAGCATTGTACACACTCCTGCAAGCAAGCACCAATGTCCATATCAGCATCAATATTATGTCCCTCTCTCTGTCCAATATCAGGATGTTTCACACCTTTGACGTCCAGCCACAAGGACATTTTGCACCATGGATGTTTCACCGAATAAAAAATTGCACGTTGGCACAGCAGAATGGATAAAGGAGATGGAAGGATGACAAAAACGATGGACAAAACGACGGAGAAGAAGAAAAGATGGCGAAGACTACCTGTCTTTACCATTCGTCTTCCCACTCGCCTTTGCTGTCTATCCATTTTCGCTGTCATCCACAGATTTTGCTTGGCAAAGCGTCCAGGGGGTACAACATCTTTAGGGCAAAACGTCCCTAATTCCAATGTCCGTATATATGCACACTGTAAAACAAGCTGCAAAAAGAGAATAATCGCAAAACAGACATGATCAACAAATACAGACACAATAAATTAAAAATCTCAGATAGAATTTAAACTTAAATCATAATAGATTAATGCAGCAACAAAGAAAAAGCATCAGCCCTAAATAACAAGAAATGTGAGTTTATGCTCACGAGAGGTGCAAAAGCCTATAGCAGTTCCAGTTCAGTAGTTTAGCTGAAATTTGGGGTGTTCACGCTAAGTTAATATACAAATACCAAATTCTCTTACCTGGATCGCATAACGATAATTCCGTGGTACCACCTTGTGAATAATATAAACTTGTGTCGCAGCCCGAAATCACCAAAAAATCCATAAAACTCTCTATTTTGGTGTTCAAGATCATTCAAGGTCACTGAATTCGGCGTCAATCGAGCGCCAGTGTACAACTTCCCATTAGTGATTAATAGTAACCTAGGCCCTATCTCGCACCATTACTGAGATACAGCGACTTATTGGCCAAAAATCGCAAATTTTGCCCAACCCTCTCATTTAGCGCCCTCACTCGGGGTGACCCCCTTCGAATTTATGGAAAAGCTTTACAGTTCCTGAAACTAGAGTCTTCCAGGCAACCGACGGCGAAGATTTGGTGATTCTAGCTTGCACTGCTTTTGACTGATCCACCCGTGTGACAGATGGACAGACAGACGGACGGACGGACAGAATTGTGATGGCTAAGATGCGCTGAAAACAGTAGCTGCTTTCGCGCATAAAAATGTCAGAAAAAAAACAGTAGAATTCAGGTAGACAAAAGAACAATGTGATTGCAAGGTCTAATGGCAGAACTTCAGGAGTTGAGTCAGCAACAAAAATTGAGATTTATCTTACAAATTAAAAAAAATAAAAGTATATGCATTACGTAGCAAATTAACACAAATGACAGCAGTGTTTGTTGCACAAAGAACATTTATGAAAATATTTATTTTACTTAAAACTGGAATTCAAACTAAACTTAAAGGAAAAAGCAAAGAAACACCCCAACAATGCCTGAAACAACTAACACTAGCATCGTTATAGGACGAAATTAGCCTCATTATCTAATGGTTCATATGCAGCATAAACAACCCTCTAACTTCAATGCTACACAATCAGGCGAAAAGCATCCACTGCATTAACCATAACAGATACAGAGTACACTGTGTGATAAAACGGTAAAATGTAAAACAATCCAATCAATACGTCTGTGTCTTCAGAACAAAAAAACTGACACATAGAAACAACGACACCAAAAGTCGGTTTATTTCCCTAACTTACCGAGCATTTTTCACTTGCTAATGCGTCGGCAGGTTTAACCGAAAACATTGTAATCAATAAAAGTCGCTGCATCTTTTTTGTAGCATCCTGTCTGCCAGTAAGCACTTGTGAAGCAGAAATTCGACCAACTGCCAACATAAAAACAATGCACACATCCAGCATACAGATAGCTACACAAAGTACACAGACAGATGCAAACAGAGGCCAAACAAGGGAAATGACTGAAGCAACTGAAACAAAACTACAGCAACTTGTTCAGTCACAGACCACAGATACACTGGCGTATGTAACATTTGGGCGCCGTGCTACATGGCACCTTACTGAAATAAACTTGCAGATCGTTTTAATTGTACGTAAGTTGGCAAATTAACTATCACGATGTTATTGGCTTTGTTATAATAGCTTCCTACTGCACTTTGTCGTCATACATCGTCAAATGACATGGCTTGAGCAGGAACCAGAACACCGAGAGAGGTCATAGACCCACAACATATGCTAATGTGAAAAATTCGGTCCTGACTATGTTCACAAACCAAACCTTTGTCTTAGACTAAAGTCTGGCAAAAGTTGACCTCACCCACTGTCTTTGAGTAGTTACCCCGGTAAATTTCACGTAACTTATGCATAAATTACGCCTACACACGCCAATCCTGTGCATAGTTTCTGAGCCCTAGTAACGAGGCTGTCATGAGTTGGTGCCCAAAAGTCCAGCAGCACCCAAATCTGCTGCTCCGAGATACACTGATACATCTGCAACAACTAAACAACTGCAAGAGCTAACATTTATCAACAGTTCATACACTGAACTATTTGTCTAGTGCTACAGATGGCATACTCCACAGCATGTCCTCTAATGCCTGGCATAGAACATTCATGTACATATTCAGTACATATCATATAACAATTGATTCTCATTTAATACAACGTTTGACATGCAAGTTTGACTGTATCACACTGAATACTAATTTGTCTGTTATGAACAATAAAATACCTCTATGACTCCGCATCAAACAATCAGATCGCATTATCTCACCATTCTTCAACAGTAATGACCAGTCACCTGGGGCTGTATGCATGACACTGGTCTAAGCTAACATGGAAGTAAGGTGTACATCTCAAAACGTTACGTCATAATGTTATGATCCTACAAATATACGATAAATATTATAATCCTGTAGTCCTATGTTATAAGTACGTGTCTGATGGTTGTTTTGGTATGAAATAATTAAGTTATGACACTGATGGTGAACCTGGTAAGGTTTAAACGGTGCATATAGCTCTCCATAGTAAACCCAGATATTGCCAAAACAGTTACTAACTACAGGCATGTTCAAACAACAAGGCTCCCTTTAGAAACTTAGATGCTACGTCACTGTAAGTTGATTTTAGTTGGGCAGTAAGAGTTACTACAGTGTCTTGCATACGTCCCCGCAGTCATCGGGAATTGACATTAAAATGAAGTGACTCTAAAATCCATGACTCTTTGCACAGACTAGCTAGTTCTGCCACGTGCCAGTGGTTGGCATATTACACCACGTATCTTCAGTACTGGCTTCCGATTGAAACAACTGGGTAGATTCCCAAATGAACCCATTGGGTTTTATTGAATAAATCCACCAAAGAAAATTGCTAAAAACCCACCAAAATAAAACCCACCAAAACTTAATCCCATTTTAGCTAAGTTTGATATTGCTCTAATAATGAAATATCTGATTAAGGTTCAGCTTTTGAAACACCTAAACCTAATGAATTTGTAAATTTCTGTATATTCTATGCTCTGGGGAGCAAATAAAAACACAGACGAATCACCCAACAAACTTTTTAGCTAAAGGTTTAAGTTGGACTTTGAAAAACCCTGAAACGCCGCACAAAAACTCCAAAAACCCACTGGGCTGCGCTTCTTAAAAAACCCAAGTTTTTTTCAACTCTGACTAGCTACATCATCGTCATCATCAGTGTCGGATCCATCAATGTCCATGATCATGTGCGCTGACACGTCGCTGACAGTAACCGCCGCCTGCTGTCGTTGTCGGCTCTCGTCGTCATGACTGACACATGAAGTGTCGGCAGCAGTTGCCATGTAGACAAGCCGTGGCTCTGTGCCGTCGTCTGATGACTGCTGTGGGCCAGTGTCTCTGGGCACTGAAACTGCAGCAGCTCCGACTGATGATGCACCAACCACTGGCATCTCCTGATCCATTGCTACATGCACCTAGAACACATGCGTACATTGGCTAATGTCAAAAAAAACCATCAACGTCTTTGGCACACATCAGACAAAAAACCACAGTACTGATATCTAATGAATCAATGAAAGAATGTATGACTAGATGAATGAATATCAATAAATCATTCAATCAATCAAAACACACTAAACTGTGAAGTTTTTGATACTGATAATGGCAACAAAAATCTAACTGTTAGAATGAATGAAACATCTTTATTGCACGTTGCAGCTAAAAGCTGGATTACCATAAAATAGACAAGAAATTTGAGCTAATACTCTCAAGGCAAACGAAAGCCTATAGCAGTTCCTGTTCACAAATTGTCTTAGTCTATCTCCAGCAATTGCGTTGCAATTCACTTTGAGGTGTGCGCCACGCTGCCACAGCCAAATATCACAAAAATCAATAAAACCCCTTATTTTGGGAGTTCAGGGTCTTTTAAAGTCATCGATGCTGATTCAACTAAAAAGCTCATCACTAGTGCTTGTTGTGATAGGGCGCATGCCCATGCCTACTGCAACCTTTTTCATGAAAGACTGGCCAAAAGCGGTAAAATAACGACTCTTACAGGGGTACTGCTCTTAACGCCCTTGTGTGCAGGTTTCTTCGAATGCAGAAAATCAATACTTGGACTGTTTAAATCAACATTCAATGCTGAAAATTTTGTATGCAACTTGTCCTTGTCTATGTCTATTGACTTCAGCGCAATTCACTCTTGAAATGGGTTTCGCAGCTCAAAATCGCCAAAAAATCCATAAAAACCTCTATTTTGGTGTTCAAGGTCATTTAAGGTCATTGCTTTTAGCGTAGATCGAAAGCCGGTGTACAACTTCCTGTTAGTGAGATACAGCGACTTATTGGCCAAAAATCGCAAATTTTTTTCTACCCCCATCTCATTTAGCATCCTCACTTGGGGTGACCCCATTCAAATTTATGGAAAAGCTTTACTGATCCTGAAACTAAAGTCTTCCAGGCAGCTGACAGTAAAGATTTGGTGATTTGTGCTGGCACCGTTTTTGACTGATCCACCCGTGTGACGGACAGACAGACAGAGGGACAGGCAGAATTGCGATGGCTAAGACGTGCTACAGCAGTACCTGCTTTCGCGCACAATAAAATGTGTAAAAACAAGCAAAACTGCTTAAGTAAAACCAATCAAACAGTATGGTAAATGGCAGTGAAATGGGGCAGTCAGCCAAAAAAACAAGTGGCTGGGCCAAGAAAGATTCAGTCAAAACAGGTGGGGCTGGGACAAATAATTAAAAAGTAGTAGAGACAACTGAAAATGACTGACTTGAACAACATCTGGGTCAGAGCTGGATGTCATGTGATCCGGAGTGCTGGTGTCCCTATCGACGTCATAGCTGCTGGTGCCGGCTGGCAATGCTCCGCCGTCAGCTAATTCAATGTACGGCAGTGTCTCAGTCGAGGATAGGATCTGAGTACAGATGCTATCATCCAGGTTGATCGGCTCACCATCAACATCGCTGTGCACGCAGCCAATGCAAGGAAATGAACAATGTGTTTTAGAAAACTTCACCCCATTCTTGTTTGAGCTATAATTTTCTGATCGTAAACTGATTTTGATAATACTGGGCTAAACTGTACATAAAACACAGCATATAAAAATACATCAAATTCCTTGAAACGACTGTTAGGTGCTGCTATTCAAAAATCAGAAATCATTCCAAGAAATACAACAGTGATTGGCAAAATGTCAACAAACTCGTAAATAAAGGATGTAATTTAACAAATTCTTACAATGTTATAATAATTACTGTTTCATGGTATGATTGTATTTAGCATAAACAGACTTGTTGGCTTACATCAAATCACACAATCTGTGTCTTCAAAATACAACATACTTGCACATACACAACATATTATTCAGAAACAATAGCATGCAAAAAAACTGATAGTGTTGGCTTAGCATCTGGAACTAAAAAATATTAAGTAAAAAATCTGTTTTGTTGGTCATACTTAGACCTATTTCTTGACCCTGATGTGGTCCTAAAATAATGCTTACTACTCGGGCCACATTAAAACCCTTCTGCGATGATGATAATGACCATCGTCCATTATGTAGATAACTGAATGCAGCAGGAATGCAACCTACCGGTTGTGAATGAGCACTGATATGACGGCCGGGTGACAGATGGAGAGTGGAACACGCATCTTCGCCAGCGGAAGAATCGCTCCAGCCTCACGAGCTTTCCACGGACATCGACGCCAGTTGTGTCGACTTCACACAACAAAACACAATCAGTCAACTCAGATGCAAGCTATGGACCAATTGCTATAATACCACAAAATATAGCTTAGAGTGAATTTTGTCTCATTGATAGGAGCAAAATATTTGTAGCTAGGCAGGTAGGTGTAATTTTTACAGATTAATCAAAGTCATAATGTGCCACAGCATCAACTAAACAATAACGTTTTCAGAAGTTGCTTAAAATAATGTTCCACTGTCCAATTTTGATGGGCAGATTGTTCTGTCACCAATCTGCAGAGACGTCTAATGATCCAAGACCGGCACTCAAAAATCACTTGGTTTGATTGATTTTGTCAGATCTCTCACTGGTTTGTAAAAATGAAATTCAAAGACTGTTCCAGGACTTTCAAAGAACAGGCATTCAAACCTCAAAATCCAGTTGTCGACATCAACATCCACAAAGAAAAAGTCATAGATTACAATGTAGTTGCACACAGCCAAAATATAACAAAATAACAGAAAGAAGTGAACATTATTGTTTCTGGTTCCAAAGTGGCTTATTTAGTCCAGCTCATGATGAATCCACAGATTACAGTATTACACCTTCAAAGACCAAGCAACTCAAATTCAAAAACTTTCAAGCATCAACCCTGTTTTCAAATACTTTCAGGAACTTTTAAAAACCTTCCAGAATGCATGGGAATGACACTGCGTCTCAAAAAAGAACCCTGACAGCTTACCAGGTTTTAACAATTTTTGGCATGAATATTCCTTCACAACATCTGATCATCAACAAACTAACACAAAACAACCAACAATTTGCAGTCAGCGACACAAAAAATACACAACTGACCGGCGGACTGATGAGAGCGTATCGTCAATGTAACTCGCAGACTCGGCTCGCGCGTTGAAAATGCGAGCATCCAGGTATGGCGTCTCCACATCAATGTCACCTGTCAGTCAGACATTGCTCTTATACACTGCATTCTTCTAAATCTACACTATTGTGTACATTTGATACTGACAATCACTTTATTGAAGAACCATTTGCTCTGATAGATTGTGACAGAAAAAAAAAATATTTCTTACTGCAACTGAATCATATCATATACTGTAAGTGCCTGTGGCTGGGATTAAAATGGGGTAGATGGCAGATATCACTGTGTGATCCAATGTGGCAGGTGACCTTACGTAGCTCTGAGATAGGTTACCATTAAGAGCTATGGACAACCTCTAAACTTTTATACCTTAACTTTCCTCCAATAGCTTGGCCACTGGACTGAATACACTGACCTTTAGGCGTGTGAATGGTGCTAACAACATCAAGGTCATCTCGGAACTCTGCAGATTTCAGCATCTCCAGGTAGCGCAGAAGATTGACATGATGAACCTGTTAAAGCAACCACAACACAATTCTGCAGTCACACACAACAGTCAACAAGAAATCTGAGCTGAAAATACTAAAGACTCTAAGCTATCATATGGTGACAACCCGAAGTCTCTCTCTCACCTGGTCTTGGAACAGTACCGGGATGTGACAGACAGACACCAAGACAGAATTACCATAGCTAACATGCGCTATAGCTAGCCTATGCTAGCTCTCGCACATAAAAAAACTACAGAGAGAATGTTGGCCTTGTGCTGACATATTGGGCAGCCATCAGCCTACCGATGCACAACCCTAAACATAATCAAAAACCTGACCTTCTGAATTAATAACTGATACACTAGTTATTCCTGTCCTGGGAGAACACTCGCATCGCTTCTAAAGGTAAAAGGTAAAAAGGTAAAGGCCAACACTTGCTATAGCACTTATTACCGTTGCTCAGAAGTGCTTTACAATCTCAGAAGTGGCAGCTGATCGGCATGAGCTAATGATATCACAGCGCAGTAAGCGACCGTCCATTGCCCACATTAACGGACAACTGGACCCACGGTTTGCAGCTAGCAGCCATACCACCGCCCCAATCAGCCACACTAGGACTTCACCTGTAAGCCACTGCTCATTTCCCATCCCACGGAGGGTAGGAGGCTGAGTTGGCCTGAGCACACAGTAGGTTAGCAACTTGCTCAAGGTTGCTTGCAAATGACGGCAGTAAGAATCGAACTGCAACCTGAAAGTTACGAGTCGACACCAACCACTAGACACTTGCACCTACACAGGCAGGTAGGTGTGGACAACTTGCCCAAGGCTGTTACTTGGTAGCACATTGGCTGGGCATTGAACCGTGGACCTTTCGGTATCATATCCAACGCTATTATCATCATTTTTTAACCCTCGGTACTCCATACTTGAGAAAGCTTAAAAATTGACTAAGCAATACAAAGGTGGGCACAATCCTCAGTTTGTGCAGTCAGCAGCTGGCAAACTGTCATGCAACTAAACAGCACTGAAGCAATGCACCAAAACAGAAATCATCATTAAATAGGTAACTGATACACACTTATATAGTGCACTATCATTACGCAACCAATGCTAAAAAATAATCTCTAATGCACTCGATGCACTGTGCTGATAGATAACAAACAGAAAACATTTGAACAAATGCTTAGAAAGTCCAAAGTAAGCCTCTTGTCTTTAGTTAATTATGCTGAAAAGCCGCCAAGACAATCTCGCAGACCATTTTTAAGCACAACATTCTCAAAGTAAGATCTAGCCTCCGCTACCTCCTGCCAGAAAGACGTTGTCATAGTCATCAATCGGCTACATGATTCTAAGGCTCTTGAGCACTTTCTGGTGCAAACTGAAAACTTGTTTCTTCCATACAGTATATCAATTACCAGAAGCATCCGGCATCGCATTTAATTCAATGACTTTTTATTCCGCAACACCACAACAAACTTCAATTTGATCAAAAAACGTGTTAATGAGCAAAGATGCATACTTCAAGTTGGAAGCATGTGTCCGTCTCTTCGAGCGGCGTCAGGAAAGATGATGAAAAGACTTCGGTCAGCAGCTGTGTTGCTAAGCCTGACAAAAGACACAACATAGTTTCTTTTATTAATTTATCGATTATTTACTTATTGTGAAACACCACTCCAATCAGCAGCTGCATTGCTAAACCTGACAGAACATAACATTAGCGCACGCACACACCAAACTGCCTAGCATTAAAGCTGTCATGCACAAACTTCATTCCTTCTTCATTAGAATTTATGCAAAAATTCTCATCTAGTCATGCTGAACATAATCTACTGTTGACTGTACATATATGTTTGCTCTCTACAGGTGGTTGTTTTTATTCCACAAATGTTTGTGTTTGCACGTTTCTTTCTGTCTTCTGTCTCCCCGTCCTTCTAAGTCGAACAAACTTTCAGCCTAAAATTGATTGACTGATAATAAGCACCTTGCCAGTCGCCCGGCTCCAGATGACAGTCGTCCCAGAATGCATGCTCCGGCCGTCGCAGACGTTTCAGCACGTGTTCCGGATAGAAGTCTTCCAACAGCTTGGAAGTCTGAGCAATTACAACCTGCGCACACGGCAACAAAGACTATATTATACTCACCATCATATAACTATACTGGGAAAACTCCATTGCTGGCAGCTTGTCTACACTACGTTGGACGCCGCGACTAGGTGTATGCAGTTTTCAAAATATGACTATAGTTCAGTGTTCAGTTCGGTTTTTTAAAAAACGTGGTTTTTGATTCGGTTTTCAGTTTTTACCATCTGATGTTTAGTGTGTAGTATACTGTATTGCTTTATTACTGCCGACGTCTATGGCAGCCATCTTTTACTCTGCATGTGACGTCAGAAATTATGCAGACTACTTCGTGCGCTGACTGCTTTAATGGTCCAACTAATTGTCGGTCAAAGTGTTTCAAAACTAAGCCTAGAGAAATCTACTTCGACATAAAAACTAAAAACCATCAAAAAATGGCAGATCGAAACTTAAGTTTTCGATTTTCAAAATTTAACGATGGTTCGGTTTGGTTTTTTTAAAACCAAAAACCGAAAGTTTCAATGAGTTCCACACACCCCTAGCCGGGACTCGACCACCTGTCCCCACTGCAATGGCACTAAAAGAAATGACCGAACACCTGGTCTTCCAGTGTCTGCCACACGACCAGGCTCGGAGGGAAACATTGCCAAACCTCCAAGTTTCAACTGATCAAAAATGACTGCGGCATTTCCTGGAGAAGATTGGGCACTAAACTCCTCCTCTAAACAAAAATGAGGGAGAAAGAAAAAGATATAGCAACAAACACTTCATACTATTTACACCTCTGAGTTACATTTGCTTTTCAGCACATACACCTCTATCTGACATTGCAATGTATGGTCATTCTGAGCATGGCGCTAATCTCTGTTTCATTTATTAGTCCTCAGCCAAACACCAGCTTACACAGCGAGACTGAGCTTGTTCATTGTCTCATTGTGCAATGCATCTGTTCATGATCCAGCATTTCACTGGTATCCACTGCACATATCCATAGAGCAGTGTTTTTCAACCTTTTTGCTGCAGCGGAACCCTACATAAGTGTCAAAATACTCACGGAACCCCATGGCATGCAATGATCCGTAAGTCCAGTGGCATAGGCAAAGTGGAATTTTCAGGGTGTCTGGGGACCGATGTCCCCAGCGGAGTTGAAAGGCAGAAAACCTGTGGGAGTTTGGGGCAAAACCCTGAAACGCTGACGATAAAGCAGCAGGCAAAAAACTTGTTTAATTTACCATATTAGATAATATTATTTAGCATTTTTGTTTTACCCGTAACCAAAAACACTTTACCAGGCGGTTGCCAATGACCCAAAAATTATCATTGGATCTTTTACGTTTTTACGCCCACAAACAGCTCAGGGGGTTTAAACCTCCCAGCCAGTTGCGCTAATGGACGAAGCTTTTATATTTTTCAAGCAAAATGTTTAAAAAAATAAAGGTCTTTCAATAAATGTACATGAATCCTTAACACTGACACTAATAAGTTAGTGTTCTGTGTTCAATGCAAATATTCTAACATTGTTAACATCAAGAAAAATAGTCAACACGGCAGGCTATGCAAAAATGGATGGCTAGAAATGCTAATTTGGAACTAAGCATTCGGTGCGTAGTACTTCTATGGCTTGTTCTGACGTAATTTCACACGCCAAATTATTTTTATTTTTTTTTCACTGACCAGCCGCGGAACCCTTGGCAGATCCAGTTGAAAATCACTGCCATAGAAAAATGGCCAAACTGAGACAACCTGTTTGGCTGGTTATATAGGCTACAGAGATAATCATTCATTCAACTACTAACCAGGCCTGGTGTTGATAACCTTCGTTGATGTGACCAACAACATTAACAACTAAGTCAAACTGCCACTATGTCATGCCACAACACTCTACTTGATATCGCTCAAACAAATGCCTTTTATCTACTTTGTTCCAGAGCAATCTTGGCAGAAACAACAGCATCTGTCATAAACTTAACAAGTTATCTTAGAGTATTTTTCATAAAATTAATAATAAAATAATAAATTTCTACCTTGAGTTCACGAGATGTCAAACGAATACGGCACTGAATGTCGGGCGTCAGTCCAGTGTTTAGCTTCTGCTTGCGCCTAACACAAAACAGCATCAAAGTGATTATAATAATAATTATTAATAATAACAAATTCAGTAATATTACACATCATGCCCAACCACATACACCCATTTACACACTACCATAGTAAACTCATGACTCTCAACAACAAGAGCCCAGCTGTCACTAGGGAAAGCCAACTGCACTGCCTGCATGCAGTGGCTAGCAAATATGAATATAGTTTCTTACTTACTTACAATTACATAAATTGCAATATAGCGTAAACCTCCAGCAATGTCCCCAAATACTTGTCATGCACAGTTTGGGGGTCAAAACCTATGGGGCCAATTATGGTACCATTGCAGAGGATGTTGGTAAGTTACTACAGATTGTCAATAGTAGCTCTGCAGATAACTGAAGCAGTTTCGCTGCAATTCCCAATGCAAATAGTTATGGGTGCAGTCAGTACATACATGAGAAACGAAGGCACACAGGGGGGTCCAAATTAAGATCACAATACAGTATTACAGAGAGAGAGACAGACAGACAGACAAGGGGACACAACGTAATGCCATAAGCGTGACTGTTGGTACGGTCTGGTAACAAAAGCCTTACAATTTTAACAGCTTAAAGCAAAACAACTACAATCATTTCCAAAAAGTGCAGAAAAAAGCAGAACATGCTGCATATGTTTAGTGTCAATGGTTACAGCAAATTGGTACTAAGCAACGTAAGAAAAATGCAAAGAATGACTCACTGTTCTACAGCACTGTTCACTGCTTGAACGTAGCGATTGGTTTCCTTGCAAAGCGTCTTGTACACTCCGTCGTCAAGCAGTGCAGCTGAGAACGGCCGAAAACACTGATCTATGAACACTCTATAAATACAAATGGCAAAATTTAAATGTAAACTGAACCCATCGTCAGCATGCTCTCCCACAGCTCTGTGACTTTCAGGTCGGCAGTCATCTCCATTTACATACCCCCGAGCTGGCAGTTTAACGCAGACATGGCTCAGTTATATGGGTGGAAGGTCACACCTCTCCCTATGCTGCCATTACTGCAATTACATTCCTGGCATTAGGCTGGTATCAAATCATCCTGCTTAACGAGAGAGGCACAATGGCACATGCATGTAAACAACTTGTCTAAGGTTGTTAGTTGGCAGTGGAACAGCCGAGAGTCCAAACCAGTGACCTTGCGATTGCAAGTCTGACATGCTAAACACTAGACTACTGTGACAAGCAAACAACAACCTAAACTCCCACCCTTCTTGCTTTTGTCTTAACCAGTCTACTTTTCCATAGTTACAACAGGTAGACACAGTCTACAAAAAAACAGACTTTTTGACTGTCATGAACTTTTCACAGCCTGGATGTCCAACCAATAAATCAAAGTACCAGTACTTAAGCAACAACTTGCTAAACAATCATTGCAAAAGGCAAGTTGCTTAACCAAGACGAGGACTCTTACCAACTTCCCAACATCTATGAAAAATTACTGACCACAGTGACATCTAACGGTAAACAGAATTTGTTTCAAGAAAGCCTAACCATCACCAATTTACTAAATAAATAACCTAAACAACCATAGCTATTCACATACAATTAACACAAACAATGGCAGTGCTCGCTATGACACTAGCTAAGCTAAGAGTTGTGTGGTAAAAATGCACTCACTTGAACTCTCTTCAGAATGACAATGAAGAAATATCTTTATTATCATTCAATTTTATTCTACTTTTTGTCCATCTTCATCCATCCCATTTCCACATATTTTCTGGTGTAAATAAAGATTATCATTATCCGCTGCAGCCAATGGTGGAAAAAACAGAAAATACTAAGCGAAAAGAAAAACGTATATTGCAATTATGTGCAGTAAAAATGCACTCACTTGAATTCCTCTCGTGGCTGTTCAATCGTGGCCAACAGATTCTCTTTCCATACATTCAACTCATGAAGCTCCATTCTCGCTTCGGCTGCTGCCAATGCCTGCTCTGGATGTATCTGTGTGTGCATCACAGACAAACTATCCAAGTTGTTGTTCTTGTCATCATAGTCTGCAATTTGTGAAAAAAGGTAATGCGAAAAAGCAAAGTCCAGTACTTGCTACAGCGCTTCTTACATGAGACAAACTCGTGGACAGAAGCGCTTTACAGTCTCGAAAGTGGCAGCTGATCAGCAAGAGTTAATGATACCACAGAGCAGTATGCAGCCATCCATTGCCCATGTCAGCAAACAACTGGACCCGCGGCTTGAAGCAAGCAGACATACCTCCGACCCAATCAGCCACACTAGACCTTCACCCCTAGCCTGAAAGCTACTACTCATTTCCCATCCCACGAAGGGTAGAAAGCTGAGTTGGCCTCACTTTGTGACTGGCAATGCCTATATGGAAGGGCAAATGCCCTGAAGAGATGAGGAATTCCCAATGGTTCCACAGCAGATGAGTCCCAATACTCCATCTTTCCCTCGTGGTGTTTAACAGCCATTTTGTTAATCAGGAAGCACCACTTAATGGGATATAAAAGTCTATCCAAAAACAATCACAAAGCGGTTACCATTTGCAACAAAAGCATTTAAAGAAAGAAAACAGTCCAAACGAATTACGTGTACTTATTCACTGCATGACACCAAGTCAGACTATAAATGTATCAATGAATCAAAACTATGGGTGATTTCAAACCAATTTCCATAGCCAATTAGAAGACCAAAAACTGCACAGTGAGTGAGTGAGTAGGGTTTAACGTCCCGCCCGACACAGTATAGGTCATTTCGAAAACGGCCTTTCCAGGCAATGCGCATATACATAATTCAACTACTGGTTGCTGTTATTTTTTGCAAACTAAAGCAAAAGTGATGATGATGCAATATAAAAGCTGCACAGTCAAAGCTCACAGACTGCAAACTGTTAAACAAACGCCACACAAGCACTAATCCTGACGACATGTCGTATAAATTTCTTGTCTACCATAGTTTACAACCGACTGGAAATATGCAGATTAGTGATGCTATCAAGTCCAGAATTTTAATCAAATTATAGTAAATTAAAAAATATTAAATTAATTTCTTTAATGATTAATCGATAAAGTAATTGTTAATTTCCGCAGCACTAAGCACAATGCACTTATTATATGTCACAAACGATCAGAAGCTAACCTGGAAGAAATAACTCGAGGCCAGCCCAGGTCCAGCAATACGACGCACCGTGAAACCATCTCGGCTTGGTATCAGACCTCGCTTCTTGATAACGGCGTGAAACATGAACGCATCCCAGACCGACCGCAGGCCTCGACGAACACCCCCAACTAAAACACAAACCACGCATGCCATCACAAGCCCTCCTGCTACTGATACGACAGCTCGTTGGTTCTGTTAGAAATCACTTGTAACTTCATAGCTGAACTAAATCACATCATGTAGTTCTTTTAACAAAACAAATGACAGACCAGAACTACAAAATGTTAAAAACGTGAGACAAAGATCAACAAAGTTAATAGCTATGACAAAATAATTCATGCGACAATATTACAATCAGTGAAATATATGACATGTAGTCTGAAAGCTGCTTACACTGACTTCTGCTCCTCAAATTAAACTTCTGATCTCTAGGTAGAAATAGAAGTGTTGGAAAAACGTGCTGCTGGTTGCTCAAAATCTTAGCATATAACTAAGTACCGATATCAGCAAAGCACACAAATTAACCAAAGTTATCCGGCTCACTGGCGCAAAAGCAAGTTATACTAATATTACAAATTAAAGTTCACTGAACAGTCTGCTAGAAACTCAATTCTAAACTATAACAAATAATCTTCAATGATTAAAGTTTTTTTCACAGAATTGTATATATAAACAATCAATTCATTTATTACTAGTCGGAATTGCTCTTGCAGTGCAAACAATTGTGGCTATTCCTACACATTTTTCCATAGCACGGTCTGCATCTGTTGTCTGTCACATTTGCGTCCCTGCCTAAAACATGCAGAATATAGACGCCATTTGGCAGATACACTTGTGAGATCCATAGGCACAGTGTTACATAAGGTCTCTCCCTGACCCCCAGGGGAATGGGAAATTTGGAATAAAACCTCCAGCCAAACATGCAACTGCTTCCGCCGATTACATAAAAAAGAAAAAAATGATTTCTGATTCACCATGTGGCAGCATCTTCCGCATTCTGTCAAATTACTTTAGTCCTCATTATGATACACGTGATGAGAGTTTACCAATGAAGATAAGGAGAGAAGCAGCAGGTAGAATAATGACGGCAGTAAAGATGGCACACAGAGGTTGCAAGAAGCCAGCTATTAGCAGCCGCCAGAGAAGCACCTCAAACGCATATAAGAACCGATTCCCTCCTGGACACACAAAAAATCTTCATTATCATTTGATTGTATTCTTCTCTTTGTCTGTCTGATTTCTACACATTTTCTGGTGTAAATAAGGATTATTATTATGCACTGCATCTAATGGCTGGAAAAGACAGACAGCATGATAATGAGGATTTCACATAAAAAAACTGTTTTTCTTACAAGAAGTTCATATAAACAAGCAGCCAAAAACAGACAGTTCACCTTTCAGTGGCATCAAGTGCATAAACAATTGTGGGGACTGAAGACATTTCGCCTGAATTTGTATTCTGTAACGGTATAAACGGTTTTAAACATTATCAACTTAACATGTTCTAATAAAAACTTACTTAGGTCTTCTTTCGATCTTCTTACATACAGCAGGTTTATGAAAATCTCTGAAGTTACTCCTATCCTCGGATTTTCTTCTCAAATTATCAAAATCCTTGCTCGCGATCTTGCTTCGCATTTGTAGGTGCTTTTAGTCATCATAAATATTGTATTCCAAATTATTCCATCAGCATGCAGTTATGTATAAGTACATGTCCTCTATTGGCCAATTATTCATTACGCAACATTATCTAAAAATGAAGCCCACTAATAAGATGCTGATTATCAGCTTGTCAGACAATAAGATGTGAATGAGATAATATGTTTACTTCATAGGAAAATCTGCAGAAATAAAGACCATGTTTCTGGTACTAACTTGGATGGTTAAAGTCATACAGCAGCACAGCACCAAGATGCAGAAATACTGATAACAACGGCATCCTACAGCAAACAAAAAACAACCAAACAACATGCATCTGCATTCACCATAAGGTTAGCTGAACAACTGCAACTGATCAACTAATGTTATATGTCACATAACAACTATATTGTTTCATTTAGAATACGTAAAAAAACATTTGGTTTATATACCACGACTTTCCAGGACCTAGGTCTGACACCATGACCTTGCCGGCCTGAAAATTTCTCAAAATTAATTTCCAAGACTTTCCCTGCAAGACGAAAATGAAAACTTACCAAACAGGAACAAGGAAAGCCGTCAGTAGTGAGAGAAGAGATGTGAGCAGACAAGCTGGCACAGACACAGTGACAAGCACAACGCTGCCCAGAGCTCCCTTCACTGCATAGTTCCACGCCCGGTTCAAGTGTCGTGTGAACCCTTTACCAATCAGACCGGTCTCTGGCTCACTCTCAAATGCTGCCCGGGACTGCCTCACATGTCGCCACAACGACCGCAGTCGATAGATCAGGGTGCTGGTACGCGAAAGAGGATCCGGACACAGCATGCCCTGCAACAACAAGTCATGCACATTACAGGCTGTGTATGGCTCTTTACAAGAAAGCCATATCAAAAGTACAAAGCGTCGCCGCCATATGGGACCACACAGTGTTGTCTGCCACCCAACACAGGTGAAAGTGCCTCACCTTAATCCTAGCCAGGTGGGCCAGTACTCAATTTACCTACCCATGATGGATGAAAGGCTGAGTTGACCTTGATGTTGGTTATATACAAAGATGGTTTACCTACTGAAAAACAGCCATCTAAGTAGTAATCACTTGATAGCAACCTGACCGGGAGTAAAACTCGCGACCGCTTGATCGTAAGTCACCTTACCATAATGCCATCAAGAAATAATGTCTGTTATTTGCGCCAGATAGAATTCAGCTATTATGATAAAGATAATGATGATAAGTACAGTTTAACTGTAAATATCAGTATGAAGCCATGTTCACGTAGACACAAGTACGAGTCCGGCACTGTCCAGTTCTGGCAAACATTGAGTTTGTGTGTATTTCAATAGCGGCCGATCACATACATACATGTACAGATTCACTTGTACAAATAGTTTCTGTGCAGGCTGTGTTTTTATCCAACTTGTGCAAAGTAAACTACTCGTAAATAGCATTAATATAATTTATAAAAGATGTGGCGTATATTTGACATAAAAACTGACGTCAGTGTAAAAATGTTAATCATTAGAGGTGCATGGTTAGTAAAAATAGTAACGATGTAGCGGAATATTGTTGTTTAATGGCGAAGCACTTCCTCAGTTTGATTTCACTGCAAATTGTCAATATGGCCAACATGGCGCACGCATTGAGTTACGACGTTACGTGCTTGCATAAGTGACCTTTAACATTCCGTTCGTATGAGTGAAGCTTCTACGAGCCGTAAGCTGAAAGCTGTACTCATGTCTACGTGAATGCAACCTTAGGCTCACTCACATTGACAGGATTCAGCTCCAGCTGAGCCATGAATGGCTGTGAATAGAACAGAGCACGGAAGCTCAGTGGACTGCACCATGGAATCACCACCTGTAATACCACGTAACAACACCATGCGTAGCCAGATGAAAGATCGCTGCTATTACTACTTCTGTGGAAGTGACAGCAGTATTGTTTTCAGTAAAGTTTTTCTCTGTTAAGTTGTTAACACGATAACCTATGAACTGCAGCACTTAATGAAAACTTATGTTTTTTTTGAAAATCATCACTAACACTATTAGACCTGAAAATCTGTGTGCTTCTGTTTGCAGTCTGGTGAAAAAGCAGAATGGGGTGGTGGGATTTTTTTCCATTTTTAATTCATAACATGTCTAGTAACAACAACTAATAAAAAAACAAAATATCACACCACACTAAATAGTACCTATGATAACTAAAGACTAAGAAAAAGATACTGCAGCATAACAGACTCGATGCACTTAAAACAGTTTTTGTCAGTAGAACATTAAAAGCGAACTAAAAACTGCAAAGATATTTGTGAGGGTCCAATAAGAATTTTGGGGATGATGGTTTTTACTAGAGACAGACAAAATACAAAAGCACATAAACTCTTTAGGCCTTAGTAGTTTTGTTCAAATGTATAATTTCTCTGATAACACAGCTAAAGTCCACGGGATAAAAAAGGCGCAAAAAACCTCTATCACAGCACTACCATGAACACCCAAAAACAAAAAAATACTTGCTTATGTAAGAGGAATTACTTACACCAAAAAAGAACATGGCATTCCAGCTCCAGGCCCAGGTCCGGTGCAAGAAGTTAATCCATCGCCAGAATGGAAGACGGCTGCTGGTCTTGTGTGTAATATATTTCCTCACTCTGTACATCGGCTGTATTTCAATAACACAAAATATGTTTAATTACTAATCACTTGCTATAATGAATGAAATCTCAGAAGACTCAAAACAATGACGAGAAACTAATAACAAACTAACTATAAAATTCTGGTATATATAACCAACCGCTAAGGTCAACTCACCCTCTGGGGCACATAAATCGAGTACCAGCCTGCCTGGCTGGGGTTAGAGTGGACTGCTTTCACCTGTGTCAGGTAACACCGTGTGATCCCATATGGCAGATGATGCTCCATAGCTCTTCAATAGGTTCCCCAATGAAAAGCTGTGCACTGTTTTAACCTTTATATGTCTTCATCTCCGTTCTCTGATAGTTGTTACTATATACAGAAGCTAATTTAACGACAATGTATACGACATTAAAAACAGCATCAATCACAAAGCGTCACCTGCCACATGGAATCACACAATGTTACCTGCTATCCAACACAGGTAAATATGCTGCACCTCAACCCTGAAAAGACAGGCTTGTACTCAAATGGACACGCTCCAAACTACGCTCCAAACTCGCATGCTTTCCTCCTCTATTCCATAGCTGACTGTAAAGTAGTGACTGTAATGTCAAAGGCATTTCTCAGTTTAAATTTTACTGTATCATATGTTAGTTGTTAGAAAACATCAATGCATGTGAGAGTGCTATACCTCGTCCGGTCCAGGAACATGGGCAGCATCGGCTGTCTGGTTGATCGGTGTGTCAGTCAGCACGGTGGGAATGTCTTCGTCCTCTCCTGAGAAATGTCGCGTCACCACCCACCGCTGCGGAAACCAGATCTGACACGAGTAGTGGAACACTCGGTCCGGATGTTTCACCTTGCCCAGCTCTTTGAGCAACACTGGCTCCCTCTGGTGAACAGCACATGCAGCAGCAAGACATAAATAGACGTACAAAAAAAATTCAGAAATTGACAGCAGATAACATAAAACATCATTATATATGAAAACATCACAAAATCTAAATTTGCAGCAATCTTTGCAAAGTGCTAAGCCAAATGATCAGACACAGCATGTAAGAATAGCGCAATTCTCACACTTTAACCGACAAAAAATCATGGCTTTCCCAAGTCTTTCCAGGACCGTCAAAAAGTTTTTTCGGAACCTTCTCAGGACCCAATTGACGTTTAATTACAGAAATAAACAGCAGTTATTCACTGTAAAAAAATAAACTGTGAAAAAATATATATGAAATCAGTTCACAAAAACCACTGCAGTGTATCAAATGACTGAGCAACTGTTTTCATTTCCATTTGCAATGAGTCTATTTGTGAAAGATGCATCAGACCTGAAAAAAACAGCCAGCATTTGTAAGAACCATTTGCTAAAAATTAATGTTGAAAAAAAAACAGTATGCATGGAGAGGAATTCAGATGCTGCCTGTAGCTAATAAACACAGGGCAAACTGGTTAATAGAGAAATAAATCTATGCAAAGCACGAGCCTACACAAAATGTCATGGCAAGACAAAATGGTCTGAGACCCAAGACAAGACGCCAAGGCCTTTTGGGTCAAGACTGAAATGAGATGCACAGTTATGAGACCAAGATGAAACCAAGATGTTAAGCATTTTTTCTGAGACAAGATGAAGATGTTAGACTAGAGCATCTCAAGACCAAAAAATTGAGATTAAAACCATATCACTGTCTGCTACGAAGGCAACTCTGATTAACTGATTGATTCATGCCTATTAGAACGAGCGAAACAGACTCACATCACGCATGAAGATGAGGTCGCGGTAGAGGAAATAGACCATCTGATCTAGTCCCTGCTGTCGACAGTCCTCAATGGCGTGCTGATGGGCTGTCCATTGATGCTGTGTCAGAAATTCATTCTACCACAGCATGCAGTGAAAATTAACTACAAAAAAATCTAGAGAGTCAAGCGTTGCTGAAAAGTACCGGCTGGCAGTCACGCCTGTGCAAATTTCTGTAAATCTGCCGTGATTTTGACTGGGGGATCATGGGATTGTCCATTTCACACATATCCAGAAAATTCTGTCCAAGAGGATTTTGTCCCAAGGGCTATGTCTAGGGAAATTTTCTTACTCACTGCACACTCTCTCTATTCGGGTTTTGTTTATTTAACTCATTTTTCTGTATCTGCTCCAAGTTATGTTACTGAAGGTTACATAAATTGCTAAATATATAAAGCTAGAACATGATAAAAAAAACTTTATAGTCAATGTAATAGCCTGCCAGCAAAACTGCATAAGCCTGACATCAAACTACTGAATAACTACTGAAAACGTTTTCATTTACGTGAAACACTGGTACTTAGTGACTCGTTTTTTCGACGCCATACAAGTATTTGTATGGTGTATGGCCATACAGGAAGGGCAACTTGCAGGATATGTTCAAAGCCCCTTACATATGTCGATCCATGGGCTCCCCAAAGACTGGAGGCACCGCCCAGGTTGCCAATGTCATACCTGCCTACTAACCCTGGAAGGTGACTTCCAGCTGCTTAACTACAATTTGAATTTGGCATGAAGATTTGCAAAAGACCGGGACAGTGGAAACAGCTCATGGATACGGCTACGCTCCAGCCTGAGGCACGCCCGTAATGATGATGACGATACAAGTATTCAGCTACTACTACTACACTGTGAGGCATAAAAAACACACACAATTTTTTTACCATAACTTGAAGAAGGGTTATCCTATTTTAATAATTTTTGGTACACATATTCACAACACAACTGGCCATCAAATAGCCATTCAGTTTCCCACCTCACCCAACATCTGCTTCTGCACTACCTGGGAAAAACAGAACAGACAAAATATGCATTAAAATCAACAAAAAAAACTTTATAAAATTTCATCTTTCCAGATATGCGGCCACCAACAGCCAATCAATTACAAGGTTTGACTGTTGTGCAGCAGCATGTCTATTAAATAGGCCTAACATTTTGGAATATTGACGAATTCAAGAAGCGACTGGTGAAGTCTGGATTGGTTTGGAGCAAAAAGTTATTAATGCTGAAATTAATGGAGAAAGTGTCTCCAAGCCAAGCCCATGTTCGTGGACCAACATTTCAAACATTTTTGTACACAGTTAAAAAATGGACAATTAGATAAACTATTAGCTAAAACGATGAAAATATGGACAAAATGTGTGTCTGTGTGTTGTTTTGATTAAGCAATAATACCAAAGTGGTTAAAAATGCAATATTTTGTTTAGGGCTGGTACTGATTAAAATTTTTTTAGTCGATTAATCACCAAAAATTAATCGCGATTAATCGATTAATTTCGAACAATTTTTCAATTTTGTAGTTAATGCAAAAAAAAAATGAAAACTGCAAAATGCAAGTGTACTTGTTACCGTTCATAAAAGTTGGAAACGTATAGGCCTACCTGTACACTATGCAGTCAGTTAACATGCATTTCAGGCTTTCAGCCAATCACGCAGACAAACAAGTGATGTCACATTTTCGAGCAAAAGAGCAGAAATGTGCAAATTAGTGATGTTCACATGTCCAAAATTCGATCGAATTTTAATCGATTAAAAAAAAATTAATCAAACAATTTTTTAACGATTAATCGATTAATTAATTGTTAATTTTCACAGCCCTAATTTTGTTCGTTTTCTTTCCCCATGTAGTGCAGAAACAGACAATGGGTGAGGTGGGAAACTAAACAATCATTTGATGGTTAGTTGTATCAGGAATAGTCATACCAAAACTTATTAAAATTGGATCACTTTTCTTCAAGTTATGATAAAAAAAAATTTGGTGTGTTTTTTATGCCTCGCAGTGTACTACAATTGCAATAATCTTTTTCAAAACTGCTCTGACAATAACACCAGAGCATTTAAGCAATCAGCATCAGGTCATAGAACGTTCGCATCAATAAAACCCTGTCCTACTCTAAAAAAGAAGCAGAGAATGCAAAGTGTTCAGTTACACACTAGAAAGCACTCGAGTTGCTCATCAAGCCACTGAGGAATTCTTGAGCGAACTGGATATGTCTTGATCAGTAGATGTTTATGCTACAACAAACACAATATTCATCAAAATATATCAGTAGTGAACCTTGCAAACCTGTCTTCTGTGAATTATGTGAACCTGAAAAAAAACTGAGTGGTTTGCATCACTAGTTACTACTCTATGTATGATGAAGCTGATATATGTAACAACAATCTACCATGTCACTTTGGTATTTCGGTTTTACAATTTTAGTTACATAAAATGAAAATAAAAGCCGAAACAAGATGAGAACAAGAAGTGAATCCAAATCAAATGCAAAGTCAAAATTCAAAAAAAACTTTAGAAAATTTAAGGTAAATGTGGAAAGGTTTTGGGATAAAATCACTGAATTTCCACCACACCTACATAGACAGAAAAAAATAATATCACAACTTGCAAGATAAAAGAAATTAAAATAAATTGAGTCTATGTGCTGCCTCTCCACCATGAAATCATTTGTTCTGCTGCTTTTGGCTGCATCTAAGCCAGTGCTGTCCAACCCGCGGCCCGCAACGGGATTCCATATGGCCCGCCGTCGTCCCACATAAATTGTAGTTTTGGTCTGGTGATTAGTCAGATGAAATCAACTTGCAAAATTCAAC
>Ga0209367_1000977_pt1 | contig 32941 bp, 20 predicted proteins | sample WorMetLIZISLAND2_FD_187412 | JGI IMG/M metagenome (GOLD analysis project Ga0209367, IMG submission 187412) | Marine gutless worms symbiont microbial communities from Max Planck institute for Marine Microbiology, Germany - Olavius geniculatus... ... | reverse complement strand
GGTGGAAGAACTTCACGTTTACGCGCCATAAATTTCTGCTTGTAACAGTGAAAGAATGGTTAAAATCGGTGCTGAATTACCGAAGTTATCCCAAAAATAAAACTGGGTATCCGTTTTTTGGACCACCTTGTATAGTGTTTTACTTGTACTCACCAGAGGGCGTGACGTGTCTCGCTCTGCCAACGCCGTGTCGGCCGAAAATCGCAAATTTTTCCTACCCCCTCTCATTTAGCGCCTTCGTTCGGGGTGACCCCTTTGGAATTTATGGAAAAGCTTCACGGTTCCTGAAACTAGAGTCTTCCAGGCATCCGACGGTGAACATTTGGTGATCCTAGCTTGCACCGTTTTTGATGATCCACCAGTGTAACGGACGGACGGACGGACGGACACAGACAGAATTGCGATGGCCAAGACGCGCTACAGCAGTAGCTGCTGTTGCGCGTAAAAGCATGACGGCCGTTGGTGTTGAGGCAACAACAAGCTATGACGAGCTGGTATTAATGATAAATCAATCCAATAAAAAGTCAATGCGTTCTGCAACAGTTCACACTCGATGCAAACTAGCACGTCAATGCCGTGCCGCGGCATGTGAGCTTATGGGGTGTTTACACGATCCAGCAAACGTCCAGCAAACTTCCAGCAAATGTATTCAAAATACACGTGCTACTGCTGGACATTTGCTAGAAGTTGGCTGGATCGCGTAAACACCCTATTAATGACTATTCCTCTATGTACCAGCAATTCCCAGCTCTTATGGCCATCATTCATTACTTGTATTTTGCGCGTTTTTACACCGTAAATAGGCTAAGTTGAGACTTGCTTGGCAATTAGGCCCAGTCCTCATAAGCATGATGTAGGCTAACTTAAATAGCTACGGATTAAGTTTCTGTTTCAGAACTGAGAATCTACATCGCTGCAGAAAAACATTTTACAAGACCGTTCATTTAAAATCATGGACAGGCTAAATTTGTAAATTCTGTGACTCGATTCTCCCGTTTCCGGGTGCACCCAGAGAACTTTTCTCTGGAAAACACACGCACCCACTACCCCTGGAAATGCTGAAGATACAATTATTGCGAGATCAAATATATATATACCTACAGTGGCGGATCCAAAAGTTTGAAATAGGGGAGCAGACGGGTAGGGGGTGGAGTCTGGGGAGGGGTTGTGCCCCCTCCCCAGAAAATTTGTTCCAAAAATCATGCATTTTAGTGCCAAATTTTCCCTTGTTTTAAGTTGCATCCGGTCAATAGGGGGGGGCGGCCGCCCCCCGCTTCCCCCTTGAATCCGCCACTGTATACCTAAACGTTGTCCTGTGTCATTTTTCTAAAAAGTAACTCAAATGAAGAGTGACCTGAATGCGGCGAGTCGAGGTGTAGCCAAGATGAGCGGAGATGATAACGAAGCCGAGGACGAGAGCAAGCGTGGCCAGACCGAGTACCAGGCACTTAGATGTTGATGAGCTGTTGAGTCCCTGGACTCGCAATGACGTCACCGGTCGCTGAGACGTATACGTCACGACAGTACGCAACGCAGCGTCTAATTTATGCACGCGCCGAGCAGCCGACTGTAACAACGACTGATGATGATTAGCCACTCCGGCGACTTCAGCAGTCGACATCTTCTACTACGTTCCACTACAACAGACTGCACAGACAGGGCTCCACACGACAGCTAGCCTAAAAGCCTCTAAAAACACACGTGACGAACTATACCGATCCGTCTCGTACGTGGGCCGTTAGTACGAGCAGTATGAGCCTATACCACTCCAGACAGTGCTGTATTGTACTCATTAAACCACGCTCGGGTCGCATAGACGAAACCGTCGTTTGCTTCATGACACACGACGGCAGCCAAAAGCAGTGGAAACGGTAGGTGGTCATCCGCAGTGCAAGTTGAGTGCAGTGGTTTAAGCACCGCATGCTGTATAGTTACAGCAGCAGCTCAGCTGACGGGCATGCTGCTGCCAATGTCAGGCAGTTGACAGAGTGTGCTGGTACCCTCCTCCCAGGCAGTGCGCCGCACACCGGCCGCGCCCCGGCGACAAAAATCGATAGACCCATCAGGCTTGGTCGACGATGTCCCCGCTCGAGCGTTTCACAATGCTGACAGTTCAATTACATCATTTTGGCAATCTCTATGTTCAACTGGTGCATGCCAGATACAGATACCTGCTGTCGCAAGGGAGGGCCGACCGTTTCTAAGATACGGCGATAGGTTGAAACTTTGCATTAAAAATTGCGGCCAAACCGCTGCTAGGTGATGCACATGGAGATGACTAGGCATAAAAAAATTTTCGTGCTTTCGGTTGCAGCCGACAAAAAAATTAGGGACGGGGGTGGTGGAAGAATTTTTTTATTATTTATTTTTATATCATGACGTATCATATAATATTACCCCAAAAGTCCAAAACTCATAAAAAAACAAACTGACACACTAAATACACTGTGTCCGGTAAAAATAAAATTTGAGCTAATGCTCACGAGACGCGCGAAAGCCTATAGCAGCTCCGGTTCAGTAGTTTAGCTGAAAATTGGGGTGTTCACACTAATATACAAATACCAAATTCTCTATCTGGATCGCATAACGATAGTTCCGTGACGCCACCTTGTAAATGATCTAGACTTGTGTCGCAGCCCGAAATCGCCGAAAAATCCATAAAACCCCCTACTTTAGCGTTCAGGGTCATTCAAGGTCATTGAATTCGGCGCCAATCGAGAGCCAGTGTACGACTTACTATTAGTGATTAATAGTAACATAGGCCCTATCTCGCACAGTTACTGAGATACAGAGACTTATTGGCCAAAAATCGCAAATTTTGCCCACCCCCTCTCATTTAGCGCCCTCGTTCGTGGTGATCCCCTTCGAATTTATGGAAAAGCTTTACGGTTCCTGAAACTAGAGTCTTTAGGCAGCCGACGGTAAAGATTTGGTGATTCTAACTTGCACCGCTTTTGACTGATCCACCCGTGTGACAGACAGACGGACGGACAGAATTGCGATGGCTAAGACGCGCTGATAGCAGTAGCTGCTTTCGAGCGTAAAAACTAATCCCTGGACATCGTGCAATAAAAATGTCAAATCTGAACAAATCTGAATAAAGTTTTGTACACTAAATGCCCAATAAATTCCTGAGGCGACTGCCAAATTTCATTGAAAAATATTATTTCTTAACAAAGTTATTAAATGTTGAATATCGATAACAAAGTATCTCCGTTACCAATATGGCGTTACATAAGTAAACCATTGTGTACATGTGCGTAACTTTAGCAAACAACATCTGATTTTAGCAAAATTTTACGTCAACAGTGCATCAACTATTGGCAATCAAAGTGCCAAATTTGAGTTAAATCTATCTACGCAAACAATAGCTACAGCGGCTTTTGTGAGGTCGCCTCAAAACGTGAAGTGTCCAGTATTAGGCCACCATTTGTTTAATCCGGACAGTGTACACGGCTTGCTGGGAAGTTCCGCAATAAACTTTTTAGCACCATACCCTTTCTCTTGTCTCAGTACTTTAATTAAAACAAGATCGTCTGCAGTAAACACAATTTTGTTATGGCTTACGTTATTTTGATTGCGTCAACAAACGTCATTTCCGCTTGAGCGACTGCAGTATGTAACGCCATAATTGGTAACGGAGATATTTTTGTTATCGATATTCAACAATCAACATCAGTAATTGTATGGGTATGTGATGAGGAATAATATTTTGCAATGAAATTTGGCAATCGCTTCAGAAATTTATTGGGATTTTAAGTGTACAAAACTTTATTCGGATTCATTCAGATTTGACATTTTTATTATTGCACGCTGTCTAGGGGATTAGCTTTTACCGGACACAGTGACGGAGAACTTAAGCAGATACTGCAACATTTTAGACTAAATGTAAACAGTATTTTTTCAGTAGAAGAAATTTGAGCTAATGCTCACGAGACGCGCGAAAGCCTATAGCAGTTCCGGTTCAGTAGTTTAGCTGAAAATTGAAGTGTTCACCCTAAGTTAATATACAAATACCAAATTCTCTATCTGGATCGCATAACGATAGTTCCGTGGCGCCACCTTGTGAATGATATAGACTTGTGTCGCAGCCCGAAATCGCCAAAAATCCACAAAACTCCCTATTTTGGCGTTCAAGGTCATTCAAGGTCATTGAATTTAACGCCAATCAAGAGCCAGTGTTCGACTTCCTATTAGTGATTAATAGTAACCTAGGCCCTATCTCGCACCGTTACTGAGATACAGCGACTCATTGGACAAAAATCGCAAATTTTGCCCACCCCTCTCATTTAGCGCCCTCGTTCGCGGTGACCCTTTTTGAATTTATGGGAAAGCTTTACGGTTCCTGAAACTAGAGCCTTCCAGGCAACCGACGGTGAAGATTTGGTGATTCTAGCTTGCACCGCTTTTGACTGATCCACCCGTGTGACAGACAGACGTACAGATAGACGGACAGAGGGACGGTGAGAATTGCGATGGCTAAGAAGCGCTGAAAGCAGTAGCTGCTTTCGCGCGTAAAAATTTTGAAAACATGCTGAAAACAGTGCTGATATTTCTGAAGGTTTAATAAAAATTTTAGAAACGCAGGTTCTTTTCTAGGGACCAGGGCCTGATCGAGACCAAATTAGGCCGGATGCTGTTATTCACAATAAATTTGAGCTAATGCACACGAGACGCGCGAAAGCCTATAGCAGTTCCGGTTCAGTAGTTTAGCTGACAATTGTGGTGTTCACGCTAATTTAATATACAAATACCAAATTCTCTATCTGGATCGCATAACGATAGTTCCGTGGCGACACCTTGTGAATGATATAGACTTGTGTCGCAGCCCGAAACCCACAAAAAATCCCCAAAACCCCCTATTTTGGCGTTCAAGGTCATTCAAGGTCATTGAATTCGGCGCCAATCGAGAGCCAGTGTACGACTTCCTATTAGTGCATTGCCTTAACCACAGAATCCTCCCAACTTGAGTAACCTAGGCCCCATCTCGCACCGTTACTGAGATACAGCGACTTATTGGCCAAAAATCGCAAATTTTCCCTACCCCCTCTCATTTAGCGCCATCGTTCGGGGTGATTCCCTTCGAATTTATGGAAAAGCTTTACAGTTCCTAAAACTATAGGGTCTTCCAGGCAGCCGACGGTGAAGATTTGGTGATTCTAACTTGCACCGCTTTTTGACTGATCCACCCGTGTGACAGACAGACGGACAGAATTGCGACGGCTAAGACGCGCTGAAAACAGTAGCTGCTTTCGCGCGTAATAAAAAGGCCTGTTTCTGGCATTCAAGAGCGACCAATAGGCCCAAGACCCCGATACCGCCAATGCGGGTGATAACTGATAATCACCTTTCTCTCCCCCTTTTCTCTTCTTTCGTTTTTTCTTCCTCTTCCTTCCCGTCTTTTTTTCTGCCTTTTCCCTTCCCTTGCCCTTATCTCTCTTGCCTCAGAAGTAAAACCCCATGCACGCAACGAACGCAAGAAAAACACGCAATAACATCAGCCAAAAGTACAGCGACGCAACGGCCACAACGCAACGACAGAAACGGCATTTATTCTTGCGTTGCGTACGTTGCGTTTAATGCATTAATTGGATGAAAACCAGCTTTAAAAAACAAAGGCGCGACTCCCTTCATAAATAGGCTCGTCACAATGTCATGTGGTTTGTATTACATAGGTTAGCTTACAATATTAAGGCGACAGAACCGGGAAGAAGGGGAGGGGGCAAAAGGTACACGTCCCCCACTGACGATGACGGGTACAAGCCGTGAATGCGTCTCCGTCCCAACTGCTTTTGGAGTTGACAAAATAAGCCTGAATAGACCGGGTCTGAAATGCTGTGTACGAACAAACTGCGTGAAGCTATCCATAGAACGGCAGTGGCCTAAAAGGTAGCGTCGACCATTTTCGCTTATAGACTGGCAGTATAAATAATTATGGCATAAACAGCGTGGGTAACCGCAATTGATTCGAATGAAATTCGCTCCGCTCTACTTCATAATCACACGCATATTATTTAGGTCTCACTAACTCGTTTGGCGGTTGCACTGGTCGGTGTAAGGTGTGGTTTGGTGGTATAGGCCTTAAAGTAGCATCAACTAGCATGCCGAACCGGTGACCACGAGGTTGCTGGTTGATGATTAACTTTTGTTTGACTTTACATTTGACGCCATAGGCATACGTATGCTGCCACATTTTACAAGGTACAGTATGAACATATTAAATGAGATGTGGTGGGTTGTGCATTTGTGTTTGTTTCAAATTTCATGAGGCATGTTCCTGCTGAAAATTAGCAAATCGAACAAAAATCCGACAAAGATATAGAAAAAATAAGAAAGAGACATTTTTTGAGGCGCGGCTTTAGTATCTGACAGTATCTTAACAAACAAGCAAATAACACGCAAGCCGAAAACTAAACCAAAACAAACTAACTGCAGTTATGTCGTCTTGTGTAGCAACTAGTAAAGATACATACGGAGTACGCACACAGGTCATACGTTGTAGGCCTACTGGATTCAGAATATCTGAAACGGCACCAGCGCCAACTTCTGCGTGTTCAATACGCCTTCCCTCTGAAAACCTACAGGCCAGATGTCTCACCGTGGCCGGAGAGGGGAGGCGAAAAAAGGCAAGGGGGCAATTGTCTTTACTCCCCTCCCCCAAAAATTTGAACTGTTGGAAAATAGTCAGAAAATTTTCGTCCAAAAATGCTAAAATTGAGACTGAAAAAACCTCTATTTTAGGCATTTTTTGGGAGGGGGGCAAAATTGACATTTTGAGCATCCATAATCCCCGCTGTTGGAAATTTGCAGCAGTCTGTCAAAATTCCATCGTCATCTGCAGTGCGTTTCCGGCGGAAAATCGCCTCGCCTACTTTTTAACGCAGGACGCCGCTGTCGGGGAGACTCATGACGCCAGCCGCCGACCGAACATAACAGGAGCAGGATACCGCAATCACGTCGCCTCACATAGCTGCCGGGAAGCGCTCGGAAATTAGAGGACTTGCCCGCAATTCAAGGGGTCGTCCATAAATGACGTCACACACCGAGCGGGGAGGAGGGTTAACGATATCGTGACGATGCGTGACGTAGGGGGAGGGGGTGAAAGGTTTCGTGATGACGGGCACGTCACATCTGCGGCAAGGCCTGGTCAGGGACTCGTGGATGAGTGCTAGTACACTATACAGGACTTCATGGTACAGAACACATGGCGCAAACGACGGAGAATGATGTAGACCTACCGCAGGCGGTGTCGCCACCCACGGACCTCGGCACAGACAGCCGTGCCTCATCAGATTTAATTTAATTTAATGACAAAGGGCAGCAGCCACTAACATGCCACAATAAAATAACAGTATACATCAATGAATGTCACTGATAACACAGTACAACAATAGGTGTACTAGAAAAAATAAACTTTGCAATAACTAGCCAAGAATGTGGAAGTAATAGATCATTTAAAGCTATTTAAATTAGAAAAGTCAGTATTGTCAGCTGGCAAGTTATTCCATATTCTTCCTGTACAGTAAGTGAAAAAGTTATGTCTGGTGTTGGATCTGCAGCCTGGTAGGAATAGTTTATATTTATGTCCACGATGTCCATAGTCAGTACGTAGTTTAAAAAATTGATTTAGGTTGAGATCAGTCAATCCAAATACTAGTTTGTAAGCAAATATCAAGTCCAATCGAAGTCGGCGAAGTTCCAAACTTTCTAACTGGAGCTTATTTAACCGCTGACAATAAGTAAGATGCTGTAGACCTGGGAGGCGCTTTGTGAAGCGCCGCTGAACTTTTTCTAAACTTTCAATATCTTTCTTTAATGACGGATTCCAAGCGATGGAACAATACTCTAAACGTGGGCGAACATATGTTATGAAAGCTTTTACTAAGCTATTAACATCTCTTGAAAGAAAACATTTTGATATCAAATTTGCCACTCTGTGGCCTTTGACTGATAGCTTGGCAATGTGCTGGGAAAGACTGAGACTGTGAGTCAGTGTGACACCTAAATCCACAACTTCTCGTACAACAGGTAAAAGGCTGTTATGAATAGAGTATTCAACATCGGACGACTGATTACATCGTCTTAGTCTGTCCGGCGCTTGGTTCCAAATTGCACTAATTTGCATGCACGCCACTAGGCTTAAATGCACATGCTTGCTTTTAAACGAAATTAAGTGGCGGCAGCCAAAACTGTGGCCACAATTTCCCAAAAACATCGACAGCGTTGCGTTTAGAAATTTGGACTGCTGAAACATTCCCTCTTTCAGTGGCGTAGTCAAGAAAAGCCTCCAAACCCCAATCCTCCAGACAAAACGTATATATTTATACATTCAAACTGCAGAAAATTTGCTAATTTGGTCAGTTTATTTCCAAGAAAATAATTAAAATTGTTCCCACCAGATTTCATATTTTAAAGCTAAAATGAACCAAATTTGATTTCGGATGAAGCTCACCCAGGCCCTCCAGCTGGATTTTAGAGGGTCTTACTTGTAAAAAAGAAAGGGGAGGGGAAAAGGGAAGAACAAGATAAGGGTGGGAAGGGGAAAAATGGAGAAAAAACGGAGAAACAAAAAAAGGAAAAGGAAGAAAGACGAGGCCCCATCCAATTAAAATTTCTGGCTATGCCACTGTCCCTTTTCCACTTCCCCCTTTATTCCGCCCATCTACTTAGCGTAATTAGTAACTACCGATTAGAATGCAGCATGGATTCAGTTTAAATTTCAAAGTTACATTAGTTACGCATTAGTTACACAGAGTAATCAAAAAACTGGTAAATTAGACAAATCACTTACTACAAACTTTGCATGCGGATATCATAGTTACATACGAGTACCTAGTAAATGTAAGCTTTAGGCCTACTAGTCTTACACTTAAACCTACGGAAAGACCAAGACCAAAACTCTGAAAACCTGTCTTAAGACTGTCTCGAGACAAGACACTATCTGAAGACTGAACATCCCTGCCAAAAGTGGCACATTTACCGTTACATTACACAGCAAAACACTAGTCTGTATACGTAGACCTGACGATGTTACGACAAATTATTGACGTGTTAAAGTTACGAGCATTCGACTCATATATACAGTGTAGCATGTGTTTGTTGTTGTTGTTGTTCGTCCTTCGAAAACGAAGACGACCACGACTTCAGGAGATCCGGGAATTATTTGTGGGTCCGCAGGTGACTGGTGAGGCCGATACGAGCTCGGAATTTGCGACCGCATGAGGGGCAGATGTTTGTAGGTGAGGTAGTCGATGAAGACGTGGCTCGAGCCTTGCGATCAGCGCGCTTTCCCTGGGCTGCAACAGTACGACAGGTCTCTGCTGCAAGAGCTCCGATGGCGAGTGTATGTCTCCAGGTTGGACTATTCACAGCGGAGGTTTCCCAGTTGTTGACGTCGATATTCAGGGCTTTCAGAGACCGTTTGAGACTGTCCTTGAAGCATTTCTTCTGTCCGCCAGCAGAGCGCTTTCCCTGGCTGAGTTCACCATAAAGCAGCTGCTTAGGTAACCAATGTTCGGGCATTCTGACAACGTGTCCAGCCCATCTGACTTGAGTAGCATGTAGCGGCTAATCAGCGTACAGCGTGCGAACTGCTCAGTCACCGTCAGCCTAGGCCTAATTATGTAAAACTACAGACCGCTAGACGCAATCACTCTGATCTATGATGTCGACAACAGCTGTGACTGTGACCACATATGCAGATATGGAAGATGCTCTCATAGCTATGACCACATGTAAGCTACTGACTGTAGGCTCCGATACCAATGCGCGTCAGTCAGTTTAACAGCTGTTGGTCAGTGGGCATAATAGAATTTAAACCTTTAGATATAATAAGATTTACAGTGAAAATAAATAGACAAGCCCATGACCAGTTTGTGATATCTCTTTGTATATTAGTCCCTGTATATTGGGTTGCTTTACAAAAAATGTTTCCCGAACTGAAAACTTGCACATCTAGTATTGTTATGGTTATTGAAATCAGCACCTGGGTTACGATGACAAGATTATCAGGATCCTGGAATTTTTATACAGAGATACAATGAGTGCTCTCATAGAGTGGATGGTTGTCTATCAGATTGGTTTCCTACAGTAGTTGGGGTGTTGCAGGGCTGTGTTCTATCACCACTGTTGTTCAACATTTTGCTCACGTCTTTATTCTTACTGAAGTTATGAAATTGTATACTTGTTGTCATATAGGTTGAATGTATCAGCATGTTACGGATGATACAGTTGACACAATAATGTTGTCATTATTTTAAGTGCAGTTGCTGCAATTTCCGAAGTCATGCTGGTTAACATGTTCAAGTTGTAGCATTGTTGTGAGTGAATATATAATTGTGCTCTGGCAGTCGTTAATCGTTCAGAGCAAATTGTATTGCAGCATTATGTCATTCACTGCAATGGGTTGCTTCATCGAGAGAAAGTTGCTCAGTTGGAAGCGGGTTCTGTGGAAAGTGTAAGTTTGTGTGTTGATTATGGCTAATTCATTTCATTTTAGGTTTTATATTATAAATTTATATTATATATTATAATTTGTATGTTGTGGTATAGAGTGCCAGTATTTTGTTGCATTGACCTGAGGCCTCACAAAGTGGTTGTTTGCCTGTGTTGACCATTCGGCCAGTATTTTCTCATTTTACTTTGTGCTTGCATGTCATGATTTGTACTGGTTTATGAATTCGATAAAATACGTAAAAGTAAAATCTGACAAGCAAGTGATATCACAGTTTTTTGGACTACACAGTGCATCTGTGTTTTGTGTTGGTTGCAGGATATTGATGGGAACATTGATTTGGGTTGTTTGTTTTACTGCCGTGTAAGTACAGTATTCAGCATTTATTCATTGTCAAGGTTGTAGAAGAGCATTTTTCACTAGTTAGTCCGCCTGGAAACGATAGTCTTTGGGAGGACTTATGTTTTGCTGGCATTTCATTTCTTTTCTTTTTTTCTTTTTTTCGTCGCGTAATCTCCGAGCTCCGTGGGCCAATCAGCACGTAATTTTAGGGGCGAAAACATGCAAAATTTGGCCCCCTTTCGGTTGACTTCAAACTTTGACGGCGAATATCTCCGGAACGGATGAAGATATTCAAAATCAGTGAGTTACTCGATTGACAGCGATTTTTCCGGCGTTCGGCGAAAAAAGTCCGGTGAACTTTGGTTCACTACTTCAGGAGATCTAGATGTGGAATTATACCCACCCAAGTCGACTTTTTTGGAAGACCATATTTCGGCTCCTGGGGGTGCTGCGCACCAAATTTTTACACGTGCCATCTTGCTAGTGCTCCCCCACCGGGGACCTGGGTCCCCCTTACAATTTTCTTTATAGGGTGGTCCAAAATTGGCCTTAATTGTAGCGAATTAGCCACTATAACTTTAAAGCTAAATGGAGTATCCTAATTAAACTTTGCCACGTGATGTAGTGCTAAGTGGGGCTGATAACGTACATACAAATTTTGGGGGGCACTGCACCCTTAAAATTTGGGATAGCGAAAAACATCCAAAATTCGGCGTGATTTAGGACAACTTTCAACTTTGAGCGCAAATATCTCTGGAATGGATAGAGATATCGACAAATGGTAAACGACATTATCAACTACCGTCCCTCCTGCATTGAACAAAAGAAATTGGTTAATTTTGGTCCACTAACGACAATGGTTAGTTGGCTAATGTCTACCTACCCTAAGTCGGCACTGCACATTTTGCATATGCTAATGTGTTAGAGTTTGAGCCATGTGACTTTGCTACGAAAGGAATGTGAGCCCCGTAAACTGTCTCTCCAATCGGACTTAAGGCGCTGGGCGGACTCACGTTGGGCTTTGTCCCAAATTTTTAGTTAATTTTTAAAATCAAATTTAAAATTAAAATTCAGGTAATTCTTTAAAATTTAGTTACGTTGTAATCTGTAAGCTGTACTGTATTTATCATATTTGTGTTGTGATGTATTATGATTGCTGATTAACTTCAGAGCTAAGCTGTTGTTTGTTGCATTTTAACATTTGTTTATCAATTGCGTATGTTAAAAGCACGTAGTTTCAAAGAACTGCATATGTGTGGAGCTTTAAGATGTATTGACAGTATTCGTGTATTTTATTATTAACTAGAACGCATTCATGAAAGTGAATATCTTTGCCAAGTGAATTTTCTACAAAATAGTAATATTTGTATGCGTGTTTTTTTTTTGTAAATTTGTTAGCTAATAAGAAAGCAATTGACTAAAATTGTTTTGTGACTTTCACTGTAAGCATAGCTGCTGGTGACAATACAGAATCTGCTGGTGATGTAATGATATGTCATTGCTATTATGATGTTCGGTTGCTGCACACAGAGGCCAACAAAAATGACACACACAGTGAACACATTATCTTTGCCATTCACTATGTTTACTAGGTGGAGATAACAAAGCAACTAGATTGAAAGTGATGATTCATTCTAATGTAATTATTGGTGGATTGGATTGTATGTTGTTGATAAAATATCGCAGGCAGTTTAGCTTAAAATCAACTACCAGTATGTTAAGAATTTTCTGTGTTTGTGATGAATTTAAGCTTTGGATATCTTTAGTGTTTTGATGGTTTTGGGAATTCAGGCTGTAGAAAATGCTGCCACAACAATTACAACAAAGTTTTTTATGTGTTCCAGTCTAACTTGGAGTATTTTGGGGGAAAATAGGTCAGTTAAGCCACAACTCATTCTGTATGTGACATTTTTGTGTTGTTTCAGCTGTGTTATATCAAGCATTGTTATGAGTGATATGTGTACTTTTAGCTGTGTAAAAGGACATTTCAAGATGATGTTGCTGTTCACAATGCTACATTGGAGCATTGCAAGGTAAAACAGTTGCTGGTTTGCTTGGCCTAAGAGGTGTAAACCAGTAGTTTTAGGCATTTAGTGGATGGGGCAAATTTGCCCACTTTTGTGAAACTTGGAAACAATGAAAACCAGAAATATATGCCCCTGCCCTGAAAATGTCACAGGGCCTAGGAAATGTATGTGGATAAGGCAGTTTAGATGGCATAAGTTGACCCTACACTGTGAATGGAATATCATTCTAGCTAGTCTCAGTAATTAGTAAAAAATTATTTTATTCATATGCACTTGCTGGTGGATACACCTACTTCACAATTTGTGCGAAATGCATTTTGCACAAAAACAATTTTTTTTGGAAAATGTTTGCATGTCCCGATCTTTATGGGCATTGATCATGATGCCGCTGAGTCTGGCTATGCCATAATGAATAACAAAAGCTTGCGGACAGTGTGATGCAGAATTTTGCATCTTTTTCTCAGCAGCAGGTGAACTTGGTGTTGGAAAAATTTTGCATATAGCATATCTGTTATCAAAACGTTATCGTGCTTGCAGTAGCCTTGCCACCCATGTCCCATTTAACTGCCCACTGCATTATGTGTCTGATGTGCTATGCTAGACGTTTCTACAACGACAGCAAGAGTTGGGTTTCTACAAGTTCCGCTACCTGTATGCAGACATTGGCTTTGAGCGCCGGCTGCCATCAGTTCTGCCTCCACCTGATGGATTTGTAAGCAGCTCGGCTTTGTTTGATTTACATTGCAGTTTGTGGAACAGTTTTTAGTTTGGCTTTGTTTTTAGCCCACCGTACTTTAGTAAAGGTTGAGCTGTTGGCATGAGTTGTCATCCCTTTGTCTGTCTATCCGCCTGTTTATCTGTCATGGCTGTATTGTGGTTAAATGGTGCAAGATAGGTCGTAGGTTGCTATTGATCACTAATAGGAAGTCGCATGCTGGCTTTCAAATGAGATATAAATCATTGACCTTGGATGACCTTGAAGGGTAATAACACACTATGGTAAGTCAGTAAGTAAGTAAGTAAAATTTAAATTTATATAGCGCATACTCAATAGGATCTCTAATGCGCTTTTAATACATTTTGTCGTCAATATTTTGCAAAAATGTATGTCTTCAGCTGACGTTTTAAAGTTCTGGGTCACGAAGACTGTCTGGCAGTGAATTCCAGGTCGACAGGCTCGCAACAGATAAGTGCCGATGACCAAATTTGTTCAATCGATAGCACGGTACGACCAACTTCCGCTGATTGGCAGGCCGCAGATGTTGATGACCAGTGGCTTCTGCTGTGAGTGTACAATGGTCCGTCAAGTACGGCGGAGCAGTTCCATGTACTGCAAGTTTAAATTGTACTCAGTTGGTGACATCAAGCCAGTGGAGCTCATTATGCATTAGTCGCGGTAAACTGCTGTCGTACTTCCGAGTGTTAGTGATGATGCGGGCAGCTGAATTCATCACTCTCTGTAACTTGTCTGTTATGACTTTCAGTGACTCAGCCAGCACAGTGTTACAATAGTCGATACAAGATGTCACCAGTGTAACAGGCCGACCCAACATCCAATGACTGCGGGACACGAAGAATCTGTCTGAGATGAAAGAAGCATGTAACACTAACGGCTGAGACATGTTTCTCATGACTCAAATCAGATGACAGAATAACTCCTAAGATGCGTACGTGTCCACTGGGCTGAGCTTGATGGTGTCAGAGCCAAACTTGAATGCCGGGCTGCGACCATCGAGTTTACTCAGACTGTACTTGAAACCCAACCACAGGAGTTTGGTCTTCTCTGTATTTTGCTTGAGGGGGGTGTGCCGACTGCCGACATCCAGTGATTTATATCTGTGACTCAGTATATTCGAGCTTTCCAACACCAACGTACCATCGCAACGACAGTCATGTGGTATTGTGGATGAACAGTAAGTCGTAGATCTTGAAAACACCCCATCTAGCACAAAGATCTTCGATATATCTCTTAAGTAAGCCGAGTTCTAACCCATTATGTCCCAAATTTCATTGCCGTGGCAAGGAGGGACGCTTGGGGAAAAATTTGGTTAACAGCATTCGATGGCCCATCCCCGAACTCCTCCCCCTATAGACGCAAAAATCTTGCAGATATCTCTTACAGAGACCGAGTTATAGTTGATTTTGTCCCAAAATTCGTTGCCATGGCAACGGGAGTTGGCAGGGGATAAATTTAAATGACACCATCGGATAGCCCTGGTCCGAAAATAGAGGGGTAGGTGCAAACAGCGTGCAATTATCTTTTAAGGGGGCCAAGTTATGGCCCATTTTGTCCCAAATTTTGTTGCCATGGCAACGGGTGTCGATCAGGGGTAAACATAAATGACACCGTTAAATTGGCCGACCCCGAAAACCATACCCTAGAACCAAAAATTACGACTCTATCTTATACATAGCTGGAGTTATGATGGTTTAAAGCATTGTTTAATTTTTCCCATAGGCGCTATTGTAATTTTTCATATTTTTGTGTAAAAATAGGCCAAAATGTTGAATTTAAATTTTGTAACCTCCAAAAGGCACTTTCTTGCGCGAAACCGCGTCATATGAGCCATCGTGCATTAAAATCAGTTCAGTCGTTTTTCCTGTAGAGGACGGCAAGAAAAAAAGGGAAGGAAAGGCACAAAAAGTCATGCAGGCGTTATATTTCACCTATTCGTGGGGACGCCTCCTGTGAACAAATTTTTACCAAATTTTGCATGTCGTGAGATATGCTGGAAGTAATCATCTGTGCAAAAATTGAGTTGAAAAATTAATGGGTTTAGGATTTACTGGGGTCAAATTTTGGGTTCTCCCATTGAAATGGCTGGTCACCTTTACAACAGTGCTGCACTACTGCGCAGCCTGTGACGGAAGTGCCGGTCAGTTGCATGTATTGAATGTGATTGGATGTATAGTTAACCGGTCAGTTTCTTTGGTGTGTTTGTGTTTGAACTTCAGGATCTGTATCTGAAGACAGTCTATCGCTCAGGCGTTGTCAATAATCTGACTTGTGATGTACGTTTCTCTTTGTTGTGATAGACGTGTTAACGTAATACTATAATAGCATGTATGTGTCTTCAATATTCGGAAGATTCGAATATATTGCTCGTGTTTTTTGTTAGAGCTCGAAATTTTTAAATTGCTCCCCTAAGGGGGCCCCTGCCCCCACAGACCCCCAATTGCATCCAAACATGCGTATTGTGGATGGCTGTAAGTGGTCCAAACGGCATCGGGCTAGCTCAGACACAGACGGAGATGTTTCATTTTGAACGAGTTCGGCCGCATCCCCATGCAGTATAGGCTAGAATCCACTATCCGGCGGAGTCGGATAGTCCGTCATTACACCAAAATTTTAAGTCAAAAAATGCTTAGTATTATAGTCACTGCCAGACAGCTATGGGAAAGAGGCAGAAAATAGTTGGAAAACAGCATGTACATTGTGTCAGAATGCTGATGGGCATTAGATGCTGGTTTAAGGCCACCACTGGACAGTTAACCATGTCTTTTAGTGATGTTTTTCTTTCAAAACCACTGGTTAAGGTTATACTGTAGCTTGTAAGCATGCAAAAAATCATGCTATATGTTAACATTTTTGTATTGTTATCTTGGTGTGATGTGTTGTTTTTTTAAAACAAATTTGACAAGTGTGATTATGGTATAGAATTCAGCTGAGGTTGCAATAGGCGATATTTAAGCATTTCATGCATTAGCTGTGTACTTATTCCAGTGTTCTACCGTACTGTTGTTCAGTTTTTTTAATCAGCCCATAAAGTCCAAGTCACACGAAAAAAACGATATTGGTTAAATATGTGTAGAATGTAACACTAATTAATAATACGCTGATTAATTGAAATGAAAACATCACTTTGAAGTAATTTTATCACAGATATGTTGTGCCACAAATACTGATGACGTCACTCACAAGACCCTTGGTTGTCAAACTGACATTTGCATTTGAAAGTAATAAATTCGTTATTTTTTTTTTCAGAATAATGTTAGATTTATAGTACAAGTAGATGACATCAGAAATTACGTCATTGTTTATTTCTTCACTATCAGAGGTGTGCGATTAGTAAAATTAGTGATGTACTGGAATATTATGGTTTTCAGTGAGTTAACTATTGATGAAAAATTTGGCTTTTTTGAAGCTATTTGGCCATAAATTAAGCTGCATTTGACCTCAAGGCAATAAAGCTAGTTAGCAACTCCCCTGCAGATGACGTCACAGTTTCGAATATGGTCCAAGTCGTGAAAAGGTAAAAGTGAGTACTTTAAATCTAATTTTTAGGGTATTAAAATGTACTAGCAACCAGAAGATTAACGAATATTGACAAATTAACATTTGATTAAGCCAATTAGTGCTTTATAACAGTTACGTAAAATGTGACTTGGACTTTAAGGCAATTTCTGGGAATTGCTGCAGCAGATTTTTAACAGGGCAGATGCACATTGTGATGCTTATCCTGCAGTATCTGAGCACTGAGTGTTTGTATGCTAAACTGTCTTCGTAGGCGTGTAATTTTGTCGCAGCATCACTTAAAGTCTGGTTCGGTCATTCGCTCAGTCCGCCTCATTGTGAGGTAATGTGAACATTGCTGGCTGCTTAGCTAAGTTCATTGTTGCTGTGGCTTGATATTCAGTGCGAATATGCAGCGTATTGATGATGTGAGCGAAGGCTGCATATTTTGCTCAAGCTACTGTCATTTAAAGAAAAGTGAATCTTGTCCAATTAAGAGTTGTATACAAATACAGAATTTACTTGGAATTGACTTATTACTTACTGACATTCAGATAGCTGATATATCTGGCTTAATCAGACTGCTGGTGATGTCGATTTACATGAAATCAACGTTTATTGATTGCTGAATGTTGCTTTATTTGTCAGGTTATGCAGAATTTGCTGAATTCACTTGGACCCAAGACGTTTCTGCTGCGTTATGGTGATCTCCCATCACCAAGACACATGTTTTTCAAGCAAGGTAGTTGTTATAAAGATAGCTTTTGTTTAGCTTTTGTATAATGATACAGTTGCTCCATCATTATTTCTTCTGGTAGATTTGGTCCTTCAATGCACATCTCACAGAGGGTTTCTGGTGGCGTCATTGGGTACAGAGACCTTCGCTGATCTTTATTATGCTGATGATGTCGCACTCCTCGCTGAGATGCTCGAGGTTCTTCTGCTGGCATTGGAGATGCTGAAGGACGAAGCCCACCCTCTGGGTCTGGAAGATAATTGGCAGAAGACCAAAATCCAATCTACCATAGATCCAGATACTTTGCTTGCATCAGTTCCAGTATCAGGCAATTCAGTGGACATCGTGCAGTCTTTTGTCTACCTCGTCTCGAAAATTCATGCCTCTGGTAGCTCAGAACCGGAAGTTCAACACAGGATCGGTCTGGCGAAATCTTGTTTTAATCAACTTAACAGAGGAATATGGCGCTCCAGCATCTCCATCTCCACTAAAGTTCACCTATATCGTGTTTTCATTCAACCCATCGTTCTCTATGGTTCTGAAACGTGGGTCTTGACACGAGCCTTGGAAGACAGGATCACTGCCTTTGGCACCATCTGCCTCCGACGTATTCTTTGGATTCCGTACATGGATCATGTTACGAATGCTGATGTACGACTCCGAGCCGGCTTTCCACCACATCTGCTCTCACTCATCCTGACATCTGCTTCCTCGGGCACGTAGCAAGGATGAGTGACATGCAGGATACCTTCAGAGCCCTACATGCGTCGATCCGTGGGCTCCTCAAGGACTGAAAGCGTCTCCCAGGCCGCCCACACCGCACTTGGCTTCGCAACACTCAACCATGGATTGAATTCAGCATTGAGGCTTGCAGAAGATCGAGGACGGTGGAGGCAGCTAGTGGAGACGGCTACGTTCCAGTCTGGGGCACACCCGTGATGATGATGATGATGATAACACTTTACACTGATCTGTAGAGAAATTTTCAGAGAGTTATTTTTCATACTCTGTAACTGTTTTATTGTCAGTTATTTAATGTTGCTGGCTGGAAGTGGGAAAAGTTTACTTTTGGAGGGTAGGTAGCCCTAGAAAGAATGGAATAGTTTAGCAAAAAAATTGTGTATCTGTACTATACGTTATGTCTGTAATGCCTAGTGGGATTGTGGCGTGAGCATGGCGGGGTGTCAGAGGCTTTAAGCTCTGTGTCATCTGATGCATCGGTGGACAGTCCTGTGCACGTTGCTCCAGTGATGGCTTCATCGCACTTCGATGTTGATGTACGTTTGGATGTCTTTGCACAAGAAGTTGTCACCAACGACCCTGCAGTTAATGACATTAGATAAGTAAGTATGTAAGTAAGTAAGTAAGTAGTCTGCATTTGTAACGCGCCATATGTCAAAACAGAAGTTCGAATCGTAGCTTAGTTAACACAGTAGTTACGTTTCACAATGGTTACTGTCCAGTGCATTTTATGGACATGGTGGTGAAATTTGGAAAATTTTTCTCTCCCTATTTTAACCCCATGCAGGTCCTGGGAGCTGGAGAATAGGCTTGATCAGTTTGCTGGCCAGATGGTGTAGAAGGCGCATAAACCAGGTTTTTAGTTTCTATTTCTGTAGTTAGATTGTGCATGTGTCAGTGTTTTGTTAATCAGTATTATGCTTGTGTGTATGGATTTTTAGGTAGTTTGTTATTCTAATTTGTTTTTTTTTGTGTTAGTTTGTTTGATTTTTGCTATTGATTTTGTTCGTCGTTATCTGTGCAAGTAATTGCCTCAGTGATCATTACCAAAATGACCTTTAATGTTCTGAGTGGGATGTTTAACCCTACTCACTCACTCACTCACTTCCGTTTTTTGGTATGACTAATGATATTTATATTTTTCAACAATGCATTGGAAGTCCATAGCTAAATTTCGTGCATTGTGGAATGCCATTGTTGGATTCTTGCACTTGATTGTTGGGTATTGCTAAAAATAAAATTTTTATGAGTAAGAACATAACTAGAACTTGTCCTCTAGGCATTGTTTTAATCACGGTGATAATTAGCAAACTACGAATTAGATTTTATGCAAGTTGTGTCAAATGCCCAGCTAATTCTTACATTATATTGAACACTGTACCTGGTAGTCATTTGTTTTTTTTTTGACAAGACATGCCAAATTTAGTCTTTGCCTTATGATATGGTGTTGTCAGTACCTGTTGTTTAGCTCAGCTGTTTGCATGTTTTGCATCTGTGTTGCATCCAGCTGTCTGCTTTGCAAGCTGACTGACTGTCAAGAAGTGTTTTGACAAGTGCTATCAGCATCTGTGACAATGGTAATCCTATGCGCCATGATACACTGTAATACGGCTATGTTTTGTAAGCTGATCTCTCTGCCAGGACGGTTGCTTGTGTGCATTGGTCCTGGAAGTTGGTGACCAAATGCTGCACCCACAATTTCTGAGCCAAATTGAGCTTTATTTTGTTTCAGCTGAAAGCTGAAAGATATTAGAGTTGAGTCGTTTGAGCCAATTTAATTGTTATTACATGTTTCTGAATTATTTGTATGATTTCCATGTTGTGTGGTGTTTGACAGTCACTGTACGAGCATATGTAGCTCATTCTGAACGGCTGTGTTGCCATTGCCATTTGCGACCATTTTGAACACAGCTAAACTGCGCCATTGGCCTACTATTCACTGTTAATGCACTTATGAATTATACAAATAATTGTTTTACTGCTTTTGCTTTTACTTTTAACTTGAGTCCATCTAACATAGTGTTTACTGTGCAGTCAAAAATTATTGACATGGCTAAATAATGTGCCTACTGATGAAATTACTGCTGACAAGAAAAATCTTAATGATTCTTCAGAAATTAATGAGTACCAAAAATTACGACTCTATCTTATACACAGCCAAAGTTATGTCCATTTTAAGAATTGTTTAATTTTCCTCATAGGCTCCATTATAATTTTCTGAATAAATATGTTAAATATTAATTTCATTTTTTTTTAAATTCCCAAAAGGCACATCGTTGCTCGAGACAGCGTCGTTTGAGCCATTGCATGCAAAAGTCCGCCAAAGGGTCTGACCTCTAGGTGAGTTTCTGAAAAAAGGTATATGTACAGCTATAAAAATTTTTGTGTATATTTCACCTATTTGCCGAGAAGCCCTCCTTGTGCAGATTTACATGAAATTTTGCTTGAGGGCTCATCTAGCCGACGTAATCAACCATGCCAAATTTTATCTCAGTCAGATCAAGGGTTTTGATTCTGTGGGGGGTCAAATTTTTGGCTTTCCCATAGGAAAGAGAAGTCACCATTAACACATGGCTTGAACTAACGTTCAGCCTGTGATGAGATCTTAATCGATTTTTTGCTTCTGCGTTTTCCGCAGTTTATCACTGAATGCAAAAATGAAAGAATTATTGTAATCAGATCACATTAGCCAAAGTTATCATAAAAGTAAAAGTGGCTTACCTTTTTGTGGGGCATGGTTTACAGGGTGTGGCAAAAAATGGCACCATTTTTTGTATGCCTCGTAACTTTACCAAATATTAACCGATTTTCAGAATTCTTTCACTGTCAGAATCAGGAGACAGTTTGCAATAAAACTGTCACTATAGATCCCGCCAAACCCAAAGTGTGTCACTACACTACCTTGTGAAATGTCAGTGTCTTAAGAATAACAATTAAATACAAGACGACTTTTGAAACAACACATTTTAAGAAATTAACAACAGTAACAACGTGTTTGTTGTCTTAGTTATTGTCTAAAAATCACATCTCACAGTTTTTACATCAAATTTTCAATGTTTCTGCTTTGCTGCTGGATGATGCATCGAAGCCCGTGATGCCACTGACCAATGGTGTGATTAACCAAACACTGCGGCACTTTGCCGCACTCAGCGACGGTGGTTTCTTTAGCTGGTTGACTGTCATGAATCGTCAACTTTGATAGGCCATCTGTTGAAGGGCATCCTGAACAGCATAATCGACTGGATTTAAGTCTGGGTTGTTTTGGGGCCACATGCCAGACTCAATCAACGTTGATCATGCAACTGGGCAATGGTGTTGCTGGCTTGAATGCATCCATCATCTGACATTTCATGAGGTAGTGTAGCGACACACTTGAGGTGTGGTGGAATCTATAGTGACAGTTTTATTACAAATTATCTCCTGATTCTGACAGTGAAAGAATTTTGAAAATCGGTTAATATTTGGTGAAGTTATGAGGCGTACAGTAACTGGTGCCATTTTTGGCCTACCCTGTAGTTGAGCTTTTATAACTAAGTAGGTGTTTGCAGTGCTGTGTTTGACTGCAGAGTATCGTGATGTGTGACTTGAATACGGAAGAAGGCTTGTCTTCAGTTGCTGAAGTTGAGTCACGAGAGTCTCTTGCTATGTGCGTGGAAGATGTTGTTGACTCGCAGCTTGTCTCAGCAGCTGCTGAATCTGAATCAGCTGCAGACTTGCCTGATGATGACACTTCTGATGTAAAGAGGAGTAGTGATTGTGGTGTGGATAGTACCGAGACTGTTGTGGATACGGAGACAGTTGCTATGTCCATTCCAGTTCTGACATCCAGTCAAGTGTCTCCACTGAGTAGTAATCCCCCACCCACTCAGCAGTCATTGCTGGTGCCATCTGATAATTTTTCTCACCCTATTCCAACCATCGGTAGCCAGTCAGCATCACGTGGTCGTTTTGTAGGCCATGTTATGCGTACTGCCCATTTGTTGCATTCCATTCAAGAAGTGATAGGTCGTGGTCAGCACCAGCTTCCAGCGAGGTCCAGAGGCAGAGCCCCTGGTCAGGGGGTCAGAGGGACAAAGCCCCCCTAGCTGAAACACTTGGCTTTTGGACGTTCAATGGAAGCTGCAAATTTCTGTTGCATGTGTTGTGTAGTAATTTCTGGAGTTCTGCTGCTGCTGATAAACTGATTGTTGATTGTCTGCGTTAAGATAAGCAGGCAATTATTACACGTGAAAGCGTCTTAGCCATCGCAATTCTGTCCGTCCATCTGTCTGTCTGTCTGTCGCGGGTGGATCAGTCAAAACCGGTGCAAGCTATGATCACCAAATCTTCACCATCGGCTGCCTGGAAGATTCTAGTTTCAGGAGCCATAAAGCTTTTCCATAAAATCAAAGTGGTCACCCCGAACGAGGGCCCTAATTGAGAGGGGGTGGGTGAAATTTGCGATTTTTGGCCAATAAGTTGCTGTATCTCAGTAACAGTGCGAGATAGGCCCTAGGTTACAATTAATCACTAATAGGGAGTCGTACACTGGCTCTTGATTGGCGCCGAATTCAATGATCTAGAATGATCTTGAACACCAAAATAGGGGGTTTTATGGATTTTTGGCGATTTCGTGCTGCGACAAGTTTATATCATTCACAAGGTGGCACCATGCTACTATCATTATGCAATCCAGATAGAGAATTTGGTATTTGTATATTAACTTAGCATGAACACCCCAATTTTCAACTAAACTACTGAACCGGAACTGCTATTGGCTTTCGCGAGTCTCGTGAGCATTAGCTTAAATTTCTTGTAATTTTTACAGCAAGGGATTTCAACTGCCTTGGCATCTTGTTAGACATGCAGTACAGCCATGATCGAGAATTGGTAGATATATGCATGATGATTAATTTTTTTGTAATCATCTACTACTGTTTGTTGTATATTTCTGTGCTGCTGGTAACGTCTATTATGTTCATGCAGGATAGAAAGCTGAGTAGGTAACTGCTGTGATAATCAAGTCACTGTGTCAAATATATCAGCTGAATTTAATTGTTAGTTCTTGGTCTGGAATGAATACACTAATACACTAGCTCTGATTTAATGTGACATCCTGTAGCAGAAATGTGCACATGTGTATTTTTTCATAATCAGCAGTATAATAATCGTTGCTGTGAAGTTGATGATGATGATGATGATGAAGGACGAATAAACTAGCGTGGTGTTGAGTCCTGAGACTACAAGGACACGTAACAATAAGCTTAAACAGTGAAGTCATGTAATAGTAGTCAGTGCAATGAGACGTTCTTAGTCATGTCTGTAAGACCGGGCAAAAAGTTCGGTTTTCAGTCGGCTGCGGAAAACTTGTGCAACGAAGTTATTGGTGATCACAAACTGCTATACAGAAATGATCTTATCGTGCATTTATGACTGTTTTGACTATTTTCTATTTTTGGTACTAAAATCAAGAATATTGCTACGTCTTATGTGACCTAGAGTAGCAGTTACGCGCTTTGTTGCACTAGACAAGTCTAAGCTTTCCACTTAGTGCCTATTGAAGTTTGCACTTAACACTAACAAAGACGAAATACGAGTAGGCCTATTTTACTTCTGCATCTGTCTGTGCCACCAAGAACATTTTGATGAGAAAGTTACATTTTTAACGGGAAAATTTAACGTATTTATGTGTCTATAGATAATCGCAGTATTGCATTAAAATGACAGCGAGATTGCTCGATTTCCTCGAGTTAGAACGAACACCGTATTTGATTAAAGCGCCTTACAGCAGAGCCAACTAGTTTTGCGGCTCTCTAGTCAGCCTAATAATGACTGATAGTGCGTGCTTGCGTGCGTGCGTTCTCCAGCCCGATGTAAACATAAACATGTAATGATACGAAAGAGTTGATTTATTGAAGTTATTTGATTGGGTTGTATTTGTAGGTTTTTATTTCTGAATTAGTGATCATGGCTACAGATGTTGGTAGAGTCGATAGTGATTGTGTTTACGTAAACGTGAAACGTAATGTAAATGTAAAGTCTTTCCTAGTCGCTGATCTCCGTTTCCTTAGCCCTCAGCCAGACACCAGTTTTTACACTGCAAGACCACGGATACGAGGCTAGTGCATCGCGCGGTGTGTCTGTTTACGTCCCAGTTTTCGCTGGTACTCATTGTGCCTACCCACGGAGGGATGGCCAGGCTGGGTTGATCTGGGTGGGTGGTTACATACCGGGATGGTCACCCGTCCAAGTACTAACTGGGCCTGGTGTTGATTAACTTCGTTGATTCAATCAACGACACTACCAACTGAGCCAGACCACCACCTGTGCTTAGTTCATTATTATTGGAGTTTTGGACAAGGAAGTTTTGGAATGATACGCACTTTGTTGCATTTTCACGTGTGGCAGGGGCAGACTTCTGAGTAGCCGTGGTACACAGCGTCATATTCAGTATCTGAATAGATCACAGCTGACACCGTAGGCTAACTTCTGAGGCGTAATTTTGCAGTTTAGCTAGGGATGCCGGTTATATGCGAATACGCGATCGCATATGCGATTGCGTATTTTGTCAAAAACCCATATCACATATTTTTCGCATATCATCAGCTTGCCATGCCCAATGTATGAGCATAGGCGGCTTCATGAACTAAGCACCGGTAACTTTTCTGTTTTTATAACCTGGGCTGTGGACCACCAGCATCTTTGGTTGATGTAGCCAACGCACGAGTCGAGTCTGGCACCCGATTTACCTATCTCGGCAGCGACCTAGACTCCAGCGGCTATTGCGCACTGGAGATTTTGCACCGCATTGGCATTGCATCAGCAGTATTTTAAGAAAATTCTGCGCTATAAACTGGCGCCCATATTTTGCGTATTAAATTTTTAGCCATGGGTGGTTGCACAAAAAGACAATGGGCAAACGGGTATCTGCAGATGGGCAACTGCAATTGTGCATCATCAAGCAGACGTGCATGACAGCGGGCTGCTAGATGTGTACTGGCACAAACAGGACCATGTCTAATTTACAGAATAACACGTTTTAGTCATGTATTTAACAGATGGCATTGAATGAACCTTTTAAATAAATGTAGTGTGGAGTATATCAAATAGAATGGGCCCATCGTTTGGCTGTTGCCACAACCCGTTGTCAGGCTCAGCTTTCATCTTTTAGATTAGATGAGGGACAACTGTAGTTGCTTGTCATATTGACTTGCAATGTTGCTGTTTTCATTTTGCCAGTGGGAGTGAAGCTATGGAGCTGCCTGTGAGTGGTGGCAAGTTCTTGTTTACTGTGGAACAACTGGAACTAATACGACGTTTACGCAACAGTGGTCTTACTAAGCAGCAAGTATTGTCGGCATTTGATTCATTTGAAAGACTCGATAACCAGCTTGGAGATGTCTACAGTATTCCTTTGTCACTGGTAACATATTATTCATTATTCATTACATATTTGCTAGTCGGATATGGTGTCTTGTGACACATTTTTACACTGACATGTTAATTCACATAGTCAGCACCATTTCTCAGTACTTAGTTATTTGTTGGTATGCTTGTGCTTTCTTGCGATACATGTGCTGTTGGTCATTTTCTAGAAAGAGCCATAATATTATATGGATTATAAATGCAACATTTGAAACACCTTTTTGCTTTTTTGAGGAATCTGAGGACATGTACGATATTTATTGGCATGCGATTAAATTGGTATATTGTGATACTTTAAACCACCACATGTTTTTCGTTAATGTAAAAATTTACTGCATTAATTTCTATGTTTATATAAAATGACAGGTGTGATGTTTGGGATGTTCTAGTAGTAATATTCACAGCAGAAGAAACTCAGCCAGCGATTAGCTGTGTAAGAGTATGGTAACTTGTCTGGTGTTGCAGGCTTTACAAGCACAGCAGCTGCAGCAGTTGGCAGCCAGTGGAACAACATCAGTAGCACACATATCATCATTGCAGACTGTGACTGCCAGTACCAGTGAACTGTCATATGGCCTGCTCCAGCAGCCTATCGCTAGCATATCAGTGCTGCCACAGCTTCAACTAACACCTTCTAGTGCTAATAATACCTCTCTTCTTCTGCAGCAGGCTGCCAACAGTGTGAATTCTGACAATATTAGCAGACTTCCTTCTCAGTTCGATGGAGAACTGCAGACTGAGTCTAGAGAGACTACGTCAACGGTGGCATTTAATCAGCGTCACTTGGCCTCAGTTGCGATCTGTGGGTTCAGTCAAACTGCAGCAAGGTCTTGCACTGAGCCAAAGTCTGTCGGTGTGAGTGAGCTTGGGAGTCAATCGATGTCTGCAGATGAGCATGACGGAGTCCACAGTGAGACTGTTGTTACTCAGAGTGAAAGCGTCTTAGAGCAGCAACAGTTGCAGCAGTCATCAGCCAGGCACAACTTGGTGAATGGCCATCGTACTGCTGCTGCTGCAACTGATGATGATAATCACTGGCAGCCTCATCTGCCGAGTGCTGTTGAGTGTAAGCGTGAAGAGCCGGGCGAAGTCGACAGCAATGAACTGATGCAGTTCCTGGCGTAAATCACCGCTTAGCTTTATCCACAGATGTAGTAAACATAAAAAAGCATGAAGTTTTTTTTGATCCATAAGGCTTATAGGATGGTGCTGATGTTTATTTTCTTAGCTCTCAGCCAGACACCAGCTTACACTGCAAGACCACAGTGAATTGTAACAGTAGGGCTTATTACCAGGACTGCTGGCATACTAGCCAGTCGATTAATAGAGCTGGCCATTAAACCAACTTAAGCTGGCACACACTGAACTTAATTATCTACGCAGAATCTTCATCTTCTTCTTCTGAATTAGCCATGACTTAGGTTAATCATTATGCCTCTCGATGGCATGAGTGTTTGCATGGTAATTACTGTATACTGTACTTAATTTATATTTTTTGCTTGGCAATATCCTGGTGCTGTAAAAGGTATTAACAGTAAGCTCTGATGTGGATCGTAATAAAGACAGAATTATTATGCACTGGTCACTGTCTGTGATATTAGACTGGGAGAAGTTTCGTGCTGTGAAGAGATTAAGGCATTCGTTGCAAAGCACAATATCAAACAGCAGCAGATCGCCTTCTTGGCTGGTGAATGCTCCCACTTTTTTGTCCTAAGTCTTGTTCTTAACATATGTCAATTTTTGTCGTTGCTGATAACCTTGAGTGATCTAGTCTATCGACTACAAGAGTTTTGAGAAATGCAGTGTGCATCACAAAGACTAGCCGATTGCAACGATTAGAAGTTGTGTGAGCCACTGCTTTTATTAGTGTATTGGAGAAGAAGAAAGATTATGCAGGGTTTTTTTGCGAATTAATACAAAGAATGGCACATTAATAGGAAATCATTTTGGATCTATTAAGCTGCACGATTAGCAGTGCAATCTAATTACCTTTTGGGGTCTTTCATTGTGTCTTTTCTCTTTGTATTTATTAAATTCTAGCACTTGACGTTGATAGAACTTCATTGTAGGTAAAAGTGTGTATACATTTTTCTGTGATGCAAAATTTCCCTCAAGTTACATTAAAATCACTGATGTTTTTCACCTAAATATTTTGGTAAATAGTTGCTTGAGCAGTACCATACACTTGCTGTACCCTGTTCTCCTACAGAAGTTACCAACACAGTCGTATTTCACAAATAGAATAGGTCATGAAATTAGTACTGAAAAAGTCCTGATATCTGATTATTATCATTTGAGTGGGAACCATGCACTGGGTCAGAACTAATGGTAACTGTGATGAAGGCTTGTATGATTATGTCACGTTTTAGGAGTCAGTCAGCCATATGTTAGCCGCTATTTGAAAGGCGATTTCACGGTTATGTCTGAACGGTGTTGTCGGTCAATCAAGAAATGGTATCTGGCATATCGCAAAAATCCGAAAGCAATCAGTAATTGACTTTATTATTCTTTTACCGTTGGTGCTGTGCTAAATTTTGTATGGGGATTAAGTATGTGGATGTTTTTGTATCACTGAATAAGGTGCTGAATTGAGTGAGTTATTTGATTTATCACACTTTAACGTTTACTTTTGTGATAGGTCATTTTGGACACAGTCATTCCATGCAATTGTTGGCACTGGTTCAGACAAAACTAACTACTGAAAACTGAAAAAGTTACTGTCATTATGCAGTAGTTAATGCATCGTATTGTTGTCATAGCTTGTTGTGAAACAACATTTTAGGCTGGATTGTTTGCCAGTGATTTTGTATCTGACAGCAGTGACATAGTTTTTAGTTGTGGTTTGGTAATGTTAATATATGGGGTTACATGCTGAATAGTAGAAACAACTTGAGACTAATAAACACATTATGTGAAGAAAGAATCAAACTTGATTGTTGAAGCATTGGGTGAATTTCAGTGTGAATGAACCTTATTCATGACCTTGCAATGTAATCGTGATAGATTAATTGCAATAAAGCTATTTGTTATTTACTTAGGATCAGCTGCAGCGAATGCTGCAAAGCATGGCACAATGACGTTGAAGAAGCTGGTTGCTATTCACAGTTCATCAAACAATGACAGCGTGTCGTCCGCCAGTGTGCCGAGTCATTCGGACATTCTGCAGTTACTGTCACGTGTTGCACGGCACGATCGCTTCGTGTTTCAACACAGCCAGCTCGAGATGCTGGAAGAGTTGTTTGTCGAGGACAGTTACCCTTCATATGAGCGACGTGAGCAGATCGCAGACCTCTGTAATACATCATTGGAAGCATCACGTAAGAAGTACACTTTTTCTGGGATGTTTTTTTTGTTGTGATTTCTTAAGTAGCAGTAGCTTTTGCTGTCTTTGCAGCTACTATGTTTGAGTATGTGCATGAGATTTTTAATGTAAGTTGTGACTAGAATCAATATTTATTTTGCTGTGCTGTAAATATGTAATTAGCTGACATAGAAACAGTCAAACAGCCATTGGAAAGAAGCAACAGTGCTGAGACATTACAGACAAAGTTGCTAACATTATTTTAATAATGCAATGTTAAAAACCATTCACTGTCATTCAGTTATTTTGCTGCATGCTTTGGTAAAAATTCAAAGGGCAGATGAAGCAGAAAGCAGAGTGTCCAGAAAGTTTATATAACTTAACCAAATGTTTAACTGTTATTGAATAAAAAACATTGATGTTTGCAGTGGGCAGGCGACTGTCAGAGAAGGAACGCGTGACGGTACAGGTCATATCAAACTGGTTTGCTAATAAACGCTATAACCTACGGAAAAGGCTGAAGGAAGGTACCTTGAATTAGATGATATGATCTAGTTCTAGGTGATTACAGTGACACTGTAACTGAGTGTGTGACAGATAATTGCAGTGAGTGTTGGATAATATTTAGCTGGTTTCACATCTCACATTGTTTGCTGCTGATATTCATCATTTTCGTTTTTCCTTTATTAGTCATTGGGTCAAATGTTTCCTGGATATTTTGGCTTTATCCATTTGCTGCAAAGTAAGAAATTTTACTTAGCTTCTGCTATAACAAAAATTGGCAAGGATATGCAAATTATATGCTACATGGGAATTGGGAATTATGTGTGTACTCACGGTAATGATGTAAACTTAACATTAGCAGAGAATAGCATTGTGTTTACAGCCGTAATTCATTTGACGTTAGATACTTCGTATTTTGGTCATAACAGCTTTACTTTTAATAATATTCTGTAGTGCCATGATTTTCTTATTGCTATTGCAGAATGTTAGCTGTATTTGTTTGTCATTTTAACTGTAACTTTATCTTTATGACACAATTCCATGCAGCTGAATATTAGTTTATTTTGGTATCATTACATTAGTCTACCTGGATGCAGTAGCTTTCGGAGCGGACTTATGTTTTGCTGGCATTTATTATTATTTTTTTAACCACGAGATCTCCAAGCTGCGTCGGCCAATCGCCGCAAAATTTTGCACGATGACAGAGAGTGTGTTCGATTAAAAAATTAGGGTCCAAAATTTGAGGGGCCCTTCCCAAAAAGATTTTAGGGGCCAAAAACATGCAAAATTTGGCCCGATTTTGGACGACTTCGATGGCGAATATTTCTGGAACTGATAAAGATATTCAAAATCAGACAAGTACATTTTATACCGCAATTCCTCCCTCATTGTGTGAAAAAAGTTTGGTGAACTTTGGTCCACTAATCACGGAGATCTAGTGGTGAAATCATACACACCCAAAACAACTTATTTGGAAGACCATATTTTGGCCCCTAAGGGGTGCTGATCCCCCAAATTTTTACACGTGCCACAGAACGACAGTCTTACTAGTGCACCTCACTGGGGATGGGAGTTCCTTCAATTTTTTTTAAATGGTGTCCAACATTGGCTTAAATTTCAGCATATTAGCTGCAAGATCTTTGGAGCTAGGGAGAGTAGCCTTATGAAACTTTGCAAGGTGACATGCCGCTAGGTGGAGGTAATAACCCAGGTACAACTTTGCGGAGGCACCACTCACTTAAAATTTGAGAGGGCAAAAAACGTCCAAAATTTAGTGCATTTTATGACAATTTTTGACTTTGACCATGAATATCTCTGGAACGGATAGAGATATTGACAAGTGGTAAACAGCGTTATTAAGCACGATTCCTGTTTGGCAGGACCAGGCAGTGCTCACCCTCCAGAACTACAGTGATTGCCAGGGCATCAGAGTCCTCACCGATTCAGGTCCAGCATGCCAGACTGACCCTGCTTTTTATTCCATTTGGACTGTTCTGTCAGCTATCGGTTTTTTGAACGCAGTCAACTTCCAATGGATACCAGCACACGTAGGCCTGGAAGGCAATTTAGCAGCCGACCAAGAAGCCAAGCGAGGGAGCATGCTTTCACAGTCAACTGTTTCTATGGACCTCTCTTCAGCCACCTTAAACGGCATCAATGGAGCATCGCTGAGGACTGGTACCTCAGCGATCCACATTCCAGGGTCCATAGAGTATTCTCAGGCAGGCAACACCAGCTTTGGCAACGGGATTGGTGCAGAAACCAGTGTGTCATGGTGGCACAAGTATGCACTGGCCATTGGCCATTGGCACTGGCCAATATGGTGTCTACCTGCACCATATCGGGTGCCGGAACTTGTCACACTGTCACGGCACCGATGAAACAGTCGAGTATCTGGTGTTGCACTGTCCGGCCCACGATCAGGCCAGGAGGGACACGTAGCCAGGAGACAGTTTCTCAACCGATCCACGATGCCTTTGGAGCTACCTGGAATGGATTGGGGCAGTGACCTGCCCCCCTTGACCAGGAGTGAGAGAGAGAGCACGGTTTCTTCCACATTGAACAAAAAAAATTGGTGAACTTTGGTCCACTAACACCAGAAATTACACGGCTAATGTTTACCCACCTTAGGTTGACAGTGCGCATTCTGCGTATGCTAATGCATTTGAGTGCGGGCCACGTGACTTTGCTACGAGGGGGATTTCAACCCCTAAATTTTTTTTCCAGTCAGAATTACGGCACTGGGCAGACTCACGTTGGGCTTTGCCCCGAATTTCTAGTTATTATTAGTATCTAATGTTTAGTGTTACTTGTTTAGCTTATGTGGTAATGTTGTGTTTCTTTGTCAGAGAATAATAACACTGAGGCTCGGCAGCTGGTGTCTGGAGCTGATTATGATGCTACGCAGCTGTTGGATGTTAAAGATGGCAGACTATTGAACATCGCTGGACATGACAGCACCACGAATACTGTCACCATTGAGGACACATCTGTGAATGCTGGTCATATGATGAACACGGCTTCTCAGTCTCCATCTAATTCACCCAGTTGTTGTGTTATTCAGTCAGTGTATTCTTTGCCAATTCACTAGTCAGTGAAATGTGATCTACGTTGTGTGCACTTCTTTGTTTACTCTGCCATTCTAAGATGATTCAACTCAGACTGTCATGTGGAAGTACAGTACTGTTGCGAATACGCTGTTTTTAATGACACTTCTGCGGCTAAAATTTGGTTTGAATTGTACTGTAATTCATGTACTGAGTTTACATCTTTTTACAAACTATAAAAAGTTTCATAAAACATGGAATGTACATCACGTGTGCGTCACGTAGATCGAACAATCGGACAGTTTTGGCAATGATTAGTTTCTATCATTGCAGTGAATGGTGGTTGTGTTGAATGCTGTGTTCAAGCATTTAGCAAGAACGCTTTTTATTTCAATGATTATCATCATCATTTATTACGCCAAAAGGCAGCAGCACACAATAAAATACACTAAAACACTAAAAAAAACTCAAACTACGAGTATGCTCAAAGGCACACTCAAAAGAATGTCACATCAACACAGACTCCAATGACATTGCAAATGCACTCCATACAACCGGTTTAACTGCCACATTATATGAGATAACATCATATTTAGAGCCAATAGCAACAAACGTATTGTTTTTCAATGCTGACAAAGTTCTCAGTACAACAT
>Ga0209367_1000976_pt1 | contig 32941 bp, 12 predicted proteins | sample WorMetLIZISLAND2_FD_187412 | JGI IMG/M metagenome (GOLD analysis project Ga0209367, IMG submission 187412) | Marine gutless worms symbiont microbial communities from Max Planck institute for Marine Microbiology, Germany - Olavius geniculatus... ... | reverse complement strand
AGATGAGGTGGGAAATGAAACCACCATTCGATGACATATAGTCTCATTAATAAGTGTGCCAAAAATTATTATAATCGGACATTCATTGTTCAAGTTATTGCAAAAAATGTAGTCACATGCTTTTTTTGAGACACAGTGTATATCTGTCATTCTGTCTGTGGTTTCTACCGTGTTTCGGTGAATAAAGATTGATATTAGGCTAAGCAACGTTGAATACGGCAGAAAGAACAAGATGCTGACATGCTGACTGCTAACATGATAAGACGACGAAAGAGCCAGACAGGCGGTATGAAGTGTTCCAATTCGAACCCGTGCACAGCTTTAAACGAATAACGACCGAACGGCGTGTCGGCGTCGAAAGTTAAGAACGTCTTGCGTTGCCAGCCACGTCTCAGCATTGTGGCTGACCACAACCTTGTTGTCTCGCTGAAATATCGGCGGGAATGCTCTAACGTCTCACGTCGTACGTGCCGTGCCGTACGACCAACTTCTGCGAGGAGAAGGCACGTCGCACCAGCTGGAATAACGGTCGTCATCGAGCTGGCAGTCGTTAGCCGTGGTGGCCAACTCGTCGGCGATTTGGCGTAAATTATTGAAGGCATCGCGCCGACGAATAATCCACAAACGGAGCCAGCCGATGTGCGAGCGAGCCGATCGATTTCTAATTAATCCTGGCAGCATGTAGCAGCAGCGACCACTGCCGTCGTGTGTCGGCCGGCGGCTGCATAACAATGGCGTCACGAAGGCCAGGACTGGGCGCAAAGACGTCGTCGTGGTCGTAAAACGGACCGTTAATTAACCTCCTAATTCATCGGCTTCGCACGAGCTCACGTCGGCAGCCGGCGGGCTGCGGGTGGGGTGGGATGGGGTGTCGATCCAAGGCCGTCTGACCTACAGCTCACGTGCCTGCTCACCGGTCTGCCCGCCGGGGTTACTGCGGACACTGCCGCCAGCCAGTGGAGCGACCCACTTCCGGTGCCACCGACCGACAGGAAACGGAAGTGCAGCGTCGACGCCATTCGACGGCGACGACATTTTACGATCGGTTAACGGCGGCGCGACTTCCGACGCTAACTAGATGCCAGACGATCAACTTGATTTGTGACTTTAATTCCAGAAATCACCTCTCATTCAATACCCACCGTCTGTATCCAGTATAGACTAAAATTACAGTGACTTTATCTCCTTCAATTGCGTTGAAACGTACTACAATTGACACCGGGTAGTACAGTCAGACGCAATTTACCAAAATAAATGTAAGATTACGGTAACGATTGATAGACTCAGTTTACACCTGTGACACTAAAAGACTGCCAAAACAGTCAATCTAAACAACACCAAGATCATCAAGCTGATGCTAATGGGTGTTGGACTTTCCCCGTACGGATATATCCCATGCGGACATATCCTGGCTAATGTCAGAAGTCGTGTAGTGACATCAAGTTTGTGCGTGTGTGTATTGTCAATTTTTACCCAACTTTTCTGCATTTTTATACATACATGTTCGACAATCAATCAATCATTTAATCAATTAATTAATCAGTCGTTCAATTCGGGCAGAAGTCCATAAACAAAGGCAAACAGCGCAGACATATTATCACAAGCACTAATAAACAGACAGAAAAAATAATCACCACGCTGCCACTGGAACACAGCAACGCTCGCACATACAAAACACAAATTACGAACTAAACTTATGAGACGCAAGCACAGTAGGCTTACTTTGACATTTCGAAACGCGGACGTGTCTTCTAGAACCAAATATCATCTAATATGTTCAGAAGCGTTCAGTGGCTGAGTTTGGTAGCGAAAGTAGAAAAGTACAAATTAAATGTAAACTATAACCTATGCATTAACCGATGTTCACAATACACGTGTGATTTGTGTGAATTTAAAAACAACGTGATAACATAATTACGTCCTCGTTTTCATCGTATATGGAAGCCTTGGAAGGCCCAGTGAATTTTTCTGTGTAACTGATGGGCACGATATTAAACAACGTGTTTTCCGTAGTTTTGCAGTTACCAGTGAAACTTGTTTACACATTATGTTCTATGACATTTATACTATTGTGTATAATGTATCATTATGAATAATGCAGTTAGTAGCTTACTTGCGGCATTCCTATTTAATCTGCTAATTCACTTTAGTGTGGTACAAATAGGACGACATTTACTATTAATCAGCATGACGCATGCAATCTGCAGTCTAAGCTGATGAGTGTAGTTGACCGTCGTAAACAGCGCTTAGCAGTCGACGTCCGACTGCAGAAGCAGGCAGAGCTTGTCGTTTATCGACGACCCATCGAGTTAATCCGCTATAGAGCCAAGACGAGCGAGCATTCCGTGTGCAGTGCACGAGCAGACCATCCGCTCAATTATTAACAGTGTCATGTCGTCGCTGGTGACTGAGTCTTAAAGCCGCCACGAAGTGGTAAAGCGACGTGCAGCGAGCGGTCATACAGCGATTGTGGGACGTTTTATGCAGTCTCTTTGATGGCTGTATTACGACGATTCGTGCACTGGGTGGGGAGCGAGGCAGGATAGAGAATGCCACTAATGTTGTTTTATTGGCTCATTTACGCAGCCAACATAATGACTAGAAGTGCAAACTGCAAAGTAAACTAACCGTAGGCCGGCAGACAGCGTTAGAAAGTCACTGGCGACGTATATGATAATAATCACGTTATAAATGTAGCTTTTAGGTCTACAATTAGCCTATATTTTCTGCTGTTGCTGTAGTATTTCGCACAAGGCGGCGTTAGATCGAAACAGTGCACAAATCGTCCTGGTACCCATACAGTGACACCGCATCTCATCTCATCGCATGCAGCTGCTGCTCGTTGATTTATTATAGCCCGAACACATATAGTTCCTCCAGTACACCGTCAGTTTTGAAAAGTACATGGCCTAGTTTTTGTGAGAACTTTAACTTCAATACTGACCGATTTTTAGCAACGTTTCATCGTCTCTGTCTCTGTCACGCATTAACAGTTTTTCTGTCGTCCCTGGTTATCTGAAATACGCGATCGTCTTTTACTCTATCACGCGACCACTTTTAGGTACTACAAACTGTTACAAATTGTAAACGAAATTTATCCAACGACAACAAAAGAATTTCCTACACAGGCGTATGCGCTACAGCGGACTATGGCCAAGTCGAAACTAGATGTCGGAAATAAAGTGTAGGCCCTACGATAAAACGCACACGTGTACAAGTAAGTATAACGTATGTGTGACACATATCAAGCACTAACGGCAGGCCAGGCACGTACTTTGACATTTTTGTTGCACAGCTTGTTTTTAAACATTTTGTATAATAAATTCGCAGCAAATCAAAAAAAAACAATAGAATTTAACTCAAACATCATCGCTTTCATTAAATTTATTTTTGATTTGTCGTGCAACTAATTGTTTAACAAATTCTACAACAAATCAATGTTCGGTAAGTGGAATTTGAGCTAGGGTAATGATGTATACCTGCATTGTGTACGGGTGAGCGGACGGCGGCGGCGGCGGCGTGGAGAATATGTGATCCGTGATGAACCGGTCGACGCTGCGCGGATCAATCAGAAATAATACCGACCACCACTGACGACGACGAGTCAATTACGGCGTCAATCAAACCGAAACTGCGTGTAAGCTGGGACGAAGACGTCAGAGATTTGATTTGCACGACGCCGGTCCGTTCGACCGTCTGTCCGTCCGCCTGTCTGTGACAGTCGCAATCAGAACCTGCAATGTCAATCACGACTCTCGCCACGCGCCCGCGCTCTAGGACGTGTAAATCGAATTCCGAATGCGTTCGTTCTGTTCTCCAGCAGCCAGCAGCGGAGACAATGCTCAACGTGTACGGCTGCAGCGTACGTTTGTCCGTCTTCCCGTCCCGGATCAATCGACTGGTGTCTGTCTGTTTGCGCGCTCGTTGTTCAGTCGTCGCGTTGTGTTGTGTTGTGTTGTCAGACCGGCCGAGAAGACTGCGCACCACGCATCTAGCCGCGCTGCTTTCATACGGACGCAGGACCCGCGCTGGCAGCAGCAGACAGACGCTGCAGCAGATGACTCTGCATGCTACGGCTAGCAGCAACGCACCGCATCTCGCCGTGTCTCAGTGCATGGGACTTTCCGTCTAGCACCTAACGGATTATCCCTTAATCAATCGCGACTGAACAGACAGACAGAAGGACGGTCTCGAACGAACAAGATTAAACTTACCACACTATCGATCCGTATTGTCTTTTAGACAGAACAAAGAAGGAACAAATTATGTGGGCCTACGTAACGGAAGCAGGTTAAAGATGGGATCGCCGGTGACGAATTATTTCGCACCAGCACTCTATGTCATCGGTGTTGAACCCATGCACGTCGCTGGTTCTGACAATAAACCGTTAGAGCCGGGATAAATAAAATAAATGTCTGCTGCTATAGGCAATTATGACGCCTTGCAACAATTATATCTGAGTCTTATCGGCCGAAATTATATGCCACTTGGCCCGTGCGTTGTCTGTGGACTGTTTAAATTATGCTAAAACATGTCGTTGTAAGTTTATAGCTATCATTCAGGCTCTTTCAAGCACTGTCTAAACTACAGATAACCCGGTACATAAAATTTGATTTTTGGTAATGTGTAAATATTTTTTTACATTAAATGGTGCATTGTGCGGTGTATGTGGTTAGCATATATAGGCCTACGTATTTATCAAGCGTGAAGTCTGTGTCATTGTGTATGGCATGCAAAAAGCCACCTCAATGCCAACGACACGATTTCCGTTCTGGATTGTTATTTTGAAGTAAAATACTTAACATGCTGATTTGAAGACAATACCACGCAGTTAAGTGATGTGCAAATGATTAGGCCTAGCAAATAATTTGTGTGTCCTAAACATAAATTTTATATCGCCATTGACTTATGTCGTATTTGCCGCTAACAAGTTGTTGGACCTTGCGCGTCTTTTTGCTGCGATTTATAAGTGTACAAAAGTTGGTGCGAAATATTTACACGTTACTGGGAATCAAATGTTATGACATTACTGTTTTCACAGAACAGTACTTAATGTTTTTTTAATTCGCGTAGCATTTGCGTACACACACTCACACGTGCATGCACAGTGCACACACTGAAAAACTAACACATACCAAAAATTAATTACCTAAACTAATAAAAATAGCTTTACAACATAGCTTACAACACGAACAGCCAATACTCTGAGTGTTACTTTCTTTGTTCTGATATCTAAGAAAGTTGCAGCTCCTCTGAAAGGTCCGGTTTACCGGGCCACGACGTATTTACTGGCGTGAGAGAAGAAACGACGAGTATGCGATATTTTGCGATGACGTAAATTTCGCGCTAACTCAGCGACGCCGGCGGTAAAGTAACTCAGCGAAATTAAGCGCACCACGGACACCACCAGCAAGTCGTAATTTCAGCAGTTGAAACGGCCACGAGGAAAAAGAAATTGAACTTTTTGGAGGGTGCTGTAGTGGGTTTGAGTTAAACACAAAACAGCCGCCGGGTGGAAAAAGAAATTGCGAGCACTGCAGCGCTTCGAGTTGATTGCAAAGCTGCAACGACGACGGCAACGCGACGTCTTCGTGACGTTCGCGCCGAAATCCAATCGATTATGCAGATAGGCAGCGGGTGTCTGCGTGTCTGTGTGTGTGTACGCACGTCGGTGTAACGATGCGACCAGTCGTTTCCACGACGACCAACGAACGAAAAGCTATCACCAGGGATTCCACCACAGACCGACGTACAAAGCCGCTGTCCGCAATGTACAAAGCAATGGCCAGCAGCGGCCCTACAGTCGCCTGTGTTGTTAGCCTTCCGCGGTTCATCTGCTGTCGCCCGGCGCGCTCAATTACATTATATTTCCCATCAAAGACCCTCTATTTGCATATATCGACTGCGCTTTATCGCACAATCGCATTTACCGCTTCATTGCACACTGATACAGTCGGTTGAAAACTTGATAGAATAATATTTGTGTCTTACTGCGATAATACGATAAAACACATTGAAATTTCTAAGGAAAATATCCATAACCAGTTTAGCGTATGCTGGCGGTATTGTAGGCGGTATTGTATAATGAGTGTCGTTGTCATTAAGGTAATCTAATGCACTATTCTAGTCTTCTTTTTGATGACAACTCCATCATACTTGCTTAATTTTTTTCCTGCGGTGTGATGTGTCGTTCAGAATGTAAGATAATCTGGATGTTAGAAAAGACACATCAAAGATATCTAAGCCTATAGGCTCACATGTGGCGCTGCAGACATGCAAGTATACGCTTCAGCTATAGGCCTATCTCATAACTTACTTAGGCGCACTTTTGTGTACTTACTTAGAAACACGCAATTTTTGCGTCCATCTCAATATGTTGCTTCTGTTCTTTTAAAAAAATGCTTTCGAACTAATATGCTTTAGCTCGGGTACATAATGAAGAAAAAAGGTATTGATGTATTTTGACGTTGCGTGGTTTCTGCTATCTCAGGTGCATTCGGACCGTCAGATGCATCGTGAACCATGGTGACGCCAGTCCGTGTTATTTTGTTCTGACCGGAGGACGCTGACACTCCATGAGTGTGCTGTGCAGCGGTACTTCTTGGTAGTTAGTATTTCGCTATATGAAGACGGCGTTTACAAACAAGGGCCAAAATACTTTGGCAAAAAGCGGAATTTCTTCCCTCGTTTGTAGTGGTCATGTGGCAGCATAGGGAGCCAGGGACCTCCATCTGGTACAATAAATCTTCCGACCCAGATGCGTACCAGGCAAATGGCAGCCGTCATTTGGTTGAAGCAGGGCGCACGAATGTGACAGACGACAGAGAGACGTACCACTACTGAGACATGTGTAAGAATAGGCGAAATCGTTTGCGCTGCAAGAGCAATTCCACCCAATAATACAAATCGCGGTGAGAGACACAAATGACAACTGAAAACATAAGCCCTAGATCTATATAATTACATTTTTAAACATATGACACCCACTTACACGAGCAACATAACGCCGCAAAATGCGACAAAGTAGTACCCTTCTTAATATGTGGCTGTAAAATATTCTTATAACTTCAGTCTACAAACGATATCAATCGTTCAGTAACCGACCACGTTACTTCATGTCTATGATATCATAATTGTTAATTAAATGTAGCCACAAATAAATCGATGCATTCATGTCACTCCGAAATTCCTCCCGCCCAAGCTGCTGGCTGAAACTTTCGTCATCGATCACCCCCACCCAGATAGAACCAAATCGTCTTTCTTCAGCTCAGAAGAAAACAACAAAGCGTTTTGTTGAATCTACTAGGAACGACTTCGCCACTGCAGAATCTCGAGGAGTGTGCTGGGAATACCTCTCTGTGACTGTCCGAGGCGTTTTCCCCCATTATTCTATCTCGCGCTTGCATCGTCGCAGGTCTAAAGAGTTAGCTCGTAACGAGAAATGCCTGCAGCTAAATTATACAACATTTGTCGTGTGTGACGGACGGACGGACGGCAGTAAGCAGGTCCCGTAGAGCGGACGAGGCGCGCGCCGTCACCGAGATATTAAATCGATAAATCAATCGATCATGCCATGCGCGATTTTCCATTCCCGGCACCGCCGTATGCAACTGAATGCCGTCATATCGCGCCCACGCCTCAATCAGTGCGTCGTTTATACAGCGACAGAACCGAAGGCGTGAAGCAATTCCATCAACTGCTTACCTGGTCTTCCAACGACCACTTTCTCTGCAGACTAGACAGCACTCGGTACAGTCAGTGCTGAACTCCGCTGAAGACAGTCATGTTTTATCATCGGATGTTGTTATGAAGCGCATTAGAATCGTTTGAAATTGCTGCATCCAGATCGTGATTCGAATTGCCACAAAAATATACTCGACTGTTTTCGGGACACGCCTCACTTCTTCAAATATGGTGTCAAAAATAGGTCTATTTCAAAATAAAAAATTTAGTAAATTTTGTTAAGATCTAAGGGCACTATTTGGATCTGGATCAAAATCACAGCCAAAATCTAGTAGTTTGGCTCTTTAGTCATATATCCCACCCTACCCGAAACTATCAGATCCGTCCATAACGTATTAAAACTCATTTCAGTTTACATGTTGGTTTAAATGCCATGGGCCTAGCGCCGCTATTTTGTAAGTGCAGAATCAAGTATGTCACATGATGCATCAAATTTATCAGTAAACACTTTTTATCTCGTACTGGCAAAACCAAGTTCTCTTGCCGTCAAGGCGAAATGTTGTCGAAGTCTAAAATAAAGAGGCTCCAGCCCAGAATGGGTCTAGTTTGCTAAATCCGATCCAATCCATGATGATGATGTGCATACTGACCCATATCAAAATCATATCCGTATGCCCTGTCGCTGACATTTACGTAAAATTTTATTAACTTACATACAGTCACAGCACCAATTCACCGACTTTACGAACATTATCCGAATACGAATAAAAAAAGGTTTAAATATCAAAATGTGTTAAAATGTTACTCAATGTGGAAAGTATCACTAAAACTTAGTAAAGTATACCTCAGTGATATTTTACTTCAGACAAACAGTTTCACTTTAAATTTAATTCGGTTCATACCTTGCCATTTCAGTTTAAGTTCTACTTCAAGTTCAACTTTAGCCTATACTTTTGACAATAATGTTTAACCTCCAACACAGCTTTTTTGACACTGCAAATGGTGCAGCAAACACAAAAACAGAACGTACGGAAAATTGAGTAAACAAACACAAGTCACCAAGTCCAGCCAAGGCTTTATGCAAACATAAAAGTAGCCTACAGGCTACCGTGTACGGATACAAGCTGCTGCAAAACAGCTCACAAATGTCATTCAGAAATTTAACTTTGAGCTGCAAATTTCAGTTTAGTTCAAAGAGTTTAATTTTAGTTTCAGTTTAATTTAAGTTCTTAATTTTTTTTAGTTTAACTTTAAATTCAACTGCAGCAAAATCAATATTTTCACCTCAAGTTCGACTTCAAGTTAATGACAATATCACTGGTATACCTAATCAAACTATAGAACTAAACATTCCACTGTTTCGTTGAGGGTTGTTGTTGCATAGTTATAGGCTTATAGGCTACAACATAAACAAATGAAATTCTTTGAATTGAATTAGGTTACAATGCATGGTGAAAGACGTCTGACCTAATTCCAATCCAATCCAATCCAATTCATTGACAAATCCGATCCATTACTAACTCTCTCTAGCCTTTCTTTGTTGTCGTCACTGCAATAAGTTAGCATTACCAAATTAGTAACAAACGGACTTGATAATGTCTTCGGCTGTTTTGTGTACACTTTTCTCGTGTTTAGGCCGATGCACCGCTGTTTCGGATTGTGCCAGTATTGTGAGTTCCAGAAATGGGCAAATCCAAATAGCCGTTCGACTTTAATCGCAATTGTATCACTCGTGGCGATCCGATTTGACTACGGAAAGATTTGATTTGAACGCACGCGATCCGATTGTTATTCGATTCCAGCTAAGCGCGTGGAAATGGTTTATGCACTTAGTGTAGGCCTACTGAAGCGCCCGTCGTACCACGGATATCTTCAACTGAAACTAGTCCGGCAAGCTATTCCGACCGGATTTCGTTCCAAGCTGTTTTTGTTATTACATCTCTATGTCTCTGCTGAAGATTTTCCGATAGTCGATTATTGCCAAACGATTCAAGCTGTTTTTTTTAAATTTTAACTTTTATGTTGAAAAATCATGCGGCTGCATGTTCTGGACATTCGATATCGTCTCCGCCATCAGTAGGTCTAACAGCACAAAAATAAGTGTAATAATTTCATTGCGTGCGCTTTGGCAAAAAATGAAAACTTAAGTTCAAGCATTAGAAAACACGTATTCGCATATTCGTGCATTTAGTCAATTAATCCACCAATCACTTACTACTAAAAAATTAACAGCTTTTGGTATCTGTTTTAAAGTATTCAAAGCAGATTATGGGTAAGGTAAAAAAATTGAACGGTCATTAGATGGCAAGTCGTGTCAGGAATATTCACACTATAAATTATTCAAAATGCGTAAATCACAATGTATAATGCCGGGATGTTTTTTTTAGAAACACAGTGTCTATATCGGGAGACATTGAGTGTACGTCAGTCAGAAAGTTCTGTCCGTCACAACTCGGAAGTGTTTTGACGAGTTCGCTGTGATGGAGTTCCGCAAACCGAATCAAGTCGTTTAGGGCTGGGCGCGGGTCGGAATTAAATCGCCGGTGCCGGCAGGGAGTGGACCCAGTGCCGTGTCGTGCGGTGTGATGGGGAGCGGTGGATCGGTCTGGATCGGTCAGCACTGGTCATTCACTGGTCAGCCACTGCATGGCAGCCTGGCGTTGACGTTCACGCTATGAGTCGCAGACCCTCGCCATCAGCCCAGCTCGGGACGTCCGTCGCCCGGCCGCGCACCATCGCTCCCTGGCTGACCGCCGCGGCTGTTTTCCCGTAATACGAACAGACGGACGGATGGACGTGGACGGCTGCGGCCGGTGGGTCGGGTCGGTCGAATTGACTGGTTAGTCCCGTCGGGCGCATGCATCGTCGTTACGTATGCGACGTACGCGACTCGACGCGTTCCGGTAGCACATTAAAATGTCTCCCCCACGAAAAATCCGCCCTGCGAGAGATAATCACGGACTTGATACGTCTCTCCATTTTTAAAATGTCGCCGGCCCGATAAAAATGTCTTCACATTATAGGATCGCCCCCTCCCCTTTCCAGAAAAGTCTCTCCCCGGCCAACAATTTACCGGCAAAAATCCGCCCCGCCCGGGGGATTTTTGCCGGTAAACTGTCGGTTGGGGGAGACTTTTCTGAAAGGAGGCGATCCTATAATGGGGCATCTGATTCGGCTTCCCGGCGCTTTCCCGGCGATCGATGCGACACGACACAGTCTCTCTGATTAGACACGATCTCTGCAGCTCGACCAAACAAACGCCGCCGTCGCAGACTGTCGACACCATCTGCTACTCAGCCATCAAGCGCCAAGCACCGGCAGCAGTCGGTCGGAGGACAGACGAAAGGCCCCGCTGATTGACTGATCGGGCGTGCATCGCATAGCACCGTGCACTAAACGCGCTGTTGACTGTTGACCGTTTCTTTTGCTCTAAAGCCGATCTCAATCGACTGCGCTAATCCAACAGAAACTGTACTGTTTTGTGCAGTCATGGCGCCGTTGACGATACGAGTATTGTAGTTGATTACAGCGTGGTCGTAACTTCAAATGTGCAATTTCAAAGGCAGGTGACGCGCCGTAGCTCTGTGATGGGTTTCCCGTAAACAGCCATACACCGTCTTTAACTTTTTAATCTTTAACAGTTAGCTGATATAGAAATTCAGACTAGATGCACAAGTTTTGAGACACTCATAATGATTTATAAGCATTAATAGTTGAAAACGTCCTATATTTAACAACGACATTTTTGTATAACGTGAAGTAGCTCACACATGTGAGCTTGTAAAAGGCCAGTTGTCTCTCCTTCGCATTTTCGATGCTGAAGAAGTACGACAGTTGATCCTATGCGTAACGAGGCTTACTTGCTGGAGATTCCACCAGAGCCGTACAGAGCAATGAATAAGAACGTTTCGCAGCATAAAGTGGACGGAATAATGAATGCGGCGTCTTTGTTGCTTCCGTGCTTTGCTAATACACTCAGCGTCGTCGTCAGGTGACGCGGGACGATGCACAACGAAATGGCCGTCCGACCCCCGAGCGCGCGAGCCTCCAGACCACCCACCCAGCCGCCCGCCGTCTGAGACAGCAGCCAGCTAGCCAGCGAATGAGTGAGAGAGCGAGATGAATTTTCATTACTCAGCGCCACGGGACGACCGGACGGACGTACGGACGTCTATCTGACAGTCCGTTACGACGCGACTCTGCTGGAAGAATCGTATTATCGCGTAAGTAGTTGCGCACCCGGCTTAACGACAGCATCCCGACCGGACGCCGACTGGAATTTATGAAGATCGCGTCGTGCTTAGTTACTTAGTCGATCCGCAGACGGACGCAACTAAGCTGCTCTCTGCCCTTTCACGCCGGCACGTCTCAGTCGGTCGGTCGGTAGTCAGTCGTGTTTACAGTGACCCACCCTTCCTTCGTCGTCGTCGTCGTCTTCGTCGCCATTTTATCTGCGTCAGTGGATGCTTGGCCGAACACGACGCGTCATCATCATCATCATTATCAGCAGCAGCAGCCGCCGCAGCAGCAGATGACGCAACTTGGACGACCATAAAACGCAACCCGGCGATCCCACCCACCGGCCGGGAGTGCCGCTGTCTGTATGGTAATGTGGCACTCAGTGCGTGCTGCATGGAAGTTTCTTTGACTGTTTGCTCTGCGTCGTGTGACGTCAGAGTGTCGTTCGAGGTCACCAGTTCCATAGCTTCGCCACATTTACGATACCCGAAACGCAATTCAAGATATGCCCGGCCCGCTCCCATGTCGTAAAAAGACAGTGGCGACTCGTGCCACCAGATGTTGCTGCTGCAGCTGCGTGATCACGTGCTCTGTCATCACGTGGTACGTCACGTGACGGATTCATCGCTGCATGACGTCACTGTTGACTGAGTGCCGTGTAACCAACGGCAATCGTAAGTAAGTGGGTAAGTAAGAAAGTAATTTATATAGCGCGTTAACTGTAACAACTTCGAACGCGCTCGATGTGCTAGTAATACGGGAAGTAACAAGTAATTTGAGCAAAGCTCATGAGACGCGCGACAGCCTTAGCAATTCCTATTCGCAGGTTGTCTTGATCTACTGTACCTCTATCCATTTCGACGCAATTCACTCTTGAAATCTACGCCGCAGCCACAAATTGCAAAAAAACACTAAAACTCCTATTTTAAAGTTGAAGATCATTAAAGGTCATCGATGTTCACACCAATAAAAAGCTTGTCATTGTTGTTTGTTATGATAAGCAGCATGTCTGTGACTATCTGCAACCGTGTTCACGCTACACGAAATAATTGTGGTAAAATAACCACTTTTAGGAGAGTAGCCGTCTTCGACTCCCCGGCCTCCTTGAACCTAAGGGGTCGGGACTTGAACTGCTAACATCTACGTTCAATGCTAAAAATTTCATATGCAGGTTGTCTTGGTCTATTTCCAACCCTTTGGTCGCAATTTACTGTTGAAATGTGCGCTGCAGCCAAAAATTGCAGAAAAATTCACCAAACCACCCTTTTTGGGGGAGGGAGGTTAAGGTCGTTCAAGGTCATCAATGTTGACAAATCTAAAAAGCCCGTCACCAGTGTTTGTTGTGATATGCAGCATGTCTGTGCCTATCTGCAACTGTTTTCACGCTACACGAGATAATTCCGGTAAAATAACCACTTTTTAGGGGGGTAGCTGTTTTTGACGCCCACCTACGCCGACCTCCTTAAACCTAGGGGGTCGGAACTTAAACTGCTAAAATTTACGTTTAATGTGGAACATTTCATGCGCAAGTTGTCTTGGTTTATCTCCAACCATTTCGTCGTAATTCAGTGTTGAAATGTGCATTGCATCCAAAAATTGCGAAAATTTTGTTAAAAACCCTTTTAGGGGGTTCAAGGTCGTTCAAGGTCATCGATGTTAATAAATCTAAAAAGCCTGTCACCAGTACTTATCTGCAACCGTTTTCACACTATGCGAGCCAATAACGGCAAAATAACATCTTTTAGGGGGTACGCCTTTTGACGCCCTCGTTCGAGGGGAACCCTCGCACCCACGAACACAAAATTTTGTCACGATAAACTAGAGTTTTCGGGGCAACCCGAAGTAAAGATTTCGTGATCCTAGTTTGCACCGTTTTGATACAGATTACGAGTGTGACAGAGAGACGGACGCCTAGACGATGGCTAAGACGCGCGAAGCATTCTGCTGTCGCGCGTAAAAATGTTTGAAAGTAGGTAAACAGTGTGAACTGCAGCCCACTTGAGATTGTTCTGTAAAGCGTTCCAAGTAAATAAAAATTAACGCAGTGACTCTGCTTACATACCGCATTGACAGTTGCTGATAGTTCTACTTGGCACATAGAAGAGGCGTACACTGTTACTAGCTTTATACACTGTGTCTCCAAAAAAATATCCCAGACATTTTCGATTATAACTTAAACAAATGTTATCAGATTCCCATAATTTTTGGTGTAAATATTTCTGACACAACTTGGCATTAAATGGCTGTTCAGTTTTTCACCTCACCCAATGTCTGCTTCTGCACTACCTCGGGAAAGAAAACCAGGCGAAATATGCGTTGGAATATGCAAATATCGTAAGAAACATCCCCAACATTATTGACCGTAACTTGAAGTATGATTAACAGATTTCAATAATTTTTGGCCTACTTGATTCCGACACAACTAGCTATTAAGTGATTGTTTAAATTTCCACCTCACTCACTGTCTGCTTTTGTACTGCTTGGGAAAATCAGATTATGCAAAATATGCGTTAAAGTGATAAAAAAAATCGTGGATAAATTACGTCTATCCTGATCTGTGGCCCCCAAGAGTCTGTTTATTACAAGATTTGACTGTCATGCAGCAGTATGTCTACCATATGACGTTAAAGAATGTTTATAAATTCAAGAAGTGACTGGTGAAGTCTGGATTAGTTTGGAGCATAACATTATCCATACTACTGTCAATAAATGGAGAAATTGTCTTTCTATGTTTGTGATTGCACAATTAACCAACATTTCAATCAATTTCATTGCAGGCAGCCAAAAACGAAACAATTAAATAAAGTGTCAGCTAAAGTGTCAAAAATGTAAAAATGTGTTTTTGTGCGTTATTTACATCAAGTAATGATACCACTTTAAGTAAAAATGCAATATTTCGTTGGTTCTGATTTCTCCAGATAATGCAGAAACATACGATAGGTGAGGTGGGAAACTACATAATGGTCTGATGGCTAGCCGTCTCAGAAATATTCTTACCAAAAATTATTAAAATCTGATAATCCTTCTTCAAGTCACAGTTGAAAATGTTCGGGATGTTTTTTGAGACACAGTGTAGTGTGCGTGTTTTTGTCTTTGCGCATTGTCTTTGTGGTACTCGGTTTTGTTTCTTTTGTTTTCCCTTTCCCATGTACAGAAAGCAGTCGGCGGTTTATCTGAAAGAAGTTATCATCGCATTATCGACTGTGACTCGTGTACCGTGCGCATTACATTGCATTCATGACATCATAACAGCTGAGTTCTGCTGCTACTGCTGGTGGTAGGTCTAGCTACTAAACGGTGTCCAGTGATCCGATCGGCGCGAGGTCAGACCTTAGGTAGTCGTGCGTGGCCAGGTCGTCAGTGTAGTACACGTGCCGTGCTGAGTTGCTCGCCGACGTCGTGTTTCTATCTGATTAGCGGCGTTTCATCGGTGAGCCGACAGCCAACGACCAGCAATGGATTTATGCGCTTTGGCGTGGGGCAGCGAGTCGATCGCGCGGTCCGGCTGCCACGTTCATACGGTACCGTACGAGGTGGCCGTCCGCGCGGCGTGCGCACTAAATGGACCGATACATCAGCGTCAGACACTGATCCGCCTTCGCGCCGGAGAGCGCCGCTTTCGCGCCTAAGTAAATTCGCGTTTCTTGCTGCGTCGCTTGGCAGCGCGTCGTGAGGCCGTCGGATCGACCACCAGGCCGGCGATATGCGCGCCAGCTCGCGAGCACCGGAAGAATTTACCGCTCGGCCATCAGGACGGACGTAGGGCCGGGAGCTTTGCCGTCGATCGGTCGAACGGCGCTGATGCTGACCGGAATACAAATGACTGCTTAGCGAGACAGATTGACGACCGACCGACCAATCCGCCTACTGCCCACCAGCCAGCCACCAGCGACTACTAATCTACAGATGCGTGCCGCTGGTCGACCGGGTGGTTGTTCGTCTCATGCGGTTTGCTAAAACGATTGTTCCAAGCAGCACGGGCCACCCTGGCGCTGTGGGCACGTGCATAATATCGTGACGAATGCTCAGGCGCGCGTAAATCAGGGCGAAAAAACGAGCAAGCGTGACGAGCGGCGTGACACGCGGCTCAACTGATGCATTGATGCGGCGGCTGCTACGGCTGCTGATGCTGATGCTCGCTAACGTCCCTGTGCTGCTGTCTGTGGATAATCTCGCAACAAATCATGATGCCATCGTGACGTCGCGGTGCTGACTAATACAAGCGTAACGTTTCTGTAAACAATATGCCGCACTTCCAAAAACAACTTACTTAATCGCGATGTCTTGCGATAAAAAAGCAACTTTCGGCGTGATAGGCCTAGTTCAAAGATAAGTTGGTTTGTCACAGACATCTCACGAGTTTTTTTACACGCTAATATCTATATTTTCTGGAGTGCTTACGTCCAGTCTTAAAGGTCGAGGTCTTGATGCAAAGGTCTGGGAACGACAAAAATCAGCATTGACTGAAAAAAACAAAATATAATGGCCTAGTTCTGCAGAGTACAATATTGCCATCATTTTACATTTGCTACAGCGCTCCTCGACCACTGTTCTCAGGCACCGAGTTTAATATATAGCAAAAATGGCATTAAATTAGCTAGCGACAAAATGCAGAGTTGGACAGATAAGTTTTCAGTTTTAGTTTTAGTTCGGTCGACAAAAATCAGCATCGACTAAAATATATATGAATCTCATCAAATTGTGCATTTCACAGAAGATAATTTTCTGCTATGGTCGTCCTTTAGTAATAACTAGTTTGTTGCTCGTTTGTTTTCTGTGTCGGGCCTTGCGTCTGCAACAACTATTTAAGAATTCTGGCTTCCTTCATCGACCTTTTAAAGCACTCTTTCCTGTTTTTGCCTATTATCCTGAATTGACGTTAACAGCGCATTAGATACTTTCTGTGTCTTTGCGCTGTACAAGCAATTTATTGTCGATTGCATAATGCTCTAATGTCAGTACCTGTATCCTGTCGCAGAAATACCAAAGCCGTCAACTCGAATTTGAGTGGTACCATAGTGAGTCTTCCGGCGCTATAGCATTTTGACACTTTTCTGGTGGAAAGCCATATAGCATTCCGAAATGACACCACATACACTTTCGTAATTTTTTTCAGACTATTAGCTACTCTGGCCACGCTGAGCTCGTTAGATGCGAACGTTGTCGTTCAGCAACTACCGCGCTTTGCAGTAGCTTCGCGGCATAAAAGAAACTTCTCAGGTTTTTAGTGGCGAATAGTTCCAGCGCCAGACATCCCAGAGTTCATGCAAGAAGCGCACGAGACACGCGAGGGAGTCAGTCCCCGTCCCGTCGTGACTATTAGCGTTGTCCTGACCGGTACTTTTTCCTTGAAGTTGTTATAATACGTTCGACATTTTGTCGATGGGTCGCCGGTGACTGTCTGGCTGGGTAGCTGGGTGGATGGGGGTGCGTCTGCTGGATGATCGATTGAAGTCTTGCTGATCGATAGTTTGACGACGTACGACGACAAAGACGGGTCCGTCGTCTCCGCCGCAGCTAAAATTTCGTTCCACGGAGGAAAGCGCGTTTCTCGGCCCTCCTAGTCTGTGTTCCTGTCCCAGCCCGCTCGCGTCTAAATGGATTAATATACTCAATTTGTTCCACGTCGGGCGGCGTCGCGTGGCATCGATAAATTCTGACCGGTTCTGTGCTGTCGACACCCGGCAGACCGTCGTATTGGTCGCAGTTGCCGCCGCCGGCGCTGAAGGCGGCATTTACCGCCGACACCGCCGCCGCGAGGAACCGGCATTTTATTAAATTTACGTCGCGTGGGCCACGTGCGACGACTGCGAAATGCCGGACTATCGCGTCGGACTCCCTCGCCACCGCGCCACGACTTAACGATGAACTGCGGCTGCTGGCCAGTGGACAGAAACGAACTGGCAAACTGGTCTGCCAGACAGATCACCTTTTGATATGCGCTGCTGCTGCACCGCCGTCGTCTTTAACTGAACTTGAAAACAGAATAAGAATTTCGGTTTCCATTTCTAACAGGAGGAACACTACATTTTGAGAAAATTTCAACATCTTAAACCAATTTTTTCCCGCTTTTCTTTCTCCAGCTGGAAATACGACAAAGTAGTGCAGGTGCGCTTTGGGATGTTTTTTCTGTTTACTACTAACTGACTCAAGATCTGTCCACTTCACAAACTACGTTATAGATACTACATATCAGAGCTCTTGCTGCAGGTCAAACATTTCAACAGCATAGTGCCAGTGCTCTCTGTAAACCGTTTCACTAAGGCACAAAAATCCACGACCTCAAAAGAGAATAAATATCTGGAAATCACTTATTCGTCTTCTTTCAAGAGCTTTTCGTCGACCTTGCCGTTGTCGCGAGTCGCCGCCATGCCGCTCTGTCCTGCGCGCGTCCGTGAATGCAGGTCGGTCCACACTGTTCTGAGCCAGAATTGTCTGGGATGGCCAGGCCTTCGTCTCTAATCTGCAGCTCACTAGTGGTCCTTACCTAAATTTACTCGGTTAAGAAGGAAAAATTACCTTCTACACGACAACAGCTTGCTATATTTTTCAGTTATGAGCACACATACAGGCAATAGTAATGTTCTTCATTAATACTAAATGCCGCTCTTGCTTACACTGTATAAACTAACTGGATTGCCTGCAACTTAAGATCACTGAAACGCCTACTGTCGTAATATGTTAAGACTGGAGAAAAGGGCGGTTGTTTGTTTACTGAGGCGCTATAGGCAGGCCTAATGCAAATTGACCTCGTAACTCGTTGCTGCTGTTTGATGGTTCCCAGTTGGATTATTCATTCATCGCGCTGCGTGACTTTCATTATTGCCTTGTTCCTGTTGCAGGCGAGGTTGTAGAGATATCACAGTGTTGTACTACTGACAGCACTGGTCATGCTAACGACAAAGTTAAATTAAACGTTTAAGTTCTTAACATAAAGCGGCGCCTTTCACACTCTTGTCAGTTGTGCGAACTGCTCCGTAAAGCTCATAATCAATGATGCAGACGAATACACTTAGTGCGAGTCCGAGTTCAATGAGCTAGACGAGACAGAACGTTCATAAAACTTCGGCACTCACAATCTGAGCAAGTGGCGAGAAACGCAACAACGCGACACAGTGTTAGAAATTATACAACATTCAGTTATCTGTTGATGCTACGTGAACAAAGCAGTTAGCCAAAAACAGACAAATCAATACGAAGCAGTTATTTCCAAGTCACACAGCGCAAAAACTCGCAGAGTCCAAGTCCAGTGAGTCCGCGTCTTGAAAAATAAGAATTCGAATTCAAATCGAGTACTTTGCCAGACTCGAGCGCAGGATGATGCACTGATTAACTTATAAGAAGCCCAGCTGTCGCTAGGATAGCCGATCGTACTGGTTGTCAGTGACCTTCAAAGTCATCCAAGGTCGACGATTTCCATGTCATCTGACAGGGCGTATGCCACTTCCTGTTAGTGATTAATAGTAACCTTGACCGTATCTTTCACCGTTTCCGAAATATTGTCAGTTTTCCGTTGAAAACCGCACATTTTTCCTACCATTTTACATTTAACCCCAAATTTAAAAATGTTTACCTTGCAGTAGATCTCCGAAATTTTGCCTGCCTGGGTTTATGACACGGGGCTAATTACATGTTTTAAAAGTTTTTCCCTACGACCTACCGTTTAGACAGAATACATCAAATCCCTTACAGACGAAAGGATGGATGGACAAACGGACGGACGGACGACAACCATGCCATAAGGTCGACCGTTACTTAAGTCTAAGTACGGTTGGCTAATGAAATTTGTGTATTATATCTCTTGGAGTACTTCCTTCGTCATTCCGACATCTGACTAACCAACGAATAGATCGCGGGCGTGATGCGGAGAATTTAGTGACGCCATGATGATGACGTCATCAGAACCACGTCACGTGACACGGTATTGATGTCAGTAAACGACTGCTGCTACAGCGAGACTTGTAACGTCACTGCCAGCTGAGTCAGTGAAAGTTTGTACATGCATTGCAGCAACGAATAACGAAATATGTCCACATTAGCACAGGTGAACAAAAACAACGTCGATAGTTTAAGTTAGTAAACTACTACAACCACCACCGCCACCACTATTAGGCCTACTACTTCGATACTACTACATACTAGCTATGGTTGTATATTGTCGGTGTTTCGCAGTGGAACGTTCTGCCAGGAGACGACGTCTCGTCTCGCTGGTCGCCTGACTGCGATCATCAAGCCAGAGTGTAACAATGATGGACATCAGTCTATGCGAGCGGGCGGCACGCAATGGCACCGTTTTCCAGTCGTAATCCTACGACGAACGTCCACACATCCGATCTGATATACGGACGACTCGCGCCCGGGCGGGCCCAGCACTCGCCCTCCTCGCCCCAACCGGCAGTATTTTGTCTGGTCCACTCGGCCCGGCGCCCAGCTTAGCGGCGCTTTCACTTGGCTGCGACCCGGCGAGCTCGGTAATCCGGCTGACGCAGGCAGGTCCGGTCTGAAGCCACGCAGATTACGATTAATCCGGTCTCGTGCTTGGAAGAGCCGGAAGACTCCGTTTGTGGACTGAATTACCGACCCATACCGGCGGCTGCAGCAACAGCTGGACTTATGTACACGCATGGTGATTGTAAATATTCGCATTACGGGGCCTGTCCGTTCGTCTGTACGTCTTTCACGCACTGGCACTTGACTAGAATACAAAAAGGCACCTATCTGTTCTAAGTATTAGCTTACTATTACTACGTTTTATTACTATTGCTGTTACTATGTTTACACGTTTATTACTACCGTACCACAGCCTTTGTTTATTCGTCCATTTACAGATCAATTTTTTACTCTAATCACATAGCGCAAAATTGTTTAGTTATCCGTCGTTATAATTCTAATGCAATGGTAGTTATGATGCGGCTGTCTTGTAGGCCGCATTACACGAATGCCCGTCCGCCAATACGTCTGTCTGTTTCTGTACAAACACGTAACTCGAAAACACTTTCAAAATGTTCGAAAATATTGACTTACTGGTTTCGCGTCAAATAAAACACGAAATATCTACGAAACATTTCTGCAATTGCTGCGTGCCTTACCTTTAGCCCGTTTACGCGAACCACGGTGCGGAGTTGAACGGGGGAGAGGTCTAACAAAAAGTTCGTCGTCGTTCGGGCAATCAGTCAGCAAGACGTCTGCAGGCGTCGTCGTTGATTGGGTCGGTCCAGCAGTTGGTCAGTATGATGGTCAGTGCGTTGGTCAGTACGTTGGCCGGTGCACGGTAATTGGTCACGTCTGGAGCGGTCGAGCGCTACACTCTGTCACAGCCTGATGAGTTCATCAGAACCTCGGGATGCCAGCAGTGTGCTGATGAGACAAATACGTCATCGATCGTACGACAATGCTGCATGCCCAGAGCCCAGTCTGTGAACAAGTGAACAACACTTACAGCAGTTGTAGTCTGCTAATGAAACAAATACGTCACCGCTGTCACCGGACATGCGGTGCTGTCTGGCATCACCTTCTGTCTCAGTAGTCTATAGTTCCTCAGTGCCAACAGACTCATTCGGTCACAAAGACTGAATGCTCGCAGCATTAACGCCGTCATTGTGTGGTGGTCTGCATGGGAACTGGTCAGGCGGTTGTTCCGAGAACGAAACCATTCCGGCTGTGCCTTTAAAAATCTAGATTGTCTCTTCGTTGAACATATGTTTGGATTTCGTTTTGTCTTGTAGCACGCACGCTTGTTATATATGATTTAACGATTACTCACTCACTTACTAATGTCTAAACGAATTAAGCAGGGTGCATATCCTCGCAACAACACATTTTAGGTGTAATGCGATCTGTGCAGTATTTACTTTATTGCATATAAATCGTAAAGCCTGTCCGTGAGAGAGTTTTGTTAGTATTTGTGAATGTCATGACAAAACTCGCCAGTATACTGTTTTTACGCACGTAGTTTTAGTCCATGTCTAGTTCTGGAAGAAGGCATGTATTTGTCAGGTCAAGTTCAGCTTAGCCTATATAGCGGACATTTTGTTACGATTATTTGCAAGGGCGCTTGCAGATGTGCGATGAAAAAATAGGATTAACTGTCTGCAGAGAAGATGTATTTTATCAGAAGGCTTTGCGTGTACATTGTATATATGGCAATCAAACAAAATGAGTTGTTCATGCGCAGCTGTTTTAGCTTGTTTCATTTCATTTTGCCGCCTATGAGCTATCGCTCTATGGTCTGTTTGCACATATAATAGTAAAACATTTTGACTGGAATTCGAGCTTTGTCAGACGGCGGCGGACAACGCTCGTTGTGCTTCCGCGTTGTGCGACTTCACGGCAATAAAACGACTGCGAGGAGAGTAGAAATACGCGACGCGACGACTGTGGGCGGACGACGGTCAAACTCTGATGGACTGTCACGACGACATCAACAATATGAAGACCGATAGAACATGCGATGGGCCGCTGGCATGATGTCAGTACTCCCAGTGGACGCGTGTTGGTGTCCCATTAGAGGATCGCCCTCCTCCCCAGAAAAGTCTCCCCCGGCCGACAATTTACCGGCAAAAATTCCGCCCCGCCCGGCGGCCGCCCGGGCGGGACGGATTTTTACCGGTAAATTGTAGGCCGAGGAAGACTTTTCTGGGGGAATTCTATAATGGGAAGACATTTATGAGGCAGGCAATATTTTAATAAAAGGGAAACATATCAATTCCGTGATTATCTCTGCCATGCCGGATTTTTCATGGGGGACACATTTCAATGTGACACCGGCAGCAAGCGATGAAAGGTCTGCAGCGGCACGGAACGACGCAGCGTCGACGGCTCTCCGGTCGGAAGCACTATCGACCACGGTTATTGCTCCTCCGCCGGTCATTACGAGCATTAATATTTGTTTATGCTGTCGTCGACGCAGACTGTCGTCTCAGCTGAGCTGGCATGCGTGCGGTGACACGGCGTCATAATAGCTTAGTCCGGCGAGCGACTCGACCGCGCGCCAAATCTCACGACCTCTTTGTCTTGCTTAGTGAAAGACAAAACAGTCGTGAGTCATCAATAGGCCTACGGGAGACGGACATTTTTTCTCATCGGACAATCATCTGCCAGACATTTTCCCGTCTGTTTCGAAGACGCAGACATTTTTCTTACCTCATAAGTCGCAAACCGAGCAAACATGCACAAAACTTTTAACAAATGTCAACATTACTGGCTGTACGCACGAATTATGCCTAAACAGAGAAATAAGCAGTGAGCTACAAAGTCTTATGACATCAGATATGCGAAACATCTATCGAAACGTTGTTGTAGCGTTTGCGGTCGACTTTTCAGACTTGTGCGAAAATGTGTGAGTGGAGCACACACACATTTTTCTAACAACCAGCGTTCAAGATCACGTCAACAAAAAGCGTCGATTTCCGAAAAAAATATGAAATGCATTTTCGTCGACAGCGTTTGCAAAAATTGTTCCGATTAAACTTGCAGGGAACAAAGTCAAAAGAAACATCACTGGAACTACTGTTTTGTGCGATGGATCACGCACATCTTAGTATATTCGACCTCCGGCGACGGGTCGCATCGCATCACTGATATTCTCCCGCCGGTGCGTGCAGCTGGCGAGTCGCCTTCGTGAAGGGTCTGCAACGGCAGACCGCGTGTTTCGTGGCCAGCAAACGACGGCATGGCTGTCGATCATAGTCATGCACCATGTCGGCATTTCAACGTCACCAACAGCCGCGGGCATGTCGCATACCAGCGCGGCGATTATGCAACGTTTCGCGGAGTACAGCGCCTCGGGAATCATTTTTCGACGATGATGGCGGCACGGTTATGAAATGCGCGGATCCACTGGGCATAATCTGCCGAAACATATAAGACGGCGGGGAAAAATAAGCATAGTCTACTCGATCTGTAGCATGCAAGCAGCTGAAAGAGTCAATCCCAGAGTGTCCCAAACAGCTACAGTTAGTCCGTTGAGTTAAGCGATGCTTCCATCCAACGCAATGCGCGCAACGTATCCTTGCGTTTCAGCCGTTGCGACAGCTGCGTTTGTTGCGTACTTTTATTGCGTTCACTGCGTTTGTTACGTGCTGCGGTCGCTGCGTCAGCTACATCACTTGCATTACGTCCGTTGCGTTGCGTATGTTGCGTGGTTGCGTCGGATGAAAACTGCGCTTTACACAGATCGACGCAGTCGAAACACGTCGTCGTCGTCGAAGCTCCTGTGTGTGCCGCGTTCGACGACCAAGTCCATTCGTCAGCGCGTCCGTCACTCGCGCTTGCTGTAGGTAATCAACGACCACACACACAACACACCCTCACACACGCTGTCGTCGCCCTGGTCGTCGTCGTGTGCGGACGATGGGGCGATGTTTTATGGCGCGATGCAAAGCCGGTGGAATCCTCGTCCATCCGGCTCGACGCTCGGGTCTCCGGCGTTAAGCCGAGATGTATGACGGCAATAGAACAACGCGCAGTGCGGACGTGCGTGGTTTAACTCCGAACGGGCGGCTCGGGCACGGATCATCCGTTACAGCAACGCATTCGATCGTTTCGACCCATTCCCTCGCCGCCACACTGCTTCGCTGCTGCAACACATTGTTGGCATTACGTCGCAGAATTAACTCGTTCTAAGCCAATACATACCGACACATGCGACCGCCTGATAAAGCTTAACATGACTATCCGATGCTTAGAGCTATACGCGAAGTCATGAACATGGAATTAATTAATTCGAGCAGGCGTATAATACCACGATTTAATGCTGGCTAACTTCACAACTTAATAGCTGAGCGTGTACGTTAGTCTATGCCAGCGGCATTGTAATCAATAACGAATACAGCACAGCTTATTATGACAGGGCAGTATGATCCGAAACGGGCATCTCTAGTTGATGAAAATAAGATGATAGTTTTAAATTTTTTTATCACGTAAAACAACATTATGGCACAAATCTTGGACATAGGTGTCTTAATTGTAAGTTCCACTAGCAACAGACAGTGACGAAAGGCTACCGTTGAATCAGGTAGACGCTTCGAAATTCCGTCAATCAGCACCTTTGACTTACTTCGAGTTTTGTCTGTACACCGGATCGACACACCGTTCTGTAAAAAAGCAATTGTCTGACACACAAACGTAGCTAATGCCGACAGTCCGTTGGCTATGGAGTCGTACGTTGTCAGCAACGCTGGTGGTGGAAATATGGAGCCGTGAGGCGTCGGCATTGGCTACTGATGAATGGTATTGCACGATGCGTGTGGTCTCCAATGACGTCAGAGCTCCTGCACTGCAAGCACAGCACAATAGGTCGAGTGCAGAACCCCGAGGCACACGCGGCACGTCGACCTCGAGGTTGACGGATGGTGACTGATGCTGACCCAACTTAATGAACTGAGTTTGTACGTACGTATATACGGCCTCTGAGGTAAGATTTCACTGGCTTTCAGCCATGCCAGCACTGCAGTCAGTCAGCTGCTGTCATTCATTCTAGCAGCTGCTAGCGACAAAGTTGCGTGATCCTCAGTGTCAACACTTGATCACATTCTCACACAATGATGATTTAGGTCTATGGATGCATCATTAACGCAGAATCCGAATACGATCAGCAGTGACATGTAAGCTTAGAAAAAGAAATAATCACGGCAAGAAAAATATCAGCGCCGAGTGCAGACATAATATGCAGTCGTCCGTTTTATCGTCGGCATTTCGTACTTAATTGTCAAACATAATGATCAGTAATGGAATTCCCTGCAAGGTATGCAGCATAAAATTCTGTAGCCTGCGCGCTGCTAGCGCGTCATTTCTGTGAAGTTTTGATGTCCGATGACCCTGATGTTTAACCTTTTAAAATGATTAGTCGTGTTCTGAGAAATGATTATGCTACACTAACTTTGGTATTTACACCTTTTGTTTTGGCACCAGAAACGTTTACCAGACGGACAGAAGATTCACTTAAGTTACGACACTTAGTGTGTCGGGTGGCAAGCAACACTATCAGATTCATAGGCCTACGGGAGGTGACGCTCCGTAGCTCTGAGATGGGTTCCCTGTTTTATAATCCGTTTGTGTATGTTATTGCTTATGTTCAGTAGGCCTAAAAATGTGCGTTTGCATATTTCAATATGATTGCAAGTCCGAATTTCTGTGTCGCGTGCTGAGAAAATCAACACTAAAACGTCAAATTTCAACGCCAAAAACGCTTGCCTATAACGAACAAGCTCCAGTAATGCACACATACGATATATCTAATGGTCTGGAACTAAACACAAAGAACCAAATAAAATCATTGGAAACGGTTCGATGCATGACCGAGGACGTGGTGCGTTCACCTTACCTTACGTCGGGAACTTTGACCACCGGGTGCGCGTCGGCACGACACGTCAATCGCGACCTTGGTTCAGCGCGCGCTCCCGGCATGCCCTGCCGTGAATGAATCCAATTTCGGGAGCTCTTTATCTGCGGCCGAATGGTTTATGGGTGGTCCGGTCGAGCGAAGACTGCGCCGGTCGGCGCCGCTGATGTCTGAATTATGTCCGCTCAGCGACCGGACCGGACCGAAGCACGGTGCGTCGTCCCGGCGTGAGTCGTAAGTCATTTAGGCGCCTATTTCCGAGCGAGCGACCAGCCCTGCGTCTCAGCGTGCCATGCCGTGAGTACGCGGCGCTAGTCGCTCGCTCGCATCCGGGACCGTTTTTCACTCACCCGTACACAGTGCCGGGGTCCCAGCCAGCCACTGACAGGCCGCTTCCTGCCCGTCTCTGTGTAAATTTCTACACTCCGAGTCCCGCGGGCAGCTGCCGACGGACAGCAGCCTCGACATAACATATCATCGCCGCAGCCTCCCTGCACAGCTAATCTTCAAGCGGTGGACTTTCTACGCTCGTATTTGCTAACGACATTCGCTGATGAATTCGCGTTGCTCACAGAATGCGACGTCACGTTGTGCACAGAATGACGGCATTGATATGTTAACACCCGTGCTCGCCAGAAATTACCGTTAGTAAATTTGACAAATCTGCACGAAATATTGCTTTAATTACGCTCATTCATCAAAATTGTTACTCATGAATCACCAGTCGCGTTAACTATGAAGTTATTGCAGAATCCAGTTAGGCCTATAGAGAACCGAAGTCCACTAGAGTACGGCAAATCAAGGGGTGCCACGATCGCCGTTTTATCCGAGTTCGGAGTTTGGTTAAATTTATCGCTAGGAAAGACTCAGATGTTTAAAACAGCCACTGAATTATCAATCACGTTATCTTCAACTGTTTTAGGCCGAATCAATTCACATTAAATGACGAAAATTCACTGTTTTAGTGCAGAGCAAGCTCCATATCACAGTTCAAATGTAGCAAATAGGCTTAGGGGCCTACTGATCGATTTTCGAAGTTCTGTCACTGATGCAATGAGCAAAAATCTACAATAAAGAAGCCTAAAAGTTCACCACAGCTCAAAATGGTTACGCCAATGTCTTCTTAGTTCTTACCAGTAGACCTATTAGTTATCAAAAACTGCTCCGATAAAAAACAATCAGCATAAAATTAAGCATGTACAGTTTGGAGAATTGACAGCGACACAATATCATACTGACTTTAAAAATCATGTACTTGGGAAGACAACTACTTACAGAAAATCTGAGCTAATGCTCATGATACGCGCGACAGCCTATAGCAGTTCCTGTTCGCAGGTAATCTTGGTCTATCTCCATACCCATTTCGTTGCAATTCATTCTTTTGCAGCCAAAAATCACTAAAACCCCTATTGTTAGGGTTTCGGGTCATTCAAGGTCATCAATGTTGACATTTTAAGAAGCTCGTCACCAGTGCTTACTATGATAAGCAGCATGTCTGTGCCTGTCTGCAATCATTTTCACGCTAGACAAGCCAACAGCGGACAAATAACCACTTTTTAGAAAGGTACACCTCTTTGACACACACGTGCGCACGCCGCATTGAACCTACAGGGTCCGGTTGTGGACTGCTAAAATCTATGTTCAATGCTAAAAATTTCATACGCAGGTTGTCTCGATCTACGTCCAGCCATTTCGGCGCAATCCACTCTTGAAATGCGTGTCGCACACCGAAATGGCGAAAAATGTACTATAACCCCTATTTTCGGGGGTTCAAGGTCATTCAAGGTCATCGATGTTGACATTCCTGAAAAACTTGTCGCCAGTGCTTGTTATAATAAGTAGCATGTCTGTGCCTATCTGCAACCATTTTCACGTTAGACGAGCCAATAGCGGTAGAATAACGCCTTTTAAGACGGGTGCCCCTCTTTGGCCTCCTAGTTCGTGGGGACCCCCTTTACCCAGTGGCATGAAATTTTGTCACAAAATACTAGAGGCTTTAAGCTATCATATGGTGAAAACCCGAAGTCTCTATCTCACCTGGTCTCCAAACGGTACCGGGTTGTGACAGACAGACGGACAGACAGAATTACCGTAACTAATACGCGCTATAGCTATGCTAGCTCTCGCGCGTAAAAAAATTATAGCTTATACTTAATTTTCTGGATGTATTTGCACTCAGTACAACGTCAAAATAAAGATTCCATTTTTGTGTTTCTGTAATTAGGCCTACTTCAGTTTAGGCCAGTGGTTTGCCACGAATTAAGTTCTGGCGGAAATCGGATGAACGTCTTTCCTGCCAAAAGATAACAGCGTCTCCGCACACCTCACTATAGCAAACAATAAAAAACTGCTACTAAAATCAAATAAAAGACACAAACTCGAGATATGTCAGACCGTATAACTCCACACACTGGTTCAAACGCAAGACAGGTGTAAACAAGAAATTTGAGCTAATGCTCACGAGAGGCGCAAAAGCCTATAGCAGTTCCGGTTCAGTAGTTAATAGCTGAAAATTAGGGTGTTCACGCTAAGTTAATAAACAAATAATAAATTTTTTATCTGGATCGCAAACCGGTAACGATGGTACCGTGGAGCCACCTTGTGTATTCTACAGACTTGTGTCACAGCCCGAAATCTCCAAAAAATCCATAAACCCCGTATTTTGGCGTTCAAGGTCATTCAAGGTCATTGAATTCGGCGCCAATCGAGAGCCAGTATACGACTTCCTATTAGCGATTAAGAGTAACCTAGGCCCTATCTCGCACCGTTACTGAGATACAGCGACTTATTGGCCAAAAATCGTGAATTTTGTCCACCCCCTCTCATTTAGCGCCCACGTTTGGGGTGACCCCCTTCGAATTTATGGAAAAGCTTTACGGTTCCTGAAACTAGAGTCTTCCGGGCAGCTGACGGTGAAGATTTGGCAATTCTAGCTTGCTCCGTTCTTGACTGATCCACCCGCGTGACGGACAGACACATAGACAGACAGAACTGCGATGGCTAAGACGTGCTGAAAGCAGTAGTTGCTTTCGCGCGTAAAAATGAAAACGTGAACCTCACAATCACTGTCAAATGCTGTGGCTGGTAATGCGCCTGGCATTATACACACACAGCTATTGTCAGATAACCACAACATTAAGATTCACAGATCAAACTGTAATTAGCGCTAATGTCTGCATATCCGTGCCAAAGTTAAAATTAAACTACATGTAATCAGATTTATTGGGTCTTAACAAATTCACCCGTTCATTTTTTACTGTGCATCAGAACTATTTCTATCAGAAATCTCCTACTGAATACATACACGACCTACTATTATCATCGCCACTATATACTACTGTTTCCGGCAACTGAAAATTCCATCTGTCAGGCCTGATGCTTGTGTACAAAACTAACTTCGTGCATAAGTCATAGGAGTAGGCCTATTTGGCATAATTCAAACAGACAAGAAAACCATTGCGGCCAAAACCATGTGAATGAAACTGATTCAAATTATTCATGTACTATGACGAAAGATTCACTAGTGGGGCAGTCTTGTTACAGAACGATGGCTGAATGATGACACGAGTACACGACGCTTATCATCGCGACTGCTGCTACTAGGAGGCGAAGCTAAACGTTCACGAAGTCCCAAGCGTCGTTGCCGCTGACTACGAGAGAACGGCAAAGCCACGGCACGAGAACCTGATGGGAATCTGACAACACGTGGACTGGAGAACTCAGTCGCTACGACATAGCGCGCTGGATGCAGGCGAGTGTCCGGCTCAAGTCTAACAGTTCTGCGAGACGTCATGAATGCCGCACCCTGTGGTACCCGGCGCGGTGGTTCCATGAATTGTCTCCGCAGCGGTGGAAATCGTTCCTGGGTTGACGATGCCACACGCCGCTGCTGATGTCTGGCAACAAACTCAGCTCGTTTGATGATGCTGCGACCAATGACGGAGTGAAGAGATGATCGCAGCTCACGACGAGGGGTCGTTGTGGTGGATGACTGATAGCGGATGCTGTGCCCAGACTGCGAAGTCATCCTCGGTGAAAAACTCTCAGCTGGTGGCATTTTTCTGGCCGGCTCAGACAAGTCGGCAGTCACCATGGAACTATGGCGTTTCTTTGCATCACTCTGGAGCTCTTCAATTTCCTCCTGCGCACGGATCATTGCCTTGATGGCTCGTGCGCGCATCTCCAGCTCCAGGATTTCCAGCTGAGTCTTCGACAGTGAGTCCGGTGACTCCGAACTACCATCTGCCCGGTCCTGCACCGGCTCCTGGCTCACGTCTCGCATGACTGGCTGCTGCGGTGTTTCAATCTTCCTCCTGCTTTCACCCGATACAGGTTTATCGAGACTAGTCGCCGGAGTTGAATCCGGTGACATACTGTACTGCACCTTCACCGTCAGATTTTTCTGGCCAGCCAATCTCCGTGAGGTCGGAGACAGCCTACTGCCACCACTACTGAGTCTCGAAGTCGGATATGGCCTACTGGATTTGGCGTCACCACTGTGGCGAACCGTGCTTAATTTTGGCCTACCGGATGTTAACGCATCACTACTTCGACTCCAAGAGTCATCTGCAGGCTTACGTACGAGTCTATGACCAGAGTGAGCGCTGCCCCTGTTTTCAGCCCGATATTCCGGTGGACTTCGACTACGTCTCTGCTGATGAAAACTACGATTTAGACGTATGATCCGGGAGGCAGGTTGACTCTTGTGTCGCTGCTCACTGGTAGCTGCAGACTGGCTGTCGGCTGATTGCTGTAAACTACGCTGTTGCTCTACAACAGACTTACTCAATGACGGCTGCACTGGTTGCTCACAACTATCCTCCTTCTTCTTTTCCGCCTCCTGCAATTCTTCGTCACTAAACTCATGATCCTGAACTTCAATTATCATATCACTGTAGCTAGTACTACTAAGAACATCACGATCTCCCACTGACTTCGTTTCATGGACGTCTGTATTTGTTTCAGTAGACAACTGGAGCTCATTGGACGTCTGTGTCACCACAGCAGAGTTATCTACTGTCCTCGACAAAGTCACTTCTTCACCTTGTACAAGCTGCGAGTCTGCGACAGTTTCCAAGTTTTCGTCAGCAGGCAGAACGTCCATAACTGTTGCTTCAACGGGCCTGTCCGCATTGCCATTGTTGTTTTCGTTCTCGACGTTCAAGTTATTTTCATTTTCAGCGCTGGCAAGCGCCTCATTGTCACAATGTAAAAGATGTGGACTGGACTGTTGCTGCAGTGTCTCAACCTCAGCAGCTGGTAGCGCGATCACATCAGTACCGGCTGATTGCTCCAAGCACAGTTCACCACCATCTTCAACATGCGCCTGTACATCAACGACCACATACACCGTGTCTCAAAAAAAATTAAAATTGTTTTTGTCACAACTTCGTCAAATTTCCGCCAACTTTAATAATTTTTGGCACAAAGATGGCCAAGATGATAGAATTATGTAAGGTTTACTCATTTACCACCTCACCTAATTTATGTCAACGCACTACCATGTAAAACACAGATGCTCCAAATTGTTACATTACACGGTGGTTATTTGTATCAGACTGCTTACTTTTGCATCATCAGTTAAACAAAGGGTGCCACGTGGTGTAATAATTTTGTGGTATTAAATATTTTATAGTAAAAACAGCAGACAACAAAATAGCTGACTGATGAGCTTAAAACACATCTAGTCGATAGCGAATGCCGTTTGATCAGTCGTTTGTTGATTCCGCTCTCAGCCAGTGGCGTTGCATCTAAGCCATTGTCTTTGTATGTGGGTCCCACTCATAAATTCTGACGTTTTGCAAGCGATTTGTTACACAAACTTAAAATTCTGCCAAATAATTTATATTAAGATTTATTTTGTGCTTAATTAAGTCACTGAAGCGTTTACTTGGAAAATAACTCAGGGTTACGCAAGAATTTGGAACATTTATGTTTCATATAGTAGTGCATTGACACAAATTAGGTGAGGTGGAAAGTGAGTGCACGTTGTATGATTTCATCGTCTTGGTCATTTTTGTGCCAAAAATTATCAAATTTAGTAAACATTTGACAAAGTTGCGAGAAAAAAAATGTTGACTGTTTTTTTCTGAGACACAGTTTACATACATACATACAAGGCGATGCATGAATAGTGGAATATACAATGTCATACATGGTTTGTAACATAGATTCAGCAATCAAACAGTTTTAGAATAATTTTAGAATCAACTAGACTTAACCAATGCAGTAAATGGTAATGATAATAAACACGCAAAAACATGATCAGCCTTTGATGCAATGACTGAGACTAATCGTGCATGTAATAATACGACTTTCCTTTGAACAAGATAATGTTCATACGAACACGGAGTCTGTCCAATGCTCTGTAAAATAGACTAGGTCTAATTACTCCAACAAATGAGCAGTTAACATTGTTTAGTAGTGTTGGCCGGGCCACATCATATTTCTCTTATGCAAGCCGAGATATAGCCCATTTTGTCCCAAATTTCGTTGCCATGGCAACGGGGGTCGGTCAGGGAAAAATGCGATTGGCAACATTCGATGGCACATCCCCGAAAACCGACTATAGGCGCAAAAATCTCTTACGCAAGCCGAGTTATAGCCAATTTTGTCCCAAATTTCGTTGCCATGGCAACGGGGGTCGGTCGGGGAAAAATGCAATTGGCAGCATTCGAT
>Ga0209367_1000975_pt1 | contig 32949 bp, 13 predicted proteins | sample WorMetLIZISLAND2_FD_187412 | JGI IMG/M metagenome (GOLD analysis project Ga0209367, IMG submission 187412) | Marine gutless worms symbiont microbial communities from Max Planck institute for Marine Microbiology, Germany - Olavius geniculatus... ... | reverse complement strand
CCTAGGAACCTACTCAGTTACTCAAAATAATACCAAAAATGCATCCAAACACGTCACTTTCACACCAAAAATCTGAAAATTTTCTGGGGAGGGGGCACAGCCCCCTCCCCAGACCCTTCCCCATGAGTAAAGGACACCCCTGCCCATACCCCACCCCTCAAGTGCCTCAAGTGCTACGCCACTAGTCTGCTGAATGGTTAGCGAAACATCAGGCCATGCAGGAAGATCAGTCCACGATTCTATGACATCTTGGGTGGTATTATGTCACGCTGGGAACGAACACTTTGTGTGGTTCCTTTGAAGTGGCGCCGCTGACCGTGACGGCGGCGACGCTAGCTACCCAGTCCATCAACAAATTGTAGTGCGTGGAAGTACCAGCAGTCTTTGAATTGTGAAAAATTAGCTGAGGAGGAGGTTTGAACTTTTCGACTGTTGGAACCCAACCAAAACTGTGATATAAATCCTATGTATATAGTATATAGCTGGCCCACCAGAACATAATTTGACAGTGTGTTAGGGGGGTTGAGAAAACAGTTAGGGGGTTCAACCCCCAAACTCCCCTGGCAATTCAAACACTAAGTACCGGGGGTCCAGGAATTACAACTGGGCAGTAGCGCCGGGAACAGCATGATCGTCATGCCTCCAGGGTATTAGTCACTCCTGTCACGGCGGTTTTATTGCCATTCCTAGTATACCCCACTTGCTATAGGGGGCCACACAGGTGCAGAGGACAAGGCGAGAAGGCACACTGCAGGCGAGAGAAACAGATTGCTGACGTCGATTAAACATCCGGCTGGCATCAGCCATTCTCACTTTCGATTACTAGCAATTAACAGCATTTTCAATATTCTATTTTCTGCGCATTTCTCCCCATTTCCGCAGTAATACTGTGGCAATAATCCCCGTTAGCATCACGGTATTACCGTTACATCTGTCCCCATTACCGTTACTACCGTGGTGAAATATTATTGGTTGTCCCCATTACCATGGGATTACAGCAGATTTCGGCAATATTACCGCTGTACCCATTACCGCGCTGTTCTCTAGCAGACAGTCGTTTTGAAGAAGCTAGCACTGGTTGCTAAAATGTCAACAGAAACAATAAAACTAAAAGATGTATTGTGATGAATTTCTACATATAATCAGTTACCTCACAGTTGTCACACTGGATCATGAGTCCTTCATCGCAGTAGATGTTACAGATGCAGCGTATTACTTCAATCTCCTCCTCTTCATCATTACCACCACAGCCACCACCATCAACATTTGTCTCCGCACCAACAGCCGCAGCATCAGCTGTGCTATTCACATTGTCTGCACATACATCAGTGATGAAAGTAAGCAAAAAATCTGCACAACTCAAGCAATGTTGTTTACTTGGCAGCAAAATGATCTGGTGTCCAACTAACTATATCGCTGCAAACATGAGATCAGGGATAGAAAATTTGTTCCAAAAAATGAGGTTTTTAGGCTTTGAAAAAACCTTAACAAGAAAAGCCCAGCTAACGCAAAGGGGAACGTGCGACAGCAATGCATGGGTGAAGGCCCGGTGCTAACGAAATCTAAGCTCACAACGATGTTTCATTTAGACTCGAAGGCGGATGATGCCTAGCGCCATATCCAGTGCATAAATTTCAATATTGGCTGAAAATCGCAGAGAGCGCCAGATGACTGGGACGTAATTATTTATAGTGTTTTACTTGTACTCGCCAGAGGCCGTGACCTGTCTCGCTCTGCTAACACCATATCGACTGGACATCACAAATTTTTATTACTCCCCTCTCATTTAGCGCCCTCGTTTGGGGTGACCCCTTTTGAATTCATGGAAAATTTTTACGGTTCCTGAAACTGGAGTCTTCCAGGCAGCTGACGGTGAAGATTTGGTGATCCTAGCTTGCACAGTTCTTGACTGCTCCACCCGCGTGATAGACAGATGGACAGACAGACAGAATAGTGATGGCTAAGACGTGCTACAGAAGTAGCTGCTGTCACACGTAAAAATCCAGTAAGTCCAAATTTTAAATTGTTAACATTTATTTTACTCAATTTGAAATTTACATAACAAATTAAATTTAATTTTACATTTTCACTGTGATTTTTGAGTTTTGACATAACATTTGTATAGGTTCTACTTGAGTCTTCAAATATGTGCCCTATATTCTTTGTACATTATAACTGAAAAAAATTTTTTAAACCAAAAAATCTAGTAAGTTTCCCATCCCTGCCTATCATCAAAACAGTGAGGCATGTTAAGTAAGAAAGTAAATTTGTACAATGCACAACGCCGAAAGGAAAACAATAACATCACACTGATGCCAAGACTCCAATATGGCAGCTTCTGAACAATAAGCCAATCGACTGACCACTGCCTGCTGTGTTGATATTGCCGTTGCTGATGGCGACCGTTTCCATGCCGACATTCTGCAGTCTTGTCATTGCAGCACGCTTTGCCGTCTCATATACATCACTTAACCGGGTCACGACCTGACCCAGTTCTGACTTGGCTCCCCAGTACAGCTGTACAACAGCAGAAATATTAGCTGTTAATTGCATGCATTACTGTGTGCTTTCTGCAGTATTTCAAATTTAAAAATAATCACACAAAAACAGTAAAAACTGACAGATGATTTGTTCAACTATTTGAATCGCATTTTCAGTTTGCCATTAACACCAGAAGAACCGGCAATTTGTGACACCTAGAAGGACCAAATGGGTTAATTTGAACCATAATTCCAACTGTGCACCAGGGAATTTATGCAAAAGCCAAAAACTATACAACACTAATAAATTCTGTATTAAAAACAGTTGCACCATGCCCATAGCCATATACGTCATAATCAAATAAACATCTAACAAATTAATTGACCGATTTTTATGATTTCCTTGAAATAACCCAAGTAAAAAATTACAAATATCAATCAACCACTAGACTGTATCTAAACACAAAGTTTCAACTAAAAATCTACTGAAGTTCCTGGGATAATGTATGACTGAAAAAAATGTTATTAAGGGCGCATTGCACCAACGTCGTTCAACTTTGAACCTGGATCAAATCTGAAAAATTTTTGAACCTAGTTCAGCCGTCAATTGCGTTGCACCAAAGCGGTTCAAGCGTTGATCTCCGTTCAATTCTGAACTGCCATCTGACCACCGATCAAATTTTGATCTCGGTTCAACTCGCAGTTACGCATGCGCACTAGGCAATAAATATTTTCCGTGATACTATTGCTGCAAAAAATTGTCCGATTCGAAACTTACCCTGTCCAAAGAACTTTTTCGCATCAAATTATATTAATGCAATTATACTGATGATCTGGATATGTTAGATTTCTACTATATTTGTTTTATGTTCTCTTTGTGCTCGATAAATTAACAAATAGATGAATAAATCACGTTTTTCGGTGGCGATGTCTCACTGCTACCGTAAACATACGATCAAACCCTAACCACAGCAACAAAAACTCATTCGTATCGAACGTATGGAACACAAAATGCGTATCTTCGGAACTTTATCAATGCAACTGTTGATGCGAAAATCGTGTAGCAACTTCAGGGAAACTTAAAATTCGAACAAATTACGGCCAATCTGTATTGGACTGTTTCGTAAGCATATTGCATGTGACTGTGACGTCATTGTAGTTGGCCCGTAGGCCGAGCGTGGTTGATCAATCAGCATCATCCACGGTATAATCACGGCCGTTCAACTGAATGGGATCAGCCGATCCGAGTTCAACTTGGTGCAACGTAATTCAGCGTGAACTTGGTTCAACTTTTGATCTAGGTTCAGCTGAACCGAGATCATGAACGACGTTGGTGCAATGCGCCCTAAGTATCTGTAAGTAATCACCCAGCCATCCACAATCAGTAAAAAAAAATTTAACTAAATTTACAAGGTACAAAGAAATGTGTTTGAAATAAATGCCTCAGTAAGTATGTGGTAAACAAATGAGAAATATTTAGCGCAAAACTATTTCTTGCACAAAACACATATATCATGACTTTCGTGTTGGGACATTTTATTCTACTCAACGTGCAGAAAAGTTATTCCAATATAATGAAGAGGAATGAGACCTCAATGCTGGTGAACAAATGAACAAAGTCTTCATCAAGAGCACTGATGCTTCTGTAACGATGCGATGTAATGTTCTGTTCTAGTGTATTCAGATCTATCGGCTCATCAATCACCTTGTAGTAGTCAGGCTCCCTGCAACAACAACAGCTGCAATGTCACAACTACAACAACAACTACTACCATGACAAACAAAAGAACAAATTAATAGATGTTTTGTTCTATCGTAGTGAGATCAATTAGCTCATCAATCACAGTGTAACAGTCAGGTTCGCTCAATAACAACTGCAATATAAGAACTACAACCAGTGCAACAATAACTACTACTACCACTACATCTGATACAGTCCGGTCTTAGATCATCATCGCTATTGACCTAACTGGAGATCCCACCGACCAGAACGACACTTGGTGACCGGGATCTTTTGCCATCAACAAACCACGTGTGTGGAACAGTCTACCAGCATCCATTCGTGACCCATCACTAACAAACTCGAAACTCATCTGTTTGGCCAATGACTGTATATTTAAAAATTTTTTTTTCAAAATCAGACCCTCGATAGACATACATATCTGAAATGCTTTACAGAACATATAATAAGATAAAAGTTAAGGTAAGTTTAATAACATAACAACGCCGAAATACTTACGATTCACATGATGGCATCTGCATGATTGGCATTGCCAAGGAATAGCACTCATCTGCACATGCAAACAGACAGACTGCCACAGATGTACTACCGACTGAGCCAACGTCAAAATTAATCCATTCATCTTCTCACAACATTTTATTTTGTGCAAAAAGCAAAAAGTCAAAATCAGAATGTAACTTTAAAATGCAGCCATTCACCACTAACCTTATCCCTAACCCTAAATCTCAAATACCATATTAGATCACCTTAACCGTATGACACTGTAGCACATGGTAAACTGAAGATGGTTTGTTTCAATATTTCACTTAGCTTGAATTGAAGTATAGCTAGTAGAACTTAGCTACCGTGGGCTACCATTTTAAACGGCACATTTGGATTAGCAAGTGGCCACCCTCGATGTCTGCTTCTATACTCTCTCAGGTTGAACCAATTTTATATCCTCGGTGACCACAAAAACTGCACATTTCAACGACTGGTTGTCGTTATCTTTTGCAAACTAAAGCAAAAATTTTAAAAAACTGACGATGATGCAGTAGCCTTAGCCTACACAAACGATGTAGGCAAAGCTCACAAAGTGGAGACTTTGAACTAACATAATACCAGTAAAAATCACGACAACGTGTCCTGTGCAAAATATAATTAGATTACAATGTTCATCATCAGTCATTTCAGGCTGTTAAGAAATGATTTTCAAAATGTTTGCCGATTAATTTTTTTAATGATTAACAGATTAATTAATTGCAGTACAAAAATTAAATCGATGTCAACCGCTGAAGCCTCAAAACAGGAACAATGGAACATGTAGGAACAGAGTACAAAAGCGACTGACCGTGAGCGCTGGCAACTGTACGGAACAATTCCATCAAGACATCTGAGAGTTCTGACATCTTACCAGATGAAGCCACATCACCCCTACCATCACAACACACCACATCATGTATTTATAGCTGTCAAATTAACCCATTATTTAACGCATTAATGCACAAATAAATTAACGCGTGCTAAAAAAATTAATGTGCGTTAAAATAATTAACGCACATACGTAAATTTATGTCAATTTACTAAATTCAGTGAAGCAAAAGTTCCAATATTCTGTGAAACTGCGGTTATTTGACAATCAAATGAATTCAAGTAACTAAACTGTAGTTGCCATTCTATCACTACTGTAACTAAATAATTATTTTGACGACAGGCTAATAGATTTCTATGCTAGCTATGACGGCAGTTATTGTTGATTATACGTTTAAAATGTGTTTTTAGCTTTCTATATTTTACAGGCAGGGCCCCCAAACGTTGCAGGACCCAAAGTAACATACCCCCAACTCTCCCTCTCAATGGGCCTGGATGCGTGAATAATGCACTAATTAATGTGTTAAAAAATTAATGCAGTGCGTTAATGCATTAAAAAATTAATGCTTCAACAGCTCCACATGTAATATAACTAATAACTATAAAACAATCGTGAAAGTGCAAAGCAAATTTTACAAAATAGTAATCTAAACACACTTTTTGTTAATTTGCTAGCAAAAATAATTATTAACTAAAATTCTTTTTTCCTAGTGCTAATAGCTATAACCATAGCACTTTCGCAGCATGCATTGCTGCTAGTGATGTTATGGGCAATACACAATATACTGGTTATGTAATGGTATGATGGTATAATAAACAGATGCACACAAACAGCCACATCCAATGAACACATTATTTCTGTCATTCACTACATTCACTTGGTGGAGATATAAAACACATGCCGATAATGCACTATATAAATTTACACTTGACATCTGACACATTCAATGGTCACTGCCTACCTCTAGCATTATATGACAAGCTTCAAAAACTTTAATTGACAGAAACTATCACAAACTATCACAAATAAATTCAAGTTCCTGTAGCTTATCAAGAAAACAAAACAAATAAATGCAACAGAAGGTGAACAAAACTGGGTATGAACAGACCGTTTCGGCTGTAAGTCAGTCTGTGCAGTGGACTCGGGTTGACTTTCTACAATCAGAAATGAAAAATAAAACCACACTAAAATAAAAGTCATAACAAACAAGCATTATCAGTTACAGTCAACATCACACCTATGAAACACAGCAGTAAAACCAGTGCAGAATGGCAGAGCGACGTATCTACAGCTGTCTATGCAGGCTGGATAACTGTTAACCAACCAGCAGCACCAAAGCACTCAAGAAAAAATAAAGTTGAGTTTCAGCAATTTCGACTCAATTTTCAGCAATTAGTTGTTTTACTTGGATGATGAGTAATGACTATTAACACGCAATTAGTACCAGTTAATGTGGAATGGAATAAGACAAGCGCAAACCGTTATCAGGTAAGTTGTTGGGTCTATCAAGCTGCACTGGTGCGGAGACGGGTCGTGATAATCTCTGTCTTGATGTGCGCACTCGCCGTACGTTGCGCAGCAGAAACAGATGATGTTTGCATGCAAATCTGCGTTCTCGTCGTGACATGGGCTTGATGGGCGTCAGAGACATCGGCGGACATTGCGGCACCACCTATCAGATGATCAACAGTTATAAACAGTGACAATGATTAGCGGCATTCGCAACTCTGCTGTAGCTGGCAGTAAATTAAAAACAAGTAACCGATATTAGCTTTAGATCAACTCAGCCTCCTACTCTTAGCAGTAAGGAAAATGAGCAGTAACTTACAGGCTAAGAGGTAAAAGCCTAGTGTAGCTGACTGGGGCAATGGTATGTCTGCTGGCTGCAGACCACCGGTCCAACTGTTCACCGATGTGGGCAACGAATGGCCGCATAATGCACTGTGGTATCACTAGCTCACGATAATCAGCTGAAGCTTCCATGACTGTAAAGTGCTTCTGGTTACAAGTGTGACTCGTGTACTGTAAGCAGCACTATAGCAAGCACCCATCCTTGCGTAAGCTGTGGAGTGTAGCCCACCCAACGACAACATGCACAGTTTTACAGACATAAGCATAAGCTTTCAACAGTTACAGTTCAAGCAGTTAGTTGAGACTACAGCTTAGATCCTAGTGCGCCATGACCAGCTTGTAAAACTCTGCCTTAAAGAACTCTTACTGACACACACAGATCAGCAACAGTGTGAAAATGTTAAAACGCAGAAACCTTGTCGGCGTCACGTTCGACCGCAGTCCTGCCATGTGACGAGTGTCGGTCCATGTCAGATGACCGGGTGTCGGCAACGGCACATTGTGATGATATCGATGGGACGGATGACAGGCGCTGACTACGACCCCCCATCACTCCACGACAGTTGGGCTGGCCGCACTTACACAGTTGCTACAAACAATCAATTAATTAAAACCCATCTATATAGCACTATACGGCTCAAATAAATCGAAGAAACTCACATACATGGCCATCAACGCCATTTAAATCTTGGAGCAAATGTGCCATCTTAAAAGTACGAAAAAGATTTTGAGCGTTCTGTGGGAAGAAAAGTTGGCATAATCTAAGACCTACAGTTGAATCTACTTATCGCCAAGTAGAGTCGACTCAATGTTTAAACTGTTGAATGAAACCAAAATGTCATTTAATGCAACTTAACTCTACTCAGAATTTTGCTGCTCACATGTCCACTCAACTTTTGCAAATGAGTTTATTGTTTATTCTTAGTGTTAAGCAATAACTCACTGACAAAACATTATTAAGCAATTAACACACCCACTTGAAAAGTATGCCTTAAATTCAATGACCTTATGAGTGAACACGAGATCTAGCTGCAGCAAACTTGATGCTCCTTTCCTTCTTGTTCATTGTCTAGCACAATACTGTCAAGCAAAGTCAGCAAAACACACATAAGTCTGCATGTTCTGACCTGCGAGTGAAGGTTGTATGAGTGGAAGTTGTAGTCGTATGTAAGCTCATCACCAGGTGAGATGTCCATCAACGCAAATAATCCAATTCTGTAGATGCCATTCACATTCCTGCAACAAAACAAATACTACTACAACAACAAGTTCAACCACAACAACAACAACTACTACTACTAATACTATGCTAAACTGCTACTGAACTACTACTACTACTAGGCTGCAAACTCTGTTCACGTTCCAGCGACAACAAATATTACTACAACAACTACTAACTCCACCACCATCACCACAACCAATAACAGGGATGTGGTCTTGGTCGAGACGTCTTGATCTCGAGATGGTCTCAAAACATACTAACGTCTCGGTCTCAGCTCAGAAGATCTCAAGCACATACCTGACTAATACTACCAATCCACCATGACTACTACTAGCACGACTACCACTACACTACCACTAATACTACTAATATTACTACTGTCTCCTACAAACTACAGCCTTCATAGGTTCATACATCGTCATCTAGTTGATTGGATGCACAAAACATAAACAATTATCTTTGACAAGAGTTTCATTGAACCAAAAATTCCTTGAGAGTCATCTAATTCCCAAACATTTACTTTTTCACTAGAGATTTCTTCGAAATGATAGTGCGCCATATAAATGTTCACTTATTATTATTATTATTATTCACCAGACAAATAGCCTATTTGGTCACACTTTAGCCAACAGCCAGAAGCATGGTTAATAGTCACATTGTAATCTTAGGACTGAAGGCCTGCAACAGTGTGCACACTGTGCAAAAAGCCGTATGGGCACAGAATCACAACTGGTCAATTACTGAAATCTGTTGCACAATGACTGAGATCGACACAACAAGAAATTTACTGAGGTGCGGTGAATTTAAAACAAAGATGGCTTTAGTGGTTCTACAGAGCTAATCATCGTGCTAAAAAAATAAACAATTTCAAACAAAGTTCGTTGGCCAAGACGCGCAAACATGAGCCGACCCACCATTTCTGCATCTCGCAGTTTGGTTCACACGAGTGGTTAATGAATCGACTGATGTTGCCCATGCGGTATCCGTCAATGACGGTTCCGCCATCCAAATTGAGGCAGTAGTGATGTCGCTCGTGAGCGTATTCTTCCACCATCCGACGTTTGAACTCCGTCTCGCTAACAACCTCCCCACAGTACTCTATGATGAACATACCTACGACACAGCCAACACCACAAGACTGTTATCTGGTGAACTCATTCATATAACTTGTTATACCTCAAAGACTGTCTTTGACCTCAAAGACAGTCTGAGAACAAAAAATCTCAACCTTTGCCTCAATGTCACCATCAGCCTTGGTACCTTGGTCTTCAATTAACTTTTTCTGTTTTTGACTGTTATAAACAATATGAAAGTAACTAGTTAGAGCTACGTTTGTCTGAGCATTTTTATGGTTCATTGCAATGTGAATAAGATTAAACCGGCTTTTGACGTGCAGTATAATACTGTCATACTTACTTCACTCACTCACTTACAATGTGGTTTTGACCTCAAAGATCACTGGCCTTGCCCTTGAAAATGTCGGACTTGAACTCATCCCCGACTTGTTAGCCATAACAAATAGTTCTTGCTGCAGTGGAAACATAAGCAAAGTCCTTCCCAAACCATAAGGACTGAAAGGCTGCAAGACACCTGTCGCCAAAACCACAGCATCGATACCAACATATCAACTCAACGAGAAAAGGTAAAGTGATAGCACACAACACATGCCAGAAGTGATGGCTTGCGTGGTGCGCACTCCAAAGCCACGGTCGTCAGTGAGGAATTTCTCCAGACTGCGACTCAGCCAGTCACGACGCTGGATGCGCTGGTTGGAGCATTTGTCGGCACATGGACACGTCACAGGACACTCCGTGTAAATCATCCTGTACACAGAGTATACACACCAGCTCAACGATGTAACCAGTGTGAAGGTGAGAACAAGGACAAAAGTCAATCTAATACTGGCCTGGTGTCTACAGACCTTAACTAGAAAAGCATTTGGAGAGCGCAGACCTCCACCAAACATATCGATTACCTCCTTACAATTTTATGCCCCATTTAAAGCAATGTTAACGAAAACTTCAAAGTGATCCAGAATCCAGGATTCCTTCTGGATCATCCCCAAAATTGAATCACTTGTAGTTTTTGCCATTCCCGACATTTGCTAAAAATTTCAGAAACTTTTTGAGTTATCTTGCTAACACACAGACAGACAGACAGACAAACAAACTCTGGCAAAAACATAACCTCCTTGGCGGAGGAAAATATGCACACAATCAGGCACTGTTGTCTCATTCTGTGAACTAAACTTGAATAAAATACAATGTTTGCAGATAGCTGCAGTCTCAGTTGAATGAATGATTGATCGAATTGCTACTGGTTTCATTGAGAAATGCATGTCCAGGGTAAAATGAAAAAAATTATCTCTGTCGTCGACGACATTTCAAAAAAATTGAAAAACAGTTTCTATGCATGCATTTCTTGACTTTCTCTCCAGTATTGCTAATGTTCTTGTAAAGTTTGTTCATAAATAACACCAGATTTGTTTGCTATATTTCATTATAGAATGTCTGTTGTTAGAACATTTTTCTAGAAAACTACACCATAGATGCAACGATTTGCTATTCTGCCCTTGATAAGTCAGTGACGTGTCAAATCAATGACACTAATAATATATGACACTAATAATATTTACATCTTTCCAACCAACTTCAGACAAAACAGTGACTGAAAGTACAACCATGGTACAACTCATTTCACTCCATGAATCAAAGGTGTCTCTCAAGCTAGACAAAAACTTGGACCTCTGTGTTAAAGCAGCACTGAGTAAAAAGTAAAATTCCGTCCAGTGCAGTATGAATGACCTAACCTGTTGAGACACATATCTGTACAGCCGGGTTCATCAGTTTCAGTCGGAGGCTGACAGCTGCATGGGTGAGGCTCATAGTCACGACAGACTGGCTTCGCATCAACCACCACGTCTGTATAGTAACAACAACATATACAACAACAACAACTACAACTACTACTACTGCTGCTAGTACTACACTTCAAAACGAATTGACCTTTAGCAACTGCTACAGCAAGTGTTAACAGAAACAAGGTCCTTCTAATTGACGAGAAAAATGTCACAATACTAATAGAAATATTAATATCATTATGACAATGCTAAAGAAATATCAGAGTGAACTATAGTTGATTAAATAAGCCCAAATTCAATTACGCTGACTTTCACTGAAACTTCCCCACATGGAAAGTCGTGGACACAAATTATGAAAGTTGTGGACACAAACAGTGACAAATCGTGAAACCATGAAGTTTCGGTGAAAGTCGCCGACACAAATCACAAAAGTCGCGAACACAAACCATCTTGACAAGATGTTTGCGACAAAGTCCATGACAAGTCCGCGACAAACCCGTTTGTGTCACTCTAACAGAATTTGTCCCGTTACAATGCACGGGGAAAGTCGGCAACAAAGTCCGCAACAAGTTTCCGACAAAGTCGTGGACTTGTCGCGGACACAAATCATAAAAGTCAGCGACGTGATTTTGTTGTGGACTTTCATGATTTGTGTCCGCGACAAGTCCGTGACTTTGTCGCAAAGTCGGCGTAATGGAATTTGAGTTATATCAAGCACTACTGGCTTTATCTACTTGACAAACTAGTCTAATAAAACATGCATTAGCAGTGAAGTAAACTTACTGCTACGGATCTTTCGATACTTTGGTGACAACGGCTTCTGAAAATGCAGCTAAAACACAACAACTTATGTATTAACAACTGCAAAACGATATAAGAAAAAGATGGCAAAAACAGCTTTTTACTAGCAAAAACGCAACCCTATAAAACGGTTACTTCTACTACTGCTACTAACAGTTTCAATATTGTTTTAACTGGCCTACTTTCCCAGACTCATTACAGCAGGACTTATCATTAATTAATGGATGCTTTTTGCTTCATCAAAGCAACAGTGCCAAACCACTGATGTATCATTCACATCATTAATCTAATTACCAAAATGCAATTCTAAAAATGTAGTTACTGAAATGCAATTCTGAAACATTCAACTTCATCAAACCGCTAAAAACAAAATTGATGCCCTCGTCCCACCAGGTATCTGCATCAAATGCTGTTCACTGGTGAAGAGGTGTGCACATACGAATGTATTTAATCACAATACCCACCGCTCCTGAACTGTGTAGCCACCAAACATCGTACGGCAGTCTGAAGTCGAGTCGTTTCTCGCGCAGATACTTGCCAACGTGTATTGGCGGAGGCAGCAGACACTCTGTAGTGGTTCTACTAGGACTTGAACTCATGGTACGGCGATCGATCCTTTGCACACGACACTATGACAGTAATGATATTTCATGACCTACTAAGTCCAACTATCTGTCACTATAGTGTCTGAGATGTTAAAAGTGCCCATTAGCTCATTCCCCTCAAGCATCACGACCCATTTGTATAACACTAATGCATTCCTCCATGCAAAACACGCTGTCGATAATGACCACAAAATAAGTATGTTTTCAACAACTACAACAGCTGCTGCTATGGCAATCAATGAAACCATACTAATAGCAATAGCCACAAGTAAGTTTTGAATCTATAGTACTGTCATCACGGCACTGCTGCTGTGAAAGTTCGCTCGGTTAATTTGACGAATATTGCAGCAGATATGCTGATAAGAAAAGCTTTGCACTTTATGAAAGCTTTTGTGATGCTCAGCTATCAAAATAGCAATTTGGCATAAAAAAAATTCAACAGCCCTCAAAATCAAAGCACTGAGACAGACTAAAGTATGCAGTATAAACCTGAAAATAGGACGACACGTAAACTTACTCGTCGACCTTGTAGCAGCTGGAGAAAAGCCCAGCCTTCTGATACTTCTTCTTTGGCTGCGGAGGCAGATGCTTGCCGTCTGGCGTTGCCGCGGTGACCGCAGAGTACAGCAGAGAACTGGAAGATGTCGAAGACTCTGTCTCACTGGCAACACATCATCACAACATCATCATCATCAGCAGCAGCAGTAGCAGACACACTCACAATGACGAATGATTAAGTGCTGCAGAGAGTCAAAAAAACCGGAACATCTTGGACACAAAACAGCAGTGCAAACTCAGATGGATAGGACACATCTACACCGTGAGGAATAAAAAACACACCAAAATTTATCGATCGTAACTTTAACACGTATGATCAGATTTTAATAATTTTTGGTATGAATATTCCACACACAACTGGTCATCACATGACTATTTATATTCCCACCATACCAAACGTCTCTTTCTGCACTACCTGGGGGAAAACAAAACAAGCAAAATATTAAAACTTTTTCAATGTGTTATCATTATTTGATTAAAATAACACACATCTGGCACATTTTGTCCATATTTCTAGCACTTTGGTTGACAGCTTATCCAATTGTCCAGTTGTGCAACTGCTGACAGTAAATATTTGAAATATTGGCCATTTGTGCAAACACAGGCAGGCAGATGCATTTTCCATTCGTTGATAGCAGTGGTGATAATGTTCTGCTTCAGATTTCAACCAGTTGCTTCTCGAGTTCATTGATATTCCTAAACAGAGTTCCATAAACTCGCGGCTGCCTAGCACTGCAAATACTGTCAAATGGACTGTGATCAGAGCTGTTAAGGGCTACGTATCTGTAATGATTAAATATACTGATGTTTTTCTTCCTTTTTTTAACTCATGTTGCATTTGTTGTTTCCTCAGGTAATGCAGCAACAGACGTTAGGTGAGCTGGGTATTTAAACGGCCGTTTGATAGCCAATTATATATGAAATATTTGTACCAAAAAATATTAAAATATCGTTATCCTTCTCCAAGTTACTACCAGTAATGTCACAGATGTTATTCGGCGTTTTTTGTTTATTTTAATGCCGCTTTCATCTGTTTTGATTTCCCCAGGTAGTGCAGAAGCATATGTTGGGTGAGATAAAAACTTGACTAATTGTTTAATGGCAAGTTGTACCAGTAATAGTTGTACTGAAAATTATTAAAATCCGATAATCTGCATTTTGGTGCGTTTTTTATGCCTCACAGTGTAGACACACGACTCTCTGCTAAGACAGGATGGGAGGTCAGCATGATTGGCAAAACAACAAAAGGATGGAAGCACCAGCATATATTCAGTGACATCACAAGCAAAGATTATGTTAACACTGAAGAGGGATGCAGAACACAGAAGCAGCTGGTGGGAGTTTGCCATAAACCTGCCATACAGCAAGAGAGATGCATATATTAAGAATAAGACCAAACTACATCAACACAACTAAAACTTTCAGCTGTCTTTCCAGGCTGGACTAGCTGACCATGAACTACATATTTAAAATAAAAGGATTTGCATCATGGCAATGAAACTTATGCGAGAACTTCCCAGTTTTTACCCCACTAAGCAGACAGAGACACAATGCTGAACTCACATGTCACTGGCGTTGTCGTCAGTTCGTTCATTGTTCTCACTTCGTTGTCGCTTTCGACGCAGCAAAGAAGCCGGTAGCGGATCACATTCCCGGTTAATGTCATTCCACAGCAAACCACTCGAAGTGTTCCCTTTTCCATCCTACATATGAGTACAGCATTAGGTTAGCAAAAAAATCATTAACACACTGAACACAAGAAGATTCTGTATCAATCAGGAATTCACATCTTGCTTAAGCAGTCAACTAAATTAATCGATCAGCTGTTCAGTAGTGGAGCACTATTGTACAGTAAGAAAAGCAGTTAAAGTTTTCCGAAAAGATCTGATATTGCAAACAAAGACTAGAAACAATGCATTCACAGGCCAAATTACATTCCCATGATCCAACAAACAGCATCTCAGCTATGACGGAGCAGGACATTTGGGTGCTGCCGTTTGGGCGCAACCATTTCAGCACTCACCCCTTTAGCGCTGGGACATTTGGGCGCTGAGGACGTTTGGGCGCCGCTGTTTCGGCGCTGTGTCGCGTCATTGCCGTTAATGTATAATGAACTAGTTCATTAGTTTATTACGTGTGTGTTGTGCCTGCATGGAAATGGGAAACGTTGTGTTTACGAACGGTCGTTTTGCGTAAAACACTGCTAGTGCATAAGCAGCTATGCAATTATGTGATTGCAAAATAGCAGATCTATAACTAGCAATCAGCATGCAGCACGTTCACACCAATTAACAACTAAGCATCAAACGTGTGTGAAGAGAGGCTGTAAAGTTTAAACAGGTAGGTGGCAATGCGCTGTAAATCGGCATGTCATTTGCCATAGCAGCATAAGCCTACTGTGCTGTGCAGTCTTTGAAGTAAGCCTAGCCGCATGTCCACACAATGAGGACTATGTCACACATCCATGGAAACAAGGAGTCTCCTTAAAGCACGACCAGTTGGATCAATTAGAGCAGGCTGACTACCATATAAAAAACAATGTGATTATGTGACAGACAAGGTTTAGGTTGCAATTTTGTATACGGTGTTCAATTAGACACTAAACCAAAAAACCTTACAAAATTTTTTTAAACCTTAGAAGCCTAAAAACCTAAAATCTAAACAACTTTCTTTTAAAAAACTTAGACTATTTCCAGCCGTGGTTATGAGTAAGTCAGTAGCGGATCCAGAATTGTGAAATAGGGGGTGAAAGGGCAGAAAGTGGGGTCTGAAGAGGAGGCACAGTACTTCCCAAGAAAAACTGTTAAAATTTTACGCATAAATAATGCATTTTTGTGCAAAATTATGACTTGTTTTAAGATGCATCCAGTCAAAAGTGGAGCGGCCGCCCCCACCATAAATCCGCCACTGGTAAAAGACTAAAACAAAATCAGTCGTATTTCCAGCCGAAAATTAGCCAATAATTCATCAGCCGAAACTCAGCCCTAAAAATTTGACACCAGGGTCTAATATGGAGAACAATGACTACATAAGATAGAGAGATGGAGAAGGCACTAAAGCAGCACGACGCCGAAACGTCCAGCGCCCAAACGCCGTAAACGGCGGCGCCCAAATGTCCCAGCGCCTAAACGTCCACGCGTCCAAACGGTCACGCCCAAACGGCGGCTCCCAAACGTCACGTACCGCAGCTATGAAAAATAACAAAGTTCCTGACTGATAACTACAAACACTCTTCTATTCCAACGGAGTGAGTGAGTGAGCAGGGTTTTACGTCCCACCCGCGACACAGTATAGGTTATTTCGAGGATGGCCTTTTCAGGCAAAATGCTCGTACACATAATAACGAAACAAAAAGCTTAACCTTTACACAAAGTTTAACCTTTATGACTGAGACACAAAACCTAAAACAACCTAAACGTAAAATTGTAAGAACTGTCAATCCAAAGTGTGCATATGTAACTAACAATAATGGGAGTTCTAATAATTTTCCCTCTTATGCTCCAGACAGTCATCAGAACTTATAATCAGTCATCAGACCTTCTTGAAGCCCTTCCTGTTGCCAACTACTAGACAGAAGGCATTGCAAGAAATAAGCAACTAAAATTTAAATCAGGATCAGATAGTGAGTTGGAATTTCACAGGTCCGAAATGTATAGGTCTCAGAAAATGACTTTAATCAAAAGTCAGAAGCCAAGTTTTCATCATTAACAGTTAATATCCAAAACCAATTTCTTATAGTGCTCCTATATCCTGCCATTTGTAGATAATACAAGCAGCAAAATATTGTGCAGTTTTCCCAATGCTGAGTGCAGCTAGAAAGTGTAAAACAAGCCATGTGCTGACATATGCAGCCATCCAACATCTGTTGCTAAGTAGGACAGACATCTCTGCACTGCACCTAGTCTGGCGTGACTGCTGAAACCAGCCAAGCCACCCAAGCACGTAATCCACCAGTCCCAAACATCTGTGTAAAATATCCATCATTTTCCGGAGATTTGTATATCCAATGACCTCGACATTTTCAGCTCAAAACTGCCACATGAGTTACTCCTCCCATGGGAGTGGGAAATGTTTTAACCAATTGTGGTTTGTCTAAACCTTTCTGAATTCAAGTTATATAGTACGAAAGAGACGAACAAATGGACAGGCAGGCAAAACCTTTAATGCGATTTATTAGAACAGCTGTGTAATAAAATTTGTAAATGATCAACTTACCAGGACATCTGCTCCTGCTGGCTGCTGTGTTTGTTCGCCATCAGACGGTGACAGTTCAACAAATCCATTGTCAAGACAGTTCGCCGACGTTGAGTGATCTCGGCTGTTGTCGAGCTCAACAGTGACAGAACGTGTCATGGGATGCCGCGACAATCTGCCACCACTGATGTCAGCGGATGACTTTGTTGTCTGTCGGCGACGTCGGCGACCGTGTCGACCAACTCGACTGGTGCGCTCTGGAACGGCAGCAGCCAGGTCTGACCCTGCAACACTCGGTCGAAGAACTTCGTCATCACCATCGATGACTATCACATCTCGATCAGAGTCAATCACACAAACGTCATCGTGGGTGTCCCCCGAGTCATCACCACGACTGTCAGCACAAAAGTTGCTGTGGTAAGTGTCGTTGGCGCCAGGCAGTTCAGCACAGTTGTCTTCCTTGGCAATACTGCTGTCAAACACCAAAGCGGAATTGGTAGGAATATCTCGTCTGGATATCAGAACACCGGTGTTACTAGAGCTCCATGAACAGTCAGCCGCACCAGCCACGTGTTTCAGTGCCGATGTGTCCAGTATACGGTGGATGCTGTAATTCTCAGCAGGATTCACCTGCAACTGATCTTCAGCAGGTGGGACCACTGTTATAGCAACAGTTTCGATGGCATCATCAGGTGGCAAGAGCGTACTGGGAGATGGAAGTCTGGGAATTGCAGAGTCGCTGGCGAATGAAGAGAGGGACTTGTGCTGGGAAAGAAAAGACGACAAGCTCGGTGAAGATACAGATGATATAGGCAAACAGACCATCATGTTGACAGGACTCTGCGGTGGCACCAGTTGCGTTGGAGACCATGACTCTTGAGACACAGCCACCTCAGGTGATACATCAGCTTCATCGCAGCTGCTTTGCGGTGCCGGTTGATCCAACGAGGCCACTGGATCAACTTGGCATGGCTCAGATATAGGAACGATCTCTGTGTACATTGTGAAGCCGTCAGTCTGGTTGACCAGCAGCTCCAATGGTATAGAGCCCTGCACAGACGGCAGCAGATCGGAGAGGGTTATATTGGACAGAGACGTGTTCGACAACTGCCCGCCGCTATCAGCCGGCGTAGGGTGCAGCCGCACAGCTTCCGGAGTTATGGAAAAAGTCACGACCGGTGTATTGATAACTGACGGTTCAGCAGCAAGAGTATTTGGATGAGTCATAAACCCATCCGCATGCATCGGAGATCCAGTCTGACCAGCCTCGGGCAAACCCAATCCATTGTCGGCCATGGAAATACTGATAGGCAGTCTGCATGGAGAAACTGGTAGAGGTTCCTCAACCTCATTGTGATTACAACCACTGACATCATCATTCGACGGGTAAATGCTGATTGGTGCGGTGGCCACCGACGACAAGTTCCTCATTGGTGAATAATGAAAACTGTCGCCCAATGACAGCGAGCATTGTACAAACAATGGCAGACTGGCTGGGATGGTCACGGTTGATGCCAAAGACGAGGCAGACACAGATTCTAAAGGGCTCGACAATGAATGTATTCCACCATCCTCTGTGACTACTGGCGATGCGACTACAAAGCTTGGTGGCTCTGTTTCTGCATCCTTCATTGGTGCTTTGTCCCCAACCGAAAGCAGCTCAGAATGACAATAGGGACAACATCGTCCATCAAAACTGCTCCTATCACCATTAGCAGGCAGCTCATCCCCTCCTGCCTGTATTCCAACATCTGTTCTACTGTTATTCTCAGATACATCATCACAACTGAAATCCATAGGACTCACTTGCACTCCAACGTCAACAGACTCTGGTTTGCTGCTGAAGACTGCCGGTCGGTGATTGGCCGACTCTGGGGTTTTCAACGTTTGCCTGGCAAGCATCGCGAATGAAACCTCGGCAGCATTGTTGTTTGTCGAAGCCGACGTTTTTCCGGCAGAATTCGACAGTGCGAAACTGTGATTAAGTGCGGCACTGCTATGCGGTGATGCAAAAACATCGGAGGGACACAGAGACCTGGAGTCAGCAGCCGAGGAAGCAACGCCAGCACTGTAGTCACTCAGTCTGTAGTCACTCAGTGGAGATGTGGAGAGCAGGGAAGCGGTAGTAGCTGGAGCCCGTCGACCTGGCGAAGTCTTAGAATCATCAACACAGTATTTGCGGACTGTCTCGTTAATGCTGTCTACGATGCTGTCCATTGCTGAAACAAAATTCACACAACATCCGAGTATCTTAGAATACAATACCCTTCATCCATAGCAGTAGAGCTTGACAAGTCAAAAAGAAGTAAAGCAGGCCACGCTGTGAGCAGAGCATAAGCTGGGTGCTCATTGCCTGTCAAAGTCACTCAGCTTGTAAGTGGACACACCACTAAGTCTGATGATGCTAGGCCAGTGCAATATATCTAAGTAACTAGCAGTCAGAACAAACAGAATATTACCACACCACTGTCAGTTTTTTCCCCAAAAAGCCTACGAGCACTTATTTCTGACTGCTCCGATACCACAAAATAGCTCTGTAACAGTATCTGTCAAAATTACAAACACTATTCAAGCAATAATGTAACAACTGTAAGCAAACAAAAAGACTTACTGCAAAATTTCGACGCTTTCATGTGTAGTTTTTGACTGTGGTGGTTAGAGCGAAGCTTTGGAGGTCTGCCACGCCTGCCTCGTCCAGTGGCCTGAACTCTGCCTGTGTCCACGGCATGTGGAACGTTGTGAGCCATCTGAAGTTTGTGCCGCTTCTTTGGAGGCAGACAACTTTGTCTTGCCTCGATGTGCCCAGTGCCGCCGACCAAAGTCAACGCCTTTTTACTGATTTTCGATCGATTCCCACTGACTACTGCAACGCTGCTATTGCCACTGCATCCGAAATTTCTGCTATGCACAGCGAAACGCATAGCTGCATTCTGGTTAAAAGACGACTGAGAAAAGATCTTTGCCAAGATACGAGATCCATCAGATGACGTTGATGATTCAGACTGCTGAGAAAACTGACCCGTGGCAACATCAGTAGCTGACATCTGAACGCTCTGCAGTGCTGCAATTAGATCATCCAAATTACCGACAACTTTGCAGTCACCATCACAAACATCCGCAAGACTGGAATGCCTCGACTTCTTCTTTTTCTTCTTTTTCTTTTTCTTCTTGTGCTTCTGATCGAACGAGCTTACCTCGTCAAGCATTGCAAATGACAAATCAGCAATGGGTGACTGAGACTCAGACGGAAGAGGCAAAGTATCGGATTTGTCAGCTGGTGTGGAGACCTCTTTACTGACTGCAGTATCATTGCTGGTAGGCAAGGAAGACTGGGATGACATCGGCGTGAACGGCGTCACTGAAAATAGTTCGGACACCAGTCCGATGCTGCCGAGTGAACTGTCTCCAGCAGCCTTGCTGTTTAGCAAAGACCAACTGCCGCCAGTTGCCAACTGCATACCTTCGTGATGGACACCGGTTTTTCCATTTACAGCGACCGGGTTCTTTCGGGGTCGCCCTCGCTTTCGCTTAAACTCAGGTGGCTCGGTAGGTAGGCTGGAGCTCAAACCACTGGTGGCTGTCTTTGGGTCAGTTGTCACTGGCAACTGTTCAGGCATCAGGCTTTTCTGTTTCAAAGTAGTAGCATTTTCACCTTCTACCGTTGTTGAGCCACTTCTCCTGGTCTTTGCCAGTTCTTTGCTTGGTTTTGAATTTTGTGGCTGAGTGAAAGGCAGAGATCGTGTTGCCCTTGTTCCAGCAATCGTTTGCGGAGCATTCTTTGCAGTAGTACTATTATCTAAGCTGAGTCTTTTGCTTGCTGTTGCAGTTTTTGCTCTGCTACGAGGCGAAATGTCCAGTGACACAAACTCCGCCGTGTTGAGTGGGTTCTTGTGAGTGCGAACTGACTTGCGAACTGGGGTTACTGGTGCTGATGTGGAGCTGGACTTGCCAGCATGAAAGCCTGGCTCTGCTTCCGGACCAACGAGATCGGAAACACAATCCAACTTTCCATCGGTATTTGATGAAACCAATGGACGATCGATCTTACTGCTGGCTGAGGAACAAGTAGCGGATTGCTTACAAGCTGAATTGAGAGCAAGATCATGGTCTGAATGAGAGGTGGTTTCACTGGAAACCAATGTGTGATCCGAAGCTGTCGGCACTTCTTGCGCAAAAGCTTTATCAGTGGGTTCCTTCTCTCCTTCAATACTTCCGCCATCAGGAAGTGCAGTAGCATGGTTTACATCTTTCTGAGGAACACTATCAACAACTGTACTGATGGAGGACCCAGCTTCAGGCACAACAGGAGCACTGTTGTAACTGCATGATTCTTCAGATATGATACATGATGATGTTTTCGATGTACAGCTGGCTTGAACTGGGTGAGAAATGCTACTTGAAACAATGCACGTCACTTCGGGGAGGATTGGTGTCTCCGAATCCATGCTACTTGTCATTTCCGAGACAAGGCCAGATAGAACCGGAATGTTTGCAATCTGACTGGCAGCTGGACGTGGTATTTCCGAATGCTGTATTTCCATGGAAGCCGATTTCTTGGTGGCGGTACATGACGTCGCAATCCTCATGAATTCAAACCCAGTACTACCAACACTGAGCTGACTCCCGCCATCTTTCGACCTCAGCTGTGGCCGATTGTCCTCGTCGAATGTCACATGCAGGCCATAGGCTTCATCGTCGCGTGAGTCGACACTGCTGTTGGTAAAGCTACAGTTGATGCTGACGTTGTTGTTGTCAAAGGATGAAGCCGTGAACGTCGACAGAGACATGATACCCGGGAGTGAGAACGCTGTGGTTGCGGTAATGTTAGTCGACAACAATGATGACGATGACTGCTCAATCGTCGCCGACTGCTTTCCAAAATCTGTCGATGGCTCTACCGATGAGGTGGACAACATCGGTGATCCAACACATTGTGTCGACTCGGGGGTCAAATTGTTCTGCAGAAGAATATCGGTTAAGTCGGCACGGTCGAGTTTACAAGGAATGGTGCTGATGATGCCGGTCTGGTGTTGTGGCAGTTCCACAAGGCTTGTCTGTCTTGTGCAATGAACGTCATGTTGCTCCAACAGTATGGAAGTCGTCACCGGCGTCGTCATCGTCTTGTCTATTGTTCAATGCTTCATCTCACAGCAGCTCTACAGAAAATAAATGTTAACGCAATGTAAATCATTCCATTGCCTATCTCTACCACTATATCTGCAGTGGTATAACAAATCGATAACTCCACAGATGTGAAAGACAGTGTAGGCTTACACAACCATCAGAGACATGGAATAAGTGTGTTGAATCACTCTCTGCAATGCTATAAGTTCATCTAACAGAGACAAAGCAGACCATGGTTACGTAAGAAGAAAGGCATAAATGGTGGGGCCCTGCATTAGGTGATGCCATGCAGGTATAACGAATGCACTGTCTGAACATACAGACTGGTATAGCCTAAAACAGACAATGTAACAGATGTATAGCCTGAGAGTCGCCGACGTCTGATCCACAGTATGTCCACGTCACGAACAGCTGATGGCAAACCGTTCCAAATCAGTTATTCCCAAAAAAGTAAAGCTGTGCCGTGCCCCATCTGCAGCATAGGCGGGGTGCTCATCTGCCGGTCATGGCCATTCAGCCCGTAGGTGGATAGACAACTGAGTCGTGACAGTTTGACGCCAAACCTAGGGTTGCCTTCCCAGCAGAATGTCACCGTCCTTTGGCGGGTACCAAATTATACTGCTTGGTGAACAGACACGTGTGTGAACGAACAATTTGCCTAGAGCTGTTACTTGGTAGCAGACCGGCCGTGAATCCAACTCCAGCCTTTCAATGTTTCCATCACAAATCCAGTGCCCTAACCACCAAGCCAGGATGAGAATGAGTAAATGGTAAAGCGCCGTGGTCGCCGCCGCCGGTGATGGAGATGAGCACTGATGCAATGAGGGCAGCTGCGCCCCGCTGCCCAGAGTCCACATCTACCACGCGCGTGCAGTGGCTAGACAGGGGAGGGGACGAAAGTGGCCAATCCTCTTCCCCCTCCCCATTAATCCCCCTGTGCCTACTAAATCTGGTCAGTAGATTATCAGGAAAATAATAAAAACTGTTGCCAATAGCGCTCCCCCCAGACGCATTAACTGGATTTTACGGGGAAGGGAAAAAACGAAAAGGAAAAAAGACGACAAAGACAAGTGTGATGGAAAGGGAGAGGAAAAAAGAGGACAAAGAAAAAAAGAGGAAAACCCACTCCCAATTCAATTTCTGGCTATGCCAATGCACGTGTGATGGTTTCAGTTTCTAACTAAGCCTAATTCATTCAGGTGTTGCATTATAGAATCGCCTTCAAAAAATCTCCCCGTCAGCATTTAGCCGTAAAAAATCAGCCCTAGGCAAAAATGTCACTCTCGGCGAGTTTTTACACAGGAAAAATTTGCCATGGACCGACTGATTTTAGGTACTATATTTTATAATAATTACGTTCTACTACTGACGTTCAGTAACTGCGGAGTTGAGACATCCTGCATAGCAGATAAATCAAACAAGAAATCCGAGCTAATGCTGATGAGATGCGCGAGAGCCTATAGCAGTTCCTGTTCACAGGTAATCTTAGTCTATCTCCATCCATTTCATCGCAATTCACTCTTTTGCAGCCAAAACTCACAAAAAATCACTAAAACCCCCTATTTTTAGGGTTAAAGGTCAATCAGTCATCAATGTTGACAATCCTAAGAAGCTCGTCGCCAGTGCTTGTTATGTTAAGCAGCATGTCTGTGCCTATCTGCAACCATTTTCACGTTAGACAAGCCAGCAGCGGATAAAGAACCACTTTTAAGAGGGAAACCCCTCTTTGACACCCGTGTGCGCAGGCCTCATTGAACGTAGACTGGGTCCAGACTTAAATTGCTGAAATCTACATTCAATGCTGAAAATATCATATGCAGGTTGTCTTGGTCTATCTCCAGCCATTTCGGCGCAATTCACCCTTGAAATGTGTGTCGCAGCCGAAAATCACGAAAAATTCACTAAAACTCCCTATTTTGGGGGTTCAAGGTCATTCAAGGTCATCGATGTTGACATTTCTAAGAAGCTCGTCGCCGGTGCTTGTTATGATAAACAGCATGTCTGTGCCTATTTGCAACCACTTTCACGTTGGAAAAGCCAATAGCGGCAGAATAACGCCTTTTTAAGGGAAGTGCCCCTGTTTTGCCCCCTCGTTCGTCGAGACCCCTTTACCCAGGAGCATGAAATTTTGTCACGAAATACTAGAGACCCTAAGCTATCATACGGTGAAAACCCGAAGTCTCTATCTCGCCTGGTCTTGGAACGGTACCGGGACGTGACGGACAGATGGACAGACAGAATTACCGTAGCTAATACACGTTATAGCTAGCTCTCGCATGTAGAAATCCAAACCTATAAATGTACAAAATTTTGGACATTATATGCTGCGATGAATCAACCAGCAGACTTTTCAGCTGGACCTTTTAGAAGTAAAAAACAAAACCAAATAAAACCTACTGTTTAAGCCTTTAAAAAACCGTTTCTTGATGCGCTACAGCTATGCTGTGGGCGTCTTTGCCACGGTTGTCATCTGTCGTCTTCGTCTGTCTGTAACGGAGGTATTGTGGCTGAACGGTGCATGATAGGGCCTAGGTTGCTAATGATCACTAATAGGAAATCGCATATTCAAATGACATGAAATTGTTGCCCTTGGATGACCTAAGAGGGTCATAACGCACTACATGGTATGCCAATCGTGCGATATTGTGGCTAAACAGTGAATCATAGGGTTTGGCGATGGTGCCATCAGACAGGGTGCTAGCGACTTCTTGTAGGCTGTCAATAGTAACCGCGTCTCCATCTGCAGCAATATGGCTCCAAATTTCAATTGAAAGTTTCCGGCTATAAGTAGCTATATCTCAGCAACAGTGAGATATAAAACCAAGGCTACTATAATTCACTAATAGGAAGCGACATAAGCCCTTTCAGATGAGATGAAAATCATCGACCTTGGATGATTTTGAAGGTCAGTACTGCAACAGAAACTGCATACGGTGCAACGTCTTCCCTAGCGACAGCTGGGCTCTCTTGTTTTCAACCCTCAATGACTGCAACGTTAAACTGCCTGTGTTATTACTAACACTGGGGGTTTAAACTTTAAACTTCACAACCCCCAACTCCAGCAACCATTGTAAAAACGGCATAATATGACACAGCCAGGCCAGCATTAGCTGTAGCTGACAGATATACACCAAACCGCCACCGTGCAGCGGACTGGGTCATATAACGTTCAGTGAATCAATCCAGGGTATTAATGTAGCAGTAGCCACAGCAATAAAAGGCACAGACGACGCACCGCACCGGACCAGACACTCACCATCACCGCCGTGGCTGATATTTTAATTACTTTATGACCAGGTAGTGTCTGGGCCAAAACGCTCGCGCGGGCCCGGTCCGGCCTTGGCGTTAATTAAGACAGATCGTGTGTCGGTCACGCTCTGCTCATGCATCTCTTCTTCATGCACGACCGATCACAGGCTCACAGTAACTAACTGTTAGACTAATAGACACAAAACATGTCACGCACTGGACACTGAACAGCTAGAGCTCTAGCACACCTACGCCCAGATCAGCTTTATTGTCGCGCTACATCTATGCTGTAGAGCGTCTATTGCACGATGTGTCTGTCTGTCGTCTGTGGTTAAACGGTGCGAGATAAGGCATAGCTTGCTATTGATCACTAACAGAAAATCGCATAAGCCCTTTCACATGACATGGACATCATTGACCTTGGATGACCTTGAGAGGGCATTACGCAGTGGAAAAGGAACTACTATAGGCTGTAGTAAGTCTTCCCTAGCGACAGCTGGGCTTCTTGTTTACTCTGCAGCTGTCCTAACTCCTAACATGCTGCATTTACCGACGTTGCCCGTCCGTCTGTCTGTTCGTCCCATATTGGCTCCTAACTCAAGATAAAAAAGGCCAAGAAAAACCAGAATTGGTGCAAATATACCTCAAATACAGTAACAAACGTATGTGTGGAGTTTCAGCTCAAAAGAACAAATATAGGTGTTAGCCTATGGCTGCACAGTGCAGGAGGCGAGTGCGTATTGCTGGGCGGACGGCCGTATATTATGCCAGCATGGGTATGACATCTTGGACATCTTTGCTTGATAAACTTCAGATCAGGGAATCACAAATTATGCAGCTTACGGCAGAAGCGTTGCTCAAAACCAAATGCAACCATCGCTAACACTTCTTCACCAGGCTCAACCTGCCTACTTATCCGAAGTTAATACAGATGAGGCTGAGCGCCTGTGTATCTACCACAACATTTAGGAATAGCTGTGGCAGGTTTTCCACAGGCCGAAGCCATTCTTCTCACATGACCAACAGTGTCAAACACTGATGATGACAGTCTTTATTAAAGCAATTAACAGCCAAACCGCTGTAGACACAATGAAAAACATACTGACATGCTAAAAAACAACTAAAAACAGTCTTTGTACAATACACGATAGATAAAATTGCACTCATCAATATTATTTATTTTGGAGGGAAGTTCGTAGTTATGCAGTTGCGGACGTGTGCAATAGGGTGAAGACATGAAATACAAACATCAACCCATGACACCATTAACAAAAGTAAAGCAATCAGAGATCTCAACCTTTGCTGGCAATGGTGCTGCCATCTGGCGTATACAAAAGACAATACAGCTGCTATGTCCTACTGGTAAAGAGTCCAGAAAATCCACACCAAAAAATTGGACTGCCACACAATCTACCGGGAAATCCCTTTCTCACTGGGGCATACCCAACCCTAACAAATTCCACAAGATTTTGTCAAAATCCGTTCACAAATTTCAAATAATTCAGCTGACAAAAATCGACCGACTGAAAAACATAACCCCTTCTTGACTTCAGTTCACACTGAAAAATGTAAGAAAGCCACCATCAAGGCTGAAATGAAAGTGGTAAGACAAAATTAAATAATAGTTCTAACAGCCACTGTATCTGACTATGATAGACAGAAGACTACAATGATGACTGTATTGCATCAAGGAACGATTAATATACTGCAAGCAAGATTTGATACAAACTATAGGGATAATTTTACACACATCTAAATAAAGCACAACTGCAATAACCTGTGTGCTTATGAAAGCAAACAACCATCAAAAGCTGTTTATTCAGCGATGGAACTTCCTTCCTTCTCAAAAGTTCCCACAAATTTTATAAGAAGCACAGAACAACATTACATCATATACCAGCAAATAAGATTAAGGTCAAATTGCTGATAGTCACAAGCATTCTCCCACAGCCCTGTAACTGATGCAAGCACTGCTCATCTCCGTTTCCAAGGCTCCAAGCCAGCAGTGAGTGCCACAGATGCTTCACCAGTTCACCTGCCGTATGGGATCAAATAGTATTACCTGCCACCCAATACAGGTGAACGCATCCCTGGCTGATATATGAGAGAAAGGTCAGACCTCCGCATACAACTGCCAAAACCTTCCCAACGATGAAGCTAGTAACAAATTATACTGCTTGATGAACAGAGGCACATGTGTGTGAACAACTTGCCCAAGGTCATTACCTGGCAGTGCACCGGGATGGAATCAAACCGTGGACCACCGGGTCACCAGTTCAACACGCTACCGCTACACCACCAAGCACAAGTAAATAATCCTTATAATAGTAAATAATCCTAATAAAACACCCAAACATTCCACTATGCATATGCAGCCTATAAATTCTCTTCTTTGAAGAACAGTCACTCAATTTAGTACTCATCAAAAGCAAATATGAACTTCTTATGTGCTCTGTACTTAACCAAGTCAAATAACAGAAACAGTCGATTAATGCAGTTAAAATTACAAATTTCTACATTCGCACCCCAATTTTTGTCATGTGGTGTATTGTAATGTATTTGCAAACACCCGATGAGACAAAAAAATTCAAATGATGTGATTGAACGTCATCACTGCCAACATGGTTAACACACAACTGTAACCTGTCATCTAAGCTGACAAATACTTATTGAAGTTGTCATGGATAAATGCAATCAATCAAATTCAGTGAGCTTTAAATACATTATTGAATCAGTTTAGTCCAAAATATAAGCACTCGACTGGAACTCCCAGCATTGAAAGATAGACACAAATGCTGCCACTTAATTCATGTTCCATTGTTTGCCACACATTTAATTGGCTAGAGCCTGAAAAATATGTATAGTGGGAATTGCTCTTGCAGAAAACATCACACTGACCACAACAGCACTAAATAAATGACCAGGTTACATCACTAACCCTAGCCCTTAACCCTCATACTTTATCTGATCACATCATAAAACTTCAAACAGAATTATTGTCTTGAATAAATGCTGAGACCCAGACAGAGGCAGGGGATAAAAGCTGGGTACTGAATACAAGCTAGGTCCAGAAACAGAACTGGCATGACTCGGATACCGGTATATGCAATACACAGAAGACAGCAGTTTTCCCATTCTTTTAAAAATTCGGTATTTGAAAATACCAGGGGTCAAGGTAGCCTGTACTAATGTACTTATAGAAGATGGGTCCTGGATAAACTTCTAGTCCCAGATACAAGCCAGGGTTTAAAGCAATTCGTACTTATAAACGCCAGGAGCTTCTATTCAAGAAGTTTTACAGTACTTAAGGTCGATGCGGCCAATCTGGATCTGGATCAGGATAGTCAGCAGGGCCGCAAAACTGGGGCACCACACCGACGGGACAATATCCAATGCGATATTCGATGCACGGGGTTTTGTGAGGTGCCTGGCTTTTTTGCCTCTTGGCTGATTCGCCCACTCACCCTGGACGATTAACTCCTGGCTTGTTCGCTCCTGGCTGATTCGCCCCTTAGCTTGGACAATTCGCCCCCATTGAATGCTGGTAATTCAACATCGGTTAGTACAAGAGCGAAAAACTACAAAATGTATATGCTATAAATTGTAATTTAATGTTTAGACAGTTTGTAGCATGATGTTGAGAATAAACGATTGTGTGACTGTTTAGCGATGGCTTGTTCAGTTATATTTTATTATAGGCCTACACGAAGTCAGAGACTTTGATTGCCTTTTACAGCACTTTGTCGCCCTATAATGTTTACAGTGCTGTAGGACGCTGTCTATAGATCTAGACCTTCATCAACACATAGCAGTTATTAGGCCTAGACAAAAGTATAAGCTACCTATAAGAATTCATTTCAAGGAAAGGCTGACTTGACACACATGCAGCGCCCATGCAGTAGACTTGACATCAGGTCTTTAGCATTTTAGGTATCTTTGTCATCAAAAATGACATAATCGTGGCAAAAATCACCGTTTTGTGGAAAAAAAACTGAAATTGATGCAGAAATTCACGTGTCTCTGTTGGAATTAGACTATATCAAAAATTTGCAAACGTGTCAGTTGGGAAATTGTAACTACTTTTTACGTGCGAGAGCTAGCTAGCTAGCTATAGCGAGTATTAGCTATGGTAATTCTGTCTGTCAGTCCACTTGTCCGTCACGACCCGGTACCGTTTCAAAACCAGTAGAGATAAAGACTTTGGGTTTTCACTATATGATAGCTTAGTGTCTCTAGTATTTTGTGACAAAATTTCATGCCACTGGGTGAAAAGAGTCCCCACGAACGAGGGGGCGAAAGAGGGGCACCCCTCCTAAAAAAACGTTATTCTACCGCTATTGGCTCGTCTAACGTGAAAATGGTTGCAGATAGGCACAGACATGCTGCTTATCATAACAAGCACTGGCAACAAGCTTCTTAGAAATTTCAACATTGTTGACCTTGAATTCCCAAAATAGGGGGTTTTAGTAAATTTTTCGCGATTTTGGGCTGCGACACGCATTTCAAGAGTGAACTGCGGCGAAATGGCTGGAGATAAACCAAGACAACCTACAAATGAAATTTTCAGCATTGAATGTAGATTTCAGCAGTCCAAGTTCAGACCTTCTAGATTCAAAGAGGCCTGCGCACGCGAGTGTCAAAAAGGGGTACCCTTCTAAAAAATGTTTATTTATCCGCTGTTGTTTTGTCTAGCATGAAAATGGTCGCAGATAGGCACAGACATGCTGCTTATCATAACAAGCACTGGCAACATGCTTCTTAAAAATGTCAACATCGACGACCTTAAATGACCTTGAACCCCCAAAATATCAAATTTAAGCAATTTTCTGGCAATTTGTGGCTGCCAAAGAGTGAATTGCGACAAAATGGATGAAGATAGACTAAGATTACCTGCAACCAGGAACTGCCATGGGCTCTCGCGTGTCTCATGAGCATTAGCTCAGATTTCTTGTTAACTCCACAACGCCATTGCTACGAAGGCTGAAATGACTGACTTCCGTTTTTGTGCTGTGATCATTTATTACAGCAAGCATTTTTGTCACGTATAAGGTCAACTGAAATAATTAGGCCTACTAATAAGTTGGTAACTGGAACTTTCATAACCGAGAACTTTCGTTCCCGGGAACGAAAGTTCCATAGGTGGAACTTTCATTCCTCCGAACTTTCGTTCCCTGGAACATTCGTTCCTGGGAACTTTCGACCCCTGAAACTTTCGTTCCTAGGAACTTTCGTTCCCTGGAACTTTGTTCTCAACATCAAAATTAGCATGGAACTTTCGTTCCCCAACATTGATTATTAGGCCTATACTGTACACAATTTTTGACACACTTTTTAAATTACAGCTATGCTGTAGGCATCAATGGTACCATCGTCGTCTTGTCTCTTGTCCGTCTTTCTGTTCATAATGGATGTATTGTGGATAAGCGTTGGGTCATAGAGAAAAACTTTTTGCACGTATAATTAGGTCTGTGTAAATGCTCTCTGCGTACAAAATTTCAGGGATGCAGTGCAATGGAAACATTTTCAAATTTTGGGTTGAATACACGGCAGTAGGAAAATGTGCATTTTTAATGGAAAACTAGCCATACCTCGCCCTTTCAGATGAGAGGAAAATCATCGAACTTGGATGACCTTGAAGGTCAGTACTGCAACAGGAACTGTATAAGCTGTAGTGCATCTTCTCTAACAACAGCTAGGCTTCCTTCTTATTATTATATCCTGTTGAAACTCTAGTTACACGTTTATAACGAGTGACATAGAATTGGAGCTTTTTTCACTGAACTATAAACACTAGGCTACGTAAGGATAAGGGGTTCAGTAATTATCAGTGTCAGGGAACGAAAGTTCCAGGGAACGAAAGTTCCAGGAAACGAAAGTTACCGGAAACAAAAGTTCCAAGGGATGAAAGTTCCAGGAATCAATAAGTTAAGTGATGATACATTGTAGAAAATATCAGTCTACATTAAACCAACATATCACTCAACAGAGGAGGGGCAAATAGTCCAAGCTGAGGGGGGGGGAATCAGCCAGGGGACGAACGAGCCAGAGGGCGAACAAGCCAGGAGGCAAATCAGCCAAACGCAGGGGGCGAATCAGCCAAGGACGAGAGCCAGGGGCGAAAAAGCCAGCGGGCAAAAGTGCCAGGGGGCGAAACGGCAAAGGGGCGAAAAAGGCATAATTCTTTCGTGACACCGAAATGTCTGAGTAAGAAGTGGAGTGTGTAAATATCGTATAAACGCCAACACAATAGCTTTTTAATAACTTTACACAACTGTACCTAAAATTCTTCGTAAAGAGTGGTAAAAAACGAACCGAGCCCTGTTGATTGGCGCCTGGAGTTGATTTATTTGGTCATCGATAAAAAAACCGCTTCAACCCATAACACGCGTAGAATAGCTAACTCAGTGCCGTCTCAACACTGGGAGGGACCGCTTAACACTTTTACTTATTGACAGTTTTGCGTTGCTTGGTTTTTACCTAAAATCATTTTTTATAACCAGCGTTATCTGACATTTCCGGTAATTTCCGGTAAATTTGTGAGTAAATTTAACAAATTGAACTGTCATGTAAAGTTGTCTTTCTCGTATAGATTAATAGACGTGTAGTATTCTTGTATTTGCTTGATGCTGATTTTACCAAAACTGTTTCATCGCATCAGAAGCAGAGTTTTCAAAAATTTGAGAACACAAAGTGGGAAACCCAAGGCATCTGAGGTGCGTAAAGCATCGAGATTAATGAGCGCTGTTCAGTAACTTTACTGTATTTTGTACACAATTTTATAAACAAGTATAGGTACGCTTATTACATAGATTATTTTCATTCTAGTGTTATTTTTTGTTTCTGGCAAAGTTATACCATATATATTTTTTAAAGTTGTAGATTAATTGGTTAAATTTTACACAGAGAGGTGGCA
>Ga0209367_1000974_pt1 | contig 32960 bp, 16 predicted proteins | sample WorMetLIZISLAND2_FD_187412 | JGI IMG/M metagenome (GOLD analysis project Ga0209367, IMG submission 187412) | Marine gutless worms symbiont microbial communities from Max Planck institute for Marine Microbiology, Germany - Olavius geniculatus... ... | reverse complement strand
GACGTCATTTTGCCGTTATTGGCTCGAATAATGTGAAAACGGTTGCAGATAGGTACATACATGCTGCTTATCATAACAAGCACTGGTGACAGGCTTTAGGGATTTATCAACATCGATGACCTTGAACCCCTCAAAAAGGGGTTTTTAGTGAATTTTTCGCAATTTTTGGATGCAGCACACATTTCAACACTGAATTGCAACGAAATGGCTGGAGATAGACCAGGACAACCTGCGTATGAAATTTTCAGCATTCAACGTGGATTTTAGCTGTCCAAGCCCCGACCACCTATGTTCAAGGAGGCCGGCGCAGGCGGGCGTCAAAGACAGCTACCCTCCTAAGAAGTGGTTATTTTACTGCAATTTTCTCGCATAGCGTAAAAATGGTGACAGATAGGTACATACATGCTGCTTATCATAACAAGCACTGGTGACAGGCTTTAGGGATTTATCAACATCGATGACCTTGAACCCCTCAAAAAGGGGTTTTTAGTGAATTTTTCGCAATTTTTGGATGCAGCGCACATTTCAACACTGAATTGCGACGTAATGGCTGGAGATAGACCAAGACAACCTGCATATGAAATTTTCAGCATTAAACGTAGATTTTAGCAGTCCCAAGTCCGGACGCTCTAGATTCAAGCAGGCCTGCACACGTGGGTGTCAATGAGAGGTACCCCTGTAAAAAATGGTGATTTATACTCTGTGCTTGTCTAGCGTGTAAATGGTTGCAGATAGGCACAGCCATGCTGTTTATCATAGCAAGCACCGATAAGGAGCTTCTTACGAATGTCAACATCGATAACCTTGAATGACCTTGAACCTTAAAGATATTGATTTAATGTGATTTTTTGGCGATTTTTGGCTGCAAAGATGAATTACGACGAAATGGATGGAGATAGACTAAGATTACCTGCGAACAGGAACTGCTATAGGCTTTCGTGCGTTTCGTGAGCTTTGCTCAAATTTCTTGTGGTAGTTTTCGGTATCAAAAACCAATCTCTAACCTAACCCAAAATTAGCGTTGTTGTTTTTGGTAGTTTTCTGTTGTTTTCGGTAATTTTCGGCAAATTATGCCACCATTGCAGTCAGGTAGCATCAAATATTGAACGGGAGTTATTTGAGACTAGAAAAGTGCATAACATTTCGCCTACTAATAGGGACTTGGGATTAAGTGATCAAAAAGGTTGTTCTGAAATGGTTTGGATTTTAGAAACAACTAGACAGTGTGGTTAGGTCAAGTGTTGTATGATGATGGAACTAGCTAGTTGAACAAACAGGTATTTGAGCAAAGCTCACGTGATGTGCGACAGCATTGGTTCTAACGTCTTGGCAACAAGTGTAAGTGTACAGCGGGCAATAAAATAATAATGCCTCTTGAAGGAGTACCCAATTTTGAGGCCTAGGTATGGAAGACTTTTTGAACCTAGAACATACATTATTAACCATCTAGGCCTCTTAGGTCGGAACTTAGATGGTTAATAATGTACGTTCTATGCTAAAAATTTCATACGCAGGTTGCCCAGGTCTATCTTCAGCCATTTCGGCACAATTTACTCTTGAAATGTGCACTGCAGCTGAAAATTGCAAAAAAAACACTAAAACCCCTTATTTTGGGAATTCATGGTCATTCAAGATCATTCATGTTGACACTATTAAAAAGCTCGTCACTAGTTCTTGTTATGATAAGCAATATATCTGTGCCTATCTGCAACTGTTTTTACGCTAAACGAGCTAATAGCAGTTATATAACAACTTTTAAGGGGGTAGCTGTTTATCATGCCCACCTGCACAGGTCTACTTGAACCTAGAGGGTTGGGACCTGGACAGCTGAAATTTGCATTCAATAGGCTGAAAATTTCATATGCAGGTTGTCTTGGTCTATCTCCAGCCAGTTCGTCGCAATTCACTGTTGAATTGTGCTGCAGGCAAAAATTACGAAAAATTCATCAAAAGCCCCTCTTTTGAGGGTTCAAGGTCATCGATGTTGATAAATCTAAAAATCCTGTCACCAGTGCTTGTTTGATAAGCAGCATGTCTGTATCTATCTGCAACTATTTTCACAGTAGATGAGCCAATAACGGCAAAATAACTTTTTAGATGGGGTACCCCTCTTTGACCCCCTCGTTTGAGGGGAACCCCCGCACACAGGCACTAAATTTTGTCAAAAAGAACTAGAGTCTTTCGGGCAGCCCACAGTGAAGATTTCGTGATCCTGGCTTTCACTGTTTTGATAGGGCTCAGGGGTGTGACTGACAGACAGACCTTGATGATGGCTGAAACGTGCGAAGCATTACGTGCTGTCGCTCGTAAAAATGTTTGCATTTGTCAATTAGTTAACAGTGCTCTAGGCATAACAATATTGTTTTTGTTTACAGGAGTTTGAAATTATTGATCATTTTCTTGGATCAAGTCTGAAGGATGAAGTGCTGAAGATTATGCCAGTGCAAAAGCAGACAAGAGCAGGACAGAGAACCCGTTTCAAGGTATATTTATTTGCACATTTATTTTGATATTTAGATGTGCTGTACTTTTACATATCATTTCAACAATTATTAATATTGGAATTGAACATAGCTACTAGCTAAATAGTTTCTTTCGTTACTGGTATACAGTGCTTTCTGTTGGAGGATAATGTGAATTAAAGTTGTTTTGTATGTTTTGTTTTTATGTTTTGTAATAAACATGATTTGGACTAATTCTAGTGAAGTAGGCCAATTATACGAATACTGACTCTGCATATGTTAGTGCTTAGCATGTGATGCTACCATACTTGTCATAACCATGCATTGCATGCAATCCATTTAGTCTGGGCAGTGACTCAAGTCGTCTGTGGAAAGGATTTGTTTATGGTTTGCAACTAACAATAAATGATATCAAATTGCGCAGTATATCACCAGTACGGTATATCTTTTACTTTAAAACATTGTCAAATGCCAGAGACTTGCCTATGTGATGTGGTCAGTCATCATTCTCTGCTTTGCATTCATGATTTATTTTATTCACCGTGAATTGCCGTTGATTATTTGCAAGGCATTTGTTGCCATCGGTGACTTCAATGGACACGTTGGCCTGGGAGTAAAGTGTTCCAAGGAAGTAGCAACTGCTATTCGAGGTGCGATTATTCTTGCCAAGCTGTCTATCGTGCCTGTTCGCCGTGGCTACTGGGGCAACAAGATTGGCAAACCCCACACTGTCCCTTGTAAGGTGAGTGAACCACATGGTGTGGTATCTCTGAAATATCTGGTTGGTTTCATCAGAAGTTTTTCAGCATTACCATTGAAGCTTGGCAGTATGACTGAGGTAGTTTGATGTTACTTTTGTCAGTACAATAAAACATGCTCATGAACGTATCTCGGTACGTATAGTAAGCCTGGGTTCCATGCAACGCAGTTTCATGTGCAAAAATTATTTGTCTGAATATATCCACTCCACACAGTTAAATTTAAATGTCAAATATTTATTAGTTTATTGAGCTCAGCCTTACCTGATATCTGAGTCACACTTAGGTGACATGGCAACAAAGTTCTCTTCTGCTTCTTATTTCACAGTGTTTTTTTGGAAATGGGTTAAACATAGATTTACTTTCCTTAGCAAAAAGTCTTAATTTTGACATGCAAAATAATGTTTCAAATGTAGTCTTGTTCCACTACCTTATAATTAATTTTGTGGACACTGGTGCCAGATGGCTGTGCTGCAAAACAATGTTCAGTGTACATGATGTGAGTGGTTTCATCTGTAGTCTCTTTCGTTTCGTTAGAGTGGAGTGGTTGTTTGTGTGTCTTTATCACTTTTGCATATGCTGGTCATTGTACTTTTGGTAATTTAGTGCAGATAGGTCAACGTCTCAACTGAGTAAAACTAGTAGAGCCCTTCTCTTCTGTACATCTTCTGATTCATCAACAAAAAGTTTGATTCAAGTGAAATTTGGTGTGGAGGTGGAAGTTGATTAGTGCTGCACGATGGCATGCCTCACAATCTACCAGTCCAAAGTCACAAGAACTTAGCACTTGGAAATTATAGTACTGTACGTGTGATTTACATAGATCCGTATGTTGGCAGCTGTGTAGTGATGATGCTGCTGCATGTTTCAGGTGACTGGCAAGTGTGGTAGTGTGCTTGTACGCCTGATCCCAGCGCCCCGTGGAACTGGCATCGTCAGTGCTCCGGTGCCAAAGAAACTGCTGCACATGGCTGGCATCGATGACTGCTACACGGCCGCCTGCGGACAAACAGCTACTCTGGGCAACTTTGGTAGGTCTTGTACTGGTCGCTTACATGTGTGTATGTTCTGGCCAAGGCTGGATTAATTAGGTGTGGACTGGGGCCTGTAGCCAGAAATGCAGGGCCCAAGTGCTCTGTTTCGGATCAAGTGAGATAACCAAGTTCTCTCTCTTTTCAAGTAACTAAAAATAAATATACTGGAAGGGCAGACTCGTAAAAGGCAATAGCAGATACTTTAACTTTAATAAAACAAAACATTGAAAAGAAATATCTCAAGCACAGACAGTAGCATTTGCTGGTTGCTACTTTTGCTACTGCGTCAATGCAGATAGTTACTAGTGACGAGTATTTGCATGTAGTACAAGATCCACTGCCACTGCCTGGCTGTTGACAATGTGTTAGCTTGTTCGTAGCTGACACAGTGTAAAGCCAGGTAAACTAACTGCAAGGTGGACCGACGTCCGCAGATTATTCTGCAGTCTGCCGAGTCAGATTCTTGGTACATGATTTATCTTTCTAACACTTCTACCACTACCACATCTGGTTTTTCTAGTTTTTACGGAGTTACTTCATTTTTACACTGTTAAGAATTGTTGGAGCAAAACTTGTCTCACCAGTCAGATGTTGATATGCTTCCTGTCACAACATGTAGAAGCACTAAATGATAATTGTAAAACAGGAGAGTGGTGTCATTTAGTCACAAGTTAGCAGAGTTTGTTGGTAGCTGTGGGAGGCACATTTTTGTTGGAGGTTTAATGGAATAATAGTGTTGCATTATTATAGGTGTCACATCAGTGCTTTGAAGCTGTTGCAGGGTAACAGAAATAACTTGTGGTAGTTTATCAGAGGGGCAATTTCCCCACCCCCCAAGTTTTGGGCTGTTGGAAAATTCTTAGAAAATCTGTTTTTGTCCGGAAATTTTTGTCAGAAAATTAGAGCTGTTGAAGTGTTATTTTTTTAACGCATTAACGCACTGCGTTAATTTTTTTAGCACATTAATTAATGTGTTGTTAATGCACCTAATCCACCGTTGAGAGGGAGAGTAGTGGTGGTAGTAAGTTAACCCGGGACCCACAACGTTTGGGGGGCTCCGCCTGTACAATATAGAAAGTTAGAAACATTTTAAACATATAATCAGCAATAACTGGCATCATAGCTAGCACAGAAATTTATTAGCCGGTCGTCAAAATAATTATTTATTTACAGTAGTGATGGAAAGGCAATTACAGTTTAGTTACTTGAATTCATGCAATTGTCAAATAACTGCAGTTTAACGGAATATTGGAACTTTTGCTTTACAGAATTTAGTAAATTAACATAAATTTACGTATGTGCGTTAATTTTTTAACATGCATTAATTTTTTTTAACGCGTGTTAATTTATTAACACAATAACGTGTTAATTAGTGCGTTAATTTGACAGCTCCGTCGAAAATGCAAAATTTGGGACTGAAAATCCCAATTTTGAAGAAATTTAGAGGCAGAATTGAAATCTTGAGCACCCAGTTGGAAATTTATCATCTAAGCAGTTTCTAGTATCAGAATTTTGTGAGAAGTCTGCTCTAGTGATGTTTGTTGCTTTTGTGCTTGCTGTAGAAAGTTGTTCTGGTGTGTTTTGCAGCGATGGCGACCTATCATGCCATTGCCAACACGTACAGTTACCTGACCCCAGACCTGTGGAAGGAGACGGTGTTTGTCAAGTCGCCGTACCAGGAGTTCACGGACTTCCTGGCCAAGTGTCCGCCACGAGGTGTGACTGCTCAGCGCCCGGCTGAAGCACGTCCATACTAGCTGGCCTGGCCCCCAATGGCTCACTGGCCACATCATCGGTCCACGAAACATTAGTCTTTTAAGCTCGCTATGATTATGATTCGCTCAGTTCGAAATAAATGGCAGATCGTTTCGAGCCAACAGTAATTACTGTTTGCTTCTTTTTTTGTTTGTACAGTTATTTGACACATTATCAGAGGCTTGATACATGTATTGTACAATTAAATACTTGTGTGGCATTATATGCACTGCTTTTAAAAGTAGATGCATTAGTCTAAACATTCACCTAAACAGAATGTCATGCAGAGTAAACCACAGATTTGGACCAAAGAGCCATGCTATGCCAAGCAATGCCAACGCTGAGCTATGTAACTAAATTTTTTGATCCCAAAAGTAAAAGGGTGCATATCACTATTTGTGTGAACCTATCAGAGCCAAATGGTGTTATCACTTGCTATATGGGGTCACACAGTTTCACCTGCCATCTGGTAATATTTGACTAACAAAAATCATTCGTCTCTGACTTTGACTTTTGCTTAGTGAAAATCATTTGGCTTAAGCTTTGACTTTGACTTCTGTAAATCATTTGACTTTGACTTGTCAAATAATATTCATTTGACTTGACTTTTGTTTCAGTCAAATATCACTGCTACTATCCAGCACAGGAAATCATACCTTGTTTTAACCAGAGCCAGGTAGGCTGATGCTCATTTTACCTATGCTGGAGGAATGGAATGGAAGGCTGTGTGGTTGGTTATATACCGAGATGGTTTACCTGTCCATCCAGTCCTGGCATAGGTTGACTATGTTGATAGTACACAACCACGTCACTATGGTACTAGTGGGTGATAATTGTTACCAGTGACTTGCAGCATTACCCACCCTTTTTACGCGCGAAAGCAGCTACTGCTTTCAGCGCGTCTTAGCCATCGCAATGCTGTCCGTCTGTCTGTCACACGGGTGGATCACTCAGAAGTGGTGTAAGCTAGAATCACCGAATCTTCACCTTCAGCTGCCTGGAAAACTCGTTTCAGGAACTGTAAAGCTTTTCCATAAATTCGAAGAGGGTCACCCTGAACAAGAAGGTTTAATGAGAGGGGGGTGGGCAAAATTTGTGATTTTGGCCAATAAGTCACTGTATCTCAGTAACGGTGCGAGATAGAGCCTAGGTTACTATTAATCACTAATAGGAAGTCGTACACTGGCTCTCGATTGGTGCCAAATTCAATGACTTTGAACGCCAAAATAGGGGGTTTTATGGATTTTTTCTGGCGATTTCGGGCTGCGACACAAGTCTATATATTTACAAGGTGGCGCCAAGGAACTATCGTTATGCGATCCAGATAGATAATTTGGTATTTTTATATTAACTTAGCGTGAACACCCCAATTTTCAGCTAAACTACTGAAGTGGAACTGCTATAGGCTTTCGCGTGTCTAGTGAGCATTAGCTCAAATTTCTTGTAGGAACAAAGTATCCGGCTGGAATTACCCGGACCCAGTTTCAAATTTTCAACTTTCATGTAAATGAGGAAAAGCAACACTTTAAAATGATGCGTACATACCCAATTATGAAATATTTTTCATAAAACTGCTTTGTATAATACAATTAATACATCAATAGTGTTTACTATGCTAATATCCATCAACGAAATTGCATGCTGAATTTTTTTTGCAGTGTAAAACTTCACTACAAAGGTCACAAGAATAGCGATTTTTCACTAATTTCATCAGTATTTAGTGCAAAAAACGGGTATCAATTACCCAGATTTGGAACCAAGTAATGAATTTTTCTTGCTACAAATCACTAGTTGTTACGTTAGTCACAAACAGAATTACATTGATCTTGTCCAGCTAAAGACATTCTTGCGTCACAAACACTCACAGATGGAAAGTGTTGTTTTGTGTGAAGTAATAGAGCCTAATCAGGGTGACCTTGTCTGGAAAACACGAAATTTTACAGCTGTCAGGGAAATGTCAGGGTTTTCAGTCAAAATCAGGGAAATATCTGAAAAAATCTTGTCAGGGAAAATTGACCAAAAACTTTACTAAAAATTGCGTCAACAGGCTTTTTAGTATTACTCAGTATTCTATGACAATTATTTTATGGTGTTTATAGCCAAATTTTCCTTACTTATGTTTTAGTTTTTAATATTTATATTAACGTTATACACCATGTCCCAAAATTAGTGGCACCCCTCAGATAAGTTAATGTAAATCGTTAATACCTGATAGATTCTTACAAAATTTGAAACAGTCATTGAGACAATCATTATGAACTTGTCTTTAAAGTTTGAGCTTGAAATGTCCACCTTTGGCCTCAATGCAAGCTCTTAGTCAATAGCGGGTACGCTGCTGCTAGCTCCCTTTGTCAATAGCAATGCATTGAATGTATCTTGATGTAAACAAACTCTGACGTCATAATGACGTTACATTGAGCACAGACTGTGAAGAGCATACGTCATAATGGGTGTGACAGTTAAGTAACGTTAATAAGATAGTGCAGTGTACGATATTTCGTTGAAGTCCATGTACAACTGAATTAGGCATGTTTGAAACAGTGGTGCAATTTTGGGACACGGTGTATTAGTACAGGTTATCCTAGTTGAGCACTAGTTAAAATAGTCAGTTGTAAGAGAATTTCATATTGGCTGGAGAGTGATCAGCGTGAATACTAACAAAAAAGATAATTTAATATGGACAGTTATAGCAGTCAAACTGTATCAGTGCGGTACCCGTCATGCATCCAGTTAAGCATCAGTATTTTCCGGCTCTAGTACAAAGTACTGTCCAGTGGGTATGAACTGGTTGCTGGTGGCTGGCTGACCAGTCTTCGTTGACAGATGTCCCCTATCGTTGATTAGCATGTTTTGATAAAGTCCCATTTCACCTTGATGTTCTTTCTTTGGATATCTACAGAAACAAAAAATGCATTTACACCAACAGCATTTTGGGTTTTAAAAGTATGCTTAGCAGGAGGGTGCACTGATCTGATAGACAGCTGCAAATTTCAGGCAGAGGAGATTGTGGGTGCTAAAAATTTCAATTTTGTCTCCCAAATTTACTCAAAACTGTGGCTCTGATTCTCAAATTTTGCATTTTTGAGAAAAAAAATTCTGGCAAGAAGATATTCCAACAATTCTCTGAGAGCCGAAAATTTAGGGTCAGGGAAGCAGCTGCCCCTAGCTGTCCTCCCCCCCTGTTACGATACCTATACTTGAAGTGGAAAAAATAAGTATCTGTATAGGAACTGTTGTAGCCTATGTTGTAGTCCGAGGTACGAAAAGTTCTGTAACCTAGCCTATGTGATTGCAGATCTAATGTCATATACTAAATCTGTTACTAGTAGATTTCACGAGACAAGTGGTGGTATGCTTATTTGCATGCAAAATCGAAATGAATGAGATGACATTAGTTGGTGGTGTAGCATAGTGGTTAGAAAGTCGGTCCTGGCCGGCGAACTTTCCCTATCCTGCGCTAGACTGATGGATGGCTGTTTGACCACTTTGTGGCTAAAGCGTCCGCTATCAGTCAACCAACAAGGCCAACTCAGCCTGCCATCCCTCCGGGGTCGGTTAAATGAGTAGTAACTCATTTATATAAGTTACGGAAGGTGGTGACCTTAGTACAGCTGACTGGGGCTGCCTAGCCGGCCGCTGCGCTAGTTTGTATCAGGAGGCTGCACGCGGTGGTCGTGCGGCCGGCGGCTCTGATTAGTGACGAAAAGCGCATTAGACGCGTGTACGAGAGATAATGCGCTATACAAATTGACATCTTTACTTTTTTATGAGTGCAAAGTTTACCTTTTTAGGCAGTAAATTCCAATGCAGATGATGGTGAGGCAGACAGCCGTCCCGACACTTGCTACGGCTATTATTGCAACAACTGCACGAGCACACACGCGCACGCTTTGAATTATACCATGTAGGCTACGAATCACCAATTAGGCCTACTGCGTGTCTTTATAGGCTGTCTGTAGTTAACTAACAGCACTTGCGAAATTTCCTGACAAACGTGTCAAATGTCAAGAAAATTTACATTGCACATTATCGTAGAAAAACCTATTACATGGGAGCCGGCTCTTAATCAGGTATAGTCTGCATACAGTGATATTAAGAAGAGAAGACAAGACAGACAAGCTGTCACTAGGGAAGACGCGCTACAGCCTATACAGTTCCTGTTGCAGTACTGACCTTCAAGGTCATCTAAGGTCGATGATTTTAATGTCATTTAAAAGCCAATATGCCACTTCTTATTAGTGATCAATAGCGACCTAGGCCCTATCTCGCACCGTTTGGCCACAATAGCGCATACCGGCCTTCAAAGTCATCCAAGGTCAATGATTTCCATCTTATCGGACAGGGCGTATGCTATTTCCTACATAGATGTAAAAAAACGTTCCAAGAAAATTTTTTTAAAACGTAAAAACGTGGCCAGAATTTAAAAAAAAACGTTTAAAAACGCTGAATAAAAACGTTGACCATAATTTGTTCAACCTCTTGCCTAATGCCTAATATGCTGCAAGTGCAGTATACCTTGAACTATAGTTTATAGAGAGAACTTTATTTAATTTCAATTCAAGCTTGTGGTCATAAGACCATAGCATTAAACTAACTAAATATACTAGTTTAAAAACTTTTTATTTAGTATATTTGGACTAACTAAATAAAATACATCACTATGATCCATTATTTCTTTTCTGTTGTTCCAAAAGTACTTCTCGAAGCTTTTGATGGGATTTTCAATGCACGTTTAAAAAAATAATTAAAAACTTTGAGCAAAATAAAAAAAAACGTTTTTTATATCTATGATTTCCTATTGGTGATTAGTAGTAACCTTAGCCGTATCTCTTAACCATTTCCGAGATATGGTCAGTTTTCCACTGAAAACGCAAATTTTACTACCCCCTCCATTCAACCACAAATTTGAAAATGTTTCTCTATCACTAGATCGCTGAAATTTTGCGTGCGTAGGTTTAAGACACAGGGCTAATTATTCGTATACAAAATTTCCCGTACGACCTACCGTTTAGCCACAATACATCCGTACAGACGACAAACAGACGACACATCGTGTCATAGAACAGTCAACGTACTCTGAAATGTTCCACTTCTGTATTGATCATCCTCGGTTGACACGATGTCAATGCTTTCACCTGTACGACAAACGCACCTTGCAAGACATTCACTGAGTGACTGCAGAATAGCGATTAGTGAAACTTTTACCCCACCAGATTGCCTACACTAGGAAACTAGGCCTACCTGATCTGGAGTGAGGTGAAACTCATACATCAAAAATAATTGGCTAAGCTATCAGAGTGATTATAACTAAGCTAAATATTGCTGTGGCAGTACAAGATGAGAACAGAGGGATGTGATAGGCCTACAACAGACGATGCTTGAGTACAAAACAAGCAGACGAGTCTACCTGAAATGACGTTGCCTTGCTGACGTTTCTCCGTCGTTGGGTCACAGACTCCGACTGTTCCAACCCACTGGTTATGCTGACAGCTAAGTTGCCAGGTCTGACGTGTTTCATAGCAGCCGACAATGACACTGTGCTCGTTAATTCGCCTCAGGTAAGCGTCGTCTGCTGGGACGATGTTCGCACAACCCGTCGCTGCAGTACAGTGCATAAACTACATGCAACTTTCTTGCTGTTGTAAAACAGTTAGGCCCAAATTCCACTGCTCCTATTTTTTGTACAGGTTGTTGACCTGGACGTTGTACAACGAGCCCACCGTACAACAAATCAAAGCAAATGGGGTTTCGTATTAGGTAGTGCGCGACTGCGCGTTTTAGCGAGGTGCACGTTGTGACAGACGTACGGACACACGGCTAAGGCAATCTCTGGCGCAACAGCTAACACATCTGACGCTTACATAGCAGCAATGCCGCCTAAAATGAACCGAAAATACCGAGATGTCAAAACATGCGATTTGTCGAGATGGATGGATTACATCATAGCAAGTTGTAAAAGAAATGTGATGACAATGAATTAAGAGCTGCAGCCGAATTATGCACGTACTGGGGTACTGTACTGCACGTACAGGCTATCATCGCCTGCAGAGACTTAGGTCCACCATATACATACCCACAGTAGGCCTGATTGTATGAAACTTGCTGACCTTCAACGCGCACCAGGAAGTTATTGGCGAGATGTTCGTCTCTGACAATGAAGAGTTGAGCGGAGTTTGATGACGTCGTGAGTGCCGTGGAACCAAACTGCAGCACGTCGTCAAGCTGATGATTCAACGAGACTGGGTCTCCATCAGACAACGCACCTGCTGCTGACGACGTCATCGGTGACGTCATGTCGCTGCAGAGCGACGCGTTCGTCTTCTGCGTCCTGTCGACCAGGAAGCCGTACACTCGACCTGTGCAACGGCGCCCCTGAGTACCAGAGCTGGGCCGCGGGGGTGGATTGGGCGGTGGCGCGAAGTCGAGCACACCGACGGTGATGCGTTGTCCCGGCGGTGCGTCCAACTGCCACGGTTGTCCGTGCGATCCACAGCGAGTCGACGACTGCAGTGCTTGGATGTGGATCGGCTCTGACGACGATACCGACACCGCGCATGTACGGTCGTCTTCCACCACTGCATGCGTAAAGGTAAAGGTAAAAAGGTAAAATCCACGTACTTGCTATAGCGCTTCTTACATGCTTCTTCAAGACCAGAAGCGCTTTACAATCTTGGAAGTGGCAGCTGATTGGCATGAGCTAATGATACCGCAGCCATCCATTGCCCGCGCAAACGAACAATTGGACCCGCGGTTTGCAGCAAGCAGACATACCACCGCCCCAATCAGCCACACTAGGCCTTCACCCCGTAGCCCGTAAGCTACTACTCATTTCCCGTCCCACGAAAGGTAGGAGGCTGAGTTGGCCTGAGCACATAGTAGGTTAGCAACTTGCTCAAGGTTGCTTGCAAATGACGGCAGTGAGAATCGAACCGCAACCTGAAAGTTACGAGTATCGTACAGAGAGCGTACAGTATCGTCGTGTCTTTAACACGTTCTTTGAGAAGTAAATTAACGGAGCAACATTTAACACCAATCTCCGTTATATTTGCTCTGTATGGTTTACGCTAAATTAAAACCAACGTAGCTTAATTAGTAGAAACTTTTTACATCACATAAGTTGTGATGAAAGCATTAAAACGACTGGGATCACGCTGTGAGCAAAATGACAGTCACGCCAGTGACGTCACAGATTGGCCTGTCACTGGGACAACGCTATACGACTCACAGAAAAAAAAACAAGAAATTTGAGCTAATGCTCACAAGACGCGCGAAAGCCTATAGCAGTTCCGGTTTAGTAGTTTAGCTGAAAATTGGGGTGTTCACGCCAAGTTAATATATAGCCTAAATACCAAATTTTCTATCTGGATCACATAACGATAGTAGCGTGGCGCCACCTTGTAAATAATATAGACTTGTGTCCCAGCCCGAAATTGCCAAAAAATCCATAAAACCCCCTATTTTGGCGTTCATGGTCATTCAAGGTCATTGAATTCGGCGCCAATCGAGAGCCAGTGTACAACTTCTTATATTAGTGATTAATAGTAACCTAGGCCCTATCTCGCACCGTTACTGAGATACAGCGAGTTATTGGCCAAAAATCGCAAATTTTGCCCACCACCCTCTCATTTTGCGCCCTCGTTCGGGGTGACCCCTTTCTAATTCATGGAAAAGCTTTAGGTTCCTGAAACTAGAGTCTTCCAGGCAGCCGACGGTGAAGATTTGATGATCCTAGCTTGCACCGTTTCTGACTGATCCACCCGTGTGACAGACAGACAGACAGACGGACATAATTGCGATAGCTAAGACGCGCTGAAAGCAGTAGCTGCTTTCGCGCGTAAAAACGCCCTTTGTGCCTTTTGGTGAGATTTGGAATAAACCTAACTATTAGCATGTTTTCTCTGTAAGATCTTCTAATGTAGAAAACTGTTATGATTACATGAACCAGTATAATGTCTACCTTTCATGCATATGTAAGTTGCTTCCAAGTAATTCCACATTTCTCCACACGGTTTTAGGGCATCGAGATCTGAATCCGGTAGGCGTATCTCGCATTCTCTCTTTCCAGAACACTTTCTGCTGACGATCTCCAGGACGTCTGCCGAGCAGCCGAGTTTTGTGCTTTCTGCCACGCATCTACCGAGCTTCATTCGTCCATATCTTGCCGTCTTTATGATTATCACCTCGTTCCTCCAGCGACAGCTTGGACGAAATGTCTCTAAGTGACAGTACTCCTCAGATATCACTGCACACATTGCATCGTATGTTAGAGTCTAGAAGGGATATCGTTACGTTATCGTTAGAGGTTTTTGGACACCATAGTCGCCAATCCGTTAGGCCTAAAGCAACCCTCTCCAAAAATAACAAGTAGCACATAACGTTTAATTCAGTTGCAAGAGGCAATTAAGCTGTACGTCGCGGATCTATAGCTGCGAGATACAAAAAATAAGTTTAGGCTATTTACAACAACCACCTTTATTGCACCCTAAATTTCAAGATGTTCTTCATCGCCACACCAGATAGACGGACGTACGGTACAGCATAGGGGCCTATTAGTCTAAAAACGAAGCAGACCTAATTCACGGAGACCTGGAACTAAATTAGCCAAGAAATGAAAGTCTCGAATCTCGATCCTTCAGACGCCCATTTTTTTTAAATTAGGCTATGAGCTTATGACTTAATCACTTGATCATTAGAGTTATGAAAAGTTGTGAATAATAGGCCTATTTGCCACGTTCATTTCTAACAAAGTTACTTTCTAACATTATTTTGTGCTTACTTGCTTCGTCCACTACACGGTTGGCGTTCCCAGAACATTTGTTGATAAACGCGACGCAAACAAATGTAGTAATTAGGCCTATTAGGCCTATTGGTCTAAGAAACAAAACTGAAATAACAAACGACGACGACGACATTGCTGCAACACAGTTCGTTTGGTTAAGCTACTGAATGTTGAACTGAGTTGCTGAATTTATCTCAGTTGTGAGCCTCAATGAGCGCGTATTAATTTTTTGGCCGTATTATTGCACGTTAGCAACGGGGGTCGTCTCACAAGCAATGCACGTTATCGCAGTAAAGTCGCATTCGCACTGTCAGCCACAAAACCCATGCAGCGTGTATTGTCGTTCCATTCTTATACAAAAACTGTATTGACGGACTGTGAAAAATAGTTTACGAGCATATTCGATCATCGTTAAATATTTCGCCAAGCCTCAGACTTGCCACAAAAGCACGTGTTAAGTAAGTCTTACTGCGTAAGAAATCTAGTGTGATCAGCTGCAACACTTCTACCAAGGCTTGCTAGAGCCATAACGCACACCCTACCGGGTAAGCCTACGGGGATCCCAGACGTTTTTTTACAATGAACATTCAAACATTGGCTTAAAATTCAGCCTATATGCGTCCACATGTATAACTTTTGGGATTTTAAACTGCGACGCATTTTTCAACGGTGAATTGCACCAAAATTACTGAAGATAGACAAAACAACCTGCATATGAGATTTTTTTTAGCACAAAACGTAGTTTTAACCGTTAGAGTTTCCACCTGCTGGCTTCAACGAAACCTCAAATTGGGTACCCTTTCAAAGCGGATTATTTTTATTTTATTGCACGTTGTACACTGATTCTTCAGGTGGCAGCACCGATGCTGTCGCGCGTCACTTGAGCGTTGCTCAGATTATTTGTTTGGTTTAGGTGGCGTTGTCTGTAAAGTCGCGTCACAGCAATTATAATGCCGTATTTCACAAAACCTGTTGCCAGTAGGGAGCCTGACTATAAAATGTCAAGCGTTGGTTGCATTTCCATTTCGCTAAATTGCATGCTACACTCGCAGACATGATGAATATGATTCGAACATGATAGAGAGTCTGATGCGCCACGGTAAGATGACACGTAATCAGACGTAACTAAGCATACGTGCTTATATAAATATCGCACTGACAACACATAACACATAGATACTTTTAGTAATTAAAACAAAAACGAAAATGAAAATTATTGCTCTTCGTTTTACGAGAACGTAAACTGGAAGTTTTAGTGAAAAAAAACGAAAACTAAATAAAACAAGATAATGTTCATATGAACACGGAGTCTCTGCAATGCATTTCGACAGTTTACAGTATATGTCCGTATAAATATAATCAGTGAGCTGTGTAGACCGGTAAAAAATCAAACAGTTTAATTTCAAATTGTACAGCAGCAATGATCCTTTTATCCTTCTGTATTATTTCAATTAAACAATAAACATTGTCAGTTAAGAGACCATTCAATTCGTCACCAGCGCTTTACTATAAAAGGTCCATCGTCACCATGCGTCTATCTTGCAGCGTTATAAAGATATGGCGCCTCAAAGATAATGGGGTCACGAGTTTGACCTTTTGAGGTCATGTGACGTCATCGGTCACGTGACCATTCGACTCCCGGATGTCGACTTGCTGTGGGTGGTCCATGGTGACCATGCGTCTATCTGGCACCGTTACAGAGATATGGCGCCTCAAATGTTGGACGCACGGACGTTGACACGGAAAGAAAGAAAAAGGGGGAAAAAGGAAGGGGGAGGGGTATGAAAAGGAAAGGGAAAGGAACATTGGAAGGGAAAAGAAAGGGAAAAGAAAAGGAGTAGATAGGGGGAAAAGAAAGGGGGAAGGGAAGGTAATGGGAAGGAGAAAAAGGGAGAAAAGGAAGAAAAAAAAGAGGAAAAGTGTAGAAAAAGGAGAAGGGAAAGGGAAAGGAAAGGAAAAAGAGAAAGGGAATGAGAAGGGGAAGGGTAAAGAAAGGGTAAGTGGAAGGAAAAAAGCTTAAGATAAGTTGGTCGCACGGACGGACGCACGGACGGACACTCAGGTGATTTTATACTCTGTCCAATGCTATGCATTGCATTGGACAGACAATAAAAATTCACCGCAAACAAAACAAAGTAAACGAAAACGAAATGCTATACTAGCCTAATTCTATAGCAATGAACACTTTTTCATTTGCGGCAGAACGAACGAAAACGAGACTACTGTGATGCAGGCAAACAACACTTCGCAGAATATGAGTTTTTAGCGCAAAAGATTTCTGATACAAATGTTATTGTAAAGCGCTGCAATTGTCCAACTACAGTAGGAGCCTATAGCTAATTGAGCTAAAACAATATAAGAATAAAACTATCTGATTCAAAACTACGACGGTCATTCGATAAATGTTGGTAATTGTCCGTTAATTCACCCGCACTCGAATTAACTGCCAGAGTTCAACCTAAGGGTAGGGTTGAGGTTAGGGATAGGGTTAGGGTTGATGTTAAAGTTAGGATTAGGGTCAAGGTTAGGTTTAGTGTTAGCGTTAGCTTTAACAAGAATAATTCGGGTGCGGGTGAATTAACGGAAAAGTACCAATAAGTTACGAAACAGCGTCATTCTGTTAGTTTTTCAAGTATTAAAAATCCGGAATATACGTTTTGTAGGAAATTTTATTCTGAGTAGTAACTGTAATATTTTGTGCTGATGACGTCGTTGTGACGTCATTTATAAACATAAAATTTGGCAACGTTGCCACTGAAATCATCTCGTAACGAAGAGCACACTGTTATTGTATTTGTCAATAATAATTTTTCTAGACCGAAAAATTAATGCAAACTAAAAATTTAGGCATAGCCTAACGTGAGACCGCCCGGCGCCCTAAGTCCAATTGGGGGGACAATTTAGGGGGCTCACATTCCTCTCGTAGCAAAGTCACGAGGCCCGAACTTTAACGCATTAGCATACGCAGAACGCGCAGTGTCGACTTAGGGTAGATAAACATTAGCCAACTAACCGTTGTCGTCAGTGGACCAAAATTCACCAACTTTTGTTCAACGCGGCAGAGACGGCAGTTGATAACGCCGTTTAGCGCTTGTCGATATCTCCATCTGTTCCAGAGATATTCGCGCTCAAAGTTGAAAGTTGTCCTAAATCGCGCCGAATTTTGGACATTATTTGCTATCTCAAATTTTAAGGGGGCGGTGCACCCCAAAATTTGTACGCACTTTATCAGCCCCACCTAGCACTACGTCACGTGGCAAAGTTTCATTAGGCTACTCCCTTTGGCTTTAAAGTTTTAGTGGCTAATTCGCTACAATTAAAGCCAGTTTTTGACCCCCTTTGAAAAAAATTGTAAGGGGGCCCCCGTCTCCGGTGGAAAGTGCGCTAGTAAGACTTGGTCATTTACTAGCGCGTGTAAAAATTTGGGGGCGCAGCATCCCCTAGGGGCCGAAATATGGTCTTTCGAAAAAGTCGATTTGGGTGGGTACGATTCCACATCAAGATCTCCACAATTAGTGGACTAAAGTCCACCGGACTTGTTTCGCTTAACGCAGAAGGAAACGCAGTAGATAATATATTGATCCGATTTTGAATATCTTCATCCTTTTTGGAGATATTCGCCGCCGAACTTCGAAGTCGTCCGAAATCAGGCCAAATTTTGCATGTTTTTGGCCTGTAAAATTTTTTTGGGGTAGGCCCTCGAAATTTTGGACGGGCATTATAAAATTCGGCCTTGTACTGACCAGCGTGCAAAATTTCTCGCCTATCGGCCGACGCATCTCGGGGATCTCGCGTTGAAAAAAAACATCTGCAGTAAAACTTAAGTCCGCCTGCGCAAGCTGTCACTTCCAGGCGGACTAATCAGATTCACTCTTAGATGCATCCAGGCGACAAGTTTTTGCGAAGTGAACACTTCACATTTAGTGTAACAAAGATGGGCAGAAATTTGTATCAGATACGACGTACCGAAGTGCAATCAGTCGTTCTGCAGTGGCATGGACAGCAGCCAGCATCGTTCTTTGCATCGGGCACTCAGAAGTTTGCTGACAGATAGGACAGATGTTTGAGCGAACTCGGACGATATGAAACATTAGTCTTTAGCATTTAAAGAGATGGCGTTAACTTGTCAAGTTTATTCCTTCTTTTCGTTTATATGATTGCGAGTTATGATAGATTACTGGTGGGGAAATAATACACGTATAGACTGTGTTCTGCGAACAGATGACGTCACAATAATGACGTCATTATCAACAAAATTTTTTACACGCGTTTGTAATAAAATTCCCTACAAAACGTTTATTTTGGATTTTTTAGATTTGAAAAACTAATAGAATGACGCTGTTTTGTAACTTATTTATCGAACGACCCTCGTAGGCCTATATAAAACTAAAATTAAATTTTCTGAAAAAGTAAAACTGCGCCAAGAAAAATTACGGTCAGCATTTTGTGAACTTTATTCAAAGACTAAAACTAGAATATCTCTGATAGAGCATAAGACGCGGATGCAGACGCTGCGTCAACGCCTGCGTCTCACGCCCATCCGTGTCAGCAGCAGCAGCAGCAACGCAAGTCGCTCATACGCTTTAGAGCGGAGGATACTAACGACGTCAAGCACTGACAGACGTAGCGATGTCTCGCAGATTTTTCAGTCTGGACAGCATGATATCCGTTGGCTGACAAAGTGCATGGTTGGCGACACCAGCTGTTCTAGAGCCAGCGACTGACTGAAAGGTTTGTGTAGTTCCTGCGATATAATAATATATGTACATTGAACATTTCGTAAACTTGGACAATTTAAGTTAGGTTTACTAATAGTATCGCAATATTTGTTTTACCCAAGTATAAAATCTAACCTTGTTGGTTTTTAAACAACGCTATAAGTTTGCAAGAATTGTGTTAAGTAGTTTTTAACTTCATATAAACACGCACAGGTATATTTTATCATATTTTAGCTAACCAATTTTATTAGCTAACCAACACGTGCTTCGAATGGTGCGAGATAAAATCACGTCCTGCCATCTCTGTGGTGTATTGTGACAGAGTCATCCACTCGAAATCGGTTTTTCATTGTTTAGAATCCAGAGCCTAAATCGTTCAGTCCTGCATTTTTGGATCTACAACGTGGGCCATAAACAACGTGCCACTTTACTTATGTTTATGTTTTTGCCATCTATTGACCGATTTTCAAAATTCTTTTACTGACAAACTCCGCGGACAATTTGCAATACCGGTAACATAATTATTATATATTTTACCACACCGTAAATGACTTTCTACGCTACCTTGTGAAATAAAAATGCAAGAAAAAAACTAAATATAATAATAAACATTTAGGTAATCGAAAAAACACTTTAGACAGACCATTCACCGCAATGTTGGTCTAAAGTGTTTTTTTTATTTACCAAAGTATTTGTTTGTTATTATCGTTATGCATTCATATTTCAGTTATATTTCACAAAATAGTGTAAAGACGCATTTAAGGCATGATGAGACATATAATAACCACATTGTTGCAAAATATCCGCAGATTGGGCAAGTAAAAGAATTTTAAAAATCGGTCAATAATTAGCGAAGATATGGACAAAAGTAAAGTGGCACGTTTTTGGACCACCCTGTATATTTTTAGCGCTTACGACTATGTTTTACAGTTATCATCATTTGAGGTGACCAACAAAAATCGGAGAAACTGCAGATTGATCTAACAGACTGATACCCGGAATTGATTAAAATTTAGTTTAGGCCTACCTGCCAGTTTTATTAAGCATTTCCGAGATCTGTGATTAAACTAGAAATACGTTCTGTGGAACGAAGTATATGTCGGCAAGCAAAAAATTTAAATGACACGATCGAATAGCCCGGGCCCAAAATAGGGGGTAGGTGCAAACAGCGCGCAATTATCTTTTACGAGGAACGAGTTATACCGCTTTGAAGTCGCCATAGGCCGTAATGCAAATATTTAAAAATTTGGGGTAAAATAAGGGAATGAGTTATCAGATTTTTATTCCAAACAAACTCGATCTTACTTTTCAGGCCCCGAATCGTTGTGCAAAATTTCATCAAAATCGAATCAAAAGTGCGGCCGTGTTTACAGACAGACTGACAGAATGACATAAATGATTTTATAATTTGTCCCATGCTATGCTATAGCAATGGGATAGATAAAAATACCAGGAAGCTGTCGACGTGTCTGCGGCCAATGAGGCTAATCTGTACGTAATTCTACTGGTCATTGACAATAAGTCTAAAATATGATTGACAAAGACTAGTAGAATTGCGCTCAGATTAGCCTCGTTGGTCAAAGGCACGTCGACAGCTTGGTAATCATTATTGTCTGGAAGAAGGGGTATGACTTAAGTAGCATTGTTACTACAGTAGTGGTCCGGGAAACAAGTTTCCATGCAAAAACAAGAGAGGTTACTCGAGGCAGTATTTGTTACGCATGACAAAATGATCTAAGCCTGTATATGCCTAAAAACGGGTGCGATGAGACGCAGTGGCAGGTGTTTGCTAAAATTTGACGCCATGCAGTAGCGGCAATGTGATGATCGCGCGGTTGACTTGGCGCCGTAGCAAAGCGGATGTGCGCCGTCTGCGTTCAAACATCAGTCGATGACGTTCAGTAGCGTGTCAGTCCGGAAGTAGGCCGACACAAAGTAATGAATACTCGCTGCGTTTCAACTACAGTGCTGCTAGAGTGTTTCGCTGCTGCTGCTGCTGCTGCTGCGGATACATGCTGGTTGCTTAGCAACAGCATCCGGCATCTCCGTTATGTTCTGACGAAACAGGGGCAACCTGCTGCGGCTCTACAGTATCTAGCAGAACACACGCACATTATTGTGTATATAGGATTAGGATTATTCACCACTCGTCTTTATCGTTCGTTTCTGCCCAATTAGATCATAGTTGTGTGGCCTGACCTGATCTGTGGCGTTGGAGGGCGAGGAAGAGTTGGGCTGGAAATTGCAAATAAGATGCTGAACGGCATCAGCAAAGCGTAGATGACGTTTGTTGCGCAGTGGGCGCTGTCAGGCTGCGTGCGGTAGGTAGAAATTACGATTCGTCACGTAGCTACGACGTGTAGCGTGCTGGTACACAGCAGTTGGTCGCGGCGACGTAAAACGATTGCTGAGACGACGAATTGATTTGCCGCAGCACAGCGCCGCGTCTTTCGATTCAACCTGGATTTAATGCTGCTCACTGTGCATTAAAGCGGTCTGCCGATGCAGCTGTCTGCACTCGGCCTGCCCTGCTGCTGATGCTGCATCATCGTTGACATGGCAACCGTTTCTGCTCAACGTCGACGTTTGCTGCGGCGTCAACGTTTGCCAGTTACTGCTAGCTCACCTGGGTGGATGTTGTATCACACATCGCACGGCAGTTATTGCGTTCAGTGCTTGATAAGTTAAAGATTAAACTGAAGTTTTAAAGCAAAGTTGCTTTGAAGTTTAAATCAACGTTCTTTCGCCAATCGTTAATTTGCCAAGCCCCAATTGAGGTGAATTAATAATTTAGTAACCACAGTCTAAAATAATAAGTACACGGTATTTTTGCAAAATAATGAACTGTGGTTCTAAGGCATGCAGTATCAAGTGACAGTTTTTCGACGCACGATTATTTTATGTGCTCGGTGCCGGAAACCCACGTACGGTAAGCAAAGTTTCCGGCTTCGTTTGGTGCTCGGTAACGTGTGAAATTAGACAATGATGCCCGACGCTGTCGTGGCGAATGACTTCGTCAGCACAAAGCCTCGGGCCAGAAGACTGGACATGCAGGGACTGGCAACTGATTGGGTGGCACCAAGTTGTTATAGGAGGACCTTCAGATACTGGATAAAATCCTTCAGTAATATACAGGTTAAGAACAGATTAGTTCCGACAGGAATGGTGCCTGGAAGCCTGGCAGTTCAAAAATCGAATTCTATTACTGCATATACTGCTCAAAACCGGCTCAAACCGTGTCTCTAATAATTAGGTTTTAGCAGGTCGCCGACAAGTCGGAGAGTCAGATTTTTGACTTTTCTGCTCACAACTTGTCGTAGACCTAGCCTCTGACAAGATCGATTTAATTGAGTTTGTCTGTAACCCTATAGACTCGAGCGATAGCGTGTTAGCGAGCGATTGGCGTGATGACGTTTGCCGAGACTACTCGAATGTGTCGTTGGCAGCGAGTGTAGAGCAGCTCCATGTTCGACGCTTCTCTGAACATCGTTATTCGCTTATGTTCGGCGCTCATTTTGAGCCGTGAGAGATGTTAATGCAGAATTCGGCTCCAGTTTTAAACACCGCTTTTTCAGAATTTTAAGCGTCGTGTTGTTCTGCAATGTCGTTGATATTTGAAATACTTGTCATACTAAGAAAAAATTCAGCGCCTAATGCTTACATGATAATCGGCCATACGTTCAATTGCCGAGCTCCAATCGCGCACAACTTAAGTCACATCACAAACCGTGTTTACGTGTAATATGGGTTTATGCGTTATTTTTTAAAAATTTTTGACGTTAGTTGACTTTGACCGTTAACGTTTTGAATTAAAATTCGTAACATCTGTTTTTCCTTTCCTGTACACCAATTTTGCACCTAAAAGTCTGTAAGAAAGACGGACAGAAAAACGGAGAATAGTCAAGACGCGTTGGATGCAGCAGTGTAATAAAAGATGCACTTTTCTGTACCGTCGCATAGAATGCATTTGATTGCAAATGGACGTTGATACCGCTGGCGGCTACGGTTTTGATCCAGAACCACTACGGGAGCTCACGACGCTCGATTTTCTAGCCCCACAGTCGGTCGAGACAAGCTCCCGGCTTCCCTTTCGTTTCACCCTTAGGGGCCTTAGAACGCCTTAAAAGCTCGAAGACGTCCCTTCCACTACCTTAGCAAGTAATTTACACCACTGGTCTAATGCCGCAATAACTGACGTGAATCGTCAGCTGTGCATACGTCAAGCTTCGCAGACACACAAACATCGTGTGCAGCTCATGAAGTAAGCTTAGTCGTGTCTTTGTAATGATGCGATAAAACTGTGCCGACTAACTTGCGACACAGTGTTTTTGACATTCACACGGTAGTAAGCTGCAGCGACTGGTTTTTGGTGTGGTAGAATCTTGAGTGATTTATTCTTTAATTTTCTAGAGCATCACAGGCTGAACGGTAGTTCAAGCCATGTGTTAATGGCGACTTCTCTTTCCTATGAGGAAGGCAAAAATTCGACCCCCCCACAGAATCAAAACCCTTGACCCGATTGAGATAAAATTTTTAACGGTTGATTATGTCGGCTAGGTGACCCCTCAAGCAAAATTTCATGTAAATTTGCCCAAGGGGGCTTCTCGGCAAATAGATGAAATATACACAAAAATTTTTATAGCCATATACCTTTTTTTCTTCCACGCACCTACAGGTTCAGACCTCTCAGCGGATTTTTTTGCGCGTAATGACTCACACGATGCGGTATCAGGCAAGGGTGTGCCTTTTTGGGATTAGAAAATTGAAATTTCATATTTAACGTATTTATTTATTATTTAACAGCACATTGACACACAGTCAATGTGCTGATTTTTGCCGTTTTCGATGTGCGAGTTCTTCAATGTTGCCGTTAACAATTGTATAAACTGATGTTTTGTACATTTATATCAGTAAAACATTTGGTCAGCGTTTGGTACAGTTAGACTACGACAAAACTTGGTCTATCTTTTGTTAACCACGTAGAAGCGACTGGAGAGCGCAAACCTTCGCTGAAACTTTACATCTCACGATCACTACCAAAGTGTAGTCGGGCTACGCCTTGTTTTTTCTGTGTACTTTTAGAAATTTCTAGATATATCCTGTAATCTAAATTGCAGTTAAAATGCAATCAAAATTACTGTTACTTTGATTACGCTCTGTACCTTTAAGAATTTATCCAAATTAATTCTTAACTTGTTGGATACCGATAATGTCGCAAAGAAGCAAACAAACAAGCCCCCCCCCTCTTTGGTAGAGGTATTGTTAATACTGATTGGACCCGAAATGTACAGTGTCGTTAAAGCAACGGCATAAACGTACTGTAAAAATCCGACTATATATTATTCGGTCGACCGTTAAGCTGCAAACTTAAAAATCTGGTCTTTCGCTACGATGTGTCTATCGTTTGCCGTCTGTTTGTAACGGATGTACTGTGAATGTATTGTGGCTAAACGGTGAGAGATAGGGTTTCGGTTGCTATTGGTCACTAATAAGAAGTCGCATATTGTTTTTCAAATAACACGAAAATCATTGACCTTGGATGACCTATTGTGGCCAAACAATAAGTCGTAGGAGGTCGGCGATGGTTCCGTTAGATAGGGCGATGGCGACTTTTTATAGGCTGTCAGTAGTAACCAATAGTAACAGTTTGGCCGCAATTTTTAATGCAAGGTTTTAACTCTAAATAGTCGCCGTATTTTAGAAACTGTGAGAGATAGAGCCAAGGTTGCTATTAATTATCAACAGGCGTTTACATTTGCTGCCTTTCGGACACCGACATACGGTCGGCCCATCCCAACGACAGCTGGACTTCTTGTTACTTCTCCTGTGATCAGGTACGGTGTGGTGTGATCGTGTATTGTAAAGTATAGCAGGAGCTGTTGCGTCGGCTTATGCACATCGGCACCTCGCTTGATTGTATGCGTCCGGACACGTTCGTCACTTTGTCATCCTGATCACGTCGTGTATATATTCTCGGCGAATAAGCGGCGTCCGTTAGAAGACGCACTGCCGCCATTACTCGTATATATCGGCCGTCAAGCTGTCGCCCGGTAGCTTCTGCGTAAAGCCCTGACCAACTCTACAGTACCGGTAAGCCGACTATATACTTAATGTTGGTTTATGGACACAGTGGACATGATCTTTTTAGCCGTCAGCGTCCAATACATTATGATGACGTTGGGCTTGTCGACTGGACCTACATAATATATGTCGGCTTTTGACTTGTTTCCTGGATTTCAGGCCGACGGCAAATCGTTTATTATCTCTGCAGACGTGACATTAGAACAAAACCTACCAGTGAGCATCCACTTAAGGTTTTATAGATTTTACTATTTTATGAGTCGCGAACTATTTCTGAGAATTTGCTTCTTTTGATACTTTTGCACATATAGCAAAGCATGTGGAAAAATGAGATCTTGAGAGAGTGAACAATCGCTGTTACTGCTAATAGCCTACACACGAATAGGAATATTTTAGACTCTAAAATATTTTTTAAACTGCCGAACTGTGAATGCAAATAGTTGGCATTTTTAAGACGCACACTGTCGGCAGAATGAACCATAGGCGCAAGATGAGTCTATTCTATATGTTTTGTACTTTACAAGAGAAACTTGCGCTAGGCCCAAGACTAGTCAGAAAGAAGACAAAAAGGTTTGAACAAATAACTGTTTTATATGTTCTTGAAAGCCTTGGATGACAGTAATAAGAATGTGGCATGACCTGTGATAGAATTATACGGAATAGGCAGTATACTGGTTAAATTACTCGTGATCGTCTTCATCATCAGTAGCAGGTGCCCATGAAGTCACTTCTGTACGACGGATGACCTCTCTGTTATGTCTGCTCTCCAAGCTGTTGTGGGTAGAAATATCGCTGCAACTGATGCAGCCATCTGTTCCGTGGATGACCGGAATGAGGTTTTCAATCAGATTTATGCTGGCAGCCTGTAAGTCCACAGAACTTGATGTGTTACAGTTACTACAGATATAGCCTAGCTCGATCGTTGATATGACAAAATATTGCCATGCCTCATATAAGGGATTTGCTCACACTCACAGTACCTTTTATCGGTGCGTCGTGACGTTTCTGTATTCTGTATTCACCAAAGATAGCAGGTATTTAATCACAAGAGATGAAAACGCACACAGAAAAAAAACAAACACAAGCAAACACATTATGCACACACCGTGTAGTTAAACATACATTGAAACCGTGAAACGCATAGCTGTAATTGAACTGTAAGCCAAGCTTAGACCGTGTTTTTAGAGTTAAGACAAGAAATTTGAGCTAATGCTCACGAGACACGCGAAAGCTTATAGCAGTTCCGATTCAGTAGTTTAGCTGAAAATTGGGGTGTTCACGCTAAGTTAATATATAAATATCAATTTCTCAATCTGGATCGCATAAGGATAGTAGCGTGGCGCCACCTTTTGAATGATATAGATTTGTGTCGCAGCCCGAAATTGCCCAAAAATCCATAAAACTCTCTATTTTGGCGTTCAAGGTCATTCAAGAGGTCATTGAAATCGGTGGCAATCGAGAGCCAGTGTCCGACTTCATATTAGTGATTAATAGTAACCTAGGCCCTATCTCGCATCGTTACTGAGATACAGCGACTTAGGGGCCAAAAATGGCAAATTTTGCCCACACCCTCTCATTTAGCGCCCTCGTTCGGAGTGACCGCCTTCGAATTTATGGAAAAGCCTTACGGTTTCTGAAACTAGAGTCTTCCAAGCAGCTGACAGTGAAGATTTGGTGATCCTAGCTTGCACCGTTTTTGACTGATCCACCCGTGTGACAGACAGACAGACGGACAGAATTGTGATGGCTAAGACGCACTAAAAGCAGTAGCTGCTTTTGCGGTTTTACAGGTCGTATGCTGTTGGTTTGAACTGCGAGCATTAATAAATTCGTAGCGCAGTCGTCTAGAGGCTTAGAATTAGTCGACAAGTGGGCGCTTGTTTTAGAGAGCCGTCTGTGCCGGTCGCGACAGACTGTGAACTGTCTGTCATTTAGTGGACAGATGTCCATTCCATGTCACAGACAATGCTTCCTTTCTCCTGCCGTCTTCCCCCCCTTTCGTTTCCTCCATTGACTCGCCTCATTTCCCTTCGGTACGTACTACTGCTCTACTGCATCGCAGCTGCTGTAGACAGTAGCCACTATCATGAACATTCTGACAGCAACGTAATTAGTTCAGAAGCACTGTTCGCGGCTAAAACCCATCCGAAATTTAGTTTGGTGCAATTGGGCAAAAACGAAGACATCTTTTGACATTTCAGAGTGCTAGTTTTTGTGGTAAAAAACAACAATATTGACATTTAAAATAATTGTCAAAAACGTTTTAATGCTAATTCTTTAATATACAATATCAACATAATTACAAAATGCTCAGACGCATGCTACATCTCTGCGCAGTTAGGCAAACTGGTAAGCGAGCCTAGCGAGGTGTAAGTAATAATACGTTAATCAATAATAATTCTTTAGTTAGCCTACATGTATAACAACAGTAGTGAGCATATAAAGAAACAACTTGTTTTATTTTGTAGTCAAAAAGTTTATAAGTCGATTCATATTCTGAGCCCTAGGCCACTATAATTAGGCAAAAAAAGAAAAATAAAACTGTAATAATAATAACAACAAATATCCTATTTAACTTGATAGCGAAAAATTAAAAGGGATTTTGTACGAGTACAATAATTGTATTTTTGCTGTCGGAATCTTTTGCCATTTTCTGGAGACTGGAAATTGCTGCCCCGGCAAGCGCTCGTTGTTGTTTCTTTTCAATTAACGCGAACACGGTTCTCTTTCAGCAGCACAGCCATCTCGTTAGTACATGAACAACGAACGGATTTTGTTCCGTGATCAATCATTATGACATGTCGCTATTGTCAGTAGCAGACTGAGACGACGGACCGGATTCTCGTTTTTGTTTACCCCGTTACGTGCCCCTGCATGCCGCGGATATTTTGCTTGCGATTGTTGTACAGTCTTGCATCCACGTCGTCATATGAAAAAATAAATTCGTTGATTTTTGTTTCTATCTTAGCAACAAACAAACAACACCATAATTTAGGAACTAGGAACCCGGCTGATTTTACGGGTGCAGTGGGTCCAAACGCGCCCAAAGTAAAAAGCTTAGTGAGCATTCTACGCTCAAAAGATTATTGCACGTTCAAACGTGCTTGAAATATGGTTTACTCTTAAGTTGAAATATTGCAACTAAATACGCAAGACTTTTCAGGACTACATGTAGCATAAACCTTATGGCCTCTTACGCAAAAATGTAAATCTACATCACTATGGTGATGGTCCAAGCTCCATTAATTCGACTTATGATTGAGTTTGTTAGACAACAAGTCGTATAGAAAGCTGCGCAGAAACGTGCCATGTCATGGAACTTTAGATTTTTGTCGGTCAGGTTTGTTTTACAAAGTGTTTTAAGTTTAAATTATGATGTTGTAGATCTGTACAGGTTGTTGCACAGCATATTACATATAAATTTCTACAATCATAGTGTAAAAAGATTTACAGTGAATCGAAACAGTGGGGTTGGAGTTTTAGTCGTTTGGCCCGATGCTAAATTCGTCAACGTATCGCGATTACACGTTGCATCGTATAATTGCCGACTGAACGTCAAGCGATAGGCCTGCATATCTAGCATCAACCACGTAAAGAAAGTATTGTAATGGTAATTTTGCAGTTTTATATCTCTAACTACAATGTCGCTCTTACACCATATAAATGTACAAAACATCAGTTTATACACTTGTTAACGGCGACATGCAATGAGTGACACATCGAAAACAGCGAAAATCATAAAAGGTGATATAATATCACTCACCATCACATCGTCTAACTGTCAATGTGCTGTTGAATATGTGTGTAAACTGATATTTTGTACATTTATATTTGCTGCCTGGAAAATTCTAGTTTCAGAAACCGTAAAGCTTTTCCATAAATTCGAGAGATATCACCTCGAACAAGGGCGCTAAATGAGAAGAAAGTAGGGAAAATTAGCGATTTTCAGCCGATACGGCGTCGGAAGAGCGACACAGGTCACGCCCTCTGGTGAGAACGAGTAAAACACCATAGATAATAAGCCGCCGGTCGTCTGGCGTCCTTTGGCGACTGACTTAGATGTTGTTTTACTGGGCTTTTAAACATGCATCGCTGTTGCGCGTTCCCGTTTGCGTTACCAGGGCTTTTCTTGTTTTCTTTTACAGAGTTCATCTAGCAGCAGTCCATCTGCAGACGCTGACGTCGTGGCAGCTCTAGTCTGTATGGCGCAAGCTCAGTCTCGAGTTGACTGCTGCAACGCGATCTTTCCATTGATACATACGGCTTCATTGACTGCTCGCGGTCACGAACTCACGAACGCCTGTTTGTTGCCGTAGCAGCTTTTGCGTGTTCTTCATTTCCCGGTATACTCGTTTTTGATAGAATGTTTTGAGACCAATAATTCCACACTGTGTCCGAAAAAGGTAAACCCCCTAAACATTGTACAACAAAAATGTCAAATCTGAACGAATCTGAACACAATTTTAAACATTTAGTCCCCAATAAATTACTGAGGCAATCACCAAATTTCGTTAAAAATGTATTTTTAACGTTGTCAATTGTTGAATATCGATAACAAAGTATCTCCGTTACTAATATGACGTTATGTTAGCAAACCCTTCTGTACATTTTCGTAGCTCCAATAAACATTATCTGATTCTGGGAAAATTCTATGTCAAAAAAGCATCATCCATTAGCAATTTAAGTGCCAAATTTCAGTTAAATCTGCTGACGCAAACAATAGTTACAGCGGCTTTTGTGAGAATTTGATCTAAATTTGTTTTAAAGGATAAGAAGCATTGTTGAGTTATGGGATGGACACGAAGTGCACGAACTGGCATAGGATTTACAGGGTGCGGCAGAAAAAAGTGGACCCCTAAAGTTTTACGCTGTTATCTCAGCAACCGTTTGGAATTTTAATTTTGAAATTTTACAATTTCATTTACTGAAACCTTTTACATCTAACTGCCAAGTAAAATTTGATTCTGTTGAAAAACGACGAAGTTACGGACTTTTTAACATGACCGCCTACTGATTTTTCAGCGTTCAAAAATGTTCATGCTAAAAATGCTATTTAATTTTCACAAACTGGTTACACGTTACTGCCAATAACGTCACAGTGACGTTTTGATAAACAGCAATTTATATTGTTTATAAATTATCACTAAATTATCGTTTCTTTAAAGTAATCGCCGGCTGCCCACCGGATTCATTTTCCAGCACGACGACGCATCAGCACACATAGCGCGCAACGCCGTGCAGTGCACAGAACTTGCTGCGGGCCAGCTGTCAAGATATCATCACAAAAGACCAATGGCCTCCAAATTCATTGAATATAAACCCAATGGATTATCGCGTATGGGGTGCAATGTTAGAGGCTTACTGCACGCTTAAAACAAAGCTGAAAACAAGCGCCGAACTCAAGGAAGCGCTACAGGTTATCTGGGGCAACATGCCACAGGGACCGATCGACAAGGCTGTAAAAGATTTCTCAAATAAGGCGACTGGAAGCTGGTGTTGTAGCTTGGAGCTGGTGATGAACACTTCGAACATTCGCAGTGACAGTAGAATTCTGGCATTTGATCATTATTCAACCGCGTTGTTTCAAAGATGTTATTAAATTGGTGTTGTAGCCGGAACATTTTTGAACGCTGAAAAATCAGTAGGCTGTCATGTTAAAAAATTTGTAACTTCGTCGTTTTTAACAGAATCAAATTTTACTTGGCAATTAGATGTAGAAAGTTTCAGTAAATAAATCTGCTTAATTTCAAGTTAAAATCCCGAACGGTTGCTGAGAAAACAGCGTAAAACTTTAGGGGTCCACTTTTTTTGCCGCACCCTGTAAATGTACTATCTACGTTTAGTTACAGCAAAGGTTGTCTGAAAGTGGACAAACTTCTAGGACAGTCTTAAAGTTTAAACCTAGCTGCAAATACAAAATTGTTAGACCACTGCTACAGCGCAACGATCCACTCTACTACTATTCTGTGCGTTCGTCTCCTAGTAACGATTCATGACCATACGGCAGAGACAGCTGAGCTCCTTATCAACCATTGCAGCTGTACAGCAGAGCATGTTGTCGATATGAAACAATCTCCCCTTTGAGGTTTTTTTTCTCTAGACTGCCTGCCTTTAAAATGTAGTCTTGAAAGGCTTATTTTTTAGGTTTCTGCATTTTTGGAGTCTTATTGTGTTGTTGTAAGCCTATGGTGTGTATTGACTACGTAGCATGACTTTGCAGTTTGTCTGTGTTTTAACTTTTTTAAAGTGTAGATGAATTATGCTCATTTGTGCGATGGGTTATTTCAAATAAAAGTGTGCAGGTCGATTAAAACTTAAATAAAATCAAGGTGTAGGCTTACCGCAGCAACGGGTATGTAGTTTTTGACAGAAACAGCAGAAAAAAAGCAAGCTTTTAGCTCAGACGACTGTCGCGCTCTACGCATGTCGTGATAGTTATTTCGAAATTACCGCACGATTGGCACACCATAGTGCGTCCAAGGTCATCCAAGGTCATTAATTTTAATGTCATTTGAAAGCCAGTATTCGACTTCCTATTAATGATCAATAGCAACCTAGGCCCTATCTTGCACCATTTAGCCACAATAGACCCGTTACAGAAGACGACAAACGACGACGGACGACGACCGTGTAAGACGCTTACAGAATTGCTGTCATCTGGCGCGCTTTGACTTTAGCCGGCGTTCCCAGCATGAAGGAACCACACGGGCTGGTCCGTGACGACGGCAAGCGGCCTGACGGTTTGACAATGTTGCCATGGAACTCTGGGCGCAGCGCCACTTGGGTCGTCACGGTGGTCGACACTCTGGGAAACGCTTATCTGCAGCAGAGTGCCATCACCAGTGCCAGTGCCGCTGAGACTGCAGCTGTCAGAAAAATGAACAAGTACAGCTCATTCAGCGGCACCCACGACTTTTTTCGAGTGGCACTGTAAACACTCGGACCCATGAGTGTCAGCACCTAGGAGTTTTTGGCACAAATCGGAAGGCGTTTGACCGAGGTGACGACGGACCCCAGTGAAACGACGTTTTTCTAGCGCTCGTCGGTCACCGTCTAACGCTTCAACGCGACATGCCTGGCTGACATGTTAGCAATTTCCGAGCCCGCATAGTAACTATTCCGGATATAATTTCTGTAGTTTAATATTTCACCCCTCAGGAATTGAGTACTGGAGATATAATAAATAAATAAATAAATAAATGTTTTTTAACAACCCAGGAAGTAACAAATCGGTAGTATGCCGGTAAGACTCCTATTACAACTGCAATAAAACTTGCAACAAACGCTGCAAGAAGTTGCACAACTATTGCAGACCTCATTAGCATAATATTGTGCGCGCACAATTTTATTCATGAAGTTGCAAGTTGCAGCCA